>Ga0302326_10009407_pt1 | contig 21368 bp, 18 predicted proteins | sample Palsa_T0_3_FD_202264 | JGI IMG/M metagenome (GOLD analysis project Ga0302326, IMG submission 202264) | Peat permafrost microbial communities from Stordalen Mire near Abisko, Sweden - Palsa_T0_3 | ecosystem: Environmental > Terrestrial > Soil > Palsa > Peat permafrost | place: Sweden: Abisko... | reverse complement strand
CGGACTGGGCTCCTGCGGCCCATAATTGGCGAATTGCACCCCGACGACGCCCGCCAAAACCGTCTCAAACTTGGAACATTCGCGACTGAGTTTTGGTAGCGAGAGCTTGCCCCCCCTCAAGACCGCCAGCCGAGAAACACTGCTCACTATGACCGGGATTTTCGCGGCCGGGACGGTTAATATAGGCAAAGGAAAACGGACTGTCAAAAATATCTCCGTCGTTCTCTTCAACTCTCAAAAAAACGGCCGCCACCAGGGAACGATGATGGGAACCTTGGAGCGCCCACGCACGCGCTTGCTTATGTAGCGCCTTTCCGAGCATTCTTTCGATATCGTCGCGCTCAAACTGGGACCTCTCGCCAATTGTGATTTCACCTAAATATCTGGGTGCCGCTATATACTCGACGGCACTACAAATAATATTGACGTTCCTGTTGAAACCTGACCGATCCGGCGAATCTTTGCGGGCGGGGCTGCGAATGAGTAACGAGCCATGGCTAATTCGGTACTCCCAGGGCTGAAAATCGCGATCCTTCGTCAACTCAAACATTTGCTTCGATGCTACCTGGGAAAGGATAGTCACATGAGCAACACTGTAGTTGGCGCCGTTGCAAAGGGTGGCCGGGTTGAGTTCCGCACGTCTGGTTGTGCGGGAGGACCGGTGGGAAAGCGCCCCCTACCCTATTAACCGCAACCACGAGTAACCCTACTAGCCTATCGCCGGAGTTGAACCTCCAACATTAAACAGCCCGGGTCGCGGAGGAGCGCAGTCGCAAACCGGGATGTCGGTTCCTGAAATCTTCAGACAATCTTGCGGAACTCCCAAGGCCGGAAAAACTGGGGTTTGCCCCAATACTCGTCATCGCAGACGAAACCGTCTCTGGTTAATCTGATGAGTCGAGACTTGTCCTGACCGTCAGTCCAATTCCACATTCGGTCGACTTTATTGACCTGCTCAAAATACTCGCGATCGGGGGGAGCGAACCCGCCAACGAGGGGCGCTACGAACTCTACCGGGGGCAAGTAGCCGTGGGCGCAGATGTAATGGTAGAGCAGATTCGGAGCCGCATAGATCCGTCCGTGGGTGGAGAAGACGCGTATTTCGGCTCGTCCCAGCTTCAGATGCTCGTCGCCGCGACCAATGGTTGCATCGGGCTCCGCGCAGAATTCACAGTAGTGTCTGCCTTTGGCTGGCGCAACCGAGACCTTGGAAAGCGACCAAACCCGGTCCAGCAACTCCTCTGATGGAGTTGCTCTCTTGAACAAATGCTCGCTTGAGAGCCAGCCAACGTTCACCGTGTCGGGCACGCTGAAATAGCGGTCTCCGCCGTAGGTGTAAGCCGACAAATCGGAATAGTACGCCACTTAGATAACCCAGTTACTTGCAAAGTGTACCACACACTTAGTAAGACCGGCAGGGTGTCGATGATCGTCAGAAAATGCGCCAGATGAACGTCGAATATTGCGCCAATTCGAGTTGTTGGAAGTATGCATCAGCCAAGCTAAGGGTCTTCAACGTTATGTTGCAATGAACAGCCGCTTCCCATCCGTAACTACAGGCTGTATCAGTAGCGCCGCAGGGGCGAGATGAGGGTAGCCGTCGGTGAAACCCACGGAGCCTTCAGTCAGGACCCGTAGCCCCGACAGCGGGCGAGCCGACACCTACCTTCCAGGCTCGACAACGTTCCAGGCAATACGACCACCCGACAGACCGTTCTCGCTACGCTGTAATATTGACGGGAAGTCCGGATTGCCCTCGATTAAACGAATCCCGGATGGAACTCGAATGATGCCGGAGTGCACCCCCGGCTCGCCCCGTCCGGGGCTGCCGGGCCTTTGGTGCCCGTCCGTTCCGATGCATCGGAACGGCTACCATCGACTCGCCCCTGGGGGGCTACTTGCAGTGGCCATCGTCGGTGCCCAACGCTTCTTATTAGTAAGATTTGCCAATAGTTCGGCTAACTAAACTATATTGCGACTAGCGGGTGGAGCCTCTCAATTCGATCCTCCGGCCATTCTTCATCAGATAACCCTTATCCCAACTTTTCAACTCCGGAAGCGTACGCTCCATTTCCTGCAATAAGATCGAAGGAACCTCCTCGAATGGCCGACTTTCAAAGCAGAGTTTCGTTTCGAGCAGCCGAACCCACTTGCCAGGCTGTTCCGCCAAATCGAAAGTAGCGCCGTAGGAGAGATCATCAGGCTAGTCCCGCCGAAACCGCTCATACCGTCTACCATGCTCGTCAAGCCCCATCCACAACTCGAACCAAATCTGCGGCTGATCGGCTCTTGCTATTCTTATCCGAGGATAGCGGCCTAGCGAGCGAGGATCTACGAGTTCGAATCCGTGCGCTCGGGCGAATTCGTCGACGAGCGGGCGAACCGCCTGGAGATGCTCTGCAAGTTCCAGCAAGTCTTGTCCTGTCATCTCCGTTTTCGCCAGATCCAGTCAGTCGTGTTCCGTCATCGGTCGCGCCCAATCTAAAAGCATGCGTCTATATCCGGGGCGCTGGAGGGCCGGTTAGGCTTCCTGCGGTCCAGAATACTGCGGTTCTCCCCCAGAAATCATTGATCCAGTCACCAGACCGACTGGTTGCGTAGTTTCTTAAGCCCATTCATCAGTGTGAACGAATCCCTTGGGCGTGAGTTTCATCGGCCGAACCATATTCAGACCCATCGTCCAATCCCAATCGAGTTCCAGTTGCTTCAGTTTTTCCAAGTAGTCTCGGTCGGGCGGGCTGGGACCTTCAAGCACCGCCTGAACGAATTTATCTGGCGGCGAATAGCGATGAAGGCTAACGTAATGGTAAATGAGGGTTGGAGCCGCGTAAATTTCCGCGCCTAGGGAAAACACACGTATCTCGGCAGAGCCCAGGAGTAGCACCTTGTCGCTGTGCGAGACATCTTGTTTCGGGACCTCACATAGTTCACACATATCAACCCCCCCGCTTTGCATGACCGAAACAGTGCAAAATCTCCAGAGCCTCTCCAGGAACTCTGGCGCCGGTTCGGCTTGCCTGAACTCGTACTCCGCGGACAGCCAGCCGATATTCAGAGTACCGGGCCGGAAGCCCTCCGGGAAATAATCATATCCCGTCAGATCTCGATAATAAGCCATTTTACTTGAAGAACCTACTTAGATAGACTTCACTATTGGAGAATGCACCGATCGTTGTGCCCGGTCCGTTTACGACGTTGCCGATCTCTTCCTCTGTCATCCCAAGGATGTTTTGAACATTTACGTTTGGATTACCTCCGAACTTCATCCAATCATTAATGTAAAAGGAAGGGTACGGCGTGAGCTCACCGGTCGGGCTCCCGTGAACCCCGGTCAGAATATTAATATCGCCACCGTCAGCCGCCGCGTCGGTCACAATGCTCGCAAAATTTAGCCGATTGATGCTGCCGACAGAAGTCCAGACAGTTCCCCCTTCTGAGTTCGTCTGCGCCTGATAGTATCCCGGCCCCGGCTCGGGAGCGCCAGGCGATCCGGGCGATCCGGCTCCCCTTAAGGTTAATCCCTCGAGTTCAGCATCGATCTCCTCGATACTCTTGATCCCAGCGGCCGCACCCTCGGCGACTTCGCCCTCGGGTCCGTCAATGGTTAGGAGCCCTTCGCCGACGTCGCGGCTGCAGTTTGCCCACGCGGTCGGAGTGGCGTTCCCGGCGAGATTTCCAAAATCGGTGCCCATCTTCCCGAGAAAGTCGCAGGCCATGTCCACAGGAGAGAGGTACTTTACGAGGCCCATCCAGCCGCCGAGCCCACTGGCATCCCGCTGCCCAAAACCAGGATGGAGGCCGGACGGATCCCAGGCGCTGACTGGCGAGTTGCAGGCGTATCGATAGGCGTCCAGCCCACCGTTGGCGCCGGCCGGGTCGCGGTTGATAAACCTCCCGTTCGTAGGATCGTAGTAGCGATAGCCGAGAAGCTGCAGCCCGGTCTCGTGGTCCGTGTAGTAGCCGAGTTGGGCTCCGTAGCCGTCGAACGGGTCGTTGGTCGTCGGGGAGACGATCGGGTGACCATAGGCGTCCGCGCCCTGTGAACTGAGGACGCTTGCGCTTGCATTCAATCGCTCGGCAGTCGTCCCTTGGGCATCGAACTGGTAAAAGACGTCAGACGACGTGGTCGCCCTCGAGACGAGACCGCCAACTCCGAAAGTGTTGACCGCCGTCGTCGTCCCAGAACTGTTCAACTCCAAGATCGGCACTCCGGCGTCGTAGATGAAATAGGTCGATCCCGCGCTCGACTGCTTTGAAGCCCTCAGCCCGTCTGGCCCGTAGGAGGCGGTAAGAAGAGAGCCGAACGAAGTTGCGCGGTCATTCTCGTCGAAGCTGAGGGAGGTCCCATCGTAGGTGGTCGGATTGCCGTCCGCGTCAAAGGTGTAGCCCGACGGTCGGGTCTCGGTTGCCTGAATGGCTCAGAAGGGCAATTCCTGCATTAAAATGGAGTTGGGGGCGGTGCGCTGGCGCGGAGCCTATTCCGGGATCCTGAAAGGATCGACTCAACAAAGCGAAGGGTTTTAACCCTGGTGCGACCCAATTCGCGTTCGATCCGAGCCCTGGAAGGGCTCTTCAAAGCGCCGCCTCGGTCACGGGAGGCGGTTCATTTTAGCCGGGAGTGCCCCGGGCGTCAGGAACGCCTAGTGACTTCAAGGTATTTTGGTTCAAATCGGCACGGAGTCGGGCTCCAGGGCTGGGCTCTTGCCGCCGCCTCCGGTGCTCCGGAGGAATGGACGGTCGCGGTCCGTGGGCTTGCGCCGCACGGCTATGCTTTTCTCGGGCCTCCGGCCCTGCATTCGAGGCCGGAGGCTCCGAATTCCTAGTCAAGACCGCCAGCCGCTCCGATCCGGTTTGCTTGCCCGGCTATGCTTGGAGGTGGATGAAGAGCCCTTCCAGGGCTCGCTTGCCCGTCCACCCCGATACCAGGGTTAAAACCCTTCGCTTTGTTGAGTTGATCCTTTCAGGATATCCGGAGGGAGGCCGGGCTTTCTTCCATCTGAGCGCTCCAACCGTGAAACGGACGAATCCAAGGACCCTTAGCCCCGAAATTCATAGAGGCTCTATCCGCGAACAGCGCGCTCGTGGGCTAAAGCCCAGGATGAAAAAGGGGAAAGGGGGATTGCGCAGCAAATTGGAAGGCGGAAGTGCCTTCCGATCAACCGCCGTCTGAGCCCAAAGGGCTCTGGGCTTGTGGGAGATGGGGCGCCGACCGGCAGCCCGAGCCTCCCGATCGGGCTGCCGCACACACCCGGTTACGATTTTGCGGTGGGCATTGCGGGGCTGAAGGCGGGGTGCGAGAAGTCGCCCTTTCCGTTGGTCACGTTTTTCTGATCGGTTCCCGTTTTCGTGATCGTGTAGAGGTCTCGGTGACCTCCCCCGAACATCGTAAACGCGATGGTCTCGCCGTCCGGCGACCAGCAAGGATCGGTGGCCTGGCCTTCAACCAGCCTGCTCTGGGCAGCGATTCCGCCGGGCTTACAGGGGAGGGTCAGGATCGCGACCGGCTTGATCTCAGACGTTGAGGCGTCGTAAGGTCCCTCGACGAGCAGCAGCGTTGACCCGTCCGGGCTTATCGCCGGTTGCTCAAACGCAGCCTTGTCGTCTTTGGAAATCACGACCGGCCCCTGGGGGCCTGCATCGGGGTCGGCGATTCCTACGACGTGTCGATACGGATAGGTCACCTGGTTATTCTTGATGAACTGAGCCGGAACGTGTTCGGGGTCGGGCCACTTGAAATTTTCGACGGTATAAACGACCGTCCCGTCCTTTGGATTGACATCAAACTCGACGTGATCGCCCGCCGCTACCGGGATCGGGTGTGACAGCTTGCCATCGGTTGACTGCATTTTCTGCAATATCAAGACCTCTCCGCCTTCTCGCTCCAAGATCGCCGCGATATACGCGCCCCCCTTGCAATACCTCGCATATCGGAACGCGGTGCCGAGCCCCCCAAACATCACATCGAACCCGGCCTCCATGCCGCCGCTGTCCTCTGAGGTTGACTGGGTGATCTCTTGGGTCACCGGTGGAAGAACGGCCGGGGTGGCCTTGGTTTTCAGGTCGAAGGCTTGGACGTAGCCGCCGCTCACGTTGAGACACCTCTCGTCCGCATCCGAGCTAGCCTCGGCGGGAAAGGTAAGGCTGCTCCGGGCTCGCTTGTCTCCGGTCTGCACCTCCGGATCGTCTTGATCAGGATTCCAGCGGTAGATATGGTAGGTCTGGCCGTCCCGGTCGCTTGTGAAGTAAATGAATCGGCCGCTCGGCGCCCACGCCAAGTCGCGGTCCGTATTCCCACTGGCCCAAGACTTGGTTCCGATGACCGTTCCATCCGGATGGATAATTACCAGCTTCGCCCCGTCGTTCTCCTCCTGGATCGCGGCAATATCCCCTGCCGTGTTAGAGCTGCCTGAATTGAAATCCCCCGCCTTATCCTTGAGATACCTAAAACCGTAAAAAAGGCCCGCCAGCGCAAAGAGGAAGACCGCCGTGCGAAGGATGAGCTTTTGGGAGATCTTCGGCTGGGAGGAGGAGGACGGCGAGGATGACGGCTTGGACATAACGGCGAGTAATCAGACTAAACACGCGCCAGGACGCAGATGTGCCCCGTTTGCAAAATCTCGGCCTGACATCCTTCTTTTACCTTCCGGCTGAAGTTCAAGTATCTCCAGGCATCCGTCGCCGCAGCCCACAAGCAGTCCATCTTTGACCGACGCGACCACCCCAACCTCCGCCGGGAGTTCATGCGTCCTTGCCCGGGCGATCTTGAGCAGGCCTTGGGTGGAGTGCAGAAACGCACCCGGCGAGGGCGTGAAGGCCCGAAAACGGAGGTAGGTTTTTCCCGCACCTTCTAGAAGATCCAGTCTCGCCTCGGACTTATCGACCTTCGGCGCGAACGTCGCGAGCGATCCATCTTGCGGGGTCCGAGGGTAATCGCCGGCGAGAATTCTCGGCATCCAGCGGGTCGCCAAATCGGCTGCTACCTGGGCCAGCCGGTCTTGAAGCTCGCCGTAAGTTTCATCAGGCCCGAGGGGCGTATCTGCCACCTCAATCATGTCACCGGTGTCCATTCCCCGGTCCATCTGCATTAGGGTCACTCCGACCGTTTTTTCGCCGTTCAAGATCGCCCGCTGGATCGGGGCTGCGCCTCGATACTTGGGAAGAATGGAACCGTGAAGGTTGATCCCCCCTCGGTTCGCCGATTCGAGGACTGCCTGACTTAGAATCTGCCCGTAACTGGCCACCAATAGCGCCTCCGGCTCGAGATTGCGAAGCACCTCCACGAAATCGGCGGCGCGGCTCTTCTCGGGGGTTGCCACTTCCAGTCCGAGGTCCACCGCCGCGAGCTTGACCGGCGACGGATGCAGTTTCATTCCGCGACCGCTCGGCCGATCCGGCTGGGAGACTACGAGGCTTACGTGGCCGGCCAGAGACCGAAGCGCCGGAACGGCGAATTCACCGGTCCCAAAGAAAATGATGCCCAGCGCGCTACTCCGCTTTTCCGGCAACCGTTTCCGGATTTGTCCAGTGAAGGGTCGTCGCGTCGACCTTGTCTATGAAGAGAATGCCGTCGAGGTGGTCAATTTCATGCTGCACCACCCTGGACTTCATCCCCTGGAGACGGAGGGTCAGCTTCCGGCCCTTTCGGTCGAGCGCCTCCACCTCGATGGCGGCGGGACGGGACACGTTGCCGTACAAACCTGGAATGCTGAGGCAGCCCTCTTCCAGCACCACCTCGCCCTCCGACTTGGTGACTCTCGGGTTGATCAGAGCGGTTGGCTTCATACCCTCCGGCGCCACCACGACCAAACGTTGAAGGATTCCGATTTGAGGGGCTGCCAGTCCAATCCCGTTCGCTTTGCGCATGATGCGCAGCATGTCGTCAATCAGGAGTTGGGTTTTCTTGCTAACCCGCTGGATTTCAGGGGCCTTCTGCCTCAGGACCGGGTTCGGGACCTTGACGATCGGGCGTTCGTCGCTTTGAACGTAAAGATACTTAAACTCCTCCGGGACCACGACTTCCATGCACATTAAGGGTACCGGAACCGTTTTCCTTACTTCCCTAGCTTGCTTTCCTGAATGATGTCGGCCAGCTTTTCGGTGGTGAGCTTATCGGTTGCCTCACCCGGATACCCCTGCCATCGGACAATGTGATCCGGTGTGATCACCAGAACTTGGGGAACTGCCTCCACCCCAACTTTCTTCATCAACCGCTGTTTTGCATCAACCGCAACGTTATAGTCCATCGGGTGATGCTTTCGGAACTGGTTGACCGTTGTGGCGTCCTCATCGCTGATCCCGATGACGACCAAGTCGTTTTTGAACTTCGAACTCCAACCGTTCATCTCGGGAATCAAATCCCGACAACTGGGGCACCAGGTTGCCCACATATCGACCAGGACCACCTTGCCTTCTGTTTTGGGCGCCGATCCGGTCAGCCACTTGGCGACCTCTATAGTTGGCGCGTTCCCACCGCGAAGGTCGTTCGACGCGTAGAGCGTTTTCTTTACAAACTTCGGATACCCGGCCCCGGTAGCGAGGAGGGTGGCGAGGAGAGCGAGATACCAGCGCATTCTTTGAATTCTACTTTCGCACGTGGCCAAACACAGTTGGGCCTCGCAACATCGAGCATAGTTGGCGTTGGAAAAGGGAGATACGGGTGGTACTGGACAGGTCGGACCGCCTTGGTTTAGGCAATGTTCGGAGTGGGTCTGGATCAGGCATTTCAACTCGTGCCTCCCTTACCTTGCTATTTGCGTTGGGACGCGGCACTGGATACGGCCCGACCAAGAGGGTCGATCCTATCCAGTGCCACCTTCGGCTCGCCTCGATTGGTTTAGATCGATCTCGCATGGTAAGTCGTCGCGCGGGCGTCAGCGCCGACTCAATGCGAAAGTGCGAGCTTGATCGCGTTCGAAAGGTCGTCGTTCGGCCCCGTAAAGCCGGTGAACGCAGCCGCGATCTTTCCATCTCGGCCGATCACGTACTCGGTCGGGGTTGCCGTCACGTGATAATCCGACGATGGACCTGAACTGCTCGGGTCCTCAAAAAGGAACCGAATCGCCCCGAACTGCCGGTGCTTACTCAGCCAGGAGTCGAACCCTTTCTTGTTGTCGTGGATCGCAATCGCCAAAGTCGCCACATCGCCACCGAACGCGGAAGCGACTTCGTTGGTGTGAGGCAGTGACTGGTTGCACGGCCAGCACCAGGTGGCCCAGAACTTTAGCACCACGACCTTGCCTTTGTAGTCCGCCAGGCTAACCTGTCGGCCAGAGGGGTCGACGACGGTGAAGGCAGGCGCATCCGATCCGACCGGAAGCACCTGCTTGCGGTTCAGCGCGTCGTACGGGATCGCGTCCTTTGGTGGAGAGTAATGAAAATCCGCCGAATTGACAGGGGCATTTTCGGTCACGGTCGTCAGGGTCCAGTCCTGGTTCGCACCCGTTTTTATCGAGTGAACCTCCAGATGGTGGATGAGACCATCGTCACCCACCGTGACGGCTTTCTCAAGATCCCCCACCCGATACTTGATCGTCTTTGAGCCGTCAGCGCTGATCGATTCGAGATCGCCCTGCGACTGGGCATTGGCGACTTCCGCGGCAGGCGACGTGCGGCCACCGAAGAAGCCGCTAAGGATCGGGACCTCGTTCAGGACTCGGCTCTGATCGGCCTCCGTTCGCCGGACTTGCGTGCTGTGCGCGTGGAAGAAGATGGCGTATCGGTCTGCGCCATCCGAAACGGACAGCGTCGTGTTGCCTGAATCCTTCCACGGATCGGTAGCTTGGATCCGACGCGACCGGACGATCTCCAGGCGTACCGATCCCGGCCGGGAGATCTCCAGGTCTCCGGTTTGCCGCAGGTCCCGGTAGCTGCCTGGATAGGATTCGACCTCCACGTACTTGGCTTTTAGGGACTGCAGGCTCTGAAGCTTGGCATCGGCCGACTTCAGCACCGCGATCGCCTCGTCGCCGGTTGGCGATGCCACCGCGATCGCCCCCAACAATAGGAGCGACGGCGCACTCAGAACGAGCCGCAGGCTATTCCTCAAGGAACCACCCCGCGGCGGACGGATTCTCGCTCCGCTTGTAGACGATGGGCCCGCCACTCGTGACCGGGGTGACGAGCTGCCAGTTGTCGGCGTTTGCGGAGGTCCAGGTCGATGTAAAGGACGGGTTCGGAGCCTTTAGGTACTTCGCGTGGGAATCGTCGAAGCCATAGTTGGATCCCCCTCCGTGCCGGGTTCGCCCCCACAGATACACCGCCTGTTCCTGTTGAACCACCGAGGGCTGGCTCGCGTAGCTGTCAACGTCGTTGCCGTCTGTGAATATACGCGATCCCATCGACTCGGTAACCAGGACGACTTGGGCGGGCGCCTCCAAGGAAGTTGCAGAGTGAACCGGCAGATAGCCGTAGACGTCCACGATCGCGCTGATATAGGTTGGTGAGTAGTTGAAGTTCAGTGCGTAGCTATGGGACGGCGACGGCGTGGTCGCGGGAGGCGCGCTGTAGTCCGGGCACTGATACACGCCGTAGCCGCGGCCGTCCTCCAAATTGGTGCTCACCGGGTAGCCGGACTTTACATACGGATCCACCAGAAACATCCAGGTTGTGGGATCGCCCGTGGTGAAGTCTTGGTAGCCCGAGAGCGGGATGATATCGTCGTAGTCGTTTTCGTACATCGCACCGGCAAGGCCAATCTGCTTGATGTTGCTGAGACAACTGGTTTTCTTGGCCGCTTCCTTGGCCTGGGCGAACACCGGGAAAAGGATCGCCGCGAGGATGGCGATAATCGCAATCACCACGAGGAGTTCAATGAGAGTGAAGGCTCTATTCTTCATATTAGTCACGTAACTTGATCGACTATATATTCTATTGTGCTCCGTGCAGAAAAGTCTCACTGATCGAGAGGCTTCCGAACGATGTTATGAGAACCGGCGGAAGGGCAAACATTTCGAACGTGAACTTCTTCCAAGGCCCTGGAATCTCTCGCGCCCTGGTACCCAGGGCTGGGTTGCGCGACACCTTCCGCACCGACCAGATGACGTGGCTGCTGTGCCCTGCATTTACCGAAACGCGCCATTACGATAATTCAGTCTTGCGTTCCAACAGAGGGATCGTCGAAAGCTAGACGCTTGCGAGCAGGGCCGCTTTCAGGCCCCTGGGATCTCCTCGCGCTCGGGTACCCAGGGCCACCCGGAGGTGACCGCTGGGCTTTGTTGCGCGCCACCTTCGGCGCCGACCGGATGACGTTCCTTAGGTGGTTTGCGGCCGGGCCGTGATTGCCAGTCTGCTGGTTCACTGGATACGGCCCGACCGGTGGTCGGTCCTATCCAGTGCCACCCATCTTGGGGCGTCCGGATGACGTCCCTTGGTTGGCTTACGTTCGTTGCTTCGGTCAACCCTCCAGTCCATCGGCCGGAGCCCATAGCCGATCGGCCGGGCGGGACCGCTAAATGGGACGCGACTCGCGAGGGACTAGGCCACTGGGCGAGCGGTTACGAACTCGGCCAGTTCCTGGAGGAGCCGCCGGAGGCGGCGGGTCGCCGATTCCCCGACCAACTCGTGGTCATGGTTAAAGTCGCCGCCGCCGAGCTCCACTTGGGTCGGGGCAAGCCAAGCGCGCAGCTCGCGCGCGCAGTCCCGCATCGCGGCAAACGTGGTGGAGTCGTTTATCGAGACCAGACCCACAGACCTGCCATATAAGTAGGGGCGCACATCCCGGCAAAGCAGTTCGGTAAAGTCGACCGCGTTTTTGAAGACGCCGCTGACCGTCCCGTGGTAGGTTGGGCTGGCCCAGATGAGCGCGTCTGCCACCCTAAGGGACTCAACCAGTTGATGGATCTGGTCCCGGCCGGCCGGATACTGGCCGAGCTCCCAATCCGGCACGTAGATGGGCAGCGCGAGTTCCCGGAGGTCCAAGATCCGGGTCGAAAAGCCAAACTCCTTGCCGACCGCCGCAGCCGAACGACACACCGAGAGGCTCAGGGAGGGAACACGCATGCTGCCTCCCAGGCACACCAGATTCATCGAACGTGCCGCGTCCATTCCCGTTTGGGGATTATGAACGAACGACCAAACGCTATCGGATCAAGCAGCGTGCAGGAGACGGGGTCTGCAGTCTTGTCATCACGAGGGATGCCGCGACCCCGCCTTCGAACGCGGGGTCCTCGTCGAGCCAGACGGTTGGAGCAAGGGGCAGTTCGGCAAGGATCCGGTTCAGAGTCCAAGAATCGGTCACCTCGGAGTTTGCGTCCCAGCAGCCAATGCCGACGATGTTGCCGTGCCCAAGGAGATTGTCCAAGGCCCAGTGGATCGATCGCTCCACCGCATCGCGGCGGGTCTGAGGACTCGCACCTCCCGGTTCCGCCCGATCTGCTCGCAGGTTTGGAACGACGTTTTCTAGGGCGAGAGTTGGAGTTCCGGAATGAAGATCGTAAAGGTCGAGAAGCACAAACCTCTCGTTCGCTCTCAGGATCAGAACCCGCCCCGCATCCAGCGGATTCCTTTCACGCTTATGTAAAACCATGTTGTCAGGCGACTTTGCCTTGCCGAAGAGATTATCGTGCAATCCGCGCCAAATGCACAGTCCGGTGGGATTCCTTACCTATCTTTTACGACCGGAGCGGCTTTGATGTAGCTGGTAACCTCAGCCGTGCCCGAGCAGCCGACATGTGTTGCCGTGCTGTTGTGCGAGATGATCCTCGAGGATCGGCGCACGAACAACCGGTCCTTTATCAACGCGTTTAACGCAATCTATGCCCCGGGCATGCCCGCGACCCACGGGCGGCTTTGCGTGTTGGTCTCCATGACGGGGGTGGTTGGAGAGCACCCGATCACCATCCAGATCCGGAATCCGTCCAACGCGATGATCGTGAACGTGACGGTGCCGATGCAGGCAAACGACCCGGTCGAGACGCTCGACCATGTGGTGGAAATTCTGAACGTCCAGTTCGCCGAGTATGGGGCCCACTTCGTCGACGTCCTATGCGATGGCCACCATGTGGGTTCCCGACGCTTCAGCGTGATCCCGGCTCCAACGTAGTCGGACCTTAGTGGACCGTCACGGCATAATATTCAGACGAGAGTACATGGCCGGGGCTCGCCGCGGGGAATGAAACGTCGAGGCCGACTACCTTGGCCGGCAGGCCCTGGTTTCAAGACAACCCGAACCACGCGGACCCTTCCGCGAAACATACAAGGGCCGAGAAGAGGAGCCGTGGGTGCAACCCACGGACTGCGCACCCCACAATCCGGCAGCCCTGAGCGGGGCGAGCCGACAACCAAGATGCGCCCTGCGCGACCGATCGCTCCGCTCGGCCACCTCTCGGACAAGACTGGCCGCGCTGTAACCTCGACGCGTGGCTGGCACATACATCGACCTAAACTGTCACATCGTTTTTGCCACGAAGCATCGTAAGCCGTTGATCGCCGACCCGTGGAGATCCGAGCTTCACGCCTATATGGGTGGAGTGCTTGGGAATAAGCGGGTCTTTCCGATTGCAATCGGTGGCTCGTCGGACCACATTCACCTGCTGATCGCATTGAGGAGGTGATCCAACCCGTTCGATTCGGTTTTGAGATCCTTGACGACATCCGGGGCTGCGGGGCTTTGCGCGCCCGGTCCGTGGGTTCCACCCACGGCTTCGGATTGCCCCTCCGGGGCAGCTCACAGTCGACTTTCCGGAATTCGCAGGCTGAACTTAGATGGGTGTCGGGCCTCGCTTCGAGGCGAGTTGTCGGCTCCCGGCGCCAGTTCCGCCCGCCAGAACGAAGCTACCACCTTTGCAGTTCGCCGCACTCGCGACAAAATCGGCCGATTCCATTCTCGCCCGGGGTACATTTGCTAACTTAGACTGCCCGGAGGAAATAGCATTTTGCTTAAGGTCAAATACCTTGGCGGCTTCCACGTTTGCGATTCCCAGTTTCGATCTGTGAAGCCTAGCGGCAACTATGCGCGGATTCTACTCGCCTACCTTTGCTACGAGGGTAGCGTCATCCATCGCGACGAAATCGCCGAACGGGTCTTTGGGTGTTCTGAAGCGCGCGATGCGAACGTCGGAACGAACATCCGCAAGGCGATCCACGTCCTTCGGAAGGCGCCGGCCATCTCGGAAGTGCTGGCGATGGACCGAGATCGAATCGGAGTCGTTCCGGGCTCGGTCGAAACAGACTTGTCGTCCTTTCTAGCCGCCATCGAGCGGTTTGACGGCGACCCACAAAATGGGCTCTCACGCACCCTTCGTGACCTCCTCGAAAGGGATTTTCTTCCCGGTTGGCCGCAGGATTGGGTTTTGATCGCTTGCGCGGATCATCGGGCGGCAACTCTGAGGGCGCTGCGCTCCCGTCGGGACATTCTTGCAACGCACGGGAACAAAGCCGCCGCAATCGAACTCGCCAAGCTGGCCGTCGCTCTCAACGCAGATGGCTTGGAAGAAAGCGAGAAGCTTGTGAGGATGTATGTTGAATCCGGCCAAATAGAAGCGGCCCGAAGTGCCTGGCATGCCTTTGACGAGGCAGCACTCGAATCCGACAATCCAGGAGTCCTGGTCGACAACTTTGCAGACAACCTTGCTGACGTACGGGATCAGGTCGACCCGATCAGGCCGCGATGCGCGCGCGAGGCTTTCCGCCGATCCCCGGGTGAGATGCCCTTTTACGGCAACTCCCTCGTTGGACGGGCCGAGGAACTTCTAAATCTGGTGGAATTCATGAAGCAGACACCGCACGGACACCTTTCTCTCATCGGAGAGGGCGGGATTGGCAAGACGCGACTGGTCGTAGAGGCCGCGAAAAGCGCGACACGCCAATCGCAGGTCAAGCCTTACTTCATCGACCTCTCAACCGTCCGGTTGCCGGAACGACTCCCGGGAATCATCTGTCGCGAACTCCGGATATCGCGATCGGATCCGATGGCTTCGATTCAAGCGACGATCGGCCAAGAGAGATCGGTGCTGGTTTTAGACAATGTTGAACAACTTGTGACGATGCAAAACGCGGACTCTCCGCCGCTGGGACAGATATTGACCCGGATGCTCCAGCTTCTACCGGCCTGTCTAATCGTGACGACAAGCCGGATCGCGGTCGGCTCCGATGCGGAGCAACCCTTCTTTGTTCTGCCACTGGAGACACCTACCCGAGACCAAACCATCGAAGGACTCCTCTGCAATTTTAGTGTCAGGCTTTTCTGCGACCGGGCTTCCAGAGTCGACGCCAAGTTCGTCATCGACAACTCTAACATAGAGCCGGTGGCTCGGTTCTGTACCGCATTTGACGGGGTACCTCTTGCCTTGGAGCTTGCGGCCGGCCAGTGTCGGCGGCTGACCCCGCCCCGGCTTCCTCCGTTCCCAACTCGGACTGCGACGTATGAACGAAGGGCGGGTCTTGGCGAGCGTCACAATTCTACGCACAGTTCGTTGGACTGGTCTCTTGAGGTTCTCAACGAACCTGAGCTAGAGAATTCCTTGCGTGATTTGGCGGTTTTCCGGAACGGTTTCACTATCGACACAGCGTCTCAATTCCTCGGGAACGACGCCACCCCAATTATCGAATCTCTTGAGCTCGCAAATCTTGTCCGCCGGGTTTCGGATTCCAGGTATCGGCTCGCGGAGCCGACTCGGGATGCGCTGATTGACCAGATTAAGCCAAGCCGGCTCTCTCAACTGCAATTTCGATTGGCAGAACTCGTCATCCTGCTGGCGTCGGCCGAGCAGCCGCGGCTCCGGACAATCCACCACACGGAATCCATTGCGAGGCTGCTCGAGGAAGAGGACAACACAAGGGCCGTACTCGAGTTTCTTTCGGTCGCCGACCCGAGCAGGGCAGCCGGGCTTGCGTGCCGATTGGCCCCATTCTGGGAAGTAACCGGCCAGGACATCGAGGCCAAGGCCTGGTTGACCAGCCTTTGCGACAGCGCAAGAGCGACCGCCGAACAAAGATCTGATATGTCGATTGCGCTTGCCCGACTCTGGCTTCGCTCCAACAACCCTGACGAGGCTGAGAAAATCTTGGATCGGGCGCCGGCATCCAATGTTCAGACAAATAAGATAGAGACACGCCGGGCAGCCCGGGCCGTGTACGTGCGCGCCCACGTCGCCTACCAGCGCGCCCAGCACGAAACGGCAAGCGACCTTTTCCGATCTGCCAAGACAGCCTTTGAACTCTGTTCCGACCAGAGCGGGGTGAGCGATTGCTTGATCAACATCGGCGATCTTTGCTTCAGGTCTGCCGATGTGTCGAAGGCAGAATCAACTTGGCAAGAGGGGTTCTGGTTTGCCGAGGCTGCGGGCGACAAACGAAACGCGGCATGGCTGCTTTGTCATATGCCGCTAGCCTCGTGGGCGCGCCTTGAGTACGAGGCCGCAGAAGCCCAGCTCCAAGAATCGGTCGTGGAAGCCAACCTTGTGGGAGATCTTCACTGCAAGGGGTATGCCCTGCTCCTTTCCGCAAAGGTTGCCATGATGCAGCAGAAGTTTGGCCGGGCTGGCGCATTTCTGCAGGACCACCTGACTGTCACTGGACGGCTGGGAGGGAGTTCCTCAAAGGAGGGGGAATGCTGGCTCGCCGATCTGGATCGGCGCAAGGGCGACTACGTTCGGGCTGCAAAACGCTTCGGAGCACTCCGAGATCGTCGAGACCAACACGGCAATTTTTCGCATTTGGGTCTCGCTCTAATCGCCTGTTCCAGATCCCAATATCCAAAGGCCGCCGGTTTAATCCAGCCAAGACTGGCCGCCGCCGTTAACGATAACTTCCCTCGCGAGAGCCTGCTCATGATCGACTGCGGGATCTTATGCCTCGCCGAGCTGGGAGATCTGGAGACGGCATCAACGCTCCTGGGTTCGGTAGATAGCTTCCGCTGCGACCGTGGCCTACCTCGAGACCCGGCAGATGCGTGGCCATACGCTGCGGCGCTCAACTTGACCGGACGAGGGGAAAACCTCGATTACAGTCCCGTCCATCTACGATTCCTCGCCCTTGCCGTTGAAACCGCCCTCGCGCCACACGCGTTCAACCAGGACGAGGCGACCAGCCGCACTTATGCTAGCTAGTGTTCCAACCCTTTGATACCCCAATCGCTGAGCGGCGCGATTTGAGCCTGATGGTCGGTTGAGGGTTTAACGACCCCGAACACTAGCCGGTCACCCCCGGAGTTTAAGCCAACAAGCGTAATCTACCGTGGATCCGATAGATTCGGCGGCCAAGTACACTTGATCATCGACCAGGAGACGGTGTTGATCTCCGTCCAGTTGTCCCCAGATTCGGTGTCGTATGGCTTCCCAGTGCCTGCAAGGATATTGTAATTTGGGTCGAAGCTTATCGGCCCAGCATATCCGAGTGTAAGCGGAAACTCCCCGTAACCGTTTCCATTACTATAAGTGACGGGGTCATTGGAGTTAAAGGCAATTCCTCCCGTGCTAAAATTCATCGGCTTAACCGTTCCGAGACTGATCGTTGCTGTAAACGTTGCAGGGCCAGGGTTGGAACTTACATACGTTATCAGGTCCGGCTCAATCGGGTAGGTATTATAACCATTATTATCCGTATTCGCACGGCTTGTAATCCCATAGAACCCGAGAAGGTAAACTGTGCCCAGTAGGTTCCCCGAACAATTTGGAGCATCGGCCACCAGGTTTATCGGCGTGGTTGGGTACGTGACGTCAGAGTCGTCCGGACTGATATAGGTTGGCCCGATATCGCCCCTAAAGGCGGGATGAAGAGTCAGCGTTCCGTCTAAGTAGTCAGCTGTCAGTTTGAAATTCGACGATACCGTGTCTGTTTCTGTTCCGGCCCAGCTCGACAGTTGTCGAGCATTCGTGGCCGAAACTCCGGATCCATCTGCTAGGGGGCAGTTGACAACCACGTCGCCCGCCCCGCCAGTCGGCAGCTCGCAATCGACTTCCGTCGGAGACCAACTTGTCACTTCCAAGGACTTACCTCCCGTGGTCACCGTCCCTTGGGTATCAGAGAAGTCCCCGCTTAAGATCAATTGGTCGGCGGTGCCGCCACCTCTGGTGGGCAACGGCCCGCTGCCGGGTTTGATCGTTATCGACGTGAGTTCCGGGTTCAAGATGCTGCAGACAGAAGCTGCGTTAGGATTTGGAGCTAGAGTCAGCGTCGTTTCTCCGTTGTGCACATATTGAGTAAGCCCGATCTTATTCGTCAGAGAGATCAAGGCTTCCAAAGAAAACGGGCGCATCGGAGGGACTGCTCCTCCGAGGGCAACTCGATTTTCCCGGTTTAGGTGAAGCCGGTTTCCACCAAGTGACTTATCGAGGATGTATGACGCGGCCTGATATGACAAGCTCGGCTGTGACTCTCCAACGTATCCTGCAATTTGTGATACCCCCTCCGCATAGAGAGCGGATCTGAACTCCTGAGCGAAAGGATTCTGTAAGAAACACGACCCTGACAGAAAGAGACTGTTTGGTGCGAAGTGGCTTTGCCAATAGAATTTTACGAAGGCCGGCGTAATATAATACCTAACAGCGTATAGGGGGATAACGAGGCCGCCGGGCAATGACTGCCCATCAGCCTCAGAGACCGAGTAGCCTATACGACGGGCGACCAAATCGTTAGTCACGCTTGAGTCAGGCGGAATTGGTATGGTGATTGGTTTAGACCCGGTCGGTATTGTTATCACCAAGCTTGGTCCAGTTGCAGACTCAATCCCGTATGAGTAAGCGGGCAGTATGCCCTTCTTATGTTGATCTTCAAGTATTGCATTTAACATCGCATTATCATCATCGTCATACACGGCTCCGCCGTGCCCACCCAGGTACATGATCCCGACGTTCGACGGCAGTTTTCTCAATTTGTCTAGCGTGGACTGCAGGAGGCCCTGGCACTGGTAGCCAGTCGAATTCAGTAGACCAGCATCATCATCAATAGCGGCATTATGAAATTGCCATCCAGGAGGGTCCTCGCTGTCCATGACAACCGCCGTTCTCGACCCTGGAATACTTGCTTGTTGGCTACTTGCCAGCGGTCTCACTGATGCTGCAACGGACCGCGCCGGTCGAATGGTGGCCGCCGGTCGCAGAGTTGTCTGGGCGCCGCTGACGCCCGGTAACTCGTCGTTGAAAAAGGTGAACCCGACGCCATCAGGAAAATAGGCCAGGACATTTCCGGTCGCGGTTACTTGGACGCCGACGAGCCCTTTTACACCCTTTAGAGCCGTTGCGATATTGGCAGGAACAAAGCCTCCGTTGCTCTGAGGGGCAGCGTTGATTGCATTAAGCATTTGAACGATCATGAGTCCGCGCTGGGTGTCCGGCATGAGTTGGTCCCCAACCAGGCCAGTGCCGCTCGACGAGGCGCCCGAACCTCCGCCACACCCGAGGAGTGACATCGCAAGAAGGAGCCCCAGGGAAAACATCGTCGAGAACCGCCTTGAGGGTGACCTGTATTGCAAAAAAGCTGAGAATGCCTTCACGCCATTGATCATCGCAGCAGTGCGTTCCAAAAACGTTCCGCGATCTTGGGCAGCGATCTCGTCTACTGGGCCAGCGAGTCCTTTGTGAACTGGTAGCGGCCGAAGAGCGGCCCAACTTGGAGCAGGGGGCTTTTGAGATCGTTTTTCTCCGCCGTGAAATCCAGCGCGAACGGGTTTTGCAGCGAGGCTCGCAGGTCGTCTGCTGCGATGAAGGTTCTATTCGGGTCCCTAAGCGCCTCCCCTCCCGCGTCGTCGATTTTGACATCGGTCGCGGTCAGCATGAGCTGACGGTTCCGCAATTCCCACTGCCCGGTAACGTCGATCGACTCCTGCTCCCCGTCCAGGTGCATCACAAACTTCGACTTCGGCCGCTCGTCTTTTGAGTGAAGCACCCGGATTTGGCTGCGGTATAGCTCCACGAATCCTTTCATGCTGTACCTTGCGAGCTTTTTGATCGGCATCTTTTGACTGGCTGACGTCACATCGAAACTGCCCGTCCAGCGACCCAGGAACGGGACCTGTTCACCACTGAAGCAGCCGCCAAGCAAGATCGGAGCGGCTGCAATAATCGAGAGGTAGCGTCTCAAGTCCCTTTAGTGTCCCCGAAAAGATCGATCTGAAGACGCGGGTTTAGACGCCATCCGTGCTCCATGCAGATTGGGACGAGCTCCCTTGCCTTTTTGAGAAGCGATTCCCGGTCTCGGCCTTCTGGCATCATCAGCACCCGTTCGGCGGGCAATTCCGGAAGTTGGGACAGCAACTGCCTGATCTCCTCGAAGTCGGCTGGGGTATCAGGATTAACCACGAACTTGAGTTGGCAGTTGTAACTGTCGATCAGCTTGGCCAGGGTTTGAATCGGCAGCCGCTTCGAATCGTGCGACTTCTCCCAACGGGTTCCGGTGGGAATCGAGTTGGCGAGCTTCGGGCTGATGCTCATCAGGTCGCAGGGCAGCTCTCGAAAAACCGTCCCAGCGGTCTCGATCGTGATTCGGTAGCCCGCCGCGCGGCAATCGGCTGCCAATTCTTCGACCCCATCGAACAGCATCGGCTCGCCACCGGTGACCACTATGTGGCGAGGAGCGTGTCTGGCGACTTCCGCCATGACCTCCTGAACGTGCATCACGGGGCCTTCCGGGTTCCAACTCGCGTAGGGCGTGTCACACCAGACGCATCGCAGATTGCAGCCGCTGACCCTCACGAAAGTTGAGGGCACGCCGGCCCAAATGCCTTCGCCCTGGATGCTCGAGAAGATTTCCGCGATACGTAAGGTCAACTTTTCTTAGAGAGCGTACCGGTAGCGGCCAACTCTGCATCGGGTACCTTGAGTCGCGCTTATGCCTGGCCCGCTTGAGTTCGTGTTGCACCTCGACAAACACCTGCGGACGGTGATCCACAACCATGGCGCGGCGACCTACGGCATCCTCGCCGGGATCATTTTTTGCGAGACCGGGCTTGTCGTGACCCCGATTTTGCCTGGAGATTCACTGCTGTTCGCGGTCGGGATCGTGTGTCATCCGGGTCCCGACTCCCTAAACGTGTATCTGACCTTCGCCGTGTTCATGCTGGCCGCATTCCTCGGCGACACCTGCAACTATGTGGTCGGCTACTTCTTTGGGTTTGAGCTGTTCAGAAATGAAAATTCGAAGATCTTCAGGAAATCGAACTTGGACGCGACCCACGAGTTTTTTGAGAAGCACGGACGAAAGACGATCATCCTCGCCCGCTTCGTGCCGATTGTGCGCACCTTCGCTCCATTCGTTGCCGGACTTGGAAAGATGCCTTATACGAGGTTCATCACCTACAGCATCGTAGGCACCGGACTCTGGGTGGCGATGTTCCTTTTCGGCGGCTACTTCATCGGCCAGATTCCGGCGGTAAAGAATAACTTCGGGGTCGCGGTGATCATAATCGTTCTCGACACGGGAGCACCGCTCGTTTG
>Ga0302326_10009406_pt1 | contig 21374 bp, 14 predicted proteins | sample Palsa_T0_3_FD_202264 | JGI IMG/M metagenome (GOLD analysis project Ga0302326, IMG submission 202264) | Peat permafrost microbial communities from Stordalen Mire near Abisko, Sweden - Palsa_T0_3 | ecosystem: Environmental > Terrestrial > Soil > Palsa > Peat permafrost | place: Sweden: Abisko... | reverse complement strand
ACCAATCTGATGCTCGCACTTGGGATCGTTTACGTCCCGCAGTACGCGCGGCTGGCGCGTTCGTCGACCTTGGCCGTCGCGCAGCTCGAATTCATCGAGGCGGCCCGCGCGCTCGGCGTACCGACCGGGCGCACGCTCGCGCGGCATGTGCTGCCCAACATCGCGGCTCCGCTGCTCGTGCAGGCGACGCTTGGGATCGCAACGGCCGAACTCGAGGCCGCGGGGCTTTCGTACCTCGGGCTCGGCGCCCGACCGCCGGCGCCCGAGTGGGGCGCGATGCTCAACGACGCGCGCGATTATTGGATCTCGGCGCCCTGGGCGTTGATCTTCCCCGGCCTCTCGATCACCGTGCTCGTGCTCGGCTTCAATCTACTCGGGGACGGTCTTCGCGACGCACTGGACCCGGCTGACCGCTAGGCCATTTGTCAAGAAGGCGTTAAGCGCGCTGCGACAAAGCCAGGGCAGTGAGCTACCCTCGGTCATCGGCTCGCTGAAGTTTCTGTTATGCGAGGGTTAACCAATGATGCTTCCCCGTTCCGTGCTGTTTGCATTTGTTCGAGCGCTCGGCGCGCTCGCGGTCGTCGCCGGGCTGCTCGCGGCCACGTGTGGCCCGGCCCGCGCGGTCGGCGGCGAAACCGGCAACATCAACGGCACGATCGTCTCGCAGAGCGGCGCACCGGTTGCGGGCGCGCGGGTTGCGATCGCTGCGCCGACCGGTTCGTACACGCAGCGCAGCGACGCCAAAGGCTTCTTTCAGTTCCTCGGCGTCCCGGTCGACACGTACACGATTTCGGTCGAAGCGCAGGGCTTCGAAGCCATCTCGCAGTCGGGCATCACCGTTCCCGGCGGCGACACGTACCCCCTCGGTACGCTGAAGCTTCAACCCGCGAATGCACTCCATCAGATCGCGCGAGTCACGGCGCGCTCGGCAGCGAGCGCGTTCCAGCCGAACCAGACCGTTCCGCAGTTCACCGTTAGCGGCAGCGTACTGCAGGCGGCGCAAGGCAAAGCCTCGTCGTCGGACGAGGCGGCCGCGCTGCTTGCGGTTCCCGGTTTTCAGAAGGATTCGATGGGCAACCTGATCCTGCAAGGCAGTGAGTTCGACCAGGTGCACTATCAAGTTGACGGCGTTGACTTCACGGATCCCGGCTTCGGGCTCAGCGCAAACAACATGTTCTTCAACGGCATCAGCCGCGTGCAGGTCGTTCCGGGAGCGGGTGACCCAAGCCAAGGCAACGCCGGCGCGGGCGTAGTCAACCTCGTTATCCAGCGCGGAGCGTATCCCGGCACCGGGACTCTGGACGGCGAGCTGCTCACGCGGCCGTTCGATCACCAACTGAATTTCGCTTATGGCGCCGCGACGCCGAATGGCCGGTTCTCCGATTACTTCTCTTTTTTCGCGCACAACTACAGCTACCAGTACGGTCCGTGGGGTTCGAGCGGCTTCGATAACGGCATCCAAGGCGGCGGTGGATCACAGCTCGCGAATTCCTATACCGAGCAACAAGATTTCGTCAACAATTTCGTCTATAAGTTCGGCGCAAATAACGCGCAGTCGCTGCAGTTCCTCTACATCAACCACACCGAGGACGACCTCGCCAACTACTCGGGACTAACGCTCTACTATCCGTCCGACGCACCGGACATTTTGCCGCAGTTACAGTTTTATACGAGCAGTCCACTCGCCCCGAACGGCCTTACGCCGTCCCAGATCCAGAGCATCATCGGACGCGAGCAAGGCCAGACCTCGTTAACGGGACCGCTCTCGACGCCCCCGTATGCGGACATCGACAGCACGAATTTCTTGAAGTTCGAATACGACAACTCGTTCAACGCTACGACGAACCTTGCAGTGCGCTTCTTCCACTCGAACGTTTTCAGCGAGGGGGATCCCTCCGGCGGTACCGCAATCGCCGGTGTCGGCGCTATCACCAACACCGAGCAAACCTCCGGCGGGTCGCGCACGGGCGGCAGCTTCGAACTCGACAAACAGGCCGATCGCAAGAACTTGCTGACGCTGTCGGGCAGTTACGAATTCAACCGGCCGGCGTTTTCATCGCTCTCGCCGTACGTCGGACTTTTCGACATCGGTCCCGATGCGGTTGATTTCTTGCGGCCGCCCAACCCGAACGCGCCCGTCAGCGCGAGCAACCCGTGTCCCATCGCGGGCGGGTGTTACTTGCAGCAATTCTTCTACACGAAGGGAGGAACGCCGCGGGTTCCCCCGTTCTATCTCGATTCTACTCAACTGCAGAACACGTGGGGTCTTGGCATTCGCGACCAAGTGCAGGTGAGCAACAACGTGCGTTTCGACGGCGGCGTGCGGTACGATTTGCTCAACGAAGGCTTCGGCTCCAATCTGGCCTACGCCGACGAAAACGTGCAACCCGTGCCCGGGTCGCCAACGACGCCCTACATCGCAAACTATCCCTTCGTCGAGACGCCGCACTTCCTCGAGCCGCGGCTTGGCGCAGCCTGGCTCATAACGCGCCGCGACTCGCTCGAGGCATCATACGGGCGCTCGATCGTCATCGGCGCCGGGGGTGACCTCGCCAGCCCCGAATCCGACGCTTACTATCAACAGTTCGCGAATATCCCGCTCAACCCAAACTTCATCCCTACTGGCAACCCGTACACGGGCGTAACCCCCATCGGCAACAGCAACTGCTTTCCCATGTTGCCGTTTCCCGTCGGTGCGGGGCCGAAGACCCCGCCCTCCTACAAAGGCTCGGTCGGGACGAACTTAACGCTCGGCCGGCCGTGTGCGAACTACGGCGAGTTGCTATACGGGGTAAACGACGCGTTCTTCCCCGAAGTCTCGTCCGTCCAGCCGGGCATCTACGACAACTTCGATCTCAATTTCTCGCACCAGTTCCCCAATGGCTCGGCGATCAAGATCGCGCCGTTCGCGCGTCAAGGCTATAAGGTAACGGCGATCACCGCGCCGCTCGTGTTCAACCCCTTGACCGGCGTCTACCAGCCCGGCACGCTCTCGAACAATTCGGTCGGGAGGAACACCACGACCGGCTTATCCGTGGAGTACACGCTGCCGGAGCGTCCACGCGGTCTGACCGGCTTCGTGTCCGCCTCCTACGTGAACGAGTTTACGACGACGCCGCCGGCGGGCGACAACCCGTACGCTCAAGACAGCGAGCCGATCATTCTACCGCAATCGATCGCGGCCGGGAACCTCTACCGCGCGGGTTTCGTCAGTCCGTTTACGGGTCACATCGGCGTATCGTACAAAACCGCCGGGGGATTCCGGATCAATCCGGTGATCAACGTTACGTCGGGCTTTCCGTACGGCTCGGGCCTGTTGACACCGATCATCCTGAACAACGGGGTCGCAACCAACGTTCCCAACACCAACGTGGCCGATCAATATGGTCCCGGCGGCGCCTCGTTGTATATCGATCCCGCGAATCCCGGCAGCATCACGGCGCCGAACATTGCTGCCGCGCGCGGAACGCCGGAGACCTCGTCCGGCGGCGGGGAGTTGTCGCGCCCGCAGATTGACGCCGACCTCACGCTCGAGTACAAGCCGCCGGGGAAGCGCGAAACCTTCGGCGTGCAGGTCCTGGACTTGTTCAACAACGCGTATTACGGTGTGCCCCTCGTCAACCTCAACTATTATCCGGCGGCCACGGGCGTCGCCGGGCCGCTGACCGGCCAAAGCGTAACCGGCGCGGCGTTCCCTGGCCAAGCGCCGCTCGTGAACCGCGCCCAATATCCGTACGGCGCGTATAACATCCCAACCACTCCGTTGCTGGGGGCGCTCGAGCCGCCGACCACATACCGCTTGTACTTCCAGTACGATCTCTAGTAGGTTGCCATGAATAACGTTTTTAAGTCGGCACTTGCGGCCGGGTTTCTCGTTGCGCTGAGCGCCTGCTCGGGGTCGGGCGTCCAACAGAGCCTCGCGCCGCCGACCGTTCACAAAGTCAATCCGATCACGCAGTCGACCTTGCAGTTCGCGGTCGGGACCGCAAACATCGCGGGCGCCGTCGGCCTCGATTCGATCGAGACCCTGCGCCAAAACGTCGCGCCGTACGTCGGCACGAGCATCCTGCAAAACGCGCCGAGCATCGTCGGGCCGCCGGGTTTCGTCGTTCCGAGCGCTCCCGACGCGTACGCTGATGCGGGAACCGACGCGATCACGGGAACGAACCCGACATCGCTCGTAGTCTCGCCGCCTTCGACCACGTTCGATCCGCCCGGCGGGAACGCATCGATCGCGTCGTCGTTCGGCTTTTTGCCGGCGGCGAATACGAATTCAAGTACCGTGCCGAACCTGATTCCCGCACCGCTGCCGTACTATGCCGTCGAAAACCCGGCGCTTGTCGCCGGCGTGCCGGCGCCGAATCCGAACGGGCTGACGGATCAATACTTCTATGTCGGCGGACCGCCGGCGTTCGTTCCGCCGGGGCACACCTCGACGCAGGACGGAACGTTCGGCGGCTCGGGAAACCTCGCGCCCGGCGCGTACCCCGGATTTACGCTCGGTTTCGTCGATTTCCAGGCCGTGCCGAAGAGCGGCACCTATACGCTGAGCGTCGTCATTCCGACCGGCATCAACACGACGACCGGTAAGGAAAGCTACGGGACGAAAACCGCCGCCGCGGGATTGACCGCGACGACGGTTCTGCCGGGGTGGACGACGCCGCCGACGTTTACGCCGGACGGCACCGGCGGCGGCACGATCGCGACGAATTTTCCCGGCGGCGCGGGGATCACCGAAGAGTACCTCGAGATCGTCAACGTCGGCACGCTCGATCCGATGAGCCTCGCACAGGCCGGCAACTCCTGTCAGCTCTCGGGAGTCGAGCCATATTACTATACCTTTAAAGTAACTCCCGGCACGGCGACGGTGACGGTTCCCGACAACATCGGTGCGGCTCCTCCAAATACAGCGCAGCCGCCGACGTTCTGCTCCTCAGCGCAGAATACCGCGACGGCCGGCACGGCCGAATCGGGCGACGGCTATGTCGTGTACGGTTTCGCCGTCGACTGGCCGCTCTCGACCGCCTCCTTCCCGACTTCAGACGGCAAGGCTGCCCCGCCGATCACCGGCCCGAACGGCCAAGCCGACATCACAACCTCGGTCGCCACCACCGGCAACGTCCCTTAAACAAAACCGCATTGTCACCCCGAGCTTGTCGAGGGGCCATACTACGTGTGGTCCTTCGACTGCGCGCCTACGGCGCTTCGCTCAGGATGACAGGGCTACGGCGCTTCGCTTCGGGCGCAAACTGCGCGTTCGCTAGCAGCCCTCGAAAGCGGGGTCGATTCGCGTCGAGGCGGTGTCTTCGTCTTTTTGGACGCCGGCACTGTCGGAGTCGAAGCGGTCCCCGAGCTCGGCGGCGAGTTTGTCGAGGGTAGGGGTCTGGTAGTCGCGCAGATCGCCGCGCAGCGGCGAGCCTGCGGCGTGCGATGAGATCGTGAGGTTGTCGGCCTCTTCCATCGATCGGAATTGGTTCACGGGATGGTGGGCCTCGAGATACGCGGTAAAGCGGCCGAGATCTTCCGCCATCTTTTTCTGGCGCGCGGCGACGCCTTCGAGCGACTGGGCGAAGGCCACGAACGCGGCTTTCTGCTGCGGATCGGTCGCGTCGTTTGCGCCGGCCTGCAGCGCTTGGGCAGCGTGCAGCGCCGCAAGCGAGGACGCGCGCAGCTCGACGAAGGTGTGGACGTAGCGCTGGGTCGCGTGGGTTTTGTCGACCTCGCTCCAGTCCATTCCGCCTTTGTGCAGCGAGTCGGAGGCTTGGGCAATCGACGCGTCCGCCGACAGGATGTTCGCGATCGCCAGGCCGGCGTGCTGCAATTCGCTGACGCAGAGCGGCGTCGTCACCCGCACGTGACCGATTTCATGCAGCGCCGGCAGCGGCGAAGGCGCAGGCGGCGAGGGCGTCGCCGCAACGCTGATCAGACCAAATGCGGTCAAAACGAATCCCCACGAGGCCATCCCGGCGTCTTCGACTGTCTCGGCCGAGGTTACTCGGCGGCGGGGGAAGCCAAATGGTCCCAATCGAATGATTTTGGATCAAAAGAATCAGCCTAGATCGGCAGCATGGACGCGTCGCCCAACCGGATCGCCGGCGCGCCGGCGTCCTCGGCGGTTGACGGCGTGGCCTTCCGGACCATCCCGCCGATAAAGGTCCTCGTCGTCGAGGACAATCCGGCCGTTGCCGAGAGCGAGCTCGATGCCCTCCGCCAGGCTGATCTCCGAGTCGAGGCAAGAGTCGTGTGGACGGAGGCTGCGTATCGCGGAGCGCTCGCGGACTTCGACCCCGATCTCATCTTGTGTGACTTCGCATGCCCGAATTTCGACGGTGAGACTGCGCTGCGGATCGCAACGACGGAGTACCCGATCATTCCGTTGATATTCGTGACCGGGACACTCAGCGAGGAGAGCCTCGCGATCGCCGTGCAAAACGGCGCGGTTGACTACGTCCAGAAAAACAACCCGGTTCGCTTACCGGGCGCTGTAACCCGCGCTCTCGAGCAAGCGGAACAAAGGCGGCTGCTGCTCCATGCCGAGATGCGGGTTGCGCGATTGGGCGCCATCCGCGACGTCATGTCCGCTATCGACCATGCAATCGTTCGCCATCGCGATCGCGACGCGCTGTTCGGGGAGGCATGCCGCATCGCGACGGAGATCGGGAAGTTTCCGATTGCGACGATCCTTTCGCGCAAGGACGTAGCTGCGACTTTTTCGATCGACGCGTGGGCCGGCCTTCCGCTCAAATGGACGCTCGAAGAGTGGCTCGGGAGCGTCTCTCCCGAGCTCGAGTCTAATGCGGGAACGTTGTTGGACGCGGTGCGAAAGAACGCCGCGATCGTCGTCAACGATCTCAGCGATGACCTGTCGATCGGAAAGCGACGCGAGTGGTGGGCCGCAGGCGTTCGGTCGCATGGGGCCTTTCCGCTAACCGTCGCAGGGAATGCCATTGGTGCTATGGTCATCGCGACGAGCGAAGTCGGGTTTTTCACGGTCGAAGAAATCGGGCTGCTCAGCGACGTGGCCGGAAATCTGTCGTTCGCCCTGGATTTCATCAACGAGCAACACCGCGTCGTCCGCCTGAGCCGAATACGTGACGTGCTCTCGGCCGTCAACGAGCCGATTCTGCGCCCCAGCGACGGTGGAAGCCTCTACGCAAACGTGTGCCGCATCGTGTTCGAGGTTGCCGGCTACGTAAGCGTATTCGTGGTTAGCATCGAGGCCGGAGAGGCGAATGTTTGCATCCCGTGCTCGGCCGGCTGGTCGCGCGACGTTGCCGCTTTGGAGCGCCTCGTGAAGAGTAATTTGAAGAATCAGCGCGGGGTCGTGTCGGAGGCACTGCGCTACGCTAGACCTGCCATCATCAACGATTTGAACGCAGTGAGCGGGGCCGCACGCGCCGTCTTTGGGACGTCGTACGACGAAGGCGTCCGCGCGATCGGCGCCTTTCCCTTGATCGTCGGCGAACGCTGCGTGGGCGCGATGGTGTTCTCGACGCAGGAAGCCGGATATTTCGACGATGAGGAAATCGCTCTGTTGAGCTCCCTCACGAACAACGTGTCGTTCGCGCTCAATAATCTCGCCCAGCAGGAGCGGGTCGCACGGCTCAGTCGCATTCGCGCCGTCCTATCCGCCGTGAACGAAGCGATCGTGCGCGAGACGGACGCCGAGCGTCTCTTCCACGAAGTGTGCCGGATCGCTTTCGAGACGGCCGGCTACGTCAACGTTTTCGCGGTAGCCGTCGACGAGGATAAGCACGTATTGCGGGTCGTCGCCGCATTCGGGAAATGGTTCGCCCGCGTGGCCGAGTTGGAGCGTATGCTAGCGGTGAACTTGAAGATCGGGCGCGGCCTCATGTCGCAGGCGGTCAATGACGCGAAGCCTGCGGTCGGCAACGACGTGCGCGGGAGCGGTCCGTTGCGGCAGGTCCAAGAAGAGCTGCTCGACGACGAGGTCCGCGCGGTCGGCGTCTTCCCGCTGATGGTTGACGGGCATTGCGTGGGCGCGATGGCTTTCGACAGTGCCGAAGCCGGCTATTTCGACGACGAAGAAATTAGCCTCCTGACCGACCTTACGAACAATTTTTCGTTCGCCCTTAGCCATCTCGGACGGCAGGAACGGATCGACCGTATGAGCCGGATACGGGACATTCTTTCGGCAGTGAACGTGGCTATCGTGCGCCTTCGGGACCGTTCTGAACTTTGTCAAGAAGTCTGTCGCATAGCAGTCGAACTCGGCGGCTTTTCTACCGCAATGGTGGCCGAACTCGATCTGAAATCGGGCCGCATCGCGCTGCCCTTTTCCTTCGGGGAGTCCGATCGGGCCAAGCTCGACGAGGCGGTCCAGTGGGGGGCGCTTGGCGATGAACCCGGAATCATCGAAGTGTCGCTGCGCACGTTGCGGCCCGCGGTAAAGAACGACGTTTGGCGCTCCGAAAGTTGGCCGCTTCGCGAAAGGCTCGTGGCCGGCGAAATCCGGGCCATGGGCAGCTTTCCGATCGTCGTCGACGGGCGGGCTGCCGGCGCGATGGTCCTCGAGGCGCGGTCCCGCGGGTATTTCGATGCCCAGGAGATCGAGCTTTTGACGAACCTGACGAACGATCTCGCGTTCGGCCTGAGCCTGCTCGAAAAACAGCAGCGTGTCGACTACCTATCGTTTTACGACGCGATGACGCAGTTGCCGAACCGCACGCTGTTCTACGACCGGTTGGGCCAAGATATCGCCGCTTCCAAGAAGGCCGGCAAGAGGCTGGCGCTAGCGATCATCGATGTATCGCGCTTCTCCGCTTTGAATAACACCTTGGGCGAGCACGTCGGAGATGGAGCTCTTCGAGAGGTCGCCTCACGTCTGCGCGAGTCGTTCGAGGAGCGTTGCGTCGCGCGCGTCGGTGGCGACACGTTCGCGTTGTACGTTCCCATGATCGATGATTTTAGCGCGCTTGCCGCGGTCATAACGGACGAGGGCATAAAGATCTTTGACGCGCCGTTTAGGATTGGGGATCGGGAGCTGAGAATTACGGCGCGCGCCGGGTGCGCCGTGTTTCCGGCAGATGGAGCGGATCCGCAAGAGCTATTCCAGAACGCCGAGGCCGCGCTGCTCAGCGCGAAGGCGTCCGGCACGACGTATCGCTTTTACGCCCCCGAACTCAACCGGCGAATGGCGGAGCAGCTCGACTTGGAGGCTCGTCTCCAGCGCGCGATCGAAGAGCGTCAATTCGTGCTGCATTACCAACCGAAGGTCGAAGTTATCGGCCGGGCGATCGTTGGATTCGAGGGCCTGATACGTTGGAATGATCCCGCCCGCGGCCTCGTGCCGCCGGCCGAATTCATTCCGCTGCTCGAGCGGACCGGAATGATCATCGTCGTTGGCCGGTGGGCGCTGCTCGAGGCCGTGCGGCAATACGAGGAGTGGCGGAGCGCCGGGCTGAGGCCGCCGCGCATTGCCGTAAATCTTTCGGCTGTGCAACTTCGTCAAGATCGGCTGGTTGACGACGTGCGCACCGCTGTCGAAGGCTTCGAGGACGAGTGCGGTCTTGACGTGGAGGTTACGGAAAGCATGTTGCTCGACGACTTCGAGGATGCGATCGAAAAGCTCAACGCAATAAAGGCGCTCGGCCCGCGGGTGTCACTCGACGACTTTGGAACCGGGTATTCATCGCTATCCTACATTCATCGCCTACCGCTCAGCGCGCTGAAAATCGATCGCAGCTTCATCAACGGCATGTTCGACGACCCGAACAAACGAAGCATCGTCTCGACGATCGTCTCGCTCGGTGAAGGTTTGGAACTGACCGTCATCGCCGAGGGCGTCGAAACCGAAGCCGAGGTCAGGCTCCTGCAGCTGCTGCGCTGCCAACAATTTCAAGGTTACCTCTTCAGCGCACCCCTCCCCGCAGATCAAGCCGCACGCTTCCTGAAGTGATGGCGACCTTGTCACGTCGAGCTTGTCGAAGCGCCGACGGCATATGGCATTGCTCCGTTGCCCATTCGACTGCGCGCCTGCGGCGCTGCGCTCACGGTGACAAACTTTAAAGCGTCGCCCAGATATCGAGTTTGGTTTTGACTTTCTCGATGACTGCGCTTGTGAATTCGGTCGTTGAGGCGTGGCCGCCGAGGTCGCTGGTCGCGATGCCGCCGTGGACGGTCTCGAGCACGGATTCGTAGATCGCGCGCGAAGCGCTGGTCGCGCGCGAGTCCGTAAAATGGGAGAGCAGCGCGGCCTCCGCAAGGATCATCGCCATCGGGTTGGCGACGTTCTTGCCGAAGAGGCGGGGCGCGGTGCCGTGCGGCGCTTCCGCCATGACGCAGCGCGGCTTCAGTGAGTCGTCGAACGAGAGCAGGACGCTCTCGGCCCCGGCGATCGATCCGAAGAGTTGCATCACGAGATCCGAAAGGCAGTCGCCGTCGCGGTTGAGCGCCGGAATCGTAAGCGGGTCGCCCGCGCTCGAGATCAGCAGGGCGTAGGTCGCGTCGATCAACTGCGGCTCGTACGGGACGTCGGGATAGCGCGCCGCAGCGTCGTCCATCTCTTCCTTCAACATGCCCTCGTAGATCGGGCTGACCGTGTACTTGGGGCCGCCGAAGACTTTGGATTTCGTCTTGCGCGCGTGATAGAACGCGTACTCGGCGACCACCCGGCAGACGCTGCGCTCGATGCGCTCGGTGCGAAATGCGACCTCGTCGCCGTCCGTTCGTTCGCGCCACTCGGTTGCGCCGTACGCGTCGCCGACGGCCATGCGCACGATCGAGATCGGCGAATGGATGCCGGCGACCGGCCGGATGCCGGGAAGACGGCGCCCGGTACGGACGATCACCTTTCCATCGATTTCACGCCGCAAGATGGCATTCGGCGATCCGACGTCACCCTTGGTTTCGGGGGTGATCGTCGCCGCCTTGAGCCCGAAGCCCGTGCGTTTCATCGCTGCGGCCGCTTCGTACACGACCTTGTTCTTCGTTGCCCGGCGCGTCCCAAGCGATAGGTCGTAACGTTCGAGCGCAACGTCCAGCCCGATCACGTCCGGTTCGAGGACGCGCAGCGCTTCGACGAGCAGCTCCTGGCCCGTTTCGTCACCTTCGAGGACCACGATCGTCGGCACCGCCATATCTCCGTCCCTCCGCCCTGCGGAGGCGCGAGGCCTGCCGCGCGCGAACCGACCAGCCTAATGGCACGCGTGCGCCGCAAGGCTCGTGCGACGATGCGGATGCGGCTAAACCTCGAGATCGCGGGGATAGCCGCGTTCGTTCTCGCGCTACTCTCAGGCATCGCGCTGGCCGCTCCGGGCCATGCGGGCGCATTCGGCGCGGGGCTCGCCTGGGCGCTCGGCGCTGCGTTCGGCAAGGCCGCATGGCTCGTGCCCTTGCTCGTCGCGCTGATCGGCGGCATCGTCTTCCTGGAAATCAACGTCCCGCGGATGATCGCCACTTACGGCTTCGGCGCGTTCTGTTATTTCGCGATCGCCGCCGCGTTCTACGGCCCCTCCGGCGGCGCGTTCGGTTCGCTTCTGCGGACCGGATTGCGGGTGCTGGTCGGCGCGACGGGGACGACGCTCGTGCTCCTGTTCTTGGCCCTGGTCGTGACGGTTTGGATGACGAACCTGTCGGTCAAACGCGCGATTGGGTTCGCGATCGTCTCGTTCGCGCGATTGCGCGCGTTCGTCGCGCAGCACGTTCCGCGCCGCGACGCGCAGCCGCCGGGTCCGGCTAGCCTGCGCGAAGCATTCGCGCTTCCCGCCGAATTGCCGCAGCCGAAGCGACGTCCCACGTCGTTTGCGCTCGCCCCGATCGCGCCGCTCGACGCGCGCAGTTTCATCGCGCAGGAGGCGGTTCCGGAAGAGGCCGTCGACGAGAGCGACATCGACGCTGATGAGGACGACGACGAATTCGACGAGGATGACGACGTTGAGGACGAAGACGATTTGGAAGGCGACGAAGACGTCGAGGAGGGCGAAGTCGCCGAGCCGGTCGTCGGCGTCTACGAACCACCGGGGGGAACCGATGCGAAGCGAACGTATCGCCTGCCGGATCTTGCGCTCTTCGACGTGCCCCAGGCGCAAATATTCGACGAGTCGCACCGCTCGCATCTGCTCGAGGATACGCTCGCATCGTTCGGTGTCGGTGCGAAAGTCACGCACATCGAACGCGGGCCGGCGATCACACGCTACGAGCTGAAACCCGAACGCGGCGTAAAGATCTCGCGCATCTCGTCGCTCGCCGACGACATCGCGCTCGCGCTCGCCGCCACGTCGGTGCGTATCGAGGCACCGATCCCCGGCAAATCGGCGGTCGGGATCGAAGTCCCCAACGCTCAAACCTCGATCGTCGCGATCTCCGAGATCCTGCAGGCGCTCCCGGCCCGCGGTTCGGGTCCGCCGCTGCAGGTCGCGCTCGGCAAGGACATCACGGGCCGTCCGGTCTTCGGCGATCTCGGCAAGATGCCGCATCTTCTGGTCGCGGGGGCGACCGGCAGCGGCAAGAGCGTTTGCCTCAACGGCATCATCGCGTCGCTCCTCGTGACCGCGACCCCGGATCAGGTGCAGATGCTCTTCATCGATCCCAAACGCGTCGAGCTGACGGTCTACAACGGCATCCCCCACCTGATCAAAGACGTGATTACCGACGCGCGCCTGGCCGCCGGCGCCCTGTACGAGATGACCCGCGAGATGGATTCGCGCTACGAGCGCTTCGCCAAGGCCGGCGTGCGCAAGATCGAAGAATACAACGCGAAGTACCCCGAAGAGAAGCTTCCGTTCATCGTCATCGTGATCGACGAGCTTGCGGATCTGATGATGATCGCACCGGCCAAGGTCGAGACGACGATCTGCCGGCTCGCGCAGCTCGCACGTGCGACCGGAATTCACTTGGTCGTCGCGACCCAGCGTCCGTCGGTCGATGTGATCACCGGGATCATCAAGGCCAACATCCCCTCGCGGATCGCGTTCGCGGTCAGCTCGCAGGTCGATTCGCGCACGATCTTGGACATGGTCGGCGCCGAGCGGCTTTTGGGGCGCGGGGATATGCTGTTCTTGCCGATCGACGCGCCGAAGCCCGTCCGCGCTCAGGGCGCACTGACGACAGGCGCCGAGGTCGCGCGACTGGTCGAGTTCTGGGCCCGGCAAGGCCGGCCCGACAATCTCCTCGACGTCGAGATCGCTCCGATCGAAGACGACGAACGCCGCCGCGAGGTCGACTTGCTCTGCTATGAAGCGGCGCGCTTCATCATCGAGTCCAAGTTCGCTTCGACCGCGCAACTGCAGCAGCGCTTCTCGATCGGTCATCCGCGCGCGGTGCGCATCATGAAGCAATTGGAAGATTTTGGCATCGTCGGTCCGCACGAGGGCACAAAAGCCCGGCAGATCAACGTCGGCCTGGGCGAACTCGATACGATCGCCGACCGGCTCGGACGCTCGGAGCAGACCGACTTGTTCTTACAAGGTGCCTAGGCGCTCGGCTCCCGACATCATCCCGCACCTGCCGCCCGCGGCCGACACGCGCTGGCACGACCGCTTCTTGTTCGGGGCGTATTACGTAATCGCGTTCGTGTTGCTCGGAATCGTCGTCTCGGGACGGCCGCCGTCCCTGTTCGACGTCGCAGGCCGCGCACTCGCCGGCCACGGCACGCCGGTGGCCTTGCTGATCACCCGCGCAGGCACGTTTCCCGTCTACGCGGCGATCGCGGTCGTTCTGCTGCTCGCCGGATTGTACGAGCGGCGCTGGCTGCGCGCGGTGCTCGTCTCGATCGTCACGCTCGTCGCCGCATGGCAAATCAGCGACGCCTGCAAGGCGCTCTTCCATCGCCCGCGGCCGAGCTATTGGACCGGGATCCACGAGACCTCGGCGTCGTATCCGAGCGGCCACGCAACGCTTGTGATCGCGTTCTACGGCTTCTGGACGGCGGTTGCTTGGGCGAGCAACCTGCCGCTCGACATCAAGCGCTGGAGCCGGATCGCATTCGCGCTCTGGGCGCTTGCGATCGGCTGGTCGCGGCTGGCGCTCGGCGCCCACTACCTGACCGACGTCGTCGGCGGTTACCTGCTCGGCGCCGCGATGGCCTCGCTCGCCATGATCGCCTACCGCGCCCTCGGTAACCCCGAGGAGGCGCGGGCACCTAAGTCCTAGCGGCGCGCGGGACTGCTCGCTAGCCTGAGGGAACTCTTTGGGGGAGCTGATGACGACGTTTGTAACCGATCCCGCGCTTCGGATTGTCGAGGAAAAGGTCGCGGCCGGCGTAGCGCTGTCGAGGGACGACGGCGTCGCCATGCTGAGCACGGGGGACCTCCACACCCTCGGGCGTCTGGCTCAAGCCGCCAAGGAGCGTAAGAGCGGGAGGAACGTCTACTACGTGCTCAACCGCTACATCAACTCGACCAACGTCTGCTATGCAGGCTGCCGGTTTTGCTCGTTCGCGGCCGACGAGTTCAAGGAGCGCGACCGGGTCGTGCGGATGCCCTCCGACGAGGTCTTTGCAAAGGCGCTCGAGACCGGGACGAATTTCAACCAAATCCACATCGTCGGCGGCCACGATCCCAAGCAGCTGAGCCTCGACTACTGGCTGCCGTTGATGCGCCGGTTCAAGGAAGCGCTGCCCCACGTTCAGCTCTCGCTGTTTACGGCTGCGGAACTCGACTACATGGCGCGCCGCCATCGCCTCGGCTACGACGAACTGCTCGCGACCTTGCGCGGGGCGGGGCTCGACAACATCAACGGCGGCGGAGCCGAAGTGTTCAGCGAGCGCTTCCGCAAGCTCGTCTGCCCGAATAAAGTCGATGCAGCGCACTGGCTCGAGATCCACGAGGTCGCCCATCGGCACGGGATCGCGTCGAACGCGACGATGCTCTACGGGACGATCGAGACCTTCGAGGAGCGCGCCGAGCATCTGATCATGCTGCGCGAGTCGCAAAAGCGTTCGCCCGGCTATAATGCGTTCATCCCGCTGGCGTTTCACCCCGACGGCAACGAACTCAGTTCGCACGGTTGGACGAGCGGGCTCGATGACATCCGCATGTTCGCGACCGCCCGGCTCATGCTCGACAACTTCGATCACATCAAAGCCTACTGGATGATACAAGGGCTGAAGGTCTGCCAGGTTGCGCTGCAGTTCGGCGCCGACGACATGGACGGGACGCACGGCTCGACCGACGAGGAGCGCATCTATCATAGCGCCGGGACGTCGTCCGGGCAGTACGTCGACGATCGCGAGTTCCGCCGCCTCATCGAAGAGGCAGGCTACGTTCCGGTGCGCCGCAACTCGACGTACGAAACCTTCCCGCACGATTGGGTGCCCTCGAGCTCCGCGGTCCCGGCATAAACGTGGCGAGCGTGGTGCGCCGCGCGGCTGCCGTCGTGCTCGCGCCGGTCATCGCGTTGTGCGTGCTCGCGACGCCCGCACTTCGCGCGCAGGATGCCGGTCCCGATCCGGAACCGTCGTCTACGCCGTCATTTGCGCCCATCCCGGGACAGCACAACGTGGTGACGCATCACGTCGCCCGCATCGGCGGCAAAGAGATCGCGTACAACGCGATTGCGGGCACGCTCTTGCTCTACGATGCCAAGGACAATCCGACGGCAAGCGTCTTCTACCACGCCTATGTTGCCGAGGGTCTCGGGCCGGCGGCTCGTCGCCCCATCACGTTTTCGTACAATGGAGGGCCCGGCAGCGCGTCGGCTTACGTCGACATCGGCGGCTTCGGACCGCGCACGATCAGGATTCCGGCCCCGGAGCAGATGCCGCCGCCGCCGTACGACATGATCGACAACGAGGACAGCGTCCTCGATCGCTCGGATTTGGTGTTCATCGACGCCGTCGGGACGGGCTTTAGCCGTCTGGCCGGTCGCGGCACCGGGAAAGATTACTACGGTGTCGACGAGGACGGGAAAGCCTTCACCCAGTTCATTCGCCGCTACATCACGCTCTACGACCGGTGGAATTCGCCGAAATACCTGATCGGCGAGAGCTACGGTACGACGCGTTCGGCCGTTCTCGCGAAGATGCTTGAAAACGCCGGGATCGCGGTGTCGGGCATAACGCTCGTATCGACGGTGCTCGATTTCGAGACGTTGTGGGGCGACACCGGAAACGACGAACAATACATCGATTTTCTCCCGACCGAGGCGGCGGTCGCCGCGTACCATCATAAGCTTTCGCGCCAGCCGTCCGACCTCGAGGCGTATTTACGCGAGGTGCGGGCGTTCGCTGCGGGCGCGTATTCGCAAGCGCTGATTGCGGGCGACGCGCTGCCGGCCGCCGAGAAGCAGCAGATCGCCGGGCGGGTTGCGTCGTACGTCGGCTTGCCGCTCGCCTACGTGCTGAAGTCCGACCTGCGCGTCCCTCCGTCACGCTTTCAGAAGGCGCTGCTCGGCGACCTCGACGAGACCGTGGGGCGTTACGACGCGCGCTTCAGCGGATTCGACATCGATCCGATCGGCGCGGATGCCGACTCGGATCCTTCGTCCGACGCCATCTCGAGCGCGTTCACGTCCGCGTTCAATGCCTACGTGCGCGACGAGTTGAAATACGAGACCAACCAAGAGTACATCTCACTTTCCAGGGACGTTAACCGGCAGTGGGATTGGGGGCGTGACGGAAGAAAATCGCCGGTCGCAACCTCGGTCCTTGGAGATCTCGCCGAAGGGATGACGGCCGACCGCTATTTGCGCGTGCTGTCCGTCAACGGCATCTACGACATGGCCACGCCGTTCTTCGCGACCGAGCAATCGCTCAATCATCTGGGGATCGTCCCCGCGCTGCAGCAGAACATCTCGTTCCGCTACTATCCCTCCGGCCACATGATTTACGTCAACCCCGTCGCCCATGCCGCGCTCAAACGCGACTTAGACGCATTCTACGCGGCGACGAGCAGGTCGTAGAGCACGATGTTACGTTCGGGGCGCATCATTTACACCAACGATTTACCGATCTACACCGCCTTCGATGAAGGCGCGGTGCGTTATCCTGGCGCTCTCTTGGCCGACGTACCGTCGAATCTCAACGCAATGCTGCTGGACGGTCGCCTCGATCTCAGCCCGGTCAGCGCGTTCGCATGGGCGGCTCACGCCGCCGAGCTCGCCCTGCTGCCCGAGCTGTGCATCGGGGCGCGCACAGACGTGTGGTCGGTCGTCTGCGTCAGCCCGAAAGCGCTCCGCGAACTCGGCGGCGCGACGATCGCCGTGACCCGCGAGTCGGCAAGCGGGCGCAACCTGCTGCGCGTGCTGCTCGAACGCCGTTACGGGGTCAAGGCGACGTTCGTCGAGAGCGATGATCCCTACGGTGTCGCCGCGAACGGCGGGCACGCCCTGCTGATCGGCGATCGGGCGATTGACGCGCAGCAGACCTTCGCGCCAACGATCGTACACGATCTCGGCCGTGCGTGGCACGAGTGGACCGGCCTCGACATGGTGTTCGCCGTGTGGGCGGTGCGGCGCGACGTGCTTGCGCGACACCCCGAGGCGGTGCAGGCGGCGCTCGGTGCGCTCGTCGCGGCGCGCCGCTGGGGTCTCGAACATCCCGAGCGCGTCGTCGAAGTGGCGCAAGCCACGCGCCCGCGGCGCGAGGGTTACTATGCGGCGTACTACGAGACGCTCAATTTCGCGTTCGACGCCCGAGCCCGGAGCGGCCTCGCGCGCTACTGCGACGAACTCTTCGCGCTCGGCGCAATCCCCGCGCGCGTCGATGTCGAGCCGGAGGTGCTCCTTGTCCCTAGCTAACCTGCTCGACCGGGCTGCGAACGGCGGCCGCTTGACGTTCGAAGAAGGCGTTCTCCTCTACACACAAGCCTCGCTGCACGATCTCGGCGCCGCCGCGCATCAGCGACGCATGTCCCTGTATCCGACGACCGACGTGACCTACGTGATCGACACGACGATCAACTACACGAACGTCTGCAACGTGCACTGTTCGTTCTGTGCATTCTTTCGTCCCGAGAAGCACGGCGAAGGGTACACGATGTCGCACGACGAGGTCCTGGGGCGCGTCAAGTGGGCGGCCGATCAAGGCGCAACCCAGATCATGATCCAGGGCGGCGTGAATCCCGAGCTGCGGATCGAGTGGTTCGAGCGCCTGTTCGAGCGCGTGCGCTCCGAGTTTCCGAACGTCGATCTGCACTCGCTTTCGGTTTCGGAGATCAACGGGCTCGCGAAGGTCGAGGGTCGCAGCCCGCGCGAGGTGCTCGAGCGTCTCCGCGGGGCGGGACTGAAGTCGCTGCCCGGAGCCGGCGCGGAAATCCTCGTCGAACGCGTCCGCAAGCGGATCAGCGCGCGCAAGATCGTGCCCGACGAGTGGCTCGGCATAATGCGCGACGCGCAGCTTCTGGGTATGCCGACGACCGCTACGATGATGTTCGGTTCGATCGAAACGCTCGAGGAACGGATCGAACACCTCGAGGTCATGCGCGCCCTGCAAGACGAAACGGGCGGTTTCACCGCGTTCATCCCCTGGTACTACGTGCCGTTCAACACGCCGCTGCGGGGCAAAGAATCGACCGGCCTCGACTACCTGCGCGTGCTCGCGATCTCGCGCCTCTACCTCGACAATTTCCCGCACCTCCAAGCCTCATGGCTGACGCCGGGCCTCAAGATGGGGCAGCTAGCACTCTTCTACGGCTGCGACGACATGGGCGGAACGATCCTCGAAGAGCGCGTCGTGACGCTGGCCGGCTCCACGAACGTCGCAACCCGCAAGCAACTCGAAGAGCTCGTCATCGGCGCCGGTTTCCGCCCGGTCGTGCGCGACACGTACTGGAACCTGCGCCCCGAAATGGCTCTCGCCGGCGCGTAGTTTCTAGCGCGCGGTCATGATCGCGTAGAACTCGCCGGCCGGGCCGGTGACATGAGCCATGCGCACCGGGGTCTTGGCAGCCGTTACGGCGCGCGCGATCGGCTCGCGATCGAAATCGTGCTCGCGAATCACGCGGGCGACCGTGGCGAGCAGGTCCGCATCGAGCTTTGCGGGCGGATCGATGGGCGCGAGATCGCTATCCGACGTTCCGCGCAAGACGACGCGCATCGCGGCATCGATCACGAACGTCGCGTGCTTCGTCGCTGCGAAACGGGCACCGAGGTCGGCCTCGAGCGCCGCCAGGTCGATGTTGATCATCCCGGTCCTCTTACCTCGAATTGCCTTCCACGTTACACCATCGGCCGTCCGCAGCGCTAATCCTGGCGGAACCGAGCACCTCGTCCGTTTGGATATCGTAAAGAGCGACCAGTTGGCCGGGCGCGACGGCGCGCTCGGGGCGCTCGAACTGCAGGTGCAGCTCGTCGCGCGCGATGTCGGCGGTCGCGGTCGCGACACCGAGCGGGGCGCGGTAACGCGTCATTGCCCGCACCCGCAGCGGCCGGCCGAAGCGCTCCGGGCGTAGCAGATTGACCTCGTCGCCGAAGAGTTCGAAGGCATCGAGCTCGTCTTCGCGCCCGATCACGATCGTATTGCTCTTTGGATCGATGCGGGTTACGTAACGGGGTCCGTCGTTGAAATGGGTCGCGGGTAAACCGCGGCGCTGGCCGACGGTGAAGCCGCCGATCCCGGCATGGGTGCCGACGCGCATTCCGCCGGTGGTAACGACGTCACCCCGCACCGCGGGCGCCGGTACCGCCCGTTCGAGAACCGCACGATAGTCGTCGCCCTCCACGAAGCAGATGTCTTGCGAGTCGGGCTTTGCGTGCACCGGCAAGCCCAGCCGCTGGGCGTGGGCGCGCGTTTCTGCTTTCGTCAGGTCGCCGAGCGGCAGCAGAAGCTGCCGGAGCTGGTCCGGCCGCAACCCGGCGAGCGCGTAGGACTGGTCCTTCGCCGGGTCGCCCATGAACAGGCGCGGGAAGCCGGCTTCATGCTCGAGCCGCGCGTAGTGACCGGTCGCAACATAGCGCGCGCCGAGGCTGCTCGCGAACCGCAGCAGCGTGCCGAGCTTCACGAAGTTGTTGCATGCGACGCAGGGGTTGGGGGTTCGGCCCGAGCGGTACTCGGCCGCGAACCGCTCGACGACGTGCTTGCGGAACGTCGCTTCGAAGTCGAGGACGTAGTGCGGGATGCCCAGGACCGCGGCGCTGCGGCGCGCGTCGTCAAAATCTTCGGCCCCGCAGCACGACCGGGCGGCAGCCGGTTTTGTCGGCGCATACATCTTCATCGTCACGCCGACGACGTCGTAGCCGCGTTCGCGCAAAAGCCCAGCCGCGACGGCCGAATCCACGCCGCCGCTCATCGCGGCGACCACCCGAACCGGCCGCGCGCCGGCGCCCGACGTCTCCTCGTCCATGCGCGGACCAGGATAACCTAAAGACGACGCAAACACAAAATCCATGCCTGGACTCGGCGAGGAGTTTCGCGCCGCCCGTGAGGCGCGCCATCTCTCGCTGTCGGACGTGTCCGAACAGATTCATATCCGTACCGTTTACCTGCAATGCCTCGAAGACGAGGATTGGTCGGCGATTGCGGCGCCCGTTTACGTCCGCGGCTTCATCCGCACCTATGCCCGGTTCCTCGGCCTTCACGGGGAACAGGCGGTCGCGATTTTCAACGAGTCGATCGGGGCGACCGCGGCTCGCCAAGAGGAGCGCGCGGTTACAACCGTCCCGCGCCGCCGGCCCTCGGTCTGGCTTTGGGTCGCGGCGGCCGCGGCGGTGGCTCTCGTCGCGTTCGTGGGCTACAACTTCTACCAATTCCAGCAGAGCGGCGGCGTGGCGCAGACGGCGACCGCACCGACGGACGCGGCGCCGGACGCCGAGGGGACGGGGACCGCTCAGACGGGGGCGGCGGTTCCGGCGGTTTCGAAGCAGCATAAAGGGCAATCGACTCTCGACGTGCGCATAACGCAGGCGTCGTGGCTGCTCGTCAAGGTCGACGGAAAGCAGCGGCTCGAAGGCATTTTGCCGGCCGGCACCCGTAAGCAATTCCACGGCAGTACCGCGACGATTCGGGCGGGCAATGCGGGTGGCGTTCACCTCGCGGTCAACGGGAGGCAGCTCGGGACGATGGGGCCAAGCGGAGCCGTCGTCGATCGGACGATCGAGCTCGCAGCGGAATAGATGGCCGAGTTTTCGTTCGACGTCGTTTCGCGGGTCGATGCGCAGGAACTCGACAACGCGCTCAATCAGACGCGCAAGGAAATCGAGGGGCGGTTCGATTTCAAGCACTCGAAAACGTCCGTCGAGAATACGCCCAAGCAGATTACGATCGTTACCGACGACGAACTGAAGCTCAAGAACGTCGTCGATATTTTGCAGAGCCGGGCGAATAAGCGCGGGGTTTCGCTCAAGGTGTTCGAGTACGGGAAAGTCGAGCCGGCGGCGGGGAATATGGTGCGCCAGGTCATCACGCTCAAGAGCGGGATCGCGAAAGAGAAGGCTAAGGTGCTGATCGATGCGATCAAGGGCTCGAAGCTGAAAGTCAC
>Ga0302326_10009405_pt1 | contig 21377 bp, 17 predicted proteins | sample Palsa_T0_3_FD_202264 | JGI IMG/M metagenome (GOLD analysis project Ga0302326, IMG submission 202264) | Peat permafrost microbial communities from Stordalen Mire near Abisko, Sweden - Palsa_T0_3 | ecosystem: Environmental > Terrestrial > Soil > Palsa > Peat permafrost | place: Sweden: Abisko... | reverse complement strand
CTCCGCCGCTCGCGGCTCGACAACGGCGGCGGTGCCACCGGCCACCAGCAGGCGGTGCGCTTCCATTCCGGTTGCCTCGGGGTCCACCCACTGGGCCGCGTCTGCGAGAACCACCAAGTCGGCGCTCCCCGAGGCCAGCCCGGTGGACTCCGCGGGCGCACACCGGAGGGTGACGGCCAGGTCTCGCACGCGCTCCGCGCACACGGCGAGCATGGCGCGCGCGGGCTCCACGGCCACCACCTGCGCGCCGGCGCGGGCCAGCGGCTCGGCGAGGTGCCCCGTCCCCGCGCCCAAGTCCACCACCCGGGCCGCAGGCGGCACCAGCGCCAGCAGACGCCTCACCAGCTCCTCCGGGTAGCCCGGGCGCTCCCGGTAGGCATCGGCGAGGCGTTCGAAGACGAGGGGGGAGGGACGATGCGTCAAAGGCTGTGTCAGCGGACATAGACGAGTTGTTGCCGGGCGGGCTAGGGAGCCCGGGGAGGACGAGGCCCTCTCTTGAATCTCTTGCTCCTGGACGCGGCGGACTTTCGCGAGGACGGCATGGCCGAGCTCCGGGGGCGTGCCGCGCGGCACGTCCACGAGGTGCTGCGTGCCCAGCCTGGAGACATGTTGCGTGTCGGCCGCGCGGGCGGAGGTGCCGTGGGCTTCGCCGAGGTGCTGCGCTCGGCGCCGGAGACGGTGTTGCTCAGGGTGCGGCTGGACAGTCCGCCACCGCCGCGACCCGGCGTCGACGTGCTCCTCGCCCTGCCGCGGCCCAAGGTGCTGCGCCGCCTGCTGGCATCGGCCGCAGCGCTGGGCGTGGACCGACTCGTGCTCCTCAACGCTGCCCGGGTGGAGAAGAGTTACTTCGCCTCCCCGGTGCTCACCCCCGAACGCACAGCAGCGGCCCTGCGCGAGGGGCTGGAACAGGCCCGGGACACGCAGGCGCCCGAAGTCCACCTCTTCGAACGCTTCCGCCCCTTCGTCGAGGACACGCTGGACGGGCTCCTCGGCCCCTCGACACGCCTGCTCCTGGACCCGAGCCCCGTGGCGCACGCGCCCGAAGTGGCGCCCGGCCTCCGCGTGGCACTGGCCATCGGGCCGGAGGGCGGCTGGGTGCCCTTCGAGAAGGAGCTGCTGGCAGCCCAAGGCTTCGTGCCGGTGTCCTTCGGGCCAAGGACGCTGCGGACAGAAGCCGTGCTTCCCTACGCGCTCGGCTGGCTCGAAGGGATTCGCGCCGGGGCCTCGAGACATGGGAAAGTTTCTACCTCGGCGGCTGCTTCCTGAAAGGTACCTGCACCATGGCCCACCCCCCTCCTCCGCCCGCAGAGCCGATGAAGGCACCCTCGGCCGCGCCGCCGGCACAGAAGCCCGCCACCGGCTACGACACGGCGCCTCCACCGGCGCTCCTGGACTTCATGCTGCGCAGCTGGCGGCCTTCCTCCTCGAAGCTGCCCCGGCCCATCTCCCACCACGAGGCCTTCGCCCAGCGGCGAGCTGCCCTCTCCGCCCTCTTCCCGGGCGAGACGCTCGTCATTCCCACCGGCGAGGAGAAGGTGCGCAGCAACGACACCGCCTTTCGGTTCCGGCCGGGCAGTGACTTCTATTACTTCACCGGCAACCTCGAGCCCGACTGCGTGCTGCTCATGCAGCCGGCCCTGGGAGGTGGCCACCGCGACGTCCTGTACGTGGAGCCCAACCCCGGCCGGACGGACTCCACCTTCTTCACCGACAGGCTCAAGGGCGAGCTGTGGGTAGGCCCGCGTCTCGGCGTGAAGGAGAGCCTGGCCCACTACCGGGTGGACGAGGTGCGACCGCTGAGCGACCTCAAGGCCGCCGTCGCTTCGCTTCACGGAGCGGCGACACGGCCCTGGCGGGTGGCGCGGGGCATCAGCCGGGTCGTGGACGCAAGCCTTCCCGACCAAGGCCCGCGCGACCAGGACTTCGCCACCGCGCTGGCCGAGATGCGCCTCTACAAGGATGCCCAGGAAGTCCGGGAGCTGGCAGCAGCCATCGCTTCCACCAAACGCGGCTTCGAGGACGTCATCCGCTCGCTCAAGGAAGGGCACACCGAGCGCACGGTGGAGGGCGTCTTCAACCTCCGTGCCCGCGTCGAGGGCAACGACGTCGGCTATGGCACCATCGCGGCCTCGGGCGCCCATGCTTGCATCCTCCACTGGGGGCGCAACGACGGCCCGCTGCGAAAGGGCGAGCTCCTTCTCCTCGACGCCGGCGTGGAGGGCAAGAGCCTCTACACCGCCGACATCACCCGCACCCTTCCCATCTCCGGAAAATTCAGCCGCGAGCAGCGGGAGGTGTACGCACTGGTGCACGCCGCCCAGGCGGCCGCCTTCGCCGCGGTCCGCCCGGGGAACGACTTCCTCGAGCCCAACCGGCGAGCCATGAGAGTCCTGGCCCAGGGGCTGGAAACACTTGGCATCCTGCAGGACGCAGTGGGAGCCCTCGCCGACGAGCACCAGTTCTACAAGCGCTACTCGCTTCACAACGTGAGCCACATGCTCGGTCTGGACGTGCACGACTGTGCCCAGGCCCGCATGGAGGTCTACAAGTACGGCACCCTCAAGCCGGGAATGGTGCTCACCGTCGAGCCAGGCCTGTACTTCCAAACCGACGACCTCACCGTCCCTTCGAAGTACCGAGGCATTGGCGTGCGCATCGAGGATGACGTCCTGGTGACGGCCAAGGGGATGCGGAACCTCTCCCAGGACTTCCCGAGCGAGCCCAGGGACGTCGAGACCTGGATGGCCAAGGTGTGGAAATCGCGCCGCTGAAGGCGATGTAGGCGAGCAGCCGCGCTTGACACTGCGCGGGCCGGCTCGTTAGCGTCCTTGGGCCAGATGAAGTCCTCGTTCACCAGGATGTCGATGTGCCCTTTGGCCATGCTCATGCGTGGCCCGGGCATGCGTGCGTCCGTGGGCGAGTGTTGTTGCGGCTGTCGTCACTAGCCGCTCTCCCGTCAGCGAACCGCCGCAGTCCCGGGGCACCCTGACTTCGAGGCGGCCCGCCTCGACGGTTCGCAAGGCAGCAACCCCAAGCGACTCGTCCTGCCGTGGGTCCCCTCTCCTTCCTCCGAGAGCTTCCCCCACCGCTGTCCCAGCACAAAAAGGACGTGTCGCCATGTCAGAAGAACCAAAACCCAACTACCGCCCCGAGACGCTGGCCTTGCATGCCGGCTTCCAGGCCGACCCCACCACCGGCGCGCGGGCGGTCCCCATCTACCAGACCACCAGTTACAAATTCCGCGATGCGGACCATGCCGCCGCGCTCTTTGGCCTCAAGGAGTTCGGCAACATCTACAGCCGCATCATGAACCCCACCAACGACGTCCTCGAACAGCGCATCGCGGCGCTGGAGGGCGGTGTGGCGGCCCTGGCGGTGGCCAGTGGCCAGGCCGCAGAGACGCTGACACTCCTCACCCTGCTCAAGTCCGGCGACGAGATTGTCTCCGCCAGCAGCTTGTACGGCGGCACCTACAACCTCTTCAAGGTGACATTCCCCAGGCTCGGCATCCGGACGAAATTCGTCGAGATTGGACAGCACGACGCGGTGCGGGCCGCCATCGGCCCCAAGACGCGGGCGCTGTACGCCGAGACACTCGGGAACCCGCGCCTCGACGTGGCGGACCTCGAGGCCCTGGGCCACATCGCCAAGGCGGCCGGCATCCCCTTTATCGTCGACAACACCGCCACCACCCCGGTGCTGGTGCAGCCGCTGAAGCACGGGGCCAACATCGTCGTCCACTCGGCCACCAAGTACATCGGCGGTCACGGGCAAGCCATCGGTGGCCTCATCGTGGATGGCGGGAATTTCCCGTGGGACAACGGAAAGTTTCCCGAATTCACCGAGCCCAACCCCGGCTACCACGGGCTGAAGCTGTGGGAGAGTTTCGGAAACCTCTCCTTCATCCTCAAAACCCGCGTCGAGACGCTGCGGGACCTCGGGCCTGCGCTCAGCCCCTTCAACGCCCATGCCTTCATCAATGGGCTCGAGACGCTGCACCTGCGCGTGAAGCGGCACGGTGAGAACGCTCTCATCGTCGCCCGCTGGCTGCAGAAGGACCCCCGGGTGGCGTGGGTGCGCTACCCCGGCCTGGAGACGGACCCCGCCCACGCCCTGGCCCGGCGCTACTTCGAGGGCGGCTTCGGGGGCCTGGTGGCCTTCGGGGTGAAGGGCGGCTTCGAGGCCGGCAAGAAGCTCATCAACAGCGTCAAGCTGTGGAGCCTGCTGGCCAACATCGGGGATGCGCGCTCCCTCATCATCCACCCCGCGTCCACCACCCACCAGCAACTCAACGCCGAGGAGCAGCGCTCCACCGGCGTCAGCGAGGACTTGGTGCGGCTCTCGGTGGGCCTCGAGCACCCGGACGACATCCTCGCGGACCTGGACCAAGCGCTGGGCAAGCGCTGAAGGGGCGCTGGTACCTCCCTGCAGGGCGAAGCCACCACCATGTCCCCCCCACCCGACAGCAGGGCGGCCGCGGCCGCCCCGCGCCTCTTCGACGTCCGCCTGCCGGCGCTCCGGCTCGGGCGGGGCGGGACGGTGGAACCGCACCTGGCGCGCGGCTTCTGGTGGGGCCCGGAGACGGACTTGCCGGCGCTGGGGGCACGGACGCACGGGCTGGGCGAGGCCGAGCTACGCGCCGCCCAAGCCCAGGAGCCGGTGCATCGCACGCAGGTCCCGCTGTCCCTGCAGGCTCTGGGCGCGCCCAAGTTGGACGAGAGCGTGCCCACGGTGCTGCTGGTGCACGCCCTCACCGGGGATGCGCGCGTCGGAGGCCCGGGGGGCTGGTGGGAGCCCCTCATCGGGCCGGGACGGGCGCTCGACCCGTCGCGTGTCCGCATCCTCTGCTTCGCCAACCTGGGCAGCTGCTACGGGAGCTCTGGGCCACTCGATGCGGGGTTTCCCTCGGGCGCCGAGCTCACCCCCTGGGACATTGCCCGGGCCCTCCTTCAAGGGGTGGGCGCACTCGGCCTTCAGCGGCTGGCCCTGGTGGGGGGAGGCTCGCTCGGCGGCATGGTGTCCCTCTGCGTGGGGGCGCTGGGAGGCACCCGGGTGGAGCGGCTCCTGCCGCTGGTGACGGCCGCGGCCTCCTCGGCGTGGGTGGTGGCGTGGAACCATGTGCAGCGCGGCATTCTCCGGCTGGACCCGGGGTGGCCGGACAGTGTCGGCCGGGGACTCGAGCTGGCGCGCCAGGCGGCGCTGCTCACCTACCGGGCAGAGCCGGGCCTGGAGGCCAAGCAGGGGCGCCACCTCGTTGGCGAGGCTGGCTTCGACTTTCCCTACCGCGTCCAGGGCTGGCTCGAGCACCAGGGCCAGAAGCTGCGCCGCCGCTTCGACGCCCGCGCCTACCTGCTGCAGGCCGATGCGATGGACCACCATGACTTGGACAATGCGCCCCCGGGTGCGGGGAGTATTTCGGCGAGCAGCCTGGTGGTGGACGTGGACACCGACCAGCTCTTCACCCCGGCCCAGGTGGAGGCCCTCGCCAGCCGGCTGCGCAAAGGCGGCGCCCACGTCGAGCGGGCCACCCTGAAGAGCCCGCACGGGCATGACGCCTTCCTTCTGGAATGGGACGCCCTCACCGCGCTCTTCAAACGCGCCCTGTCACTTCCACCCGGTGGACGAGGCTCTTAAATGCCCTGGTCCGTGTACAAGTTTGGCGGCTCCTCGCTCGGTGGACCCGGGCGGTTGCACCGCGTCGTCGAGCTGGTCGCCGCCGCACCCCGCCCGCTGGCGCTGGTGGTGAGCGCGCTCGGGGAAACCACGGACTGGTTGCTGGCGGCCGCCGACGCCGCGGCGGCCGCGGACGGACCCCGGGTGTCGAGCGAGCTCGCCCGCATCCGCGCCCTGGCCCTCGAGACGGCAGGCCAGGTGCTTTCCGAGGAGGCACTTGTGCCACTCCGCCAGGCCGTGGAAGGGGTGCTCGGGCCCCTGACGCAGCTGCTGCAGGGCATCCGCCTCACCGGCGAGTGCACCCCTCCCGCCAGGGACGTGGTGCTTTCGGCTGGCGAGCGCATCGCCTCAGAAGTGGTGGCCGCCGCGCTTCAGAGCCAGGGGTACCAGGCCCTGGCCGTGGACGCCTCCACCTTCGTCGTGACGGACGACACGGCCGGGGCGGCCACCGTGGACGTCGAGGCCACGCGTGCACGGCTCGCTCCGCTCGTCGCCTCCTGGGCCTCTGCCTTGCCGGTGGTGACGGGCTTCATCGGACGTACCCCGGAGGGCCGGCTGACGACGCTCGGACGCAACGGCTCGGACTACACGGCCACCGTGCTCGGGCAGGGCCTCGGGGCCAGCGAGGTGACGGTGTGGACGGACGTCCCGGGGGTGATGACGGCGGACCCCCGACTCGTCTCCGAGGCCTACTCAGTGCCGCAGCTGAGCTACCACGAGGCGCTCGAGCTCGCGCATTTCGGGACGCGGATGTTCCACCCGCGGACGTTCCTCCCTCTCCTCGAAACCGGGGCTCGCCTGCGCATCCGCAACACCGCGGACCCGGAAGGGGCCGGCACCAGCATCGACGGGGCGGGCAATGCGGACCCCCGTCGGCCCACCTGCGTCACCAGCATCGAGCGACTCGCCCTCCTCGGCGTCGAGTCGCTGCGTGCGGCCATGCCCGAGCCCATCGCCGCGCGCGTGCTGGAGGTGCTGGAGCGCGCGAAGGTGACGGTGTGGATGGCCACCCAGGCTGCCCACGGGCGCTCGGTGGCGCTGGTGGTGCCCGAGGCCGAGGCTGCCCGCGCCTACGGCGCGCTCCAGCAAACCCTGGCCAGCGAGCTGCAGCGCCAGGAGGTGGAGCTGCGGCCCACGCTGGCGCCTGTCTCGTTGCTGACCCTGGTGGCCGAGGCGATGGGGCACAGGCCCAACGTCGCCGGGCGCTTCTTCGCCGCGCTGGGAAATGTCGGCGTCAACGTCCGTGCCATCGCCCAGGGGGCGAGCAGCCGGAGCATCTCCTGCGTCGTGGATGGGGCCGACACCGCGCTCGCGGTGCGCACCGTCCACGCCGCCTTCAACCTCGCCGCCGAGGAGGCCTCCGTCCTCCTGCTTGGACGCGGCACCGTGGGGGGAAGGCTGCTCGCGCAGCTGGAGGCGAACGGACCGCTCCTCAAAGAGCGCCACCACATCGACCTCCGCCTGGTGGGGCTGGTGGACCGCCGCCACCGTCTGTGGGAGCCGAGGGGCCTGCGCCCGGCCGAGCTACCACCGCGGGAGACTGGCTGCTCTCCGGGGGCGTCCGTCCCGGACGTCGTGCCACTCCTGGACGCGCTCGCCCGGCTCCCCGTCCCCATCCTCGTGGATTGCACGGCCGCCGACGGCATGGAGCGGCTCTACCAGGAGGCCTTCCGGCGCGGCATCCACGTGGTGGCGGCCAACAAGAAGCCGCTGGCGCTGCCCTTCGCCGAGCGGGAGGCACTCCTCCTGGAAGCCCGCGCACACCACCGGGCCTACCTCTACGAGACGACGGTGGGGGCGGGCCTGCCCGTCATCGAGACGCTGAAGAACCTCGTCCGCACCGGCGACCGGGTGGAGCGCATCGACGGCAGCCTCTCCGGTACCCTCGGCTTTCTCAGCAATGCCGTCACCGGCGGCGAGTCGCTCTCCCGCGCCGTGCGCACCGCCCGTGACCGCGGGTACACCGAGCCCCACCCTCGAGACGACTTGTCCGGCCTCGACGTCGCGCGCAAGGCGCTCATTCTGGCCCGGGAGCTCGGGCTGCGCGTGGAGCTGAAGGACGTGGCGGTGGAACCCTTCGTCCCACAGGAAGCGCTGGCGGAGGACGACCCCGAGGCCTTCCTGAGCTCGCTCAGCATTCTGGACGGCCCCTTCGCGGAAAGCCTCGAGCGCTTCCGGGCGGCGGGCAAGGTGCTGCGCTACCTGGTGCAGATTGTTCCGGACGCCCCCGACGGGCGTCAGGTGCGCGTGGGCCCCGTGGCGGTGGAGGCGGACCACCCCGCCACCGGCCTCAAGGGCGCCGAGGCGCTGGTGGCCTTCACCACCGAGCGCTACCGCGACTACCCCCTCATCGTCCGCGGCGCTGGCGCCGGGGGCGACGTCACTGCCGCCGGCGTGCTCGCCGACGTGCTGCGGCTCGCCCAGGACGTCAGGGGCCGCTGATGCGCTCTCTTTTCCACCGAGGAGTCCGTCCCATGTCCCGCCGTCGCCACTTGCTCCTCGCTTTCTCTTTTGCACTCGTGTCCTACGGCTCGGTCGCTGCCGCCGACGAAGCCAAACCGGCCGAGGTGCGGCTCGACTGGGCCACCTACAACCCGAGCAGCCTCGTACTGAAAAAATTCGGCTGGCTCGAGGAGGAGCTGAGGAAGGACGGTACCAAAGTCACCTGGCTCTACAGCGCCGGCAGCAACAAGGCCAACGAGGCCATCTCCAGCGGAAGCGCGGACCTGGCCTCCACCGCAGGCGCGGCGGCGCTCTTGGCCCGCACCAACGGCGTGCCGTTGAAGACGGTGTACGTCTACTCCCGGCCCGAGTGGACCGCGCTGGTGGTGTCCAAGGACTCGCCCCTCACCACGGTGGCCCAGCTGAAGGGAAAGAAGATTGCCGCCACGCGCGGGACGGACCCCTTCTTCTTCCTCCTGCGAAGCCTCAAGGAGGCCGGGCTGAAGCAGTCCGACGTGGAGATAGTCAACTTGCAGCACAGCGACGGACGGCTGGCACTCGAGCGGGGCAACGTGGATGCCTGGGCCGGGCTTGACCCGCACATGGCTTCGGCCGAGCTCCGCGGCGGCGCTCGGCTCCTCTACCGGAACATCGACTTCAACACCTATGGGACGCTGAATGCGCGGGAAGCCTTCCTCCAGAAGTACCCGGACATCGTGAAGCGGGTACTCGTGCAGTACGAGCGCGCCCGGTTGTGGATACTCGGCCACCCCGAGGACGCCGCAGCACTCCTCGCCGCGGCCGGCAACATCGACCTCGACGTCGCGCGGAAACAGCTGGAGCGCACCGACCTCAGTCGGGGCGTGGGCACGCCGGGCGAGCCCTTGCGCCAGGCACTCCAGGCGGTCGTCCCCCTGCTCCTCTCCGAGAAGCTGGTGGCCTCGGACGCCAACCCGGCCAAGGCCCTGTCCGAGCTCTTCGACAACATCCTGCCGGTGGGCACCCGCTAGTGCAGGCCGCGGCCCACACGGTGCAAGCCTCCGCCTCCCCGCGCAGGCGTGTCCGCGCTCCGGGCTGGCAGCCCGTGGCCAGGGCCCTGGCGCCCTGGCTGCTCCCCTTCGGGCTCCTCGCTGGCTGGTTTCTGGCCACCGACGGGCTGCACCTGTTGCCGGCCCACCAGTTGCCCTCGCCGCGGGCGGTGGTCCGCGCCGCGGGTGACCTCCTGGCCGGCGGAGAGCTCTTTCGCCATGTCGCGGCCAGCGTGCAGCGTGTGGCCTTGGGCTTCTTTTTCGGGGCAGCCGTGGCGATGCTGCTGGGCCTGTGGGTCGGCCTCTCGCGCGGCGCCGAGCGCCTCCTGGACCCCACCATCCAGGCGATTCGCAATGTGCCCTCCCTGGCCTGGGTCCCCTTCCTCCTTTTATGGATGGGCATTGACGAGCTGCCCAAGGTGACGCTGGTGGCCATCGGGGCGTTTTTCCCCGTCTACTTGAATCTCGTCTCCAGCATCCGCCAGACGGACAGAAAACTCGTCGAGCTGGGCCAGGTGTTTGGGCTCACAGAGATGGGCCTCGTCCGCCACATCGTCCTTCCCGCCGCGCTGCCGTCGCTGCTGACGGGCCTGCGGATTGGCCTTGGCCAGAGCTGGCTCTTCCTCGTGGCCGCCGAGCTCATCGCCTCCACCCGGGGCCTGGGCTTCTTGCTCATCGACGGGCAAAACAGCGCCCGGGCGGACATCATGCTGGTGGGCATCCTCCTGCTGGCAGTCCTCGGGAAGGCCTCCGACGGCGCGCTGCGACTGCTCGAGCGCCGGCTCCTCGTCTGGACGGGCGGCTTCGGGGGCGTGACATGAGCGCCGCCATTTCTGCCGAGCAGGTGTCCAAGCGCTACCCGGACGGGCCCTGGGTGCTGCGCTCGCTCTCCCTGGACGTCGCCCCCTCGGAGATTGTCAGCCTCCTCGGGCCCAGCGGCTCTGGAAAGTCCACCGTGCTGCGGCTCCTCTCCGGGCTGGAGCGCGAGCACGAGGGGAGACTCCTGGTGCAGGGCTTAGAGGTGCGGGGCCCGACGCCGAAGGTGGGGATGATGTTTCAGGAGCCGCGGCTTCTACCCTGGCGCACGGTGCGCCAAAACGTCGCCTTTGGCCTTCCGAAGTCCATGGCCTCGGGGCCGGGCGAGACGCGGGTGGAGCGGCTGCTGGCCGAGGTGCAGCTCACCGAGGCCGCCGAGAGGCTGCCCAAGGAGCTGTCCGGTGGAATGGCGCAGCGGGTGGCCCTGGCACGCTGCCTGGCTGGCGCGCCCTCGGTGCTGCTGCTGGACGAGCCCTTCAGCGCCGTGGATGCGCTGACGCGGATGCACCTTCAGGAACTGCTGCTCTCCATCTGGACGCACACCCGCCTCACCATGCTGCTCGTCACCCACGACATCGACGAGGCGCTCTTCCTCAGCGACCGAGTGGTGGTGCTGCGGGGAAGCCCGGCGCGAATTGAAGAAACCATCCCGGTCGACGTGCCACGGCCCCGCGACCGCCGCGACGAGACGCTGGGGCCACTGCGCGCCCACCTGCTCGAGGCACTCCGGCTGGCCGGCAACGGCCACACAAAGGAGGCGGCGGACGGGCCCACCGGTTTCATTGCTGGCTGGTGACGAGGCCGTGGTCCGCAGAGGTAGCATCTGGGTCGTCGGTCACGGTGAAGTGTCGCCGGCCAATTTCCCGACCGTCGCGCGTCTCCACCGTCACCCGCCAGTCGCCGGCGCGCCAGTTCTGCTTGTAGGAGTAGCCGGCATAGCCCTTTTCCTTGCCTCCGGTAATTTGAATGGGGACGGCGTCGCTGCTGGCCCAGCCTACCCCGCTGTCATGGTGCGCCCAGCGCAGCCGCACCTCGTCGCGGAAGTTCCGGGGCGCGAAGATGTGCACGAAGCAGAAGATGCGGTCCCCTGGCCGGGCAAGAAACTCCTGCTCGTCCTTCGACCAGAAACGCCACCAGGGAAGTGGATGGTGGCTCAAGGTATAGGTGGCGTCCTGCGGGTTCCTCACCACGCCATGGTAGATGCCGATGTCCTGCAGCGAGAGCGGGACCGGCGGCACGAGGTGAAAGAGGAAGAGCAGCACCAGGGCCGCCTGGACGCCCAAGGAAGGCAACAGCGCCTCGAGAAACACCCGGCGCTGGTCACCGGTGAGTTGGTGGTGGGTCCACGCCAGGAACGAGAGCGGCAAGAGCGACGTCCCCACCGCGAGCAGAAACATCCATGGCTCGAGCCGGCCGAACAGCACCGGGTAGAGGTAGGCGAAGTAACTGGTGAGGCAGAAGCTGTAGAGGCCGAAGATGACGATGGGCCCGAAGCGGCGGAACTGCGGCAACTCGTTCATCAGCAGGAGCACGCAGATGGTGCCGAGGAAGAGGACCGCCGAGACCCCCGACCCACTCTTGAAATAGAAAAGCACGTAAGCGTTGAGCAGCGTCCCGAGCATGAAATGCAGCGCGGCTTCGCTCCACTTCCAGATGCCGCGCAAGAAGCGCGGGGGCTGGACCTGGCGGTGGTTCCAGGCGTTGAGGCCGAGGAGAAGCAGGCCGGCGATGCTGAGGTAGATGCCCTGCTGGATGAGGGTTGAGGCGTCGTCGATGCGGCGCACCATCAGCGCATCGAAGGTAAAGCCCCCGATGAAGAACAGCACGTGCTCGGCGTGCTCGTGCCGCTCGCGAAACGCCGCCAGGCGATTCCGGAAGGACTTTGGGATGCCGGGCACAGCGGCGGCCGGCTCGGTCTCCACGGAGGGCAAACCCTAGCCGACCACCATCGTCTTCAGCTCGCCGCGCTCCTCGAGCTCTCGGATGATGTCGGAACCGCCGACGAAGCGTCCCTTAATGAAGACCTGGGGGATGGTTGGCCAGCGGGTGAATTCCTTGATGCCGTCCCGGAGTTCCGGGTCCGCCAGCACGTCGATGCCATGCACCGGCCCGTAGGCCGACAGCGTCTGCACTGCCGCCGCCGAAAAGCCGCAGCGGGGGAAGAGCGGATTGCCCTTCATGAAGATGACGACGGGGTGCTGCTGAATTTCCACTTCGATGCGTGTCTTGAGCTCGGGCGTCATGAAGGGTTCCTTGGGCGGCCCTGGAGCCGCTTCCACTGCTCAGGGGTGTAAGTCTTTAGCGCCAGGGCATGCAAGGCGCCGCTGTCCAGCACCTCCCGCAGCGGGGCGTAGACCGCCTGGTGCTGGTCGACCATCGCCAGGCCCTCGAAAGCCGCGGCCACCACCCGGGCTTCGAAGTGGTCTCCGGTGCCGGTGAGGTCGCGCACTTCCACCTCGGCTCCCGGAAGCGCGGCGGTGATGCGCTGGGCAAGGTCCTTCGGGTCGAGCATCAGTTGGCTCCCGGGCCATTCATGCGCAGGGTGGGACTCTGCAGCATGGCCGGCTCCACGCCCATCTGCCGGAGGACTTCCTCCCAGAGGGTGTCCGCGTCTCCATGCAGCACCCGCTCCGGGCTGGCCTCGGTGAAGAGCCACGTCCCCTGCGCCAGCTCTCGCTCGAGCTGCTGCGCACCCCAGCCGGCGTACCCGAGGAAGAAGCGAAGCACCCCGGTGTCCTCACCGAGGAGCTGCTCGAGGGCATCCACCGTCTCGGAGAGGAAGAGTCCAGGCGCCAGCGGGCGCTTCTCCAGCAGGCTCAGCCGGTTGTGCAGGACGAGTCCCCGCTGGGGCTCCACCGGGCCGCCGGCGTACACCAGCTCGCGCCGCAGGCGCGGCGCCACGGAAAGCGACTGCCCCCGGGCCACGTCCCCCAGCGTCACGCGGGTCGGCCGGTTGAGGACGACGCCCCGTGCACCCTCGGCGTTATGTTGCAGGATGAGCACCACGGTGCGGTGAAAGTTGGGGTCCCCCAGCTGGGGCATGGCGATGAGAAATCCAGAGGAGAGTCGCTCCATCGTCGGGGAGGCAGACTCTACTAAAACCAAGGCAGCAGCGCGTGGGTGCCCGCCCGGTTGCTTACCGGCCCTAGCCCCACGGAGGCGCCAATGCGTGCGCTAACCATTTCCCGCCATGGCGGCCCGGATGTCCTCGAAGTCCGCACCTTCCCGGACCCCATACCTGGCGCTGGGCAGGTACGGATTCGCGTGGCCCGGGCAGGACTCAACTTCGCGGACGTGAGTGCCCGAGTGGGGTTGTACCCGGACGCACCGAAACCGCCATGCGTCTTGGGCTACGAGGTGTCTGGGACGGTGGATGCCCTCGGGCCAGGGGTGAGCGCTCCGGCCGTGGGCACCTCCGTGGTGGCCTTCACCCGCTTCGGTGGGCAGGCCACTCATGCCCTCACCGACGCGCGCGTCGTCTTCCCGCTGCCGGCCGGCATGAGCCTGGACCAGGCCGCGGCCCTCCCCGTCAACTACGTCACCGCGCACCACCTGCTGCACCGGGTGGGCGGGGTGAAGCCGGGGAGGAGTGTGCTGGTGCACATGGCCGCCGGCGGGGTGGGCATGGCCGCCATCCAGCTTGCCCAGGCGGTGGGCGGCGTGACGCTGTTTGGCACGGCCTCCGCCTCCAAACACGCGCTGCTGCGGGAGGCCGGCCTCCAGCACCCCATCGACTACCGCACCGAGGACTGGGAGGCGGAGGTCCACCGGCTCACGGACGGCCGCGGCGTGGACCTCATCCTCGACCCGCTGGGCGGGGTGGACAATACGCGCGGCTATCGGTCGCTGGCGCCGGCAGGCCACCTCGCCTGTTTCGGTTTTGCCAACCTCATTTCCGGCCCCAAGCGCAGCTGGCCACGCGTCCTGTGGCAGCTGTCGAAGGTGAAACGCTGGGGCGCACTCCAGTTGATGAGTGACAACCGGACAGTCTCCGGGGTGAATCTCGGACACCTCTTCTCCGAGTTCGCCCTCCTGGGCGAAGCCATGCGGGCCCTCTTCCAGCTCTTCGAGGAAGGCCGCATCTCGCCGCGGGTGGACCGCGTCTTCCCGTTGGCCGAAGGGGCGGCGGCGCACCGCTTTCTTCAGGAGCGCCGCAACGTGGGCAAGGTGCTCTTCGATTGCAGCTAACGTTTGTCGTCCTGGTGCATTCTGCCCAGGAGTGCGTTGCGTCGGGCTCGGCCTCTTCGAAGCCAGCGGTCGTGCTAACCATGGCTTGAAATTCATGTCTGAAACGACTGCCCCGCAGCGAGTTGCAAGACGTCGGCTTCGGCGCCGCCTGTGCCCAACGACGGTGCTCCTCGGGACGTTCGCCTTGGGCCTGACAGCTGATGCGCAGACGGGGCAACCCCCGGGCGACGCGAAACGCGGGGCGTCTCTCTTCGCGCAGCAGTGCCAGCTGTGCCACGCCACCGTTGCCCAAGAGGGCGGTGGACAGGGCCCAAGCTTGGCCGGCGTCGTCGGGCGTCGAGCCGGCACGGGCCAGTTCGGCTATTCCCGGGCGATGAGCCGGGCTGGCCTCCTCTGGAAGGCGTCATCACTCGACCGTTTCCTGGCGGCTCCCAGCAGCGTCGTGCCCGGCACGTCGATGGCGCTGCACGTCGCGGCGGCGGCGGACCGCCGGGACCTCATCGCGTACCTGGCCACCCTGCGCGGCGGCGCCGTGAAGAAGCTGACCAGCAACGCGGCAGAAGGCCCGGGTCAGGCTCCTCCCCTTGCGCAGCCGTCCAAGGGCCTGCTGACTGGCGCCGCCGCCTTCGGAGACTGGCGCTCTGATGCGCCGGGCGTACGCCGTCGCATCGAGGTCGCGGACCTCCCGGCACCGTTTGCCACACCCTCGGCGGGAAACAGCCCTCATGTGGTCGACCGGCCGGCGGGCAAGACGCCCTCTGCGCCGCCCGGGTTTAGCGTGACACTCTTCGCGGCGGGCCTGGAAAACCCCCGCCTGCTTCGGGTCGCACCCAACGGTGACGTCTTCGTGGCCGAGACTGGGCCTGGCCGGATTCGCGTCCTCCGCGCGCCCGACGGCGCGCCCCAGGCCGGCCAAAACGAAGTGTTTGCCGCGGGACTCGATGGGCCATTTGGCGTCGCCTTCTACCCGCCGGGTCCGAGCCCCGAATGGGTGTATGTCGCCGAACACAACACCGTGGTGCGGTTTCCCTACCGGAACGGTGACGTCCGCGCTCGCGGAGCGGCCGAGCCGGTGGTGCCGAGGCTCACCCAGTCGCGCGGCGGCCATTCGACCCGCGACCTCGTCTTCGCACCGGACGGGACGCGCATGTTCGTCTCGGTGGGCTCGGCTTCCAACGTGGCCCAAGACATGGAGAGACGAAGTGTCGAGGCGGCGCAGACATGGGAGGCCGCCCATGGCCTGGGCGCCGCCTGGGGCGATGAGGAAAACCGCGCCGACGTGCTCGTCTTCACGCCAGAGGGCAAGGGGGGCCACAGCTTCGCCACCGGGCTGAGAAACTGTGTCGGCATGGCGATGCAACCAGCCACCGGTGCGCTTTGGTGCTCGACGAACGAGCGAGATGGGCTCGGCGACGACTTGGTGCCCGACTACGTCACGCGCGTCCGCGAGGGGGCCTTCTACGGCTGGCCCTGGTACTACCTCGGAAACCACGAGGAGCCGCGCTTGCGCGGTCAGCGCCCGGACCTCGCCGGTCGAGCGACGGTGCCGGATGTGCTGCTCCAGGCGCACTCGGCGTCCCTGCAAATGGCCTTCTACGACGCTGGGGAATTCCCGCCCGCGTTTCGGGGCGCCTTTGCCTCCGAGCACGGTTCGTGGAACAGGGCCAAGCGTACCGGTTACAAAGTCATTCGGATTGTGCTCGACACGAGCGGAGCACCCACCGGCGAGTACGAGGATTTCCTCACCGGCTTCGTCCTCAATGACTCTGCTGTCTGGGGACGGCCGGTGGGTGTGGCCGTGGCGCACGACGGCGCCCTCCTTGTCAGCGAGGATGGCAACGGCACCCTCTGGCGCGTCGCCTACAGCGGCGCTGGCGTGCAGGACTCAGGGCAACGGTGACGTCGTTCTGCCCCTGCCACTCGACGGCCCGCACCGGCGAAGGGCCCCCGTTCGCTCAGGGGTTTGTCGAGGGCCTCGCCGCTCGCCGGGGCGACTCATCGCTCCCAGAAGGAGAAAAGGCGAAGCCCCCGGCTTCGAAAAGGCGTCAAGAGCGGGCGCCGCTCAGAGGCAAGCTTTTTTTGAAAACCGTTCTGCCTTCGCCCGAGGCGCGCGCGGGTGTTGACTGCCGTCGGACCAAGGAGCGAGTCTTCCGCGGACAATGCGGAAGCACCGTCCTCTGCGGCCGTCCGTCAACCCGTCTGGTTGGCTTGCCCTCCTCGCCGTCGCACTGGTCGTGGCTCTCCTGCTGGTTTCCCGGGATGCCAGCAGTGCCCCGCCGACATCCCGGGCCAATGGGCTCAGCGCGTTCGGCACCATCGCCATCGTGGTAACGAATCCGCGGTGTTTGAATTGCCACCAGGCGGACCGTCCGCTGCAGGGCGACGACCGCCATGCCCACATTCCTCGCGTTGAGCGTGGCCCGGACAATCTCGGCGCCGTCGGAATGCGCTGCACTGGCTGTCACTCGTTGCATGCCAACAACGACAGCTCCGACGTCCCGGGCGCACCCAACTGGTCGCTCGCGCCCCTCAGCATGCTCTGGCAAGGCCTTTCGCCTGGTGCGCTCTGTCAAGCGCTGAAGGACCCCGCGCGCAATGGCAAGCGAAACGGCGCGGCCCTCATGGAGCACATGGGCAAAGACAAGCTCGTCGGCTGGGGATGGAACCCTGGACAGGGACGTGCGCCTGTCCCCGTGCCTCGCAGCGAGCTGGTGAAGGCGATGAAGACGTGGGTCGCCGCCGGGATGCCTTGCCCGGATGAAGTCGTGATGAATCTGCCGAGCGACGCGGCAGGCGCGCTGGGGAAGGAACCATGGTCACACTAAACATCAACGGCACCGAGCACGTGCTCGACGTCGACCCGCGCATGCCTCTCCTCTGGGCGCTGCGGGACCGACTCGACCTGGTGGGCACCAAATTCGGCTGCGGCCGGGCACAGTGCGGCGCCTGCACGGTGCACATCGACGGCGAGGCCGCGCGCTCTTGCTCCATCCGCGTGGGCGACGCTGTCGGAAAGAGCATCACCACCATCGAGGGCGTCACCGGGAAAGTTGCCCAGGCCGTCCAGAAGGCCTGGCAGGACATCGACGTCGTCCAGTGCGGCTATTGCCAGTCCGGGCAAATCATGTCGGCCATCGTGCTCCTGGCCGCCAAGCCGGCGCCCACCGATGCGGACATCGACAGCGCACTGGCCGGAAACGTCTGCCGATGCGGAACCTACGTCCGCATCCGCAAGGCCATCCACCAGGCCGCCAGAGAGCTGGCCTAGCCCATGCCCGTGCTGCCCACAGTCCGACCGACGCGCCGCCAAGTCCTCCAGGGCGGTGCTGCCGCGGCCGGGGCGCTCGTCCTTGGCACCTACGTCACCCTGCCGCGCCGAGCCTTCGCCCAAGCGGCTCCCGCGCCCATCAACTACGACCCCAACGTCTTCCTCCGCATCGGCGAGGACGACTCGGTCACCGTCCTCTCCAAGCACCTCGAGATGGGACAGGGCGTCAGCACTGGCCTGGCCACGCTGGTGGCCGAGGAGCTGGATGCGAAGTGGTCCTCCATCCGCTTCGAGCACGCCCCCAACAATCCGACCAAGTACGCCAACCTCGCCTTCGGCATGCAGGGCACCGGCGGCTCCACGTCGATGGCGAACTCCTGGGAGCAGATGCGGAAAGTCGGAGCCGCCGCCCGCGTCATGCTCGTCCAGGCAGCCGCGCTGCGCTGGGGCGTCGCGCCTGCCGAGGTGGAGGTGGAGGACGGGACCATCCTCCATCGGGCGTCGAACCGTAAGTCCGGCTTCGGCCTTCACGCCTCAGCGGCGATGGCCCTCCCCGTCCCCACGACGGTGACGCTGAAGGACCCGAAGGCCTGGAAGTACATCGGCAAGCGCGTCCCGCGGCTGGACTCGAAGAGCAAGACGACTGGCAAGGCCGTCTTCGCCATGGACTTCAAGCGCCCCGGCATGTTGACGGCGGTGGTGCGGCGCCCGGAGCTCTTCGGAGCCACCGTCGCGCGGGTCGACGCCTCGGCAGCGATGAAAATTCCCGGCGTGGTCGAGGTGGTGCAAATTCCTTCGGGCGTCGCGGTGCTGGCCAAGGACACCTGGTCCGCCATGCGCGGACGGGACGCGCTCCGAATTACCTGGGACACCAAGAACGCCGAGACGCGTTCGGTCGAGGACATGCTCGCCGACTACCGGAAGGCGCTTTCTGCCCCCGGCCTCGTGGCGCTCCGGCGCGGGGACGCGGCCAAAGGGCTCACCCGCGCGACGAAGACGGTGGAGGGCGAATTCACCTTCCCCTTTCTGGCCCACGCACCGATGGAGCCAATGAATGCCGTCATGGAGCGCACCCCGGACGGCGTCGAGATGTGGGGCGGCTCGCAATTGCAGACCCTGGACACGAACGTCGCTGCCCAGGTGCTCGGCCTCAAGCCCGAGCAGGTGAGCATCCACACCATGTTCAGCGGCGGAAGCTTCGGGCGGCGGGCAAACGGTGCCTCCGACTGGACCGCCGAGCTGGCCAACATCGTGAAGGCCATGAAGGCGCGGGCGCCAGTCCATGTCGTCTGGACGCGCGAGGACGACATCCGGGGCGGTTTCTACCGTCCCCTGGCGCTGCACCAGGTGCGCGCCGGGGTCGACGACGCCGGCCAGATTGTCGGCTGGCACCACCAGGTTGCGTCCAAGTCCATCATGATTGGGACGCTGATGGAGCCCTTCAGCGTCAAAAACGGCGTGGACTCAACCACCGTCGAGGGCATCGTCGACACCGACTATGCGCTCGGCGACCTGACCGTCGAAGCCTACAACCAGAAGACGGCCATTCCGGTCCTCTGGTTTCGCAGCGTCGGGAACAACCACACCGCCTTCGTCATGGAAACGATGATGGACGAGCTGGCCCGCGCTGCCGGGAAGGACGCCGTCCTCTTCCGGCAAGCCCTCCTGGCCAAGGACCCTCGGGCCGTCGCTGTCACCAAGCTCGCCGCCGAACGCGCCGGCTGGGGCGCACCGGTGCCGCCCGGAAAGGGACGTGGCTTCGCCTACCACCATTCCTTCGGCACCCGAGTCGCCATGGTGGCCGACGTCTCACTCGTTGGCTCGGAGATTCGCGTCGAGCGGGTGGTGGCCGCTGTGGACTGTGGCGTCGCTGTGAATCCGGACCTCGTGGTGAGCCAGGTCGAAGGCGCGGTTGGCTTCGCGCTCTCCACGGTGCTCAGAAACCGCATCACGCTGAATGGCGGCCGCGTCGTCCAGGGCAATTTCAACGACTACGAGCCAACACGAATCTGGGAGATGCCAAGAGTCGAGGTGCACATCGTCCCCTCGTCCGAGGCGCCTTCCGGCATCGGCGAGCCCCCCGTCCCTCCGCTCGCTCCGGCCATCGCCAACGCAGTCCACGCCCTCACCGGGCAGAGGCTCCGCTCGCTGCCCCTCGCACCGGTGAACAGCAGCGTCTAGTCCGAAGGCCGAGGCGCCTGGCGAAGAGGGCTAGGGCGCCCGGGCATCCATCGCCCGACGCGACGCGGGTTGCAGGCGCCGCCCGGGGCGTTTGGCCCGGTGCGACTTCTCAGGGCGCGGCCGTGGGCTCGCTTGCGACTGGCAGCGCACGGAAGAAGTCCTCTGGCTTGGCCAGTACCAGCGCCTCGCGCAGGACCTCGTCCATGAATTCCACGGCAATAATATGCAACTTGTCGCGCACCCGCCGGGGGATTTCGCGCAAGTCCTTGCGGTTGTCCTTGGGGATGAGGACCGTCTTCAGCCCCGCCCGGTGCGCAGCGAGCACCTTTTCCTTGAGGCCGCCAATCGGGAGCACCCGGCCACGCAGGGTAATCTCTCCCGTCATCGCCACGTCGTGGCGGACGGGGATGCGCGTCAGGGCCGACACCAGCGCGGTGCACATGGTGACGCCGGCCGACGGCCCGTCCTTGGGAATGGCTCCCTCGGGCAGGTGGATGTGAATGTCGTTGGTTTCGGCAAATTTCCGGTCGATGCCGAAGCGGTCGGCGCGGGAGCGGACATAGGACAGGGCGGCCTGGGCCGACTCCTGCATTACCTCGCCCAGCTTGCCGGTGATGATGAGCTTGCCCTTGCCGGGCATGATGGCTGCTTCGGTGGTGAGCAACTCGCCGCCCATCTCGGTCCAGGCCAGGCCAGTGACGATGCCCACCTGGGCCTCGCGTTCTGCCTCGCTCGCCCGGAAACGGGGAACGCCTAGGTATTTCATCGCCTGGCGCCGGTCGATGCGCATCGGGCGCTTGCCATTCTTCAGCACGTCGCGGGCCACCTTGCGCAGCACGGACGCAATCTCTCGCTCCAGGTTGCGGACGCCGGACTCGCGCGTGTACCGGTGGATGAGGGTGCGGATGGCGCCGACGCTGAAGGCAACATCCACGTCGGCCAGGCCGTTCGCCTCGCGCTCCTTGGGAATGAGGTAGCGGCGGGCGATGGACAGCTTCTCCATCTCCGTGTAGCCGGCGATGCGGATGACCTCCATCCGGTCCTGCAACGGACTGGGGATGTTGTGCATGGTGTTGGCCGTGCAGATGAACATCACCTTGGAGAGGTCGTAGTCGCAGTCCAGGTAGTGGTCGTTGAAGGTGTTGTTCTGCTCAGGGTCCAGCACTTCTAGGAGCGCGCTCGAAGGGTCGCCGCGAAAGTCGGTGGACATCTTGTCCACCTCGTCGAGCAGGAAGACGGGGTTGCTGCTGCCCGCCTTCTTCAGCGACTGGATGAGCTTGCCCGGCATGGCGCCGATGTACGTCCGACGGTGTCCGCGAATCTCCGCCTCGTCCCGCACGCCGCCCAGGGACTGGCGGACGAACTTGCGCCCCGTGGCGCGAGCGATGCTGCGCGCCAGGCTCGTCTTCCCCACGCCCGGAGGGCCGACGAAGCAGAGGATGGGCCCCTTCATCCGTTGCACCAGCGACTGGACCGCGAGGTACTCGAGGATGCGCTCCTTGGCCTTCTTCAGGCCGAAGTGGTCCTCGTTCAGGACGCGCTCGGCCTCGGCAATGTCCAGCCGGTCCTTGGTTTCCTCGTACCAAGGCAGAGCGAGGAGCCAGTCGATGTAGTTGCGAACGACGGTGGCCTCGGCCGACATCGGGCTCATCATCCGGAGCTTCTTCAGCTCCTTGCGAACCTTGAGCGTGGCCTCCTTGCTCATCCGCTTGGTGCGGATTTTCTCCTCTATCTCCTGCACCTCGTTCTTGAACTCGTCGCGGTCACCCAGCTCCTTCTGA
>Ga0302326_10009404_pt1 | contig 21377 bp, 18 predicted proteins | sample Palsa_T0_3_FD_202264 | JGI IMG/M metagenome (GOLD analysis project Ga0302326, IMG submission 202264) | Peat permafrost microbial communities from Stordalen Mire near Abisko, Sweden - Palsa_T0_3 | ecosystem: Environmental > Terrestrial > Soil > Palsa > Peat permafrost | place: Sweden: Abisko... | reverse complement strand
CCGACCAGCTTCAGTTTCATCATCAAGCGCGAGATGGCGTCGGTGCCGCTGGCCGGCACGCTGCTGCGACGCATAGGCGCGGAGTTCGTCGAACGCCAGAATCGTCAGCGCGGCGCGGGCGATGCGCGCCGCCTGATGCGCAGTGCCGCGCAGGGACAGGCGCTGGCGTTCTTTCCCGAGGGCACCTTCGGCGCCGAAGTCGGGTTGCGCCGATTTCACATCGGCGCCTTCGCGGCCGCCGCGCGCGCGCAATTGCCGGTGGTGCCGATTGCCATTCGCGGCACGCGCGCCTGCCTGCCGCCCGATCACATGCTGCCGCGCCCCGGTAGCGTCGATGTGGCGGTGCTGAACATGATTACGGTGCCTCCAGCCGGCGACTCGGCCGAAGAATTCGAGCGCGCGCCCCGCATGCGCGATGCCGCGCGCGCCGCGCTGCTCGCGGCGCTGCATATTCCCGACCTGGCCGCGCGCGATGCCTGAGTTGCAGGAGCGCTATGCGCGCGAGTCGGCGGCGCGCAGCTACGATCCCGACCCGGCGCAGCTGGCGGCGCTGCTGCGGCTCGAGGCGCTGCGCGCGCGCGTGCTCACGGCCCAAACGCGCGGCCTGCTCAGTCGCTGGGCGCGGCGTGTGGCCGGTGCGCGCGCGCAGTCGGAAGGTCAGCGTGGCATCTATCTCTATGGTGGCGTCGGTCGCGGCAAGACGATGCTGATGGATCTGTTCTTCGACAGCCTTCCCCCCGTTGTCGGGGCACAGCGCAGTCATTTCCATCATTTCATGCGTGAGGTGCACGATCGTCTGCGCGGCATGCGCCGCCGGCGCGCACCGCTCGAGGCGGTGGCGCGTGAGCTCGCCGCGCAGGTGCGAGTGTTGTGCCTGGATGAGCTCTATGTCAGTGACATCGCCGATGCGATGATTCTTGGCGCGCTGTTTGAGGCGCTGTTGCGGCAGGGCGTGTGGCTGGTGATCACCTCCAACCAGGCGCCGGCCGATCTCTACAAGGACGGCCTGCAGCGCAGCCGCTTCCTGCCCACCATTGCACTGCTGGAGCGCCAGCTCGAGCAGTGTCCGCTTACCGGCGAGCAGGACTATCGCTTACGGGAGCTGCAGCGCGCGCCCATTTACCTCGACAGCAACGCTGCCGACAGCCAGGCGCGCCTGCAGCGCCTGTTCGCCGCGCTTGCGGGCGAGCCCGGGGAAACGCGCGACTCATTGACGATTCTCGGGCGCACGCTGCCGGTGGTGCGCTGTCGGGGCGATGTGGCCTGGTTCGAATTCGATGTGCTGTGCGAAGGTTCGCGCAGCCAGAACGACTATGTGGAGCTGGCTCAGGAATTCAGCACCATCATGCTCAGCCACGTGCCGATCTTCAGCGCGCCCGAGCAGGACGACGCCGCGCGGCGCTTCATCGCTCTGGTCGATGAGTTCTACGACCAGGGCACCAAGCTGATCCTCACGGCCGCGGCACCACCCCAGGAGCTCTATCGCGGCCAGCGGCTCGCGGCAGCGTTCCAGCGAACCGCCAGCCGCCTGGTCGAAATGCAGACGCCTGCCTACCTGGCCCGGCCGCGCCGGAACTGAGCGCCGCAGGCAGCGGTAATGCCGCCGCTCGTTCAATGCTACGATTCTGACTATGACTTCCGGCCAAGCCGTCGCGCGCTTCGAGATTCCCTACCGGGGCTGCCTCGCAAGCGACGGCACACTGTGCGGTCCGCTACCCGCCTTCGCCAGCGACGTCGAGCTGCTGCGGCAGCTATATCGCGTCATGGTGCGGGCGCGCGTGTTCGACACCAAGGCGGTAAACCTGCAGCGCACCGGCAAGCTCGGTACCTATCCGGCCTGCCTGGGCCACGAAGCCACGCATGTGGGCGTGGGCTCCGCCATGCGCGCCGAGGACGTGCTGTTCACGGTCTACCGCGAGGTGGGCACCAAGTTCTGGCGCGGGGTCGACATGCTCGACATCCTGCTCTACTGGGGCGGGGATGAACGGGGCACCAACTACCGCAATAGCCCCCAGGATTTCCCCTTCTGCGTACCGATCGGTTCGCAGATGCCGCACGCGGCCGGGGCCGCGCTCGCCTTCCAGATCCGCGGGGAAGCCCGCTGTGCGCTGGCCTTCATCGGCGATGGCGGCACCTCGCAGGGCGCCTTCTATGAAGCGCTCAATCTGGCCGGCGCCAAGCAGCTGCCGCTGGTATGCGTGATCGTCAACAATCGCTGGGCCATCTCCGTGCCCGTCAGCGCCCAGACCGCGGCGCAGACCCTGGCGCAGAAGGCGATCGCGGCCGGCATTCCGTCACTGCAGGTGGACGGCAACGATGTGCTGGTGGTGCGGGAAGCGGTGCACGAGGCACTCGAGCGGGCACGCTCCGGCGGCGGACCGACCGTCATCGAGGCACTCACCTACCGGCTCAGCGACCACACCACCTCGGACGATGCCACCCGCTATCGCCCCGCCGCGGAGGTCGAAGCTGCGCATCGCATCGAGCCGCTCGCGCGCATGCGGACCTTTCTGGAATCGCAGGGTCATTGGGACGAGGCGGCCGAGCAGGCGCTGCGCCGGGAGTGCAGCGAGGCGGTCGAGGCCGCCGTCAAGCAGTACCTCGCCACGCCGAAACAGTCTACCGATTCGATGTTCGACTACCTGTATGCCCAACTTCCGGCGGGTTTGCGCGCGCAGCGCGAGGATGCGCGCCACTACTCGGCGTTGAAACCCTAGATAAGAAGAGGATCGGCCAAGTGGGGAAAATGACGATGGTCGAGGCCATCAACATGGCGCATGCCTGGGAGATGGCCCGGGACCCGTCGGTCATCGTGCTGGGGGAGGATGTCGGCACCAACGGCGGTGTGTTTCGAGCCACTGCGGGACTGCAGCAGCGTTTCGGCAAGGCGCGCGTGCAGGACACCCCTCTGGCCGAAGGACTGATCGCCGGGGCCGCGATCGGCATGGCAGCGCAGGGCCTCAAGCCCGTCGCTGAAATCCAGTTCATGGGGTTTATCTATCCCGCGCTCGACCAGATCGCCAGCCACATGGCCCGGCTGCGTAACCGCACGCGCGGCCGCCTGACCTGCCCGCTGGTGCTGCGCATGCCGCATGGCGGTGGCATCCATGCGCCCGAGCACCACTCGGAGAGCCTCGAAGCACTGCTCTGCCATCATCCCGGACTGCGCGTGATCTGCCCGTCCTCTCCGGCCCGTGCCTATGGGCTGCTGCTGGCCGCCATCCGCGATCCCGATCCGGTCATTTTTTTGGAGCCGGTACGGTTGTATCGCTTTGCCAAGCAGGAGGTCGAGGACAACGGCGAGGCCCTGCCCATCGGCCACTGCTTCGTGCTGCGCGAGGGGAGCGATGTGACCATCGTGACCTGGGGCGCGATGACCGTCGACAGCCTCAAGGCCGCCGACCAGATGGCGACCGAAGGGGTCAGCTGCGAGGTCATCGATGTCAGCACACTCGCCCCCATCGACTTCGACACGATCCTGGACTCGGTGGTCAAAACCGGTCGGCTTCTCATCGTCCATGAGGCTGCGAGAACTGCTGGACTTGGTGGCGAAATTGCTGCGATCGTCGCCGAAGAGGCGCTCTACGACCTGGAAGGACCGATCCGGCGCGTGACCGGTTACGACACCATCATGCCGCTATATCGGCTCGAGCACGATTACATCCCCGGCGTGCCACGCATCGTGGACGGCATCCGGGCCACCCTGGCGGACTGAGGCGGACCCATGACCGTATTCAAACTACCGGATCTCGGCGAGGGACTGTCGGAGGCCGAAATACTGCGCTGGCACGTGCAGGTGGGCGACCGGATCGAGGTCGACGCGCCGATGCTGTCGGTGGAAACGGCCAAGGCCGTGGTCGAAGTCCCCTCCCCGGTCAGCGGAATCATCACCGCGCTGCATGCCAAGGCAGGCGACCGGATCGAGATCGGCGCGCCGCTGATCGAATTCACGCTCGATGCGGGATCGGTGGCCGACAGCCCCGCGCAGCAGGCGGCGGATTCCGCCGCCGAGGTGGTGGCGGCAGAGGAGTCAGCCGACTCGGGCACCGTCGTCGGTCATATGCCCTCGAGCACCGATGAGTATCCCGGCAGCCGTGCCTTCGAATCGGTGCGCGCCGCCAGCTCGCTGCGCGCGCGCGCGGTGCCGGCCGCGCGTGCGCTGGCGCGCAGCCTGGGAGTGGACCTGGAGGGCATGTCGGGCAGTGGCCGTGGTGGCCTGATCACGGTCGAGGACGTCATGCAGCGCGCCGGCGCGGGACGCGCCGCGTCGCGCGCCGAGGCGGCGATACCGGCAGCGCTGCAGCCGCTGCCTGAATGGACCACCGAAGTGCAGCCGCTGCGCAGCTTGCGGCGAGCCATGGCCCAGAGCATGAGCGCCTCGCGGGACAGCGTCGCCGGCTGCACGGTATTCGACGACGCGGACCTGCACCGCTGGAGCGGTCCTGGCGACTATTCCGCGCGCGTGCTGCGCGCGATCCTCGCCGGTGTCAGGGCCGAGCCCGGACTCAATGCCTGGTACGACGCCGCCTCCGAGAGCCGGATACTGATCCGTGAGATCGATGTCGGCCTGGCGGTCGATACGCCCGACGGCCTGATCGTGCCGGTGCTGCGTCATGTCGAGAGCCTGGGTGCCGCGCCGCTGCGCGCCGAACTCGATCGTCTCAAGCGCACCGCGCGCGACCGCACGGTCAAGACCGAAGAGTTGCGCAACTTCACCTTCATGCTGTCCAACTTCGGCACCCTGGCCGGGCGCTACGCGACCCCGGTGGTCGTGCCGCCGGCAGTGGCCATCCTGGGCACCGGACGGGTCCGGCAGGATGTAATGGCAGCCGAAGGACGGGTCGAAATCCATGCGCGCATGCCGCTCTCCCTGAGCTTCGATCACCGCGTGGTCACGGGTGGCGAAGCGGTGCGTTTTCTGGGCGCGGTCATCGGCGACCTCGAGCGGCCCGAATGAAACGCAGCGGCTCGCCGAGGCAGTCGGCTCGCCACACGCAATTCACGGCTGTGCTGCTGCGAGCCTGGCAGGAATCGGTACCCAGCGAGGAATGGCGTCGGCTGAATCAGGGCACGCTGCGTGCCGACTGCGCCGCGCTGCTGGAGTTCGGCAGCCGCCGCCGCCCGACCCAGACGCTGCTGCGGGTGTCGTGCACGCCAGCGACCGCCGGCAGCGGCGGGAGCGCGTATTCGCTGGTGCAGCTGGTCTGCGAAGACATGCCCTTCCTGGTCGACACGCTCAGCATGACGCTGGCGCAGGCGGGGGTCTCGGCGCACATCATCATTCATCCGATCCTGCGCGTGCAGCGCGATGCCGCCGGACGCATTCGCAGCCTCGATCAGGATCTCACTGCCGATGGCGGCCGACACGAATCCTGGCAATACCTGCGCATCGACCGCGTCGGCGACACTGGCGAATGCGAGCAATTGCAGCGCCGACTCATCACCGCGATCGCGGATGTACGCCGCGCCTGCAAGGACTGGATGCGGATGCGCAACGAGGTATTGCGCCTCTGCGCGGACATCAGCCGCAATCCGCCGCCGCTGCACGCCGACATCATCGCCGAGAGCCGCGCGCTGCTGCAGTACATGGAGTCGCACCACTTCACCTTTCTCGGTTACCGCGAAAGCGTCCTGCGCCGGCGTGGCCGCACGCTGGAGTTGCTGCCGGTACCGGGGACGGGTCTGGGTCTGCTGCGCCGCCGGCGTCGCTCCGCGCGCGAGACCAGCGTGCCGGCGGCCAATATTGCGCAGGCGCTGCGCTCGACCGACCTGCTGGTGATCACCAAGGCGAACCTGCGCTCGACCGTGCATCGCCCCGCCTATCTCGACTACATCGGCGTCAAGCGTTTCGACGCGCGCGGCCGTCCGATCGGCGAAGTGCGCATTCTCGGGTTGTGGAACTACTCGGTGTACCGCGCCGATCCACGACAGATCCCGTGGGTGCGCCAGAAACTCAGGCGCGTGGTCGAACACTTCCCGTTTGCGCCCAACAGTCACGACGGCAAGCGGCTGCAGCAGATACTGCAATCGCTGCCGCGCGATGAGCTGTTCCAGGCCAGCGTCCCCGATCTGATCCGCTGCGCGCGTGCCGTGCTGGTGCTGCAGGAGCGCGCGCGGGTGCGCCTGATCCTGCGACGCGATGAATTCCGGCGTTTCTGGTCCTGCCTCGTCTACCTGCCGCGCGAGCGCTGCGACGCCGAAGCGCAGGCGCGCATCGAGCAACTGTTGCGCACGGCGCTGCAGGGCGCCGAACTGGATTCGAGCCTGTCCATCGGCGATGAACCGCTGGCGCAGCTGCACATCCTGGTGCGCGTCGATCCGGCAAGCCAGCCGCGAGTGCAGGTGGAGCACCTGGAGCGGGAAATTGCCCAGGCGCTGGTGTCATGGCGTGATCGGCTGCGCACCGCGCTGCGCGCGCAATTCGACGATGCCCAGGCGCGTGCGCTCGAGCGTCGCTACGAGCCCGCGTTTCCGGCGTCTTACCGCCAGGATGTCGAGGCCGACCATGCGGTGCGCGACATCCTCGACCTGGAAGGTCTCGACAGCGCGCCCGAGCGCATGCAGCTGCGGCTCTATCGCCCGCCTCTGCAGCGACCGCATCGCGTGCACCTGCACATCATCCGCCGCGGCGATCCGCTTTCGGTTTCCGACGTGCTGCCGACTTTCGAGCACTTCGGACTGCGCGTGATCGCCGAACGGCCCTATCGCCTGAGTTTCGCCGACGGCGCCAGCGTCTGGATCCAGGACTTCGAACTCGAGCACTACGCCCTGCAACGTTTCAACGTTGCGCGGGTTGCCGACAGCCTGATCGCCGCATTCCGCGCGGTCCGCTCCGGCGATATCGACGATGACGGCTTCAATCGACTGCTGATTGCAGCGGAGCTCGGCATGCGGCAGGTCACGGTATTGCGCGCCTGCTGTCGCTACCTGCTCCAGACCGGCATTCCGTTCAGTCAGAGCTACATGGAGCGCGTGCTCGCCACGCATGCGCGTACCGCACGCGACCTCTGCCAACTGTTCGAACAGCGCCTGACGCCCGCGGCATCGCGCACCACCCGCATGCGCGCGGCCCTGCTCGAGCAGCGCGTGCGGCGCGCCATCGAGGCAATCGTGAGTCCGGATGAAGACCGCATCCTGCGCGCCTTCCTGAACGTCATCCGCGCGACGCTGCGCACCAACTACTACCGCCGCGATGAGCACGGCCTGCCGCGGGCCACGCTGTCGCTCAAGCTCGACCCGGGCCTGATACCGGGGCTGCCGCAACCGCGCCCGGCCTACGAAATCTTCGTGCACGGCCCGCAGTTCGAGGGAGTGCATTTGCGCAAAGGGGCGATTGCGCGCGGCGGCATCCGCTGGTCCGAGCGGCCGGAGGATTTTCGCACCGAGATTCTCGGCCTGATGAAGGCGCAGCACGTCAAGAACACAGTGATCGTACCGGTGGGCGCCAAAGGCGGATTCGTCGCGCGCCGGCTCAGCACCCGCGCGCCGCGCGAGGTGCAGCAGCGCGAAGTCATCGAGTGCTATCGCGGCTTCATACGCTGCCTGCTCGATCTCACCGACAACATCGTCGGCAGCCGGCTCACCCCGCCGCACCAGGTGCGGCGGCTCGACGGCGACGACCCTTATCTCGTGGTCGCGGCCGACAAAGGCACCGCGACTTTCTCCGATACCGCCAACGCGATCTCCGCCGAGTACGGCTTCTGGCTGGGCGATGCGTTCGCCTCGGGCGGTTCGGCCGGCTATGACCACAAGAAGATGGGCATCACCGCGCGCGGCGGGTGGGAGTGCGTCAAGCGGCATTTCCGCGAACTCGGCCGCGACATCCAGCGCGAACCCTTCACCGTCGCCGGTATCGGCGACATGTCAGGCGACGTCTTCGGTAACGGCCTGCTGCAATCGCCGCACATCCGGCTGGTGGCGGCGTTCAATCACCAGCACATCTTCATCGACCCCAATCCGGACGCCGCGCGCAGCCTGCGCGAGCGCCAGCGGCTCTTCAGGCTCGAGCGCTCGGGCTGGAACGACTACGACCGCCGGCTGCTCTCGCGCGGCGGCGGCATCTTCGAGCGCGGCGCCAAAGCCATCACCCTCTCGGCCGAGATGCGAGCGTTGCTGGACCTGCAGCAATCGCGCGCGACCCCGGTGGAAATCATCCGCGCGGTATTGTGCATGCGGGTCGATCTGCTCTGGAACGGCGGCATTGGAACCTATGTGAAGGCGGCCACCGAACGTCACGGCGAAATCGGCGACCGGGCCAATGATGCGCTGCGCGTGGATGGCGCGCAGGTCCGTGCGCTCGTGATCGGTGAAGGCGGCAATCTCGGATTATCGCAGCGCGGCCGCGTGGAGTATGCCGAGCACGGCGGCCGCCTCAACGCCGACTTCATCGACAACTCCGCGGGCGTCAACACCTCCGACGTCGAAGTCAATCTCAAGATCCTGCTTGATGCACCCGATGCCGGCGCGCCGATTGCGCGCCCGCGGCGCAATCGGCTGCTGGCGGCCGCAACCGACGAGGTGGCGGAGCTGGTGCTGCGGAACAACTATCTGCAGAGCCAGGCCATCAGCCTGATGGAGCAGCGTGCCGCGGAGGACCTCTCGGAGCATCAGCAGCTGTTGCGCTGGCTCGAGCGCAACGCCGATCTGGATCGGGCGGTGGAATTTCTGCCCGACGACGAGGAGATCGAGCAACGCCGTCGCGAAGGCCGCGGGCTCACGCGGCCGGAGCTGGCGCTGCTGCTCTCGTACGGCAAGATCGCGCTCAATCACGCGCTGTCCGCCAGTGGCAGCGCCGATGACCCCTACCTGGCACGCGAACTCGAGCGCTATTTTCCGGCTGCTTTCCGGCGCCGCTTTGCCCGGCGCATCAAGCGCCATCGCCTGCGCCGCCAGATCATCATCACGGCCACCACCAACAGCATCGTCAACCGCATCGGACCTTCGCTGCTGATGCAGTGTGCGCAGGACGGCGACTCCAATGCCATCGCGGTGGCGCGCGCCTACACGATTGCGCGCGACAGTGCCGATCTGCGCCGCCTGTGGGCCGAGCTCGAGGGACTGGATGGGCGCATCAAGGCCGCCGACCAGTATCAGGCACTGCTCGAGACCAGCGCCTATGTGCGACACCTGACGCGCTGGCTGCTGGCGCACCGGCGCGAGTACCCGGAAGTCGGCGCCTCGGTTGCGCGGCTGCAGCCGCTGCTGCGGGAACTCGCACAGGTGACCCCGTCGGCGCTCGAGGGCCTGGACCGCGCCCGGTATCTCAAGCGCTGCGCCTCCTACGGCGCCATGGGACTGCCCGAACGCCTGGCCGAAAATCTGGCCGCGCTCGAACCGCTGCACGTGGCACTCGACCTGGTGCAGCTGATGCGCAGCAGCCGGGCCGGCGCGCGCGCGGTCGCACGCGCTCATTTCGGCCTCGGTGCGCAGCTCGGTCTGGACTGGTTGCACGCCGCCATCGACCAGCTGCCGGCCAGCGGCGGCTGGAGCATCGCGGCACGCGCCCGGCTGCAGAGTGTTTCCTTGAGCGCGCACCTGCGCCTGAGCGCGGCGGCGCTGCGCCCGGCATCGAAGCGCGCAGCCAGCGGCCTGCGGCCGGCGGCGCGCGGCGCGCTGGAACGATGGGAGCAGGTGCTGCGCGATTTGCGCGCGCTGGCGACGCCTGACCTGGCCGCCCTTACGGTTGCCGCCGAGGCACTCGAGGCGCTGGCTGCAACAACGGCCGCGGCACATTTGGCATAGGAGCATACGGTGGCGGGGAAACTCATCATGGTGCGGCATGGCCAGAGCACCTGGAATCTCGAGAATCTGTTCACGGGCTGGACCGACGTCGATCTGACGCCCAAGGGCTGCGAAGAAGCGCGCCAGGCGGGACGCGAGCTGAAGCGCGAAGCGCTGGTGCCCGATGTGGTATTCACCTCGGTGCTCAAGCGCGCGATTCGCACCCAATGGCTCATGCTCGATGAGCTCGATCTGCTCTGGCTGCCGGTCGAACGGCACTGGCGTCTCAACGAACGTCACTACGGCGCGCTGCAGGGGCTCAACAAGGCGCAGACCGTGGAACTTCACGGCGAAGCACAGGTGCAGATCTGGCGACGCAGCTACGATATTCCGCCCCCCCCGCTTGGTCTTGACGATGAGCGGCATCCGCGTTTCGATCCCCGCTATCGGGACGTGGCCGCCGCGGATCTGCCCGCCACCGAGTCGCTCAAGGACACGCTGGCGCGCGTTCAGCCCTACTGGGATGAGCGCGTGGCGCCCGAGCTGCGGCGCAATCGCACCGTGCTGCTGGTGGCACACGGCAACAGCCTGCGGGCGCTGGTCAAGATGCTCGATGGACTGTCCGAACAGGCCATCGTTGAGCTGAACATTCCAACCGGTGTGCCGCTGCTCTACGAGCTCGATGCCGGGCTCAAGCCGCTCGGCAGTCGCTATCTGGGCAATGCGGAAGCCATCCGCGCCGCCGCCGAGGCGGTCAAGCACCAGACGGCACGACCTCGCTAGCCGGCGACTCTCAAGCCGCCGATTCTCACGCCTTCCGGCCGGGATCGGTCATCCAGCCGTCGTAGTGGCCGCCGTGCTGCTCGGCCAGCGCACGAAAGCGCTTGGAGTAATCCTGCATCTCCGTCACCGAGACGCGCACCGGCTTGCGCGCGTGCAGCGAGAAGCCGCTGGCACCCTCTCCGCCCATGACGCGCGTGTCGATCGCGAAGCCTTCGGGCTCGAGCACCGCGCGCAGCGTGGCGCAGCTGGGCTCGTCCGGCAGGTTGAAAAAAAAGTCGACATCGTAAGGCGTGAAGGCATTGCCACCGGCCGCGCGCAGGTTTTGCACCAGCCGCTCGTCCCAATCGTCATGCGCCGCGCCCCGGTTGCGGCGGATGCCAAGGAAAATGCGCACCGCAGCCAGCAGCGCCGCAGCCATCAGCAGCAGGAGGATCCACCAGCTCATGCCCTGCGCCTACTCCTCCGGTGCGATCGTGACTTTGAGGCCTGACAGCGAATCATTCAGCACGATCTGGCAGGACAGCCGCGAATTGGATTGCCGGCCCGTCAGGTCACCGAGCATATCGCCTTCATCGGACATCGGCGCCGGCAGCTTGGGCAGCCACTCGGGATCCACGTACACGTGACAAGTCGCGCATGAGCACATACCGCCGCAGATCGCCGCGACGCCGTCGTCCATGTCGCGCAGGGGCTCCATCAGAGTTGCCCCATTCGGGGCTTCCACGGAGCGCTCCACGTTGTCGCGATCGATCACTCGCACCGTCGGCATGATTACTCCAGCAATTCAAGGGCCGGCTAGTTTGCCGGCCGCGACGTCCGGATGCCAGTCCCCCGGCGCCTCTTCCCCGCGCGCGAGGTGCCAGAGCCAGCTCAAGCCCTGGTAGATGGTGATCCGCTGCGAGAGCTCTTCACCAAGGGCCTGCGCGCCGAGGCCGGCCGCGGCGGCCAATTCCGCGCGGTGACGCCCCGCCAAGGGGTAGTAGGCCAGCACGCAGGCGACATCCATGAGCGGATCGCTGAGCTGTGCGTACTCCCAGTCGAGCAGCCAGAGCCGCGAACCCTCCAGCAGGTTGCTCTGCGCCAGATCGCCGTGCGCGATGCAGGCGCCAAAGGATTGCCGAACCAATCCGGTGCAGCAGCGCTCGAGGCGCACCAGCGATGCCGCCGCGGGCGGCTCGGCGATCTGGCTCAGGTAGCCCTGCGCTATAGCCCAGGGATCGAATGGCTCGACGGCCGGCGGCGCCAACGCGTGCAGCATTTGCAGGCGCTCGCCCAGTCGCCGCAGCGCCGCCACATCGTCGAAGTCCTGCTCGCGCCAGACTCGTCCGTCCTGGTATTGCATGATCAGCAGGCCCTCGGCCTGCGGATCGGCCGCGACGATCGGCGGCGCGATGCCGGCCGCGGCGGCCGCGCGGTGCAGCGCCAGTTCGCGACCTCGGTCGACTCCCGGTCGGCGCCAGGCTGGTCCATTCAGACGCACGACGAATCGACCGAGGCGCGAATCGACGCGGAACACCTCGTTGACGCTGCCGCCGCCGAGCGGCGCGAGCAGCAGCGGCACCTCGCCATCGCCCAGGCCCGGCACCCGCGCCAGGGCCCAGGGCGGCGGCGCCTTCAGACGCTCTGCAGATGGTACTTGCGCAGCCATTCGCGAAAGCCGAACACGGCAATGATCATGTAGCTGATGAACAGGCCGGCGGTGAATGGGTAGCCCTGGGAGGCGAACATGTAGGTGGTCACCGAATCGGCACAGATCCAGTAGAGCCAGTTTTCGAGCTTCAGGCGCGCCAGCAGCCAGGTCGCAAACAGGCTGGTCCAGGTGGTCATCGAGTCCAGGTACGGCAGGGCCGCGTGTGTCTCGCGCTGCAGCCATTGCGCCGTCAGCGCGCTGAGCAGGGCAATCACTGCCACCGCGATCGCGTGATAGCGCAACGGCCAGCGCCCGATGCCGCCGGCGCGCTCCCCGGCCGTGCGGGTCCAATTGAGCCAACCGTAGATCGCCATTGCCACGTAGTAGAACTGCAGTGCCGATTGCATCGGCAGATGCGCGCGCGCCGACAGATACACGTAGCAGAACGAGCTGGCCGCCCCTGCGACCCAGCCCATGCGGTTGCGCCGATAAATCAGCAGTACGTACGCGAGGCCGAGCACTACCCCGGCGAACTCCACGGCGCTGGTCGCGTAGAGCTCGCGCAGCAGCGCATCGATCACGTTGTCAACGGCCCCAGCACCTTCATGACGAACACGGCCTTGTCGTTGCGTTCGAAGCTGGTGCGCAGTTCGCGCAGCAAACGCTGCATGACCGTGTCGTACTCGCCGAAGATCTGCGTACTCATGCTGTTGGTGACGATCCGCAACGCCTTGTCGGCGTTGATACGCGCGATGAAATCATCGATCGGCGGAATGTACTGCTGGTGCAGCGGATACAGGCTGATTTCGACGCCGATGTCCATCATGGGGCTCCTTTATCGGGTGGCGAGTGACGCCGGCCGCATTTTAAATGTCGGCCGCATTCTAGTTGCAAAGCAAATGGCGTTGTTCGATAGTTACCTCGCAAACCTTGGGGTGGTCCGTTGAGGACCTGAGATGCCGCGCAGCGGCGAACCCGTTGAACCTGATCCGGTTAGTACCGGCGTAGGGAGCAGGTGCATGAGATCTCAAAGCCGATTGTTCGCGCTATCCACGCCCGCAGCATGCATGCTGATGATCTGCTGCGGCCTCATTCCCCGGCCCGCGGCCGCGGAAGGCGACACGCTCGATGAGGTTGTGGTGACCGCGAGCCTGCGGCCGACGAGCGTGGCGCAGTTGCCGCAGAGCGTGACGGTGCTCGACGCCGAGACGCTGCGCGATGCAGGGGTGCAGCATTTCGAGGATGTGCTCGGAATGATACCGGACCTCAATTGGGCGGCCGGTACCTCGCGCCCGCGCTTTTTTCAGCTCCGCGGCATCGGCGAGGTGGAGCAGTACCAGGGCGCACCCAACCCTTCCGTGGGATTTCTGATCGATGATATCGATTTCTCCGGCGTCGGCATGCCGGCGACGCTGTTCGACGTACAGCAGATACAGGTGCTGCGCGGACCCCAGGGCACGACCTACGGCGCCAACGCGCTGGCGGGTCTGATCAGCGTCCGCACGGCTGATCCGGGCACGGAATTTGAATTGCATGGCGAAGCCTCCGGCGGGACCTACGACACGCGCTCGGCCGGTATCGCCATCGGCGATGGCATGGCGGGCGGCGATGCGGGCTGGCGACTGGTCGCGCAGCAGTACCTCAGTGATGGATTCCGGCATGACGCCTACTACGATATGAACACCACCAACGGCTATGACGAGGGCACGCTGCGCGGCAAGCTGCATTGGCAGATCAATGACGCCCTGCAAGCCGATCTGACGCTCATGCACGTGAACATCAACAACGGTTACGATGCCTGGTCGATCTACAACACCTTCACCACCTATTCCAACCAGCCGGGGCGCGATGAACAGCGTTCCAACGGCATCGCGCTGCGCCTCAGCGACCGGATCGAGGGTCTCGGTGAGTTGCGCAGCGTCACCAGCAGCGCCGGCTCGGCCATTTTGTATTCCTTCGATGGCGACTGGGGCAATGACACGCTCTGGGGCCAGTACGCGCCCTATGACTATTTCCAGAGCGACAATCGCTACCGGCACACTTTTGCCGAAGACCTGCGCCTGATCGGCGATGACTCGCGCGCACTCTTTGGTGTGTTGCGCTGGCTGGCCGGCGTCTATGCGCTGCGGCTAACGGAAACCGATCGCCTCGTCTACCAGTACGACGACGTCTACAACGGCGCGGGCAGCAGCGAACTCGACAGCCGCTACGGCGCCACCAACATTGCGCTTTACGGCTCGCTCGATGCCGATCTCGGCCCGCGTTCGAAGCTTTCGGCCGGGTTGCGCGTGGAACGACGCAGCGCCGACTACCAGGACAGCAGCGATGCGGCCACGCCCTTCCCGCAAGAGATCAACGACATGGTCGGCGGCAACCTCTCCTGGATGCTCGACACCGGCCAGGGGGAGCACTTCTATACGACGCTGGCGCGCGGCTACAAGGGCGGCGGCTTCAACATCGGCTCGCAGATCCTCTCCGAGCAGCGAGGCTTTGCGCCCGAGACGCTCTGGAGCCTGGAAAGCGGCATCAAGTACGCGCGCGCCGATGACCCGCTGCAGCTGCAGACGGATGTCTTCTACATGCGGCGACAGCACATGCAGGTGTATCTGTCCGAACAGCTGCAACAGAACAACCCGCTGGCGTACGTGTTCTTTACCCAGAACGCCGCGGACGGCGAGAACTTCGGCCTCGAGTCCGAAGGCAGTTACCGGCTCGGCGAGCACTGGCAGCTCTCAGGCAGCGCGGCACTGCTGCATACGCGCTACCTCGGAGTGAGCGGGGTATTCGAATCCTTAGGTATTGATGGTCGCGCGCAGCCGTTCGCGCCGAACTACGAGGCATCGCTGGCCCTCGAATACACGACCCGGTCCGGCTGGTTCGCACGGCTGGACTCCCACGCCATCGGCAGCTTCTACTATTACACCAGCGATGCGCAGGCCTCGGGCTCCTATCATCTGGAGAATCTGCGCGTCGGCTACCGGCACGACAGCTGGACCGCCAGCATCTGGCTGCGCAATCTCTTCAACGAGCGTTACGCACAAAATGGTTTCTATTTCGGCCTGATTCCACCCAACTATCCGAACCAGGCGTTCCTCCAACTCGGCGATCCCCGCCAGGTCGGCCTTACCATCAGCTACGATCTGCCCCACCGCCAGCAATAACGAGAGATTTTCATGGGCGCCAGCGTGCGCGTGTTCCAGGTCGATGCCTTCACCTCGCAGCGCTTCTGTGGCAACCCTGCCGGTGTGGTCCTCGACGCCGATACGCTGGCCGACGAGGATATGCGCGCGCTCGCGCGCGAGCTGGGCAGTCGCGACACCGCCTTCCTGCTGCGGCCTGATGCGCCGGATCACGATCTGCGCGTGCGCTTCTTTACACCGCGCAACGAGGCGGCGTTCGTCGGTCACGCGACCCTGGCCGCGCACGCGGTGCTGGCAGCGCTGCAGCTGCCGGCGCGGCCGCGCCAGAAGCAGAAGGCCGGCCTGGTGCAGGTTGAAACCCTGATCGGATCCCCGACCCGAATCGCCATTCACCAGCCCGTACCCCGTATGCTGCGCACGGTGGATGAGCGGGAGCTCGATGCGGTCCTGGCGGCGTTGGAACTCACGCGCGCGGACCTCGACCCGCGCTGTCCAGCCATGATCGCAGGGGAGACCAGTACGCGGCTGCTGCTGGGTGTGCGCGACGCGGAGGTGCTCGGCCGCACTCGGCCTGACGGCGCTCGACTTAGCGTGCTCTCCCGGGAAACAGGGGCGCCGGGATATTTTGTGTTCGCATTGGACTCCCGGGCGGCGGAATTTCAAACCGAGGCACGCATGTTCTGCCCCGCGCTCGGCATCGATGAGGACCCGGTCAGCGGCAACGCCCACGGCCTGCTGGGCACCTACCTGCTGGAACATGACTTGATTCCCGCGCCGGCTCTCAGCGCCGCCGCGCCTTCAGGGCAGATCGAATTTTCTGGATTTCAGGGCCGTTTTGTCGGACGACCCGGACGCGTCGATGTGATCCTCCGTATCGAGCATGGGGCTCTGCATTCGGTCAGCATCGCGGGAGCGGCGGTGATCGTTTTTGCCACCACGGTCGAGTTCCCGTAACCGATCGATTCCCGTAGCATGGGCCCATGGCCACGGGCGAGGATTGGGAACTGCCGGAGGCGCTGAGGCCGCAGCAGGATAAGCTGGAGTTCGACCTGCAGAGCGTGTATCGCTCGGTCGTACTGTTGCACACGGAAATCAGCGAGGATGCGTACACCGCGTCGATACTCGGCACCGACCGCATTGGTCACGGCGTGGTCATCCGCTGCCGCGAGCGCAAACTGATCCTCACCATCGGCTATCTGATCACCGAAGCCGAATCGATCTGGCTGACCGACTACGAAGGTCGGGTGGTCGAAGCCTATCCCCTCGGATTCGACCCGGTCAGCGGCTTCGGCCTGGTGCAACCGCTCGGTTCACTCAGTGCCCCGGCGATGGAGCTCGGTTCCACCAGCTCACTGGTGGTCGGCGATCGCGTGATCGTCGTCGGTCACGGTGGGTCGCGGCATTCGCTCGAGGCGCGATTGATCGCGCGGCGCGAGTTTGCCGGCTACTGGGAATACCTGCTCGAGGACGCGCTGTTCACCGCTCCTCCCCATCCGCAGTGGGGCGGTACCGCACTGGTGGGCGAGGATGGCCGGCTGCTGGGTATCGGCTCGCTGTTCGTCGAGGAATCGATGTCCCAGGAGCGCTTCGATGCCAACATGTTCGTGCCGATCGACCCGCTGGGACCGGTGCTGGAGGACATGGTGGAGATCGGCCATCCGCGCCGCCTGCCGCGCCCCTGGCTGGGGATCTACACCGCCGAGCAGGCGGACCATGTGATCGTGGCGGGCCTCACGCGCGATGGGCCGGCGCATCGCGCCGGCCTGCATCTGGGCGACGCCATCGTCGAAGTGGCCGGCCAGCGGGTATCGTCCCTGCCGCAGTTCCTGCGCGGAGTCTGGAGCAGCGGAGCGGCAGGCGCCGAGGTGGCGCTCAAGGTCGCCCGCGGCCAGGAATCACTGCATATGAGCGTGCAATCGGCCAGTCGCGAAGACTTTCTCAAGAAGCCGCTGAAGCACTAAGCCACTCGGGCATCAGGCGCCGCCCGCCGCGGGCGCCATGGCGCGCAGCTCGCGCTTATAGGACAGCATGCGTGTCTGATAGTGCGAGGCCGCCTGCGCAATCATGGCCAGGTCCGCTGCGCTGACCTGCCGCACGATCTTCGCCGGCGCACCCATGACCACCGAGCCCTCGGGGATTTCACGATCCGGGGGCACCAGCGATCCGGCCGCGACAATGCAGTGTCGGCCAATGCGTGCACGATCGAGCACGATGGCGCCATTGCCGATCAGGCTCTCATCACCTATCAGACAGCTGTGCAGCATGGTCATGTGACCGATCGTGGCATCGCGCCCGATAATCGTGGGCGAATCCGGATCGCAATGGATGATGCTGCCGTCCTGCACATTGCTGCCGGCACCCACTTCGATGATTTCATCGTCGGCACGCAGCACGCAGTTGAACCAGACGCTGGCGCCGGCGCGCAGAATCACGGAGCCGATCAACCGGGCGCCGGGCGCCACGTAGTAGTCATCGCCGACGGTCTGCGATCGGCGATCGCCGATGGCGTAGAAGTTTTGCGTCATGTGGTAAGCATGCACGAGGCTGCCGGCAGCGTCATCCGCTCAGTGGCCGGGCACCAGCCGCTGCAGGTCCGTGAGATCGCCGGGCTGTGGCGGGCGATCCGAGACCGCGCGGATGACGAGGTTCGCCAGCCGCGTTTCATCCCAATCATCGGCGCGGGCGGCGCCGCTCGCCGATGCCGGCGGCGCCGCGCCGAACAGCACCGCCAGCTTGAGCGTCGGCACCAGCCACAGGCGCCAGTGCTCAGGCCCGCGCAGAAACAGCACGCCCGGTGTGGCAAACGGTTCCGCTCCGTGCGCAGCCGGCGCCAATTGCAGGCCGAATCCGCGCACCGCATCCAGCGACAACGGCCGCGCCATGCGCTGTGTCCAGCCTGCCGGCAGCACCTGTTTGCCCTCGAAGCGCCCATCGCCGACCAGCAGGCCGGCGACTCGCATCCAGTCCTGCACGCGCGCGTGCAGGCAGCAATCGGCGGGCGTCGGCGCACCGCTTGCCGACAGCTCGATCCAGGCTGGTGCCGCATTGACGGGATTCCAGATCTTGCGGGAGAGATAGCTCTCGTAGCGCTGCCGGGTGCCCGATTCGATAGCGGCGCGCAGCGCGCCGGGATCGAAGCCATGCATCGCATCGGCGCCCAGCGCGCCTTGTTGCATCGCTGCACCGGCCGCCATGGCGATCAGGCCTTCGGCGAAGTGGCCGCCATCGATGACCGAGTCGGGGCCGAACCCGCGACCGTAATGCTCGAAGACCAGGTATTCATCGCGCATGACCACGAACGCCGCCAGCCGCGCAGCCGTGGGATCCTGCAGCGCATGTTCGAGTGCTGCGGCATCGATTCGTTCATCCGCCGGCAGTGCGCGCGGCAATCCGCCTGCATCGCCGCCCGTGACGTCCACATGCGGGACCGAGGTTCGCGCGCATCCGATTGCCAGCAGGATCACTGCGCCGCCGGCAACGATGGAGGCACGTCGGATCATGCGCGCCGGATCACTCCGCAGTAGCGCGCGTGGCCGCGCGCGAGTTCGATTTCATGGGTAGCCAGCAGCGGCCATTCGTCCAGATGATGCGTCGTCATGACGACCGTGGTACCGGCCGTGATCGCGCGCTCGAGTAGCGAGCGCAACGCCGCGTGCGTGCGCGCATCAAGACCGGCGTAGGGCTCATCGAGCAGCAGAATATCCGGCTCATTGATCAGGGCCCGGGCGAACAGCACGCGACGCAGCTGTCCGTACGAGAGTGTTCTCACCGTGCGAGCCGCCAGCGCGCCGGCGCCGACGCGCAGCAATGCGCGGCGCGCGCGTGTCTGCTCGCCGGCGAGCAGGCCGCTATTGAGTCCGACGCTGGCGTGAATGCCCGATGCCACCAGATCCAGCACCGGCAGATGGCGCGGATAGATCGCCTGCAGCTCGGGGGCAATCAGGCCAATGCGGCGCTGAAAGCTCTGCAACGACACGCCGGGTTCGATGCCCTGGCGCGAGATGCTGCCGCCGCTGGCCACGCCAAGATCGCCATAAAGCATTTGAATGAGGCTCGACTTGCCACTGCCGTTGGCGCCGTGAACCAGCCAGCAGTCTCCGCGGCAGACATCCAATGAAAGATCGTGCAGCACCCGCACGCCCTCGCGCCAGGCACTGGCGCGCCGTAACGACACGAACCTCTCCCGACGCGCGCCAGCGCTTGCCGCTGTCGCTGTCGCTTTGGCGCGATCAGCGGGACGAGCGGTCCGTAGCCGTGTGTGGGCAGCGCGGTGCCAGCGCGCCGTCAGCGTGCGCCGCATCGTGATGCGGCCGCGCTCGATGCGGCACAGGTGCGTCGCGGCGGCGGGCACGTCCTCGATCCGATGCGTTGACAGCACCCAGGGCAGCGCCGAGCGGCTCAGGACCGAGAGGCCGTGAGCGAAGTGTCCCCGATTGGTCGCGTCCAGTCCCGTGAAGGGCTCATCCAGCAACAACAATTTCGGACGCCAGGCCAGGGCCCGCGCCAGCAGCACCAGCCGCCGCTCGCCATAAGAAAGTGTCAGGAATCGGCGCTTGGCAAGCGCCGCGATCCGCAGCCGCACCAGCAGGCGCGTCACCTGGCGCCGATCATTCTCACTGAGCGGTGAGAGTGGAATATCGGTGCGATGCAATCCGGTAGCGACGATGCGCTCTACCCGATGATTCCATTCATAGTGTTCGTATCGGTCCTGCCGTTCGGGGCCCAGGTAGGCGATTTCTTCCTTGACGCCATAGGGATCATCGAAGAACTCGCCCGCCAGAGCATAGCGGCGTAGTACCGTTCGACCCGGTGTCGGCCACACATCTCCCGCCAGCAGCTTCAGCAATTGCGTTTTGCCGGCGCCGTTGGGGCCCGTCAGCACCCATCGCTGCCCTGGGCGGATGTGCCAATCGATACGGCGCAGCACCCGGCTGTCGCCAAGCGTCAGTCGCACCTGGCGCAATTCGACATCGATAAAACGCGACTGGGGACGGGTCGCACGCTGAGCCAATTCCGGTTTCCTGAGCGGTCCAAAACAACCACTCTAGCATCGGCCGCGGAACGATCAGGCTGCGGGTCGGGGGGAGATGATGGGGCGAAAAAAACGCTGCCGGCATTCGGCGCTCACCGCGGGGGGTGTGAGGTGAGCACTAGTGCCGGCAGCGTTGCCGTTGGCCTAAAAATTAAGGCCGCACTTGCAGACGAAATCGCCTGTGACCTCGATAATGCAACCGATATGCCAGCGGCCCGGCCCTGCCGCATTTCGTTTGGCCCTGATCAGCGCGCCGACGGATTTTTTTCAGGCGGCATAAGGGGTTGAGCCCGCCGAAGAGCGCGGGATCGCGGCTCATCCGAGGTCCTCGGACCTCCTTGGCGCGGGCCCACCGCCCCCGGATCCTCACCGGAATTGACCCGCAACGGCGCAGCGCGGACCTCCGACGCACCACTCGGGGGATCGGTCAGCATGCACTGACCCAGCAATGGGCTCCTCACCAGGGGTGGTGCCGTCTGCATCCGCCTATGCTCCCTTGGCACATCTAACCGGAGGACCTCATGAGCCGAGAAATTCAGAATCAGCCGAATCGTGCCAAGCCAGCCGACAAGGCGTCGATCGACAAGGCGCAGGGCGAAAAGCTGCAGGGTGACAAGGTTCAGGGCGAAGGGAACTACGAAGCTTCGCGCCGCTATCGGGAGGGAGTGGGCGAGTTTCTGGCACACGCCGATGTAGAGGACATCGCTCACAAGGCCGCGCCGTCATCGCCGCTCGAGGCTCGCGAACTGGCGCTGGCGGCCGAGCAGGGTCAGCTGCGATCCAAGGGCGATGATCCTGCCGACGTCGGCGCCATGTATCCGGGCCGGGACGACGCCCAGTCCTGACTTCCAGCCCTTAGCTGACTTCCAGCCTCGGCAGGCGCGTGCTGGTCGCGCCGCTGGGGCGCTCCCGGCGCAGTACTTCCGCACGCATGGCGGCGAGTTCCTTAGCATGCGTCAATTCCACCGCCAGAATGGATTCGATCAGCCGGTGTGTCGCCGCATCGTGCGCGCCGACGTACTGCAGAATCTCGCGATAGCTCTCGATCGCGATGCGCTCGGCGATCAAATCC
>Ga0302326_10009403_pt1 | contig 21378 bp, 15 predicted proteins | sample Palsa_T0_3_FD_202264 | JGI IMG/M metagenome (GOLD analysis project Ga0302326, IMG submission 202264) | Peat permafrost microbial communities from Stordalen Mire near Abisko, Sweden - Palsa_T0_3 | ecosystem: Environmental > Terrestrial > Soil > Palsa > Peat permafrost | place: Sweden: Abisko... | reverse complement strand
CCGACAGGCCCTGAATGGCGCTGCCCGCGAACCATCCTGTCAGGGGATTGAAGCCGGGGAACGCCGAATAGCTCACGCCTTTGCCGCTGCCCGAGGCCACCAGCGGGATGTCGGCGATGAATAGATTCTTGTCATTGAGCACGCGCGCATCGAACATGATCGATCCCTGTTCCATGGTATGGGACAGGGTAACGGTAAACTGGCCGCCGTCGTCCGCCGGGTATTGCGACGGTCGCACACCGTCGGACACACGATAAAATCCGCCAACGCTCATGTACCAATCCTGCGAGATCGGTCCGCCATAGAAACTATCGATCCGGTACATGCCTTCGGAACCGACGGTCACGCCGATGTCCCCGTGCGGCGTCTCGGTGCCCTGACGCAGAATGAAGTTCGCGGTGGCGCCCATCTGGCCGTCGGCGAACAGTACTCCGGTACCGCCCAACTCCACTTCGGCGCGCTCGACGGTGTCGTCAAGGCGAAACATCGAAGAGTCATCGAGGAAGGACAGATTGTGCGACGGATAGATCGGCGAGCCGTTGATCGCGTAGGTCACGTAGGGCGCGCCGCTACCGCCAGGGTAGCCTGCCAGCTCAATGTTTGGGCCGGCTGCGCCGCCGCCCGATTCAGCCCATACGCTCGGCACGATCTTGAGCAGGTCAGCGGAACTCGATGGACTCGCGTCATGCATCTCCTCGAGGCTCGCGGTCGTGATCTGATAGCTTGCGTCCAGCTTCTTCAGTCCCGCGGAGGATGCGGCGCCCGTGACCACGACCTCCTCGAGAGTACTGGTGTTGGCGGCACTGGCGTCGAGCGGCGGCGCCGGAGCTGCCGCCTCTTGGCCCGGCGCAGCACCGGCATCCTGGCCATAGGCATGGCCGGCCCCGAATGCCGCACCGCTGAGCGCAAACAAACTGGCGATGCGCGTGAACAAACTCCGATGATTCATGCTCGTATCCCCCTTGATCGGTGTCTCATCTGCGGCCGGCACTTGACTGGTGCCTGATCCATTCGATGGCGGAGCCGGGGTGTCGCCCGGGTCGCCTGTTGCACTGATGGCAATCGTCGTGGCGCTGACTTGCTTGAAGGAAAGGCCGGTACCGCCCAGCAACTTTCTCAGCCCATCGATCACGGTGAAGTCGCCGCGAATTCCGCTCGCCTGGTGCTTTGCCACCAGCACGGATGAGAACACCAGCGTGATATCGGCCTGACGCGCGAACTCGTTCAGAGCCGATGCCGCGGCCTGGGTTTGAATATCGAAGTGCCGCAACATGGAGTCGGCATAGGCCTGCGCTCCGAGCATGCTCAGGACCAGACAGCGCATCAGCATCAGCAGCCGCTGCGAACGCGAGCGAACGCGGCGTGCGCCGGCCGCGGCAGGACTCGCGCGTTGAGCGAAAGCGGCGCGCTGTCTAGCGAAGACAATCCGCATGACTCCCCCTTACTTAGCGCTTGCGCGGCCGCGAGCAGTCGCGACGCGAAGTGCCATTGTTATGAATAGACGCTTGGCAGCGGAATAACCGCTATCCCGACGCCAGCAGCCGATAGAGAGTCAGCAGGAGAGCAGAATCGGCCGCGGTTGCGAGCGATCAGAGACGCGGGTCGACATAGACCACGCCGTCAGCGGAGCGACGGATCGTTACCGGCAATGCTGCCTGCAGTGCATCGAAGAATCCCTGCACGTCGTCGGTTCTGAAGCGGCCACCCACAGGCAGAGCGGCCGTGCGCGGGTCGCTGACAATGATTCGGGCGTCGGTGTAGCGCTCGATCTCGGCAATCGCTTGCGACAGCGGCCTGCCGTCAAAAATAATTGCGCCTTCACGCCACGCCAGTTCGCTGGACAACTGCGTCGCACTGACGGGTGTAACTGCGTAATCGCTGGTGGCGGTGGAGAGCTGCTCGCCGGCGCTTAAGGCGCGCACCGCAACGCTCGCGGCTCGGCTGGGCGTACCGGGCGCCGCCTGCGGCGCCAATGGGGCCGCCTGCACCTCAACCCGCCCCTCATTGACCACCACGTCCACGTGCTGGTCGGAACGCAGGCGTACTTCAAATGCCGTGCCCACCGCCCGCACCAGCGCATCGCCGGCGTGCACCAGAAAAGGCCGCGAGCGATCGTGCGCGACCTGAAAGTGCGCCTCGCCTTTGCGCAAGTATATTTGCCGCACGCGCCGGCTCAGGTCCGTCTCCAGAATCGTATTGGTGTTGAGCGTCACGATCGAGCCATCAGCCAGCGTGACGTTCCTCTGCTGACCCACGGCAGTCGAGAGCGTCTGGATTTCGCTGCCCCGCTGCAGCCAGGCCGCGACCGCGAGCACCACCATGATTGACGCGGCGGCCGCGAACAACCAGCCGCGCCGGCCGGGCACCGAGGCACGCTTTGCGGCATCGGTGAAGGTGGCTATCTTCTCGCCGCGTTTGGCTTCGGCCAATCCGTCCAACGCCTGCCAGACCCTGGACAACTCTTCGATCGCCCGTCGATGACGCTGATCCTGGCGCAGCCATGTTTCATAGCTCTGCTGCTGGGCGGCGCTCAGAACGCCCGAGTCCATGCGCCAGATCCAGGCTGCCGCCTCTTCGTCGATCTCCGACCGCGGGCGTAATTTGACGACCTCGCTCACTCTGGCTCTCCGCCTTCGCCGGCGCGACGCAACGAGGCTTGCTGACTCTTTGTCTCCAGCGCATCCACAGCGTCCAACATACCCAATTCCCGGAGGTAATCTCGGCAGCGCACTAAACCCTTGGCCACGTGTTTCTCGATGGTACTGTGGGAGACGCCGAGGACCTCGGAGATCTCGGTGTGGGAGAGTTTGTAGACCTTCCTGAGTACAAACACTCGCCGGCACAGCGGTGGCAGGCGGTCGACAGCCGCGCAAAATGTCTCAAATAGACGGCGCGCGTCAATCTGCTCCTCCGGAGGTGCCTCTGATGAGTAGACGCTCAACGACTCCAAATCCGCCACGCTGTCGGTGGCCTGGCTCTTCTGGCGCCGCGCCCGCTCGATCGCCAGATTATGTGCTATTCGAAACAGCAACGCCTTGGATGAATTGACCGCGTGATAGTCCGGCAGGGCATAGACCCGAAGGTAGGTCTCCTGCACGAGATCCTCAATATCCTCGGCCCCGGACGTGAAGCGGCGCAAATAGCGGTGCAGCGCCGCGCGGTGGCGAAAAATCTGATTCAGGAACCAATCGTGTCGCTCGTCAGCCATTGGAACTCTCTAGGAAATTCTCTCAGCGGACTGCTCTCTCCCCATCGCGGCGGTTGATAGTCTACTCCTCCAGTGGGCAAGCTGAAGTGTCTCGGCGAGGATATGGCGAGTTCCCTGCCCACCTCGGGCAAGGGATCCGGCCAGCACTGACGAAAACGGGCGCACCTTGTCGCCCGTTTTCCCCCCCGCGCTCACTCCGCCTGCTCGGCGCCCGTGCGGCAGGCAGGCGGCTGGGCAGTGGCGGCTTTGGAAGGCGGCCCGGCGCGCAGCTCCAGCTCCAGACGGGCATTGTCGGAACGAATCCCAACCGGCCCATCGAACTGAAGCCCCTCGGGGGCGACTGATCCATCCCAGACAAGCGCATTGTCCGCGAACACACGCAGGCGCTCAGCGCTCATTTCGGCGCGCAGCGAATGCTCGGCGCCGGCACTGAGCACCGGAACGGGTACGCTGCGGCCGGGCTTGATATTGCGATAGCCGCGATTGCCGCACTCAGAGCTGCTGTGCTGCCCGGGATTGCTCTTGACGGACACCACCAGCTTGGATTCGGGTTCGATGCGCCACATCGCATACACCAGATTGCAGGCATCCTGCGCCCGCAGCTTGAGGCCGAACTGGCGCCGCAGTTCGCCGGATCCGAGCCGGGCTTCATTGCTCGTTGAACCCAGATAGCGAAAGCGCGCTTCCACGATCGCTGCGGTGTTCACATTCAGATATGCGCGCATCTTGGGGACGTTGACCGACCAGCGCGACTCGCCGCCCGATCGCGCAGCGCCTGCCGCCTCGATCGCCCCTTCAGTCACGCACATCTGCGCGCGCCCCACCGGCATCAGCTCGCCGGCATCGGCGGCAACGCCCAGCACGCACACCGTCACCAGCCAAGCACCCGGACGCATGCCGATATCATGATTGAGCGGTTCGCGAATAGGAATAGCGATGCGCGCCCCGGCGAGCGCAGGTGCGCTACGATAGGCTCTTGAGTTCGCGAGCAGAGGGGCAACCGGTGGCGGGACTGTACTTTGAAGAATTCGTTGTCGGCAGGAAGTTCGTGCACGCGATCCGGCGCACGGTGACCGAAACCGACAACGTGCTGTTTTCGGCGCTGACCCACAATCCCGCGGCGCTGCATCTGGATGAGGAATATTGTCGCGCGCACAGCGAATTCGGTCAGCGTGTGGTCAACAGTGCGTTCACGCTCGGGCTCATGGTCGGCATCTCGGTTGCCGACACCACTCTGGGCACCACGGTCGCCAATCTGGGTTGGGACGAAGTGCGCTTCCCGAAACCGGTGTTCCACGGCGATACCCTGCGAGTGGAAACCGATGTACACGAACTGCGCGACAGCCGCAGCCGTCCGCAAAACGGCATCGTCGTGTTTGTGCATCGCGCCTTCAACCAACGCGATGAACTGGTAGCGAGCTGCAAGCGCTCGGCACTGATGCTGCGCAAACCGGCCTAGATGCCGATCATGCGTTCCTTGCTGTTTGTTCCGGCCGATAGCGAGCGCAAGCTTGCCAAGGCGGCCGGCGTGGGCGCTGATGCGCTGATCATCGATCTTGAGGACTCGGTGCTGCTCGAGCGCAAGCCGCTGGCTCGCGCTCTGGCGAGTCAATACCTGGCCAGTTGCAGCGAACGCGCCGCCGTGTGGGTGCGCGTCAATGACCGGGCCAGCGGCGAACTGCTCAAGGATCTGGCCGCAATCGTGCCCGCACGGCCCGCCGGCATAGTGCTGCCGAAGATACTCGGGCCCCGCGACATCGAGGCCGTCGCGCACTATCTGGAGGCCCTGGAAGCCTCGTACGGCCTCGACTCGGGCGCCATCGCGATTCTGGCGTTGGTCACCGAGACCCCAGCTGCGCTGCTGCGCATGGGAGAGCTCGTGAGGCTGGAGTGCGCCCGGCTCAAGGGGATTTCCTGGGGCGCCGAAGATCTCAGTGCCGCCCTCGGCGCCGGCGATCCGCGCACCAGCGGCGGCGCCTGGCGGCCGACCTACGAATACGCGCGCACGCAGTGCCTGCTCGCCGCGCATGCGCTGGCAATCGAGGCCATCGACGGCGTCTACGTGAATTACCGCGACTCGCTCGGACTGCGGCAGGCTTGTGAGGACTCACGACACGACGGCTTCACCGGCCGCCTGGCCATCCATCCGGACCAGGTGCCCGTGATCAATGCCGCCTTCACACCCAGCGATGCCGAAAGGCTGCTGGCGCAGCGCATCGTCGATGCGTTTGCCGGCGGCGCCGGCACCGTCTCGCTGGACGGCAAAATGTACGATCTGCCCCATCTGAAGGCCGCGCGGCGCGTGCTGCGCAGTGCGCAAGACCAGGAGAGCTGAGTTTGAGCACCGCCATCAATCCGCTGGCCGGAAAGCCGGCCACCGACTCCATCCTGACCGATATTCCAAAGCTGCTGGCTGCGTATACCGAGTTGCGTCCCGACGCGGCCGAGCCCAGCCAGCGCGTGAGCTTCGGTACCTCGGGTCACCGAGGCACCTCGTTCGAACGCAGCTTCAATGAATGGCACGTGCTGGCCATCACTCAGGCGATCTGCGAGTACCGTGCCGGGGAAGACATCGACGGTCCGCTGTTCATCGGTGTCGATACCCATGCCCTGTCGCTGCCGGCGTTCCAGAGCGCGCTGGAGGTTCTGGCCGCCAACGGCGTGCAGACCATGATTTCAGCGGCCGGCGAATACACGCCGACGCCGGCGGTCTCGCACGCCATCCTGGTCTATAACCGTGGCCGCAACAGCCACCTGGCCGATGGCATCGTGGTGACGCCATCCCACAACCCGCCCCCGGACGGCGGCTTCAAGTACAACCCGCCCAATGGCGGGCCGGCCGATACCGCCATCACAGGCTGGATCGAGACGCGGGCCAATGCACTGCTGCAATCCGGCATCGCGCAGGTGCGACGAGTGCCGTTGACGCAGGCGCTGAGCGCTGCCACCACGCACGAACACGATTTTCTCGCTCACTACGTCGCCGATCTCGGCGGCGTGCTCGATTTCGAGGTCATCCGCAGCGCCGGCATTCGCATGGGCGTGGATCCGCTGGGCGGCGCAGGCGTGCACTACTGGGCGCGAATCGGCGAGCGTTATGGGCTCAATCTGGAGGTCGTGAACCAACAAGTCGATCCCACCTTCAGCTTCATGACGCTCGATTGGGACGGCCGCATCCGCATGGATCCCTCCTCGCCATGGGCCATGCAGCGTCTGCTGGCGCTCAAGGACCGCTACGACATCGCTTTCGGCTGCGACACCGATCATGACCGGCACGGCATCGTTACGCGCAGTGCCGGGTTGCTGCCGACCAATCACTATCTGAGTGTCGCCATCGACTACCTGTTCCGCGAGCGGCTCGGATGGAGTGCGAACGCCGCCGTGGGCAAGACCGTAGTGAGCAGCGCCATGATCGATCGCGTGAGCGCCAGGCTCGGCCGCAAAGTCTACGAAGTGCCTGTGGGATTCAAATGGTTCGTCGACGGCCTGCTCGATGGCGGACTGGGCTTCGTCGGCGAGGAGAGCGCCGGCGCCACCTTCCTGCGCCTCGATGGCAGCGTCTGGACCACCGACAAGGATGGGATCGTACCGGCGCTGCTATCGGCCGAGATCACCGCGCGCACCGGTCGCGACCCCGGCGAGATCTACCGCGCGCTGGCGCGCGAGTTCGGCGAGCCGGCCTTCAATCGGGTGGACGCTCCGGCCACGCCGGCGCAGAAAAAGCGGCTATCCAAGCTCTCCCCGCAGCAGCTGCATACCACGCAGCTGGCTGGAGAAAAGATCGACAGCGTGCTCGATCGCGCCCCGGGCAATGGCGCGCCGATCGGCGGCATCAAGGTCATCTCGGCCGGCGGCTGGTTTGCGGCGCGTCCCTCTGGCACCGAGAACATCTACAAGATCTACGGCGAGAGCTTTCGCGGACAGCAGCATCTGCAGGACATCCTGCAGGAAGCACAGGGCATCGTCGATGCCGCGCTCGGCCCCTAGCGCGGCCGCGGCCGCTGAAGAGGAATGTCATGAAGATCAATTCGAAGGATTTTCGCGTGCCGGAGGGCGCAGACATCAAGCTGCGCAAGTGGCCCACGGAAGTTGCGCCGCTGTACGCATCGAAGCAGCAATACAAGAAGTTGCTCGAGCAGCACGTCGAGCAGCTCAGCGAGCAGCAGCAGCTGCTGTATTCATTGAATGCTCAGGCGGTGCTGCTGATCTTCCAGGCGATGGATGCCGCCGGCAAGGACGGCGCGATCAAACATGTCATGTCCGGCATCAATCCACAGGGCTGCCAGGTATTCAGCTACAAACATCCCAGTGCGATCGAATTGCAGCACGATTTCCTCTGGCGCACGACCCGCGATCTGCCCGAACGCGGGCGCATCGGCATATTCAACCGATCCTATTACGAGGAGGTGCTGATCGTACGCGTGCACCCGGAGATTCTGCGCAGCGAGGGCGTGGCGCCCTCGCCGCTTGATGAGAAAGCGATCTGGCACCAGCGCTATCATTCCATCGTCGAGTTGGAGCGGCATCTGTTCCGCAACGACACCCGCATCATCAAATTCTATTTGCATCTGTCGCCCGAGGAGCAGCGCAAGCGCTTCCTGGCGAGGATCGATGCGCCGCAGAAAAACTGGAAATTCAGCCTGGCGGACATCGAAGAACGCAAATTCTGGAAGCACTATATGAAGGCCTACGAGAAATGCCTGAGTGCCACCAGCACCGAATTCGCCCCTTGGTACATCGTTCCGGCGGACGACAAGGCCAACAGCCGGCTCATTGTCTCCAGAATCCTGCTCGATACGCTGCAGGGGTTCAAGATGAGCTATCCGGAAACCAGTCCGGCGCGGCACCGCGAGTTGCTGGCCATTCGCAAGCGCCTCACAAGATGAGAATGCACCCACCGCGCACGGCTTAGCCGGCCGGATCCAGGACTGTATGGACATACAGTACGCGATCCGGCACCCTTGCGGCAATGAGCCACCGCGCATTTCGCTGCCAGCTGTGCGGAAGCGGATTTTTCCGGCCGGTGGTGGTGCCGCGTGCCGACGGATCGCACTACCGGACCAGTTTCTACGAGTGCGCCGGCTGCAGCGTAATGTTCATCGACCCGCGGGCCTTCAATGCCAACGAAGCCGGACCGCCGCGAAGCGAGGGGGCCAAACCGGCCGCGGTCGCTCCGACGATCTCGCTCGAGACCTACGGCAAGCCGATGACGCCAGCCAAACCCGCCGGCGGCGGCTGAACAAGCATGAGTGGCAAGTCGGCACGATGTCTGCTACCAATCCGCGGCCCATGGCCAGGATTCTTACCATCGAGGACGATGCGGTAACCGCAGCGGAGATCATCGCCGAGCTGCAGATTCATGGCCATCAAGTCGACTATGTCGCCAGCGGCAGCGACGGCCTGGCCAAGGCCCTGGGCGGCAGCTACGACGCCATCACGCTTGATCGCATGCTGCCTGAGCTCGATGGACTTACCCTGATCGTGCGGGTGCGCGAAGCTGGAGTGCGCACGCCGGTGCTCATGATCAGCGCGCTGAGCGACGTCGATGAGCGCATCCGCGGCCTGCGCGCGGGCGGCGATGACTATATGACCAAGCCGTTCGCGCCCGATGAAATGGCGGCGCGCATCGAAGTGCTGCTGCGTCGTGAGCCGCCCACTCAGGGGACGATGCTGCGAGTGGCGGACCTCGAACTGGATCTGATGACGCGCAGCGCCCGCCGGGCCGGCGCGCTCATCGAGCTGCTGCCGCTGGAATTCAGGCTGCTGGACTATCTGATGCGTCACTCAGGCCAGGTGCTGACGCGCACGATGATTTTCGAGGCGGTCTGGGGCTACCGCTTCGATCCGGGTACCAATGTGATCGATGTGCACATGGCGCGTCTGCGCCGCAAGGTGGATGCCGGGCGCAGCCCCTCGATGATCCGTACCGTGCGCGGCTGTGGCTACGTGCTGGCTGAACTGCCATGACGATGCCCGAGCAGCCGCCGGATGCGGCGCCGCCGACCATCGCATTGAGCGACTCATGGCGATCCAGCACCGCGCGACTGATCCTGACCTATGGCGCACTGTTTGCCGCGTGGAGCATCATATTGATCGGTGCGATCAGCTGGGAAACCGCGCGCTATCTGGAAAACCTGGTCGACCAGATCCTGCAACAGCGGATACATTTTCTCGCGACCGTCGACCACTCTCGCCTGCCAGAACTGCTGGATGCGACCACGGCACTGGATCTGCGCGGAGTCATGTCCTTCGGACTGTTCGACCCCGACAGCCGCTACCTGCTCGGTGACATCGACCAACTGCCGGCCGAACTGCCCATGGACGGGGTCGTACACCCAATCCCACGGGGTATACCGCGCCTGAGCGGCGATCGTGGCAGGCGCACGCGCGGTGTGGCGCTTCGCCGCAGCGATGGCCTGGTGCTGCTGCTGGCGCGCGACTACGGCACTGTCGATCGCGTCGGTGCCATCATCCGCGGCAGCTTGTTCTGGGCCATGTCGCTGACCTTGATCCCCGGCCTGCTCGGCGGCTACGTGCTCGCGCGCGGCCCGCTGCGGCGCGTGCGCAGCATCGAGGCAGCGATCCAACCTATCATGCGCGGGGATCTGCGCGCGCGACTGCCCATATCATCACGGCGGGATGAACTCGACATGCTCGCCGCCATCGTCAATCGCATGCTCGAGCAGATCGAGCGGCTGCTGGGCGAGGTCAAAGGCGTATCCGACAGTATCGCGCACGATTTGCGCACCCCACTGACGCGCCTACGAACGCAGTTGTACCGGCTGCAGCGAGACAGCCCCGATGGCGAGGGCAGCGCGCTGCTGCTTGAGCGCTGCCTGGGTGAGACCGATGCATTGCTGGATCGGTTTCGCGCGCTGCTGCGCATTTCCGAACTCGAGGATCTGCATCGGCGCGCAGGTTTTCGCGATATCGATCTGGCCGATATTCTGCGGCGTGCGCACGAACTCTACGCGCCTGTGGCCGAGGACAAAGCGCTCGGCTTCTCGCTGCAGATCGGACCCGTGACCACAGTGCACGCCGACGCCGATCTATTGTTCGAAGCTGTGACCAATCTGGTCAGCAATGCCATCAAATTCACGCCCGCCGGCGGACAAATCGTGCTGCGAAGCAGCGCCAGCCCGCAGGGTGCACGGATCGAGGTTTGCGACAGCGGACCCGGCATTGCACCGGTTGAACGCGAGGCCGTGCTGCAGCGCTTTTATCGCACGCCGCGCGGGCAGCAGCGACCCGGATTCGGCTTGGGATTGAGCATCGTGGCAGCGATCGCCAAACTGCATGGATTCCGGCTCGAGATCGGCGCCAATGAACCCACCGGTGCGCGCCTGATCATCTATTGTTCGGCGTCCGCAACCTAGTGGCCGCGCGGCCATAAGGTTATGCGAGGCTGACAAGATAAAGAATTCTTCATCGAGTTCAGCGCCCGCGGCAGCGCAACGCCCCGCATAATTGCCCGCACCCTGGGCCACTGCGGTACACCATGTTCGATCTCGTGGGCATCGCCCTGCGGCGCCCGTATACGTTTGTAGTCCTGGCGCTGTTGATTCTGATTGTCGGTACGCTCGCCTGCCTGCGTACGCCCGTGGACATCTTTCCTGAAATCCGCATCCCGGTGATCGGCGTGTCCTTCCAGTATGCGGGTCTGTCACCGGATGAGATGGCCGGGCGCATCGTCACGCCGTTTGAACGCGTGCTGACCACGACCGTCAACGACATCGAACACATCGAAGGCAACTCCTACAGCGGATTCGGCATCGTCAAGATCTACTTTCAGCCCAACGTCGACATCCGCACTGCCAACGCCCAGGTCACCGCCATTTCCCAGACTGTATTGAAACAGTTGCCGGTAGGCACGACTCCGCCGCTGATCCTGAATTACAACGCCGCCACTGTGCCGATCATCCAACTCGCGCTCTCCGGCAGCGGGCTGTCGGAGCAGAACCTGGCGGATCTGGGATTGAATGTAATTCGCACGCGCCTGATCACAGTGCCGGGAGCGGCCATCCCCTATCCGTTCGGAGGCAAGACCCGCGAAGTGCAGATCGACCTGGACTCCGGCGCCATGCAGGCGCGCGGTCTGGCCGGCCAGGACGTGGCCAATGCGCTGGCGGCGCAGAACCTGATCACCCCGGTGGGTACGCAGAAGATCGGCGACTTTGAATACAATCTGCTGCTCAACAACGCACCGAACCAGATCGATGCGCTCAACGATCTGCCGATCAAGGCGGTGAACGGCGCATTGGTGTACATGCGCGATATCGGGCACGCCTACGACGGCAATCCGCCGCAAACCAACGTCGTGCACGTCAATGGCAGCCGCTCGGTGCTGATGTCGGTGCTCAAGAACGGCGCCATCTCGACGCTCTCGATCATCTCGGGCATCAAGCAGAAAGTCGTTGAGATCAAGCCCGCGCTGCCGGCGCAGCTGGACATCGCGCTGATCGGCGATCAATCAGTATTCGTCGAAGGCGCGATTAGCGGCGTGGCGCGCGAAGGCATTATTGCCGCGCTGCTCACCAGCGTCATGGTGCTGCTGTTTCTGGGCAACTGGCGCTCGACGTTGATCATCGCCACCTCCATTCCGCTGTCAGTGCTGGCCGCGATCGCCATGCTGGCGGCCTTTGGCGAGACGCTCAACATCATGACCCTGGGCGGCCTGGCGCTGGCGGTGGGCATCCTGGTGGACGATGCCACGGTGACCATCGAGAACATCAACTATCATCTGGAACAGGGCAAAGACGTCCAGACCGCAATTCTCGACGGCGCGGCACAGATCGTCACTCCGGCGTTCGTATCGCTGCTGTGCATCTCGATCGTATTCGTGCCGATGTTCTTTCTCGATGGCGTGCCGCGATTTCTGTTCGTGCCGCTTGCCGAGGCCGTGATCTTCGCCATGGTGTGGTCGTTCCTGCTCTCGCGCACGCTGGTGCCGACCATGGCCAAGTACATGCTGCACCCTCATGGGCCCTCTTCCGGCTCGCCCACGCATGCCGCGCCGCCGGTTTCGCGCAATCCGCTGGTGCGCTTTCAGCGCGGCTTCGAAACACGATTTGAACGCATCCGCGGCGGCTACCGGGCGCTGCTGGGCCGCCTGATCGTGCGTCGCAGGGTCTTTCTGCCGGCCTTCTTGGCCTGCGTGCTGCTGTCGTTTTTGCTGGTGCCGTTTCTGGGCCGTAATTTCTTTCCGTCGGTGGATTCCGGTCAGATCCTGATGCACGTGCGCGCCCAGGTGGGCACGCGCGTGGAGGAGACCGCGAATCGCTTCGCCGAGATCGAAAATGCGGTACGCCAGATCATTCCGCCGTCGCAGCTGGCAACGCTGGCCGACAATATCGGCTTGCCCATCAGCAGCATCAACATGACCTACAACAATACCGGCCTGATCGGCTCGCAGGACGGCGACATTCAGATCGCGCTCAAACCGGGCCATGCTGCAAGCGATGAGTACATACGGCGCATGCGCGAGCAATTGCCCAGGCGTTTTCCCGGCATCAGCTTTGCATTTCTGCCGGCCGACATCGTCAGCCAGATCCTGAATTTCGGCTCGCCGGCGCCGATCAACATCCAGGTGCGCGGGGCGAGCATCGCGGCCGACATGGTGTACGCGCAGGAGCTGCTCGCACGCGTGCGCCACGTGCCCGGGGTGGCGGATGCGCGCATCCAGCAGTCGCACAGCGGTCCGGCGTTCCAGATCAATGTCGATCGCGCGCGCGCGCAGTACGTGGGCGTATCCGAGCGCGATGTCGACAACAGCCTGGTGGTAAATCTGGCCGGCTCCAGCCAGGTCGCGCCCACGTTCTTTCTGAATCCGCAGAACGGCGTGTCATACGCGATCGTGATGCAGACACCGCAGTATCAGATCGACTCGCTGTCATCGCTGCAGAACCTGCCGATCACGCCTTCGGGTTCGGGCTCACCGCAGGTGCTCGGCGGCATCGCCGACATCGTACGCACCACCTCCAATGACGTGGTATCCGAATACAACATTCAGCCCATGGTGCAGATCTTCGCCGCCACCCAGGGACGCGATCTGGGCGCGTTGGCTTCCGATCTGGAGAAGATTCTGCGCGACACCAGAAAGGATGTGCCGAAAGCGGCCACGGTGGCCATGTTGGGGCAGGTGCAGACCATGCGTAATTCCTTTTCCGGACTGCTGTTCGGACTCATGGGTGCGATCGTGCTGATCTACCTGCTGATCGTGGTCAATTTCCAGTCCTGGAGCGATCCATTCGTGATCATCACGGCATTGCCCGCGGCGCTGGCCGGCATCGTCTGGACGCTGTTCGCCACCCATACGCCGCTGTCGGTGCCCGCGCTCACGGGCGCGATCATGTGCATGGGGGTCGCAACCGCCAACAGCGTGCTGGTGATCAGCTTCGCGCGCGAGAAGCTCGACGAGCTCGGCGACGCCACGGCCGCAGCGCTCGAGGCGGGGTTCGTGCGCTTCCGGCCGGTGCTGATGACCGCACTGGCGATGATGATCGGTATGGCGCCGATGGCACTGGGCTTCGGCGACGGTGGTGAACAGAACGCGCCGCTGGGTCGCGCCGTGATCGGCGGCCTGATGTTTGCGACCGTAGCCACGCTGGTGTTCGTGCCCGTGGTCTTTAGCATCGTTCACGCGCGACGTGGCCCGAAGCCGGCCGCGTCCGCACACGGAGAAGTCCATGTCCCCGCCTGATTCGAGCCCCTCCGCGAGCGCCGTTGCGCACGCGAATTTCAACGCCGGCGACGCAGGCAGCGCTGCGGTATCGGCGCCATCGCGACGCGCGTTGCGCTGGACCGCCATCATTGCCGGCAGCCTGGCGCTGCTGATTGTGATTGCCGGCCTGATCACGCGTGCCTCGGAAGGCGCGCAGCTGCGCAACTGGACCGACGCGCAGGCCATCCCGACTGTGACCGTGGCGGCGCCAGGCGGTGCCGGCGCAGCCGCCACCCTGACTCTGCCGGGACGGCTGGAAGCCTATGCGCGCGCACCGATGTATGCCCGCGTGAGCGGCTATCTGAAAAGCTGGAAGTTCGACATTGGCGCGCAGGTCAAGGCCGGCCAGCTGCTGGCCGAAATTCAGGCGCCCGATCTCGACCAGCAGCTGGCGCAAGCGCAGGCGGACTTGTCCACCGCCGAGGCCAATCTGACCTTGTCGGCCTCCACGGCGCAGCGCTGGCAATCGATGCTGGGCACCAACGCCGTATCGAAGCAGGAGGTGGATGAAAAGTCGGGCGATCTGGCGGCCAAACAGGCGCTGGTGAAAGCCGCTCGCGCCAATATGGAGCGTCTGCGCGCCACCGAAGGGTTCACGCGCATTGTCGCGCCATTCGATGGCATCGTGACCGCACGCAACACCGACGTGGGTCGGCTCATACAGGCCGGCGGCGGCACCGGACCGGAATTGTTCGAGGTCTCCGACGTGCGCAAGCTGCGCGTGTATGTGAGCGTGCCGCAGAACTATGTTCCGCGAGTGCCCCCGGGCACTCAGGCGCGTCTGAGCGTGCCGGAGCATCCCGGCAAGAGCTACGCCGCAACGGTCGAATCCTCCTCGCAGGCGGTCAATGCCGCCTCAGGCACCGCACTGATGCAGCTTGCGGTCGACAATGGCGCGCGCGAACTGTTGCCGGGCAGCTATGCCGAGGTGCAGTTGGATTTGCCGCACGATGCCAGCACACTGAGCGTGCCTGCGAGCGCCTTGATATTCGACTCGCAGGGGCTGCGCGTGGCCACCGTGGATGCCAATGACCGCGTCAAGCTCAAGGCGGTCACGATCGCCCGCGATCTGGGCCCCACCGTTGAGATCAGCTCCGGTCTGGTCGCGACCGATCGCGTGATCCAGACACCGCCCGATGGTCTGGCGGACGACACCGCGGTGCGCATCGCCGGCAACGCGGCCAAGGCGCTTGCGGCCGAGCAGCCGCAGCACAGCCATGCGGTCAAGGATAAGAATGAACGCAGCTGAGCGCATGCGGCGGCCGCCAGTGCGCGCCATGGCGCTGCTGCTGGCATGCGCCACGGCGGGCTGCTCGTTTGCCCCGCACATGCAGACGCCCGCCATTGCGGTCGCCGATACTTATAAGGAGCTCGGGCCGTGGGTGGCCGCCGAACCCGCCGATCAACTGCCGCGCCAAGCCTGGTGGAATCTGTATGGCGACGCGCAGCTCGATGCGCTGCAACGGCGGCTGATCGCCAACAGCCCCGACCTGGCCGCTGCGCTGGCGCGCTATCGCCAGGCCCAAGCCGCGGCGGCGCAGCTTAATTCGGCGCTGTTTCCGAATGTAAATGCCAATGCCAGCATACAGCGCAACCACGACGCGCTCGATACCCCGCTGCTGCATCTGAGCGCGCCGATCGACTACGACACCAACGTGGTGGGCCTGCAGGCCTTCTACGAATTGGATCTCTGGGGCCGAGTGCGCAACACCGTCGCTGCCGGCAACGCGCAGGCGGCCGCGTCCGCGGCTGATCTGGAATCGGCCCGCTTGAGCCTGCAGGCCGAGCTCACCGACGACTACATCGTGCTGCGTGAATTCGACCAGGAAATCACGCTGCTCAATGACACGGTCGAGGCGTATCGTCAGGCGCTGGATCTGACGCGCCAGCGCTTCGACAGCGGCATCACCTCGGGCCTGGACGTCGCGCGGGCGCAGAATCAACTCGATGAGACCCGCTCGCAGATCGCGCAGATTCAGGCGCAGCGGGCGCTGATCGAGCACGCGATCGCCGCCTTGGTGGGCGAAGATGCATCGCAGTTCTCGCTGGCGCCGCAAATAGTGATGTTGAACCTGCCGCGGGTTCCACCCGGCCTGCCTTCGACGCTGCTGCAGCGCCGGCCGGACGTCGCCGGCGCCCAGCGCCGCATGCGCGCGGCCAATGCCGGCATCGGCGTGGCGCGCGCGGCCTACTTTCCCGACGTCACGTTGAGCGCGGCCATCGGCTACGAGAGCGATCAGCGCAATGGCTGGATCCAGGCACCCAACGCCTACTGGGCCCTCGGACCCAACCTGCTGCTCGACGTATTCGATGCCGGCAAACGCAAGGCGCAGGTGGCACAGGCGCGCGCGCAGTACGATGAAGCCGCCGCCCAGTATCGCAGTGTCGCGCTCGGCGCATTCCAGCAGATCGAAGACAACCTGTCGCTGCTCGATCGCTATCACACGGCGGACGAGGCCGAACGCTCGGCCGTCGCCGCGGCGCAACAGGCGCTCGATTACTCTATGACTCGCTACCAGGCCGGCGCCGTCAACTACCTGGACGTGGTGATTTCGCAGACCGCAGCCCTGCAGTCGCGTATCGAGGCGCTGGATATCACGACGCGGCAGCTACGCGCCAGCGTGCAGTTGATTCGCGCGCTGGGCGGCGGCTGGCAGGACAACGTTACTGCAGCGCTTCCCAACGCCATGACTTCAGCATGGCGTTGAGATACTGCCGATCCCTGGGATAACGCTCCGGCGTGCTCTGCAGATCCAAGCGATAGATTTCACGATTGCGCAGCACGATGATTTCTTCGTGCAGCGCGAGCGTGGCTTGTCCGCGGCACTGCACGCGCAGCAGATATCGGCCGCCCGCATTTTTTGCCAGCGTTGCGTCCGCCGCCTCATCGCCGATCACTGCATCGTGCAGGCTTATGGTGTTGAGATCGCGCCGATGCACGCCCGCCGCGGTGATGTCGTAAAAAGCATCGTAGGACGCATCGACGCTCAAGGTTGCGCGTGGCGCGGCGGAGAGTTCGATAATAAAGCCGCGCTCGGGCCCGCCGGGGCGGGTAAAGGCTGCGAAGCCGGCCGGGATCGTCAGCGAGTAACCGTAGACTTTATTAACGTAGCGGCCACTGCGTGCCTTATTGGGCGGCTGGTCGAACCCCGGCGCCGGTGTGGCGCCGCAGTAATCATCGCGCGTCTGCGCGCACGCCAGCGGGCTCGCGAGCAGCAGCGCTGCACTCAGGCACAGCGCCATGCCATTGGATGCTACATCAGGTAGCTTGGAAGCTTTCAGTCTGCGTGCATTGATTTTTCGATTGTTCTGATTCATTTAACCTAATCTGTTGCAGTGCTGCATCGAGCCAGCGTACTGCGTTGCCATGTCGGCGCTCACGGACACTGCCCATGGTCACCGTATCTTTGATACCTTCTGTAGGACAAGTCTACGGGTCCGTGCGGCTTGCTGTAGTTAACCTGCGGCTGTTGCGGCGCTATTGTTCCAAGTCATGACAGCACCGGCAGCAATGCAAACCGACGCGCTCCCCGAAGGCAATGACGAACTGCGCACGCTGGTCAGCGCCATTCTCAGCGGCGACCGTGAAGAGAGAATTTATCTCCGCGACGTGTCCTCGATCTGTCAGAGACAACCGGCCACAGCGGGCGCACTGCGCGCGATCATCGACCGCTATCATCGCCTGGGTCGCATGCCCGCTTGGCAGCATCAACGCATTCACGCTGAAATCGAACAGGCCGTAGCGGCACCGCCAGCCGCGCCGCGCGCGGCTGACACCCAGCGCAGTCAAGCCTCATCGGAGCGCGATGAGGACTATCCGTTTGAAGACCTGACCTGTGACCTGTCGCCCGAGCCGCTGATTTCCTCCCACTCGCACACTTTTCCTCGCGAACCCGCTCAGCACACGGAAGGATTGGTCGATAACACCCCGACGCTGGAGACGCCGCGTCGCTTTACGATGCGCCCCGCGCCAGCACCAGCGCCGCGGCCGCCGGCGCCTGTGGCTGTGTTTGCCGCACCATCGCCCGCGCCTGCCACCGACTCATCCACACTTGAGCCCGCGATCGAAGTCGGCCAGGTGCTGCACGATCGCTACGAACTGCAGATGCTGCTGGGCCGCGGCGGCATGGCGTCGGTGTACAAGGCCATTGACCGCGATCGCGTTCGGCTTGGCGTGGAGGATCGTTTCGTAGCGGTCAAGGTGGTGCCTGCCAATGCGACCAGACAGTCGAGCCGAGCCGCTCTGGCTCAGGAATTTCAGAGCGCGCAGCGGCTTTCACATCCCAATGTGATCAATGTCTTCGACATCGATCACGACGGCGACACGGTCTTCTACAGCATGGAGCTGCTCTCGGGCACGCGCTTGAGCCATCTGCTTCGACGTATCGATGGTGCGGTGTTACAGCGGCGCTTTGCACTGGCCATCATTCGAGATATCGGCGCCGCCGTGGCACACGCACATGCACGCGGCGTCGTGCACGCCGACCTCAAGCCCAGCAACATCATGATCACGCTCGACGGCGAGGTGCGCGTGCTGGACTTTGGCGGCGTCAGCATGCCGACGCGCGAGCCCTGGGTCTCCGAGGGCGAAGACGACGAAGCGTCCTACCAGCCGGCGACGCCGGCCTACGCCAGCTGCGAGCAGCTCGAGCGCCGCCGCGCCGATCCGCGCGATGACATCTATGCGCTGGCCTGTATTGCCTATGTACTGCTTGCCGGGCGGCATCCCTTTGATCATGTCTCTTCGATCGACGCACGCGCACGCGGCATGCGTGCGTCCCGGCCGGCCGGCGTATCGCTGGCACAATGGCGGGCGCTACGCCGCGGTCTCGCCTGGGGCCGCGAGAAGCAGACCGTGCCGATCGAGACCTGGCTGACCAGAATTGGCGTGGCCGGCGCTGCACGGCAGTTGCCGCCTTTAGCGGCGCTGACCAGCGCCATTGCGACTCGACACCCCTGGCGCAGCGCCGCGGCGGTGGCTGTGCCATTGCTGGCGGTCGGCGCCGCAGTCTGGGCGCTGCAGTCGCAATCGCAGGCGCAGTGGCTGCAGCCGCTCAGCGCAGCCGTGAGCCGCGCGCAGGACACCGTGCATGCGGCCTGGCAGTCGCTTGAGTCCATGGCCACACCCGAGCAGCCATCGAAGCCATCGCGAGCCGCCCCCATTGCAGCGCCGGTGCCGCCTGCGTCGGCCGTCACTGCAGTTGCTGCCGCAACCGCAGCGCCCGCGGCGGCGGCCACACCGGCCCCTGCAGCTCCAGCGGCCAAAGTTAAGGCCGCCCAGGTCGCCGTGGCCGGCAACCTGGACGCCGCCGGCGGCGCGAATGGCACCGCGGGCTCAAATGCTGCGCCGCATGTAGCCTTTGCGGCCCAGAGTTACGCGGTCAGTGTCGGCGATCCGGCGGCGCGCATCGTGGTCCAGCGTCTGGGCAACCCTGATGGCGAACTCAGCTTCGTCTGGTGGACCGAAGCCGCCTCAGCCGAACCGGACGTCGATTACGCCTCGCTCGGCGCTCGCACCGAACACATGGCCAGCGGCCAGGATAAGATGACCGTCTATATTCCGATCATCTCCAATCCGCTGCGAACCCAGACCACGCAATTCCATGTGGCGCTGGTCGACGGCAGTAGCCACCGCCTGGATGGCAACGCGCAAAGCACCCGCGCTACCGTGACCATCCAGGGCGGCGGCTAATCAAGCGAAAACGGCGGCCATTGGGGACCGCCGTTTCGGGATGGTTTGCTCTAAGGCCGTTAGAGGCTCGCTGACAATCGCAGACCCGCGTAGCGCACCGAATCGCGCGCCGGCTGTCCGATGACTGCATTGCCGCCCCACGGGCCGCTCCAGAAGTCCTCGACGTCTGTGAAGTAGTGGTGATTGGTGACGTTGTTCACAAACGCGGTGGCCGAGTATTTGCCGCTGGTACTCTGGAACGCCGCACTCAGATTGAGCAGCCCGAACGCACCCTGAATCGCGAACGGGTTCTGATCCGGCAGCATCTGTGCCGAGCTGCGGTAGGTATAGGTACCTGCGAACACCAACTGGTACGGGATGCTGGGCAGCGGCACCCGCTGCTCGGCGCCCAACGTGAACTTGAGTTTGGGCGAGTTGGGCATGGTATCGCCCGACACGTTCTGACTCGGGCTCGCACCCGCCGGACTGTTGCAACCCTCGGCCGCAGTCTGCAGGCCGTAGCAGGGCGCGCCGGTGTAGTCGACGAAAACGGCATCGATGTAGGCCGCACTCAGATCGAACCTGGTCGTGGGCGTAGCCAACCAGTCGCTGCTGAACTCGAAGCCCTCGGTTCTGGCCTTGCCGACCGAGGTCAGATCCAGCGGCGGCGTCAGCACACCGGGTGCGTAGGCATAGCTCTGTATCTGATAGTTGGTGTAGACCGTGTAGAAGAAGTCGGCATTCAAGGTCAGCGTGTGATTCAGGTACGTGCCCTTGGTTCCGATTTCGTAGCTGTTGATGCTCTCCTTGCCCACCGGCGCCATGGTCGCATTGCTGGTCAGCACCGCCGAGGTGTTGTAAGCCGCCGGTGAATAGCCGCGCGAGTAGCTCACGTAGCCCATCGAATTGTCGCTGAACTGCTGCTTGAGGCTGATGTCACCCACCAGCGTGTTGGAGTCGCTGCTGCCGGTGCTGTACCAGGCCGGAGGCGAAGCCGGCGGCGTGATGTATTGGTTGTACTGGTAGCTGATCTCGTCGTGATTGAAACGCAGGCCCGTGACCAGCGACGTCGTCGGCAGAAACTTCCAGGTTGAGCGCGCGTACAGGTCAGCGGTCTTGGTGTCCGGTACCACGTGATCATCGAGGCCCGCGGGCGGCAGCGTGCGCAGGTACAGCTCGTCCACGTTGACATCGGAATAGAACGCGCCGGCCAGCCAACTGAAGGCCTGATCCGTTGAGGAGGTGATCTTGAGTTCCTCGCTCTCGGAACGCACGGTAGTGGTCTGCGATTGTTCGTTATCGAAGGTGGCGTGACCTCCGGTCAGCTCGGTGAAGAAGTAGCCGTCGACGGCGAACAAGTCCTGAATCTGCCGTTGATCTTCCTGCTGATAAGCAGTGGTCGACGTAATCGTGTAGCCGCCAGGCAAGCGATATTCGATGGTCGCACTGTAGTCGTTGTCCCGGTGATCGGCGCCCGCGGCCGTGACCGGACTGGCATAGCTCAGGTTATTCCACGACGGCGTGATGCCGGGCAACAGTACTTTCTGCGATAGAAATGGCGGCGCCATCGGATTGGGGCCCAGCAATATCGAATTTCCCGGCGTGATATAGGCGTAGACGAAGTTGAAGCCCGTGCCCTGCGTAAGCTCATCGTGGGCCATCAACGTGACATCCAAATCGTCGGTCACGTGAAACAGCAATTTGAGCCGCGCACCGGACACATCCTGCTTGGTCTTCTGATCCAGCGCGGTGTTGGTGATCGGGTACTCGGTGGTGGAT
>Ga0302326_10009401_pt1 | contig 21381 bp, 15 predicted proteins | sample Palsa_T0_3_FD_202264 | JGI IMG/M metagenome (GOLD analysis project Ga0302326, IMG submission 202264) | Peat permafrost microbial communities from Stordalen Mire near Abisko, Sweden - Palsa_T0_3 | ecosystem: Environmental > Terrestrial > Soil > Palsa > Peat permafrost | place: Sweden: Abisko... | reverse complement strand
AGGTCCGGTTTTCGGGGCTGTCGATCGGCGACGTGCTGCACCTCTCCGCGGAGGACGCGGCCAAGGTCTTCGCCCATCAACCCAAGATCGCGCGCCCGCTGGCGACCCTCGCCGACCTGGGCGTCGGATACGTCCAGATCGGTCAAGGGTCGAACACCCTCTCGGGCGGCGAGGCGCAGCGCCTCAAGCTGGCAGCCGAGCTCACGGCCGGCGCGGCGCACGAGCCTACCGTCTACGTACTCGACGAGCCGACGACGGGGCTGCACCTCTCCGACGTGAAGCGCCTGCTCGGCGTCTTGCACAAGCTCGTCGATCGCGGCGACACCCTCGTCGTCATCGAGCACCATACGGACGTCATCGCGAGCGCCGATTGGGTCGTCGAGCTCGGGCCGGAGGCCGGCGAAGACGGAGGCCGGATCGTCTTCGAGGGAGAGCCCCGCAAGCTCGCCCGGGCGCAGACGGCGACGGGCAAAGTGATGGGAGCGCGCCGTGATACCGCAAGAAGCGGGTCGTAGGGAGGCGCGGATCGCCGCACGATGGGTGCTGGAGAAGAACGCACCATGATGTCACCCACCACGGCGACCGATTACGCCCGCGTGGCTCGAGCGATCGCGTATCTGGTCGCTCACCATCGCGAGCAACCTCGGCTCGAGCGCGTCGCGTCCGAGATCGGCCTCAGCGAGTTTCACTTCCAGCGGATGTTCGAGCGCTGGGCCGGGGTGAGCCCGAAGCGCTTCGCGCAGCTGCTGACGCTCGAAGAGAGCCGGCGCAGACTGCGCGAGTCTCGGAGCCTGCTCGACACGAGCCTGCGCTCGGGCCTTTCCGGCCCGAGCCGGCTGCATGATCTTTTCGTTCGCGTCGAGCGCATGACGCCCGGCGAGTACAAGCGCGCGGGCCGGCACGTCACCATTCGCTGGGCCGTCGAGCCGACGCCCCTCGGCGACGCCTTGCTCGCGGCCACCGACCGGGGGCTTTGCGGCGTCTCGTTCCTCGAGAACGACGCCGAGGCGGAGGCCGAGCGCGCCCTTCGCGAGCGCTGGCCGGAGGCGACGTTCGAGCGAGCCCCGGTGGCCCTGCGCGCTTATGCGGGCGAGCTGCGCGCGCGCCTCGAGGGCCGGGGCGACCAGCCGCTGCCCATCGTCCTTCGAGGGACCGACTTTCAAATCAACGTGTGGGAGGCTCTCATCCGCATTCCACCCGGCCGGGTGCTCGCGTACGCCGACCTCGCGAAAGCGGCGGGCGAACCGCGGGCCGTGCGGGCGGTCGCGTCGGCCGTGGCGGCCAATCCGATCGCGTACCTCGTCCCGTGCCATCGGGTCATCCGGTCGACGGGGGCCTTCGGGCAGTATCGATGGGGGCCTGTACGAAAAACGGCGATGCTTGGGCTCGAGATGGCGCGTGCGTGACGCAGGCGCGTGGTAGATAGCCGACCAACCGTCCGCGTGGGCCGACGAACCGGCGGCGCCGCGGTCGGGTACCGTGCGAACCTTCGCGCGGCTTTCTACGGAGACCATGGACATGCGGATGCGTCGAATCGTTCAAGGGGTCATTCCGACGGCTTCGATCGTGCTCGGTCTGGGCTGCCACGGGGGCGACAGCAGCGGGGCCTCGCCCACGGCGAGCGCGTCGGCGGCCCTTGGCGCGCCCGTCGACGCGAGCCCACCGCCGCCCAGGCCGCGGCGAGCCGCGCGGCACGGCGGCATGTCCGCGACGCTCTTCCACGACGCCCACGAGCTTACGGATCTCACGCCAGAGCAGCAGGACGGCCTCCAGAAGATCGAGGTCACGCTCAAGCAAGACGACGACGGCGTCCGCGCCGCGATGAAGTCGTTCCGCGCGGATCTGTCCGCGGGGGCGAAGGCCGGCAAGCTCGAGACGGCCAAGCTCACGGCGGACGACGCCGTCGTCGACAAGGCGATCGCCGACCACCAGGCCAACGAGGGCGCGGCGCTCGACTCGCTGCACGCGCTGCTCACGCCGGCCCAGCGGACGACCCTCGTCACGTCGATCCAGTCGAAGCAGGGTGAACGCGAGACCCGCATGACGGCCTGGATGAAGACGAAGGAGCCCGACGGGGGCCCGCCGGACTGGAACAAGCGGCGCGTCGACCGGCTGACCGCCCAGCTCACCCTCGACGCCGCCCAGCAGAAGCAAGTCGCGGCGCTCCTGACGAAGGCCAAGGATCCCCCCAACACGGCGGCGTTCGAGTCGCGCTGGGACGACCACAAGAAGCGGACGGAGGCGCTGCTCACGGCGTTTGCCGGCGAGACTTTCGACGGCAAGAAGGTCGACCTCACCGTCTTGCCGGGCAAGACGGCGCACGAGCCCATGGATCACATGGTGGCATTCGTGACGCAGCTTTTGCCCATTTTGCACCCCGATCAACGGGATCGGCTCGGCGCGATGCTCGACCGCCCCTTCGGCAGCGGCGCGGGCCCTCGCGCGGCGATGGGCGGTCCTCTGGGCATGGGTCCGCCCCCCGTGCGCGACGCCATCGACGACATCGCCTTCCCGTTCGCAGAGCCCCCGCCGACACGCGAAGACGGCCCCGGAATGCCGCTCCCGAGCATGCCGCCCCCGCCGCCGATTCCGAGCCACTAGTGCAGCGCCGTCGTGATGACGTCAAACCTTTGACAGCAAACCTTGAGCTCATCTCGACGGCGGTGCACTAGCTCGTCGCTGCGCGTGCCGGTCGGATGACCTCGGCGCGGTGGATGCGGTCGACGCGGTACTGTCGGCGTTCGCCCGTGTCGCAGGCGACGCCGTCGAGGCGCGTCTCGTGTCGGTCCATGACGACCGAGGCGATGGTGATGTCGCGGATCGTCTGCACGAAGCTGCCGTCGACGTAGGTGATGCGCAGGGCCTGCTGCTCGAACCATGCGCGCTCGATGGCCTCCCGGACGGCGCGCTTGCTGGGCAGCGACGGCACACCGAGAAACGAGAGCTCGCGGAGCCGATCGAGCAGCTCTCTCTGGGCGGACTTGGAAAGCGCCGCGCGCACCTTGTCGAGGCTCGATTGCAGCGTGTCGGTGAACGGCAAGAGCCGCATGTCGATCGCGTACTTGCCCAGCGCGACGAGGAGCGCGGCCTCTCGCGCCGTGAAGTTCACGGGCGGCAGGCTGTAGCTCTTCTCGAGGGCGTACCCGCCGCCGCGGCCCGACTCGGCCACGAGGGGCACCGAGGCCGCCCGCAGCGCGTCGAGATCCCGGTAGATCGTGCGCACCGTGACACCGAACCGTTCGGCGAGGGTCTCGGCAGTCACCCCGGTACGACGACCGCGCAAGTACTCGGCGAGGGCAAAGAGGCGTTCGGTGCGTTGCATCGTCGTCACGTACGCCGGCCGTCGGACAACACTGACATACCGATGACACGGCCGAGGTTCAACCGCCGGGCTCGTAGGCGGCTGCCCGGCGCGCGGGGGCTGGTAGACTTGCCTGCCATGGCCCGCGAACCCGGAAATCTCGTCGTCGACAACCCCTTCACTGGCGCGCCGGCGTGCACCGTCCCCCTGGCCGACGACGCCGTCGTCGGCGCGACGCTCGATCGGGCGAAGGCCGCGGCGCGCGGGTGGCGGGCGAGCGCGCTCGAGGATCGCGTCGCGCTCTGCGAGCGGGCCACGGCGGCGATGGAGCGAAGCGCGGAGTCGATCGCCGCAGACATCACGCGGATGATGGGCAAGCCACTCGCCCAGGCGCGCGGCGAAGTGAAGGGCGCGGCCGGACGCGCACGGACCATGATGTCGCTCGCGCGGGCGGCCCTTGCCGATATCGTGCTGCCACCGCTGCCGGGCTTCGAGCGCCGCATCGTGCACGAGCCGCTCGGCGTGGTGCTCGATCTGCCGGCGTGGAATTACCCGCTCCTCACGGCGGTCAACTGCGTGGTGCCCGCCGTGCTCGCGGGCAACGCGGTGATCGTGAAGCACAGCCCCCGATCGCCCCTCTGCGGGCATCACTTCGCCAAGGCCTTCGCCGACGCGGGCGCCCCCGAGCACCTCGTGCAGGCGCTCGACTGCGACCATCCGACGAGCGAGCGCATCGTCGGCGATGCGCGGGTGGACCACGCCGTATTCACGGGCAGCGTCTACGGCGGGCACCGCATCGTGCTCGCGGCGGCCCAGCGCTTCCTTCACCCGGGCCTCGAGCTCGGCGGCAACGACGCCGCGTACGTGGCGCCCGACTGCGACCTCGGCAAGACGGTCGAGAACGTCGTCGACGGCGCCATCTACAACGCCGGCCAGAGCTGCTGCGCGGTCGAGCGCGTCTACGTGCACAAGTCGGTGTACGGGCGCTTCCTCGAGATGGCCGAGCCGCTCGTCCGCGCGTATGTCCTCGGAGATCCGATGGCCGCCGAGACCACCCTCGGCCCGATCGCCCAACCCCATCACGTGCCGGAGCTCGAGGCCCTGGTCGCGGACGCGCGCGCGCGCGGCGGCCGGGTCATCGCCGGAGGTCACGCGACGAACGTAGGAGGCAAAGGCCGCTTCTTCGAACCCACCCTCATCGCGGGCGGCGACCCGTCGATGGACCTGTTTCACAAGGAGTCGTTCGGTCCGATCCTCCCGGTCGTCTCCGTCGAGTCGGACGACGAGGCCCTCGCACGGATGAACGACTCGACCCTCGGCTTGACCGCCAGCGTCTGGACGGCGGACCGCGAGCGCGCAGCCCGCTTCGCCCACTCGCTCGAGTGCGGCACGGTGTACATGAACCGCTGCGACGCCCTCGACCCGGCCCTGCCCTGGACGGGGTGGAAGGACTCGGGCCGGGGGGTGAGCTTGAGCGCCCTGGGATTTGACGCCCTCACGCGCCCCAAGGCGATTCACTTCCGGCTGAACTGGTAACGCGGGCGCGGACGCGGGCGCGGGCGCACACGCGGGCGCGGGCGCACACGCGAGCGCAGGCGCGGGCGCACACGCGGGCGCGGGCGCACACGCGGGCGCGGGCGCACACGCGGGCGCGGGCGCGGGCGCACACGCGAGCGCGGGCGCGGGCGCACACGCGAGCGCAGGCGCGGGCGCACACGCGGGCGCGGGCGCGGGCGCCGGCGCGGGCGTAGCATCAAGCGACCGGGGGGTCGCCAATGCTTAGGGATCTGCGTTTCGTGATGCTGGCGACTCTGACGCTGATGGGCTGCAACAGCAGCGACCCGCGCAGCGACCCTCCACCCAACTGCCCGCCGCCGGCGGCGGATGGCGGGGACCCGTGTTCGTGCCCAGGCGTCTCGACGTGTCCCATTGGCCAGAGCAGTTGGTTCAAGTGCTCGGACAACGGTACCTGGCAGAAAACCGACCTATCGTGCGTGCTCGGCCTGAACTGCAGGGCATCCGCCGACTGCAAGTCAGGGCAGGCGTGTTGTGGCGACCCGTACACGGGGACATGGGGGACCCAGATCACGTCATCGAACTGCCAGCCGGCGCCGTGCTCGTCGGACACACTGCAGCTTTGCCAAAGCTCCGACGAATGCGTTCAGCCTGGCTTCGTGTGTGGGGCGGTGGACCTCGCCTTCGATGGCGGGTCCGTCTTGAACTGCAGTGCACCTTGAGGACGCCGGGAGCACCGTCGAATCCGCGCGTTGGCCAAACTCGAGCTGACCCATCACCAAGCGATGTCCCCTAGATCGGGCCGTTAGCTCGTCGATGAAGGCCACCGGCGCGCCGATGAAGCCCATCGGCCCGTTCCCGAAGGCGGTCATCCCGGAGACAGAGGCCATTTGCTCGGAGACAAGACCCATTTGCTCGGAGACAACGGCCATTAGCCCGGAGACAAAGCCCATTAGCCCGGAGACAAGACCCGTTGGGGGCTCGCGAAGGCGCTCCTCCCACGCGCGAACGCCGTTCCGCGGGTCGCCGAAGGCGACTATCGGCGCGATCCAGGGCGCCGCGTGCGCGAGGAAGCACGTTGGCGGCGCGATCCTGGTCCCCAACGGCGAGACGATCGCCGTTGTCTCCGAGCTAACGGCCGTTGTCTCCGGGCTAATGGCCATTGTCTCCGGGCAGACGGGCCTTGTCTCCGGGATGACGGGCTTCGTGGACGGGATAACGGCCTTCGCTGGCTCGCTCGGGCGCTCGACTCACTCCGCGATCGCCTTTGTGTCGCCCACGAAGCGCTGACGCGGGCCACTCGAGGGCTCCATCGGGTCGCCGATGCGCTCTATCGCGTCACTTGAGGGCTGGATCGGCTCGCCGATGCGCTCTGTGGACCGCCCGCGCTCGCGCGTGCGTCGACGCCCGCGCGTGCGTCCGCGCCCGCGCATGCGTCCGCGCCCGCGCCCGCGCGTGCGTCCGCGCCCGCGCATGCGTCCGCGCCCGCGCCCGCGCGTGCGTCCGCGCCCGCGCGTGCGCCCGCGCCCGCGTCCGCGCCCGCGCATGCGCCCGCGCGTGCGTCCGCGCCCTCTCCTACTGCGGGTGTCCCAGCCCGTCCGGATCCGCCTCGCGACACCGATCCATACACGCGGGATCATCCTGGCACTGGAACGAGCAGTCCCTGTAACCCGCGCGCCCCTTCGCGCACGCCGGGTCGCGCTCGCACTTCATCGGGTCCCGCGAGGCGGCGCCCTGGGCCGCCCCTCCGCACGCAGTGGCCAGAGACGCCACGATGAGTAGCGAGACGAAGCGCGCGCCGGCGAACGACACGTCAGGGACTCGGTGGGTCGGTGACGGCGGGGCGCTGCGCGAGGCACCGGTCGAACTCGCCCTCTAGCCCCGAGGCGCTCGGCGGCAACCGGGGTCGGCCCATGACGGGCGCACCCTCGCGCGACCAATCGATCCCGTTGTCGCTGACGCTCAGCCACACGAAGAGCGCGCGGCCTCGGATGTTCTCGAAGGGCACGCCGCCCCCCTGGCCGCCGAACCACATCCGCGAATCGTGGCTGTTGTTGCGGTTGTCGCCCATGACCCAGACCTCGCCTTCCTTGGCGAAATACGGACCCTGGTTCTCCGGGAAGGGCCCGGAGGCGCGGTCGTAGAACGTCAAGAACGAGGTGCCGCCGAGGAACTCCATATAGAGGTCGCCGTCGTGGCGGCTGATCGTCGAGTCGTAGTCGCTGTAGCTCCAGGGACCGATGCGGCAGCTCGGCACCTCCCACCCGTTGATGACGGGGTGGCCGTTGCGCGCCTCGAGCCGGTCGCCCGGGATGGCGACGACACGCTTGATGAAGTCCTGCTCCGGGTGCTCGGGGAACGCGAACACCATCACGTCGCCGCGCCTCGGGGGCATGTTCGTCCAGACGCGCGAGTGCGTGTACGGGATGGCGGGCCCGTAGCTGAACTTGTTGACGAAGATGTGGTCGCCCACCATCAAGGTGGGGATCATCGAGCCGCTCGGGATCTTGAACGCTTCGATGACGAACGCGCGAAGCGCGAAGGCCACGGCGACGGCCATGAGGATGGCCTCGAGGTACTCGCGGGTCTCGCTCTTTCGCCACCGGCCGAGCCGGATGTCGACCTCTCCATCCGCCTTCGCGAACGCGGCGGCGAACCCCTCCGAGTCGAACGGAACGCGCGCCATGGTGTCGCGCAGGGCCCCGAGATCCGCGCGCAGGCGGTCGCGCTCCTTGGCCGTCAGATCCCGCACGACGGCCTTCTCGTTCCGGGTGAGGATCGCCTCGGCCTCGTCGATCAGCGTCCGCGCACGCTCGAAGTCGCCGCGAAGCTCGCCCGGCAAGTCCGACCGCAGCGGCGGGTGCGCGTGGCGCGCGAAGGGCAAGCGGTGACGGGCCGCCCACAGGACGATCTCGCACAGCGTGAACACCACGATCCCCACCGGCACCGGCTGCGCGTGCACGAGGGACTGGACCGCGCCGATCGCCGACTGGGATTCGACGCCGGCCGGCGGCGAGAACCCCCAGAGAAAGAGGCAGCTCAGTACGACGGGAAGGGCGGCAAACCAGAGGACCCAGTACGCGAGACGCAGCGTCTGCGACCGATTGACGGGCGGCAGATCGGCCAGAGACGCCGCGAGCGGAGCGTTCTCGCCTGCGGCCTCGGCGTCGTTGTCGCGCGCGTGCGCCACGCCGTTCGCCTGGGGCCCATCCTTGGGGTGAGCGCTGGCCCCTGGGCTGCCGGACACGGGTTCTTCAGTCTTCAAGGGGCGTCGCCGATCTGGATCACGTAGTTGACGATGGCCGCGCTATCCCCGACGACGCCGAAGAGCGACGGGGGGGGTGCCGACGCACCCGCGCTGGTCGTGTTGTCGATGACGACATAGTACATACCAGCAGGAACTGGCAGGGCACGCTGGTATTCCACCCCGGCGTGGACGACGTCGGCAAACCGCGGCGCGTACGCCAGGGGCCCGGCGGCGCCGTACTGCGTGTAGAGCTGCAGAGAGGCGTCGCCTTCGGATTTCGGGAGGACGAGCACGTCTACGGCCGCAACCCCCTCGAGGCGCATCTTCATGGTGATGGCTCGTCCGGAGCCATCGACCGCGATGGGCCCGATGAAGTCGCGCTCGTTGGAGTGGACCTCCGTGCGCAGGTCCTCGTACGTGATCTGGCTCGAGCCGTGGACCTGGTACGGATGAAACGGCCGCTGGCCGATGGGCAAGTGGCCGACGGAGAAGTCCACGCTCCCGCCGGATTCCTCGATGACGGTGAAGCCCAGCGCAAGCTGCCCGGCCACCATCTGCCGCCCGAAGTTGTCGGCGAACGGGGAGATCCAGTTCTGCACGAGGTTTGCGCCCGGTTGCTCGATCTGAAGGACGCGAAAATCCGGAGGCGAGACCGTGCGCGTGTCGAAATACGCGAAGATGGCGTTGTCCTCCGCGCACTTGAAGTCCTCGTCGTACTGGATCGTCGCCACCGAGGTGAAGGTCACCTTGCGCGAGAGGAGCGTCCAGGCGTAGCCGAAGCCATCGAACTGCACCCAGAGGTCGCCGTTGGCCAGCATCTGCTGCATGCAGTGCTGCGGAAAGAACCGCCCGACGACGTTGCCGTCGGGGGTGAGCTTGAGCGGGGCGTTACGCGCCGTCATCTCTTTGCAGAACTCGCCGAGGCCGAAGCTCATGATGCTACGCCGCAGGGTCCGGTTCGACGGGTCGTTGATCGGGCCCCCGAACTTGCAGACGGCGTTGGGCGAGCACCCACTGGCCCACGCCCCGGCGAGGGCCGCGGCCAATCCCGCGACGGCCAAACGGCGGAGGCCGGGCCCGCGCGATCGAGCCCCACGCGTGTGCCGGCGCATCGGCAACCGAGCATAGCCTAGCCTCGCCGGTGCGAAATATCCGCGGGGCGGGCGTGCTACCATCGGGGCCATGAACGTCGCCGTGCTCGGCGCCGGCGCGTGGGGCACGGCACTCGCGCATCTCTTGGCCGACAAGGGGGACGACGTCGTCCTGTGGGCTCGCCGGCGCGATCTGTGTGACGCCGTCAACACCTCGGGCGAGAACGCGCGTTATCTCCCGGACATCAAGCTGTCCAAGCGCATCGCCTGCACCACAGACGTCGAAACCGCGGTCAAAGGCGCGAAGATGGTGGTCTTCGTCGTCCCGAGCCACGCGACCCGGGAGGTCGCGCGGGCGGCGGCGCCGTTCGTGCACGACGACGTGCCCGTCGTGAGCGCGACGAAGGGCATCGAAACGGGATCGCTGATGTTCATGGACGAAGTCCTCAGCGCGGAGCTCCCCCGCCCCCGCCGTCTCGCGTTCCTCTCCGGGCCCAGCTTCGCCCGCGAGCTGGCCAACCGGATGCCGACGGCCGTCGTCGTGGCGGCGCACGACGCCGACATCGGTTCCCGCGTCATGCACCAGTTTCACACGCCGTACCTCCGCACGTACGCGAGCGACGACGTGGTCGGCGTCGAGTGCGGCGGCGCGCTCAAGAACGTCATCGCGATCGCCGCCGGGGCGGTGGACGGGATGGGGTTCGGGCACAACTCGCGCGCGGCCCTCATCACGCGGGGCTTGGCCGAAGTGGCCAAGCTCGCGATGGCGCGCGGTGGATCGGCGCTCACCCTCGCGGGCCTCGCCGGGATGGGCGACCTCGTACTCACATGCACCGGCGAGCTGTCGCGCAACCGCACCGTCGGCCACGAGATGGGACGGGGGCGGTCGCTCGAGGACGTGCTCGCCAGCCTCGGTCACGTCGCCGAGGGGGTCAAGACGGCCAAGAGCGCCTTCGAGCTGTCGCAAAAGCTCGGCGTCGCCATGCCGATCACGAGCGAGGTGTACGCCGTGCTCTACTCGGGCAAGCCGGTGGCCCAGGCGGTCAAAGACTTGATGTCGCGCGAGCTCGGCTACGAGTTCGATCCTCGCGCCGTCGCCCGTGCGACGTTGCGGTGAGGGCAGTGAGAACGACGCGGTCGGAGGCGAGCGCAATGGGCGGGTCGGCGAGACGTTGGGCGTGGGTGGTCGCGCTCGGCCTCGCGTGGCCGGCGTCGGCGTCGGCGCAGCTCCCCCCGCCCGCTCCTCCACAGCCGTACCCCGCGCCGGCGCCGCAGCCCTACCCCCCTCAAGCCTACCCGCAGCCGCAGCCGCAGCCATACCCTGCGCTCCCGTCACCCGCGCCGGCGCCTGTTTATGCGCCGCAGCCGGGGCCCGTCTACGTGCCGCCGCCGGCGCCCTACTACCCGCCGGCCAGGCCGCCCCCCAGTCCGTATCGGACGGCGAACGAGATGGCCTTTCTCTACGGCATCGGCGCCGCGTACGGGGTCGGCACGGGGATCTGGCTCGACGCCCTTGGCCACCTGAGCGACCCGGGGCTCGCGGTCCTCGCGCCCCTGCTGCTCGGAGCGGCGGCGCCGGTGGGCATCTACGTGTGGGATCAGCAGGCCCAGTTCGATCGAGGCGTACCTTCGTCGATCGCGACGGGGCTCTTGCTCGGCGGCGTCGAAGGGGTCGCGATAAGCGGGCTGCAGTGGCAGCTCACGGGCAACGGCGGCCCACACACGTGGGACTTCCGGACGTGGACGTCCATCACGTTCGCGACGGCGACCGTGGGCGGCATCGGCGGATTCGCGTTCGGCGAGTGGATCCAGCCCGATCCGCGGAGCCTCGCCCTCATCGCCAGCGGCTCCGGATGGGGCGCCATCACGGGCATCCTGTTCGGCTCGGGGGTGGTCGGCGGCGACTGGAAAGACGGCGCGGCCGTGTGGGGATTCGCCGGATACAACCTGGGCGTCCTCGCGGCCGGTGTGGCGTCCACCGTGTACGTCCCGTCGTACGAGACGCTCAAGTACATGTGGGCCGGCGAGACGCTCGGCGTCCTCGCCACGATGCCCATCTACATCTTCTACGTGAACGGCGGCGACATCCGGCACGGCCTCATCGCGAACGCCGTGGGGGGGCTCGCGGGGCTGACGGTGGCGGCCCTTCTCACGGGCAATATGTCGGATCCGCCGGGCGTCGCGGCCTTCAACCCGCCCTTCCAGTTCGCGGTCGCGCCGGCCCCCGCGGCGCCGGGCAGCGGCGCCTCCAGCACCCACGGCGGCACGGAGCTCACGGTCTACGGAACATTTTGAATTCGACCGCCAGGACGCCAAAGACTGGTCCTGGCGTCCTGGCGGTTTTCTCTCTCTGAGACGCAGAGAGACGTAAAAGGGCGGCCCGGCTTCGGGCAATCGGCTTCGTGTTTTTTCGGCCGGCGTGCGATTCTGGGTGGGCTCGGGCCATGCCGATTCTCAAGTGGTTTCCCCCTCAAGGTTCGGCGCGAACGTACGTTCTGCACAAGCCGATCACGACGGTGGGCCGTGCCCTCGGAAACGACGTCGCCGTCCCGAGCGAAGGTCTCGCGGAGACCCACGTGCAGGTGCTCTTCGACGGGCGCGACTTCAACCTCGAGGAGGTCGACAAGCAGGCCGACATCCTCATCAACGGCAAGAAGAAGCGGCGCGCTCGCCTCGTCCATGGCGACCGGGTCACCCTGGGCGACGTCGAGCTCGCGTTCAGCATGTTCGACGAACCGCAGAAGGTGGGCCCGAGGACGCACGACGCCGCACCGGATCCCGGCGGGACCATGGGGTTCAACGACACGCAGGTCCGCGTCACCCAGCAGCAGCTCGCAGGGTTCCGCAAGCTCTACGAGTTCAGCGAAAAGCTGATGACGACGACCGACATCGATCCGCTCCTCGAGGCGATGCTCGACGCCGTCATCGAGGTGACGGGCGCCGAGAAGGGCCTCATCCTGCTGAGCGAGGACGCCTTCGCCTCGAGGGGCGATGCGCCCGCCGACGGCACCGCGCCGCGCAAGGACCGGGTGCGCGCGGCGCGCAACGTCAAGCGCGAGGCGATCGCCGACGCGACGGGCGTCATCAGCGACAGCATCGTCCGCAAGGTCGTGGAGACGGGCCGGCCCGTCATCGTGAGCGACGCCCTGACCGACGCGCAGTTCAAGGCGAGCGAGAGCGTGCTCGCGCTGCGGCTGTCGAGCGTCATGTGCGCGCCGCTCGCCTCGCAGGGCCAGGTGAAGGGCGTCCTCTACGTCGGCAACGATCGCGTCAAGGGCCTCTTCGACAAGAACCAGCTCGATGTCCTGTCGATCTTCGCGGCGCAGGCGAGCCTCATCCTCGAGAACGCGATGCTGCTCAACGCCCTTCGCGCCGACAAAGAAAAGCTCGTCGCCGAGCTGAAGGACAAGCGCTTCGGGGAGATCATCGGCTCGTGCCCGTCGATGCTCGAGGTGTTCCGCAAGCTGCAGAAGGTGGCCACGACGGACATCTCGGTCCTCATCACGGGCGAGACGGGCACCGGCAAAGAGCTCATCGCGCGCGAGCTGCACAGGCGCAGCAACCGCGCGTCCGGCCCCTTCATCGTCATCAACTGCGGCGCGATCCCGGAGAACCTCATCGAGAGCGAGCTTTTCGGCCACGTGCGCGGCGCGTTCACCGGCGCCGTCGCGTCGCGTGGCGGGAAGTTCCAGGCCGCCAACGGCGGCACCCTGTTCCTCGACGAGGTGGGCGAGCTGCCGCTGAACCTGCAAGTCAAGCTGCTCCGGGCCCTGCAGGAGCGCGTGGTGTTTCGCGTCGGCGACAGCAAGGCCGAGAAGGTCGACATCCGCGTGGTGGCCGCGACCAACCGCGTGCTCGAAGACGACATCCGCGCCGGCCGCTTCCGCGAAGACCTCTACTACCGGCTCAACGTCGTCAACATCTACCTGCCCCCGCTGCGCGAGCGCGGAGACGACGTGCTCATCATCGCGCGCGCCCTCCTGTCGCAGCACGCCGAGGAGTTCGGATCGCGCGTGCACGGCATGACGCCCCAGGCGCTTGCGGCGATCAAGAAGAACCCCTGGCCGGGCAACATCCGTCAGCTCGAGAACCGCATCAAGAAGGCGCTCGTCTTGTGCGACAAGTCGCTCGTCACGCCGGAAGACCTCGATCTCGGGCGCGACGCGGAGAGCTTGATCCTGCCGCTCGAGAAGGCCAAGGAAGAATTCCAGCGCAAGTACGTGCTCGAGATCCTCGAACGAAACAACGGCAACCGCACCCAGACGGCGCGGGATCTCGGCGTCGATCCGCGCACCATCTTCCGCTACCTCGAACGCGAGGCAAACCCGCCCCCGCCAGGCGGCACGAAGACGGCCGACGAGTAGGGCCCGCCGCTCGAGCGGGCATGAGGCGTGCACATCGGTTCGGATGGCCCGACGGATCGAGGACTACGCGCTCATCGGCGACTGCCAGACGGCCGCACTCGTCGGGAAAGACGGCTCGATCGACTGGCTGTGCCTGCCTCGGTTCGACTCCGGTGCGTGCTTCGCCGCCCTGCTCGGCGGCCCCGAGCACGGGCGCTGGCTGGTGGCACCGCGCGCGCCGGTCACGCGCGTCTCGCGGGCGTACCGCGACGGCACGCTCCTGCTCGACACCACGTTCGAAACGGCCGACGGCGCCGTCGTCGTCACCGACTTCATGCCCTTTCGCGACGTCGTGCCGCACGTCGTGCGCGTCGTACGCGGCCTGCGCGGGCGCGTGGCCATGCGTACGGAGCTCATCGTGCGGTTCGACTACGGCTCGATCGTGCCCTGGGTGAAGAAGGACGGCAACGGCATCCGTGCCATCGCCGGCCCCAATTCGCTGCACGTGACGAGCGACGTCGACCTGCGGGGCGAGGACATGACCACGGTCGCCGACTTCGACGTCGCCGCCGGCCAGCAGGTCTGCTTCACGATGACGTGGCATCCGTCGCACCTGCACGACCACGACGGCCAGGGCCACGCGATGGACATGATGCAAAACGCCGAGACCCGATGGCGCGCCTGGTCGGGCCAGTGCGCCTACGACGGCGAATGGCGGCCTCAGGTGATGCGTTCGCTCATCACCCTCAAGGCGCTCACCCACTCGAGCACGGGCGGCATCGTGGCGGCGCCGACGACGTCCCTCCCGGAAGCCATCGGCGGTCCCCGCAACTGGGACTACCGTTTCTGCTGGGCGCGCGACGCCACGTTCACCCTGATCGCGCTGATTCGCAACGGCTTCGTCGAGGAGGCCCGCGCCTGGCGCGAGTGGCTGCTCCGCGCCGTCGCCGGCGATCCATCCAAGCTGCAAATCATGTACGCCATCGACGGCGGCCGGCGTCTCACGGAGGAGACGATCCCCTGGCTGCCCGGCTTCGAGGGCTCCCGCCCCGTGCGCGTCGGCAACGCGGCGTTCGAACAGCGCCAGCTCGACGTCTACGGCGAGATCCTCGACGCCCTCCACCAGTGCAGGCTGCATGGCCTGGAGGCGGACAACGACTCGTGGGCCCTACGCCGCAAGCTGCTCGAGTTTCTCGAGACATGCTGGGACGCCCCCGACGAGGGCATCTGGGAGGTTCGCGGACCGCCGCGGCAGTTCACCCACTCGAAGGTCATGGCCTGGGTCGCCTTCGACCGGGCCGTCCGGCGCCTCGAGGTCGTCGGTCCTGCGCGCGGCGCCGACCCGGTCCTGCTCGAACGATGGCGCGCGCTCCGCGATCGCATCCACGCCGAGGTCTGCGCCAAGGGGTACGACTCGTCGGCCGGCACGTTCGTGCAGTCCTTCGGATCGAACAGGCTCGACGCGAGCTTGCTGATGATCCCGCTCGTGGGGTTCTTGCCCGCGACCGACGAGCGGGTCGTCGGGACGGCGCGCGCGATCGAGCGCCATCTCTTCGAGGGCGGGTTCGTCCGGCGCTACACCAGCGACCCGAAGGTCGACGGCCTGCCAAGCGGCGAAGGATCGTTTCTTCCTTGCAGCTTCTGGCTCGCGGACAACTGGGCCCTGATGGGCCGCGAGGCCGACGCGAGGCGCCTGTTCAACCGGCTTCTCGGTCTGTGCAACGACGTCGGCCTTCTCGCCGAGGAGTACGACGGGGTCGAGGGTCGCCTGCTGGGGAACTTCCCCCAGGCCTTTTCGCACGTGTCGCTCATCAACACGGCGTGGAACCTCCTGGGGCGGACCCAGCCGCGATCGGGCACGTAGCCATGCGCCCCGTTGCGGCGATTTGCCTCCCCGTGCGCAGGCAATTTGCCTCGCCGAGTGGATGACGAGGCGCCGGACAGCCACCTCCCGTGAGTTGCGTGGGATGGCTCCCCACCCGAACCCCGGGCTTGACGCTTGCAATCCGCGCCGCGGGCGACAGGGGTCTCACGTCGCACCTCCCCCAGATGCGGCCCGTCTTCGCGCCCTCGTCGGACACCCTCTTCCGCCTTTGCCTGGGGCTGGCGGCGGCCGCGATCGTTGCGGGCCCCGTCGCCCTGATGCTCTGGGTGCGTACGCCGTACGTCACGAAGCAGTTCAATCCCGTGGACCAGCCCGTCGCCTTCGACCATCGGCACCACGTCCGAGACGACGGCATCGACTGCCTCTATTGCCACTACGAAGCGACACGATCCCCGTACGCGGGCGCTCCGCCCACCAGCGTCTGCATGAATTGCCACAGTCAGGTGTGGCCCGAAGCCGAGCGGCTCGCGCCCATTCGAGCAAGTTGGTTCCAAGACCGTCCGCTCCGATGGCAGCGTGTTCATCAGGTCCCGGCGTTCGTGTACTTCGACCACTCCGCGCACGTGTCGCACGGAGTCGGCTGCGTCGAGTGCCACGGCCGGGTCGACTTGATGGGCCAGGTCTACGCGGTGGCGCCGCTGACGATGCAGTGGTGCCTCGATTGCCACCGCGACCCGGACCCGCACCTTCGTCCGCGGAGCGAGATCACCAACATGGAGTGGACGCCTCCCCGTTCCCCTCGTGAAACGGGCGCCGAGGTGCGCCGACAATTGCAGGTAGAGCCGCCGGTCAACTGCACGGCCTGCCACCGATGACGAGGACCGCGTGAGCGAGTTTCCCGAAGGCGCCGACGCGCCGCCCGACATCACTCGACGCGACCTGCTCCGGTTGCTCGGGGCGAGTACGGCGCTCGCCGGCGCGGCGGGCTGCAGCCGAGGGGCGACCGAGTTCATCGTGCCGTACGTGGATCAACCTCCGGAGGTCACCCCGGGGGTGCCGACGCTCTACGCGACGACGATGCAGATCGGCGGTTACGGCACGGGGATGGTGGTCGAGTGCCACGAGGGTCGGCCCACCAAGGCCGAGGGCAACCCCGAGCACCCCGCGAGCGCCGGCGCGCTCGGCACCTTCGAACAGGCCAGCATCCTCTCGCTCTACGACCCGGCCCGCGCTCGGCTCATCGCGCGCCACGGAAGGCCCGCCACGTGGAGGCAGTTCGTACGCGCCGTCGCCGCACGGCAGCCCAAGGGCAAGCAGATCCACGTGGTGCTCGAGCCGACGAGCAGTCCGCACGTCGCCGGTCTGATCGAGCGCGCGCGCGTCCGTGGAGACGTCGTCGTCCACTACCATGCCCCTCTTGGCCGCGAGGCGGCGTGGCGCGGGGCTGCCCTTGCCTTCGGGCGCGTCGTCGAACCGCGCTGGGACTTCGCGCGCGCCGAAGTCGTCGTCTCGCTCGACGCCGACTTCCTCGCTGCCGCGGCGACGCCGATGGCGTGGGCGCGCGCGTGGGCGCGCACCCGCGTGCTCGACGCGCCCGACGATCGCATCGGCCGCCTGTACGCGGTCGAGCCGAGGCTCACGGTCACCGGCATGAGCGCGGACGACCGCCTCGCGGTGCAGGCGCGCGACGTCCGGGCGGTGGCCGCGTCGCTCCTTCGAGAGCTCCTCGTCGCGGGCGCGTCGCTGCCGGCGGGCCTCGAGGTCGCGTCGGGCGCGGCGCGCGGTATGCCCACCACCCCTTACGACGGATGGGCCAAGGCCGTCGCGCGGGACCTGCGCGCCCGCGCCGGCGCCGCGCTGGTCATCGCGGGCGACGGGCAGCCGCCGGCCGTCCACGCCTTCGCCCACGCCATGAACGAACTGCTCGGCGCCGTCGGGCGGGCCGTGACGTACGGTCCATCGCCCGTTCACGAGGCGGGTGACGCCTCCCACGACCTCGCGGGCCTCGCGCGCGCCATCGACGCCGGCGACGTGGGGGCTCTCGTGGTGGTCGGCGGCGACCCGGCCTACTCGGCCGCGGTCGATCTGGATTTCGCGGCGCGCATGCGTCGCGTGCCCCTGACGGCCTACGTGGGTCCGTACGCGAACGACACCGCGCGCATCGCGGACTGGTTCGTCCCCGAGGCGCACTTCCTCGAGACCTGGGGCGATGCCCGCGCATTCGACGGCACGCCCTCCATCGCTCAGCCGGTCATTCGACCCGCGGTCGAGGGCTACACCGCGGGGCAAGTGCTCGCGGCGTTTGTCGGCATCGAGGACGCGACGTCCCGCGACCTCGTGCGAACCGCGTGGCGATCGATTCTATCGACGGGCGACTTCGACGAGCGCTGGGCCCGCACGCTGGCACGCGGGGCCCTCGAAGGGGGCGCCGCCCCTCCGGTGACACCGCCGCTCGACTGGGACGCGATCGCCGGCGAGCTGCGAGCACCACCGGCGCCGCCGCCGACCAACGCGCTGGAGGTCGTCTACTTCGGCGACGCCAAAGTCCACGACGGGCGCTTCGCCAACAACGCGTGGCTGCAGGAGCTCGCCGACCCGGTCACCAAGCTCACGTGGGACAACGCGGCGCTCGTGTCGCCGGCCACCGCGGCCCGCCTCGGCGTCGCAAAAGAAGATGTCGTCGAGCTGCACGTCCGTGGTCGCACCGTGCGCGCGCCCGTGCTGCCCCTACCTGGGACCGCGGATGGAGTCGTCGCGCTCGCCGTTGGCTATGGGCAGTCGGTCGCCGACATGGTGTCGTCGGGCGCCGGGGCCGACGCATACGCCGTACGCGACTCGCGCGCGCCATGGTTCGACGACGTGGCCGTCCGAACGACGCCCGACAAGTGGCCCCTCGCGCTGACCCAGGAGCACTGGTCGATGGAGGGGCGGCCGATCGCGCTGACGCGCACCCTCGACGAATACCGGAGCGATCCCTCGTTCGCGCGGCGGCTCAACGAAGCCCCGCTCTCCCTTTACGGGCTCCGTCCCGCCGGGGTGCATCAGTGGGCCATGACGATCGACCTCAACGCCTGCACGGGCTGCAGCGCGTGCGTCGTCGCGTGCATGGCGGAGAACAACATTCCGGTCGTCGGCAAGGGCGGCGTACGCCTCAGCCGCGAGATGCACTGGCTGCGAATCGATCGCTACTTCGTCGAGGGACGGGACGGCGTCGCGTCCGCCGTGCAGCCGATGCTCTGCCAGCACTGCGAGAGGGCGCCGTGCGAGTACGTGTGCCCGGTCAACGCCACCGTCCACAGCTCCGACGGCCTGAACGAGATGGTCTACAACCGCTGCGTCGGCACCCGCTTCTGCAGCAACAACTGCCCGTACAAGGTGCGGCGCTTCAATTTCTTCAACTACAACGCCGACAAACCCGACTCGCTGCGCCTCGCGATGAACCCCGACGTCACGGTGCGGGCGCGAGGCGTCATGGAGAAGTGCACGTACTGCGTCCAGAGGATCCGCGAGACGGAGATCCGCGCGCGGCGCGAAGAGCGGCCGATCCGCGACCTCGAGATCGTCACGGCCTGCCAGCAGACGTGCCCGACGGGGGCCATCGTGTTCGGCGACATCGCCGACCCTACGACGCGTGTCTCGGCCACGCGCCGCAATCCGCGCCTGTATCAGGTGCTCCAGGAGCTCGGCACCCTGCCGCGCACGCGGTACCTGGCGCGTGTCACCAACCCCCGCACCGCAGGGCGCTCGTCGTGACGCTCGCGAGCGCCACGGGGATGGAGCTTTTGCGCGAGGAGCCCACGGGGGGCGAGCCCGTCCTCCTCGAGCCGGGGACCGACGCCGAGATCACGGACCGGCTCCTTGCCCCCCTCTGGGCCGACTGGCCATGGTTCAAGTACGCACTCGCCGTCTCCGGCCTGGGCGCCTGCGCGCTCGTCGCGGCCCTCACGTACACGGTCATCACCGGCATCGGCCTCTGGGGCAACAACATCCCGGTCGCCTGGGCTTTCGGGATCATCAACTTCGTCTGGTGGATCGGGATCGGCCACGCCGGGACGTTCATCTCCGCGGTCCTCCTCCTGCTCGAGGTCCGCTGGCGCACTTCGATCAACCGCTTCGCCGAAGGGATGACGCTGTTCGCGATCGTCCAGGCCGGGCTGTTCCCCATCTTTCACATGGGCCGCGCTTGGTTTGCGTATTGGCTCATCCCCTACCCGTCGGAGATGGGCCTCTGGCCGCAGTTTCGGTCGTCGCTCCCGTGGGACGTCGTGGCGGTGAGCACGTACCTCACCGTCTCGGTCCTCTTCTGGTACACGGGCCTTCTGCCCGATCTCGCCGCGGCGGCGGTGCGCGCGCCGTCTCCGCTCCGGCGCCGCCTCTACGCGATCTTCGCCCTCGGCTGGCGCGGCGACTCGGCCCACTGGAACGACTACCGCGCCACGTATCTCATCTTCGGCGGGCTGGCGACGCCTCTGGTGCTGTCGGTGCACACGTGCGTCAGCTTCGACTTCGCCATCTCGCAGCTGCCCGGCTGGCACTCGACGATCTTCCCGCCGTACTTCGTCGCCGGCGCGATCTATTCGGGCTTCGCGATGGTGATAACGCTCATGGTCCCGGCGCGCGCCGTCTTCCGGCTCGAGGACGTCATCACGAAGAACCATCTCGACAACATCGGGAAGATGCTCCTCGTGACGGGCTGGATCGTGACCTACTCGTACGGCGTCGAGGCGTTCATGGCCTGGTACGGCGGCGATCGGTACGAGATGCACGAGATCCTGCAGAATCGCCCGTTCGGACCGTACGGGTTCGTCTTCTGGATCGTCATCGCCTGCAATTGCGTTTCGGTGCAGGCGTTGTGGAGCCGGCGGCTGCGAATCAGCCCGCTCGCGCTCTTCGCCGTGTCGATTTTCGTGCAGATCGGGATGTGGTCGGAGCGGTTCATGCTCATCGTGCCGTCGCTCCACGACGACTTCTTGCCGTCCAGCTGGCACATCTACGTGCCGAGCTGGATCGACTGGACCATCCTCGGCGGCACCGTCGGCTTCTTCACGTTCCTCTTCCTGCTCTTTCTCCGGTACGTGCCGTTCATCCCGATCTCCGAGATCAAGGAGATGCGGCGCGAGATGCGCGAGCCAGCCGGTCGCCTCGCGGGCGCGGCAGGGGGCGGCGATGCGTAGCGGCATCCTCGCCGAGTTCGATTCGGCAGACGCGCTGGCGCAGGCGCACGAGCGGCTCTTCACGCGCGGATACCGGAGGCTCAGCGCGTGGACGCCCTACGCGCTCCGGTCGATCGGCCGGACGGAGGGGCGTTCGCCGGTGCCTCTATGGATGCTGGTCGGCGGGCTCCTCGGCGGCGCGTTCGGGTACCTGGTGCAGTGGTGGTGCAACGCGGTCGACTATCCGATCAACGTCGGCGGCCGCCCGCTCGACTCGGCGCCGGCCTTCATCCCGATCACGTTCGAATCCGCCGTCCTGGCCGCGTCGCTCACCGGGTTCTTCGCCCTGCTGATCCGCAGCGGGCTGCCGCGCTTGAGCCATCCGCTCTTCGAGGTCGAAGGCTTCGAGCGGTCGGCCGTCGACCGCTTCTGGATGGGCGTCGACGATGCGGACCCGCGCTTCGAAGAGCGCCTCACCGAGGATCTCGAGAAGATGGGCGCCCTGCGCTGCACCCGGGTGCGCGCAAGCGCCGAAGGGGGCGCGCCGTGACGTCGTTCTCCAGCGTCCTCGCGGTGGCCGCGCTCGCGGCGGGGTGCCGCACCGAGCAGACGCTCGTGACGCCCGATCCGCACCTCGAACGCATGGTCGACCAGCCCAAGGTGAGGCCGTACGAGGCGGACACCGCGTTGCCGAAGGGCATGGCGATGCAAAGGCCGCCGGAAGGCGCGATCCCATTCGCGCGAACCGCCGCCTCCCCCGTCGGCGGCGCCACCGTCGATGGGCACTGGACCGAGCGCATCCCCGTCGCTGTCGACCGGACGCTCGTGCAGCAAGGCCGCCGAGACTTCGAGACCTTCTGCGCCGCATGCCACGGCGTGCTCGGCGACGGTACGAGCGCCGTCGCG
>Ga0302326_10009397_pt1 | contig 21389 bp, 20 predicted proteins | sample Palsa_T0_3_FD_202264 | JGI IMG/M metagenome (GOLD analysis project Ga0302326, IMG submission 202264) | Peat permafrost microbial communities from Stordalen Mire near Abisko, Sweden - Palsa_T0_3 | ecosystem: Environmental > Terrestrial > Soil > Palsa > Peat permafrost | place: Sweden: Abisko... | reverse complement strand
AAATATTTCCTTCTTGTCTTATAGTGTGTGGCCTTGTGGGGCTGTTTAACATAATATTAATTATAAGACTTTTTTTTGATTTCATTTCCGGACAGTTTCTGGTGCAGAATCGTACGTCAAACAACACTCCTAAAGCCTTAACAAGATGATTATTAAGGAAATAATAACCTGGCATTTCCTTTGGTAAATTCTTGATTTAATTGCAATTTTCCGCAGCGTCATTTTTTCTTTTTGACCAAAAACATTCCTCATGTTAATGAACCATTTCAAAATTGCTATACGCAATTTGCAAAGATATAGGGCATATACCGTGATCAATGTAATGGGTTTGGCCCTTAGCATGTGCTGCGGTATCTTAATATTTACCCTAGTTAAATTTCATTTGGGATTTGATGATTTTCATTATAATCAAGACCGTATTTATAGGATTGTAACTGAGGAGCACCGAGATAATATCAGTTACACGCCTGGTGTGCCTTCTCCTTTAGGAAAAGCATTCCGCAATGATTACACTTTCGCTGAAAAAGTGGCCCGCATACTAACTGTTGATGAGCCTTTGATTACAATCCAAGAGGGGAATGAAAATAGAAAATTTAAGGAAAAAGACGGAGTCGCCTTCGCCGAACCTGAATTCTTTGACATTTTTAATTTCCCTTTACTAGGAGGAAATAAAAACTCCATTTTAAGCGAACCGAACACAGCCGTTATCACCGAGAATTTGGCTAAAAGATATTTTGGACAAACAGATCCGATTAATAAAACCATTAAAATCAATAACCAGATCCTATTCAAAATTACCGGTGTATTGAAAGATTTTCCGCCGAATACAGATCGAAGAACTGGTATCTACGTGGCCTACGCAAGTTTGAAGCAATATAATGATTGGCTAGCAAGTGATGATTCTTGGGGAGGAATTTCCGACGATTTGCAATGTTTTACCAGACTCAGGCCAAATGTTTCTAAGGAGGCGGTCGAAAAAGCATTATTCACTTACGTAAAAAAATATCGCCCCAATTCCAAAAACGTCCATCATTATAAACTTCAGCCACTTCCAGATATCCATTTTGATACCCGTTATGGCGCAAGCCTTGATAAAAATGTCTTATGGGTATTCTCATTCATTGGGCTTTTCCTGATCATTACCGCTTGTGTCAATTTTATTAACCTGGCAACGGCACAGGCGCTCAAGCGATCAAAAGAAGTAGGCATTCGCAAGGTTCTTGGAAGTTTTCGAACCCAAATTTTCTGGCAATTTATGTCTGAAACAGGAGTTATTACTTTATTGGCGATGGTCTTATCGGTAGGATTATCTTTTTTTTTCCTGCCATACCTGAACGAATGGTTTAATATCCAGATGAGCATCAATCTCATTTCGGATTGGCATATTTCTCTTTTCATCATTTTGTTGGTTCTGGCGGTTACTTTCCTTGCCGGATTTTATCCTGGCCTGATCATGTCCGGTTATAGACCCATTCAAGCTATAAAGGGAAATATTTCCAGACCTACCCATGGCGCTTTTAATACTAGAAGAACATTAATTGTCACCCAATTTGTTATTTCACAGGTATTGATCATCGGAATGATTGTCATTGCCGGTCAAATGCACTATGTTAAAGATTCTGATCTGGGTTTCGATAAGGAAGCCCTGGTCATGCTTCCGATGATGGATCCAAAAATAGCGGCCATGAATACGCTTAGGGATCAACTTGGTAAGATTCGAGGTGTTGAAAAAATTTCAATTTGTTCAACTTCCCCATCGTCCCAGGATAACTGGACCTCTATTTTCAAATATGATAATAGGTTGGAAGATGAGAATTTTGGAATTAGCGTGAAAGCCTCTGATGAAAAGTATGTTTCTACTTTTGGCCTTAAACTCTTAGCAGGAAGAAATATTTTCCATTCGGATTCATTGAAGGAATTCCTAGTCAATGAAACTTTTGTGAAGAAGCTGAACTTAAAATCTCCTGGAGAGGTGATAGGAAAAAGGCTATCCATTAATGGTGGCACCTTAGCTGCTCCCATTGTCGGGGTCATTAACGATTTTCATGATCAATCTTTTCATGAGAACATCAATGCCGTTTGTATCGGTTCAATTTCTTCTAACTATGCCTACTATGCGGTTAAAATAAATATGTCCAATTTTAGATCTACGTTGGGGGCCATGGAAAAAACATGGGTTGCTATGAACCCCGATCAATTATATGAATATCATTTCTTAGATGAGCAAATAGGCCGGTTCTACGAGACGGAAGATCTGATGCTTAGACTAATAGAAATTTTTACGCTTATTGCCATATTCATAGGATGCCTTGGCTTATATGGATTGGTTTCCTTTATGGCCTCCCAGAAAATCAAGGAGATTGGGATTCGCAAAGTACTGGGGGGAACCTTAATCAATATTCTTTGGATTTTTGGAAGGGAGTTCTCGCTTTTAATCGGGATTGCACTGGTTATTGCAGCTCCACTGGGCTGGTCGCTCATGAATGCCTGGCTGCAGAATTTCAAGTTCCGGATTCCTATAAGCCCTTGGGTTTTTGGAATAACCATTTTGGCCAGTGCGATTATTGTGCTTTTGGCTGCTGGTTTTCAGGCTGTAAAAGCATCTATCCGCAACCCCGTTGATAGTTTAAGGTCGGAGTGATCGGATCATCCTTTGAACTGGCTGTCCAACTAAAAGATGTTGACTTTAACAATTCATTGTGAAATTAATTAGGCTTAATTTCAACTGATAGTCCATTCATTCTCTATATGATCGAGTTCAAAGGACTTCAAAAGAAATTTGGCGAAATCACCGTCATCGAAACGGAAGATGTCAAACTCGACTCCGGTATATACTGGTTACAGGGTCCAAATGGCTCCGGAAAAACTACGTTACTACGTATGGTTGCAGGATTACTTCCTTTTAAAGGTGATATCCTGATTGATGCGATCAGCCAGAAAAAATTCCCGCTGGAATACCGAAGACTAGTGAGCTGGGCAGATGCTGAACCAATTTATCCAGGATTCATCACAGGGATGGAACTGGTTAATTTCTACCGCCATGTCAGAAAAGTAAAGCTGATGGAAGTTGACCCTTTGATAGATTTATTTAGAGTCAGACATTTCTTAAACACTCCCATAGGCAGTTATTCCAGCGGGATGACAAAAAAACTTTCATTGCTCCTGGCATTTATAGGACGGCCTCGCATGATTTTGCTGGATGAGCCTTTAATCACTTTGGATCAGGAAACGGTTCCAACAGTTCATGATCTGATCATGGACTACTCACTCAAAAAAAATACCGATTTTCTAATAAGTTCCCATCAGGATTTCGTGGAAAAAATTTTCTCGGTAGAAAAGAAAATATTGATTGCTGATCAAACCCTTCATTTGCTATTTTAACATGGACGCGGTAAGTCTAGTTTTCTGGAAATCTATCATCAAGCCATATTATCAGCAAAATGCCGGTTTCTTTCTATTCATCTTTGTCGTCTTATTTGGCGTATTACCTCCGGGTCAGCAGTTCACCTTTCATTACCATCTAATCCTGGGAATGCTTAGTACACCCGCTTTTTTTCTTTTTGTCCTCATTCTCTGGATGATGTATGCCCTAAAGACCATTTTGTTTGTCATGGATCTTTGGCGACAAAGCGCATTTGCCTTTATCTATTTGGTATCCTCGCTGAACAGGAAATCCTTGATCACAAAGCTGTTTCAATTGCATATCAGTTTATACCTTCCAGTAGGGCTTTATGCATTGTGCATTATTATAATTGCGTTTTATAAAGGAAATTATATGGCTTGCGCGGTGTTGACAGGATTCAATGCCGGATTATGCCTTTTCTGTTCTCTCTTTTATCAACATGTATTGAAGTCAAATAGGAAAAACACTTGGTCTTTCACCAAATTGAAGGTTCTATCCGAGATTCGGAGACCCTATTTCATAATTCTCATTTCATACATTCTTAATGACCTAAAAGCCATTTTTATTTCATGCAAACTGATTACCTGTCTTCTGCTTTTTCGAATCCTAACACAACAGGATACGGCACATGGAGATCTTCGCATGCCTTTCTTGATTTTTACAGCGGGAATGCTTGGCCATAGTGCCTTGTTTTATAAATGCAGGGAATTTGAATTGAACGCTCTTTTTTGGTGGCGTACCCTACCCGTCTCCATTTTCAATAGATTTTTGCAATATGCGGGCCTGGGGTTATTTATTTTCATTCCGGAAATTATTGGTCTTTGGAGACTGACATCACAATGCCTTCTGGTATTTGATGCTCTTTTGTTCATTATATATGGATATTCATTACTGATATTTATGAATGGAATTTTATTGATATCCCGACTCAGCAGAACCGACCATCTGCAAATCCTCCTAGGGGTATTCATTTTGGCTTATTTTTTTATTCTCGGAGGCGCAGTAGGTTGGTTGAGTCTATTATTTTTTTCAATCGGCGTTTTTCTATTCTTCACCAAGTATTATACATTTGATAATCGGCTTCCTACGGATCGATTGCTTAATAAAAATTAATAGGAGATCATGAATCTGAAAATGGCCTTGCTTGAGGAGCACTCAAAAAAACAGTGTAACCTTATTGTTCAATGGATCGGCGATCACAAAGGCAGGTTTGATGAGTTAATGGAATTATTTTTTACGAGTGAATATCGAATAACCCAAAGGGCTTCTTGGCCGATGAGTTATTGCGTCAAGGATCATCCAAAATGGGTTCAGGGTTACTTTAAAAGACTTCTTGATTTGCTGGAAAGAAAGGAATCCCACAATGCTGTCAAAAGAAACATTGTGAGATTGCTCCAAGGGGTGCAAATCCCAAAAAGATATCAGGGCAGGCTGATGAGTATTTGTTTTGGATTTATTCAGTCAAACGAGACTGCTGTTGCGATCAAGGCTTTTTCGTTAACCATATTGGGAAACCTAGCTGCTCAATTCCCGGAAATTATTCCAGAAATAAAATTAATCATTGAAGAAAGATGGGAAATAGAAACAGCAGCCTTCCGTTCCAGGGCCAAAAAGCTAATAAATATGAAGGTTACGGCTGCTAAGTAAGTCCTGTCATTTACGCTGATTGAATTTACCCCTTTTTTTTAAGGTTGATATCCTTAAATAGTAGCCTTAGAGACTGGTCGTAAGTGATATAGTTATATAGCCAATTCAGAAAGACAAATAAGCGGTTCTTTACACCTAGAATGAGCATCAAATGAAGGCTCATCCAGATCATCCAAGCCAACAAGCCCTTGAAGTGCAATTTGGGTTTAGGAATATCGACAACTGCAAGATTGCGCCCGACCGTGGCCATAGTTCCTTTATCGTGGTATTCAAATTCTTTAAGCAAAGGATTACCCCCGCTGAGCTGAATCAGGTTTTTTGCTAATAATTTGCCTTGCTGAATGGCTACTGAAGCGAGTTGTGGATGGCCTTGTGGATATTTTGGCGTTTCCATATAGGCGACATCACCAATGGCATATATATTCTTTTGCCCCAATATTTTATTAAAACGATCGGTCCTGATGCGGTTTCCCTTTGGAACAAGGTCCTGGACAATTCCTACCGGAATATTTCCTTTAATGCCCGCAGCCCATATGACCGTATTTGACCTTATTATGTCGCCATTCTGTAATGTGACTACATTTCCATCATATTCCTTCACAACCGTATTGGTGATTACTTGAACACCCATTTTTATAAGGTATCCCCTTGACTCAGTCGAAGACTTTTCACTCATGGTTGCCAAAGTTTTAGGAGATCCTTCAAGAAGGTAAATCTTCATTTTTTTGAAATCGATCTCAGGGTAATCTCTTGGCAGGACAAAGCGTCTCATTTCAGCAATGGCACCACTCAATTCCACTCCTGTAGGGCCTCCTCCTACAACTACAATGGTCAAAAATTTATCAAGGTCTTCTTCGGATTTGCATTCCGCCGCGTCTTCGAAGTTCTGGATCAACCCATTGCAGATTTGGAGGGCTTCGGTAGTAGATTTCATCCGGTAAGCATTTTCTTCCAGTACCTGGTTGCCGAAAAAGTTGGTTTTTCCTCCTGTTGCCAAGACCAACAAATCATATTCTATTTCCCCTATATCCGTGATAATCTTATTTTCTTCAGGCAAAACCTTCTTTAATTCCGCAAGGCGAATATGGACATTTTTGCTTTTCTGAAATACCTTCCGTAGGGGGAAAGAAATATTACTGGCATCCAGAGCCGCCGTAGCTACCTGGTAAAACAGCGGTTGAAACTGATGATAGTTGAATTGATCCAGAAGAGTGACATCCACCCCATCCTTATTATTAAGGCTTCTGGCTAGTTTTAATCCTCCAAATCCACCCCCTACAATTATAATCTTCATAAGATAAAACACTGATTATCAATAAAGCAGACGGGTTTTTACAGTGTGCTTTACTAGTTTTAGCAATTGGAAAGCCTGGCTGGAGAGTTTTTTATCGACATCCACCACCACATATCCGATATCATCATTTGTCTTTAAATACTGTGCCAGGATATTAATACCGTGTATCGACAGTTGGGTATTGATTTCCGACAGGACACCGGGAACATTTTTATGAATATGTAATATTCGGTGTGTTCCATGCTGCTGCGGTAGACTTAGCGGAGGTACGGTGTGCGACCCTAATGTCATCCCCATTTCCAGGAATTGAAACAATTTCTGGCTTACGTCCTCTCCAATATTTTGTTGTGCTTCCTCTGTTGAACCGCCAATATGGGGTGTCAAAATCACATTGGGTAAATTTTGGAGGGGGGTATGGAATTTATCTCCATTTTTTTCGGGTTCCCATGGATAAACATCGATTGCTGCACCGCCTACATGCCCCTCTTTAATTGCCAGAGCAAGTGAATCGAGTTCAACGACCTCTCCGCGAGCATAATTGAGTAAGATGGCGCCTTTCTTAAATTGCTTTAGAATGGATTTGTTAATCAGGTTTTTGGTTTGCGGTTCTTCAGGTACATGGAGGGTAACAATATCCGATTCTCCGACCAATTCTTTTAGAGATTTCCTGGATTCTGCATTTCCGAGGGGTAATTTGGTGTCAATATCATAAAAAATCACTTTCATACCCAGCGATTCTGCAAGAACGCTTACCTGGGTGCCAATATTCCCGTAACCTATGATTCCCATGGTTTTACCCCTTAGTTCAAAGCTACCCTTTGCTTCTTTAAGCCAGATGCCTGCGTGGGCTCCCGTGCTTTTATCAGGGATCCTCCGGATCAACATGATGGAAGCACCAATTACAAGTTCTGCCACAGATCTGGTGTTCGAATAGGGCGCATTGAATACGACAACACCATTATTGGTCGCCGTTTGGAGGTCAACCTGGTTAACGCCAATACAGAAACATCCAATTGCCTGTAATTTTTTTGCAGCTGCTAAAACCGCAGCATTGACCTGGGTTTTGGACCGGATTCCCAGCAAGTGGATGTCCTGAACTTCCTTGATTAAATCCTTTTCTGACAAGGCTCCTCCAACCCTTCGAACCGAGCTGTAGCCAGCGTCCTTAAAGTGTCTTGCCGCTGCCTCACTGATATTCTCCAGAAACAGGATATTCACTTTTTCTTTAGGGTAACTTGTAATTTTTGTCTCTGTCATAATCTAACCCACCTTTTTTGCGTTATAGTTTATGAATGCAATGCAAATTTGTTATTTAAATGCTAAACGAAAAAACTAAATTGATAATCAGTTATTTCTAATTTAAGTTTCTTTTATTTTTGCAGTAACTAACCCATAGTTATGATCCTATTGAAAACTATTGGCTGCTATCTATTAGCAATTCCGATACTTGTTTGCTGTGGTCAACCTAGCAAGCAAGCCCCCATTGTGCAGGTCAAGGATACTACACTTCACTATTTTCCTGCAATTCAGCCACTTAGCAAAACCGAATTTCATCATTATGCTGCCGCCAGCAAGCATTTTTATGATTCCTTGTTTTCAAGAGGATTTAATGGAAGTGTTCTCGTCGCAAAAAACAATGAAATCGTCTATGAGCGATATAGCGGCTTTAGTTCACCAAGACAGAAGAAAGACTCCATTAGTGTCCATACCGCCTTCCAGCTGGCTTCTATTTCCAAAACCTTTACGGGAATGGGCATTTTGAAGCTCTGGGAAGAAGGTAAACTGGATATTCATGATGAAGTGTCAAAATATCTTTCCGGTTTTCCTTTTGCAGGTATTACCATAAAGACCTTGTTAAGCCAGCGTAGCGGGCTATACAATTATGTGCATTTTATGGATCAATCCGGTTGGAACAAAAGGAAATTTTTAACCAATGAAGATGTCTTGCAATATGTGGTCAGCCATAGAGCACAGGTTCAAGGTGCGCAACCTGGAAGACATTTTGAATATTCCAATACCAATTATGCGCTTTTGGCCTTAATTATTGAGAAGGCGTCTGGAGAATCTTATTCCGAATTCATAAACAAGACATTTTTTCTGCCTTTACAGATGCAGGATTCTTATGTATTTAATTTGACGGATACAGCAAAGGCAATGAAATCATTCAAAAGAAGTGGACGGCCTTACCGCCTTGAATATTTAGATGCCGTATATGGGGATAAAAATATCTATAGCACAGTCCGGGATCTTTTAAAATGGGATGTGGCGCTCCGTTCCGGGGTATTGTTCAAACAATCTACCCTCGATAGCGCGTATTGTCCATATAGTTTTGAAAAGCCAGGTAAGAGGAATTATGGCCTGGGTTGGCGGATGCTGCTTATACCTAATGGCAAAAAGCTGATTTATCATAATGGTTGGTGGCATGGAAATCGAACCGTGCTCCTAAGGATGATTGACGAGGGAGCGACGATTATTGCATTGTGTAATAACGATAATACCAGGGTGTATGCATCCAAGAAACTTTGTGACCTTTTTGGTAACTATCAGCAAGGCCGGGAAAAGTTTGAGGATTTAGAGAACGAATCCGAAGGCAGTGGAGGAGAAAATTCACAAGAGAAAAAATAATCTACAACGCCGGTCTCACTTAAATGGAATTTTGATTAAATTCCAGTATGCAAATTTTATCTGCGGAACAGATTAGACTTTGGGATGAGTTTACGATTCAAGGTGAACCCATTTCATCTATTGATCTTATGGAAAGAGCGGCAACTTCCTGCTTGGAGTGGATGGAAGAGAATAACTGGCTTAGGGGATCATTTCATATATTTTGCGGCAAAGGTAATAATGGCGGCGATGGACTTGCATTAGCGAGGATGCTTAGTGAAAAAAAATGTCCTGTACTAGTGCATATACTCGAATTCGGTCACAAAGGAACGCATGACTTTCAACTCAACCTCGCAAGGCTGCATGAGACTGATGTGGAAATCCGTTTCATTCAAACGGAAGAAAATTTCCATGAATTCAAGAAAGAAGATATTATCATTGATGCGCTTTTTGGTTCTGGCCTGAACAGGCCGCTGGAAGGCGTTACGGCGGCATTGATCTCGCATTTGAATACATCAGGGATTGATATTCTTTCTATCGACATTCCAAGCGGTTTATTTTCGGATAAAAGCTCCGCTGGGAACGTAATCGTTAAGGCTAAAGAAACATTGAGTTTTCAATGCTATAAATTGGCATTCCTGATGCCAGAAAATGAAGCCTGGATCGGAAATACTCATATACTCAATATCGGGTTACTGAAAGAATATCTTTCCCAGATCAATACGGAATTCAGTCTGACAGGGAGGATTACTGTCAGCGCAATGATCCGTCCTAGAAAACAATTTGCCAATAAAGGAAATTTCGGACACGCGCTAATGATTGCAGGAGGTTATGGAAAAATGGGCGCGGCGGTAATCTCTGCTAAAGCTTGTCTCCGGACTGGGGCCGGTTTGCTCACCTGCCATATACCCTCCTCGGGGAATGTAATCATGCAAACTGCTGTCCCTGAATCCATGCTTGTTATGGATGATGACCCATATTTGAATACCTCTCTAAATCATGATTTATCCAAATATGGAAGCATTGGTATTGGCCCGGGAATCGGGACCGCTGATAAGACAGCAAAAATGCTCGAAGAGCTTTTTAACCAATATAGAAAACCGGTTGTGGTGGATGCGGATGCATTGAATATACTTGGCATGAAACAGTCACTGATTTCACAACTTCCCCCCTACTCTATTCTGACTCCACATCCAAAGGAATTTGAAAGATTGTTTGGGCCATCCAAAAATAATTTTGAACAAATACAACTTGCAATAAAAAAGGCTAAAGAATTACAATGTATCATCCTATTAAAAGGACATTATACCCTGATAGCCACCCCCGAAGGCAAAGGATATTTCAATTCTACCGGGAATGCGGGAATGGCTAAAGGGGGAAGCGGCGATGCACTTACAGGAATGATTCTATCCCTTGTAGCACAGGGATACAGTTCTGCTGAGGCTGCTATATTAGGAGTCTACCTGCATGGTTTGGCTGGAGATATAGCCGCTTCAACACTTTCAGAGCAGAGTATGTTAGCGTCGGATATTATTGAACATATTGGTTCCGCTTTTTTATCTTTACAGGATTAACCGTATCCTGTCATTTTTGATTTTTGTTACTGAAAAACAAAGAATTGCTTTTCTTGTTTTTTTATTCGGGATGTAGCGCAGCCCGGTAGCGCACCACGTTCGGGACGTGGGGGCCGCAGGTTCGAATCCTGTCATCCCGACGAATGCTGTAAGTAATTGATTTACAGCATTTTTTATTATATAAAATCTAACAATATGGATATGAATTTGCCTTTTTACTGAGTTATATACTGAATAGCCAATTGAGCCCACAACACATTCATTAATAATATTGTATAGAGATTCTGTCTAAATTGCGTAAATACTGCGCATCCGCAAAAGATTCGCCAGTTAAACCGCTAAAAAAGTGCAATTTCTAAGGATTTTATTGGGTGATCTTTCGGATCATATTATTACCGGTATCCGCGACATATACATTGCCCTCGGCATCTACGGCTATTCCCTGAGGATTATTAAAAGTAGCAGCATAGCCAAGGCCATTGGCTGAACCTGACTGACCATTACCCGCCAGCCAGGTCACGACCCCCGCCGTGCTGATCTTTCGGATAAGGTTATTGCCCGCATCCGCCACATAAACGTTGCCCGCCTTGTCTACAGCCACTCCCGTGGGATGATTAAAAGCAGCAGATAAGGGACCTGCTCCGTTATTTGAACCGGCACCTCCATAACCGGCAAAGGTTGACACTATCGCGAAGGGGCCGATCATTCGGATCAAATTATTGCCCGCATCCGCCACATATACGTTTCCCGAGGCATCTACCGCTAGGCCCTGCGGTTGATTAAAAGAAGCAGCCGCGCCCACACCATTGTTGAATCCTGGAGTTAATCCAGCCACAGGTGTTACCAGCCCAGTAAACTGCGGCCCTGGATATCCCGCCTGATGTTCGATAATCCGGATCAGGCCATTTCCATAATCCGACACATATACATTTCCGACGGCAACTGCCGCTACTCCATTGGGTTGATTAAAAGTAGCCAAGGTGCTGATGCCGTTGGCTGAACCGGCCTGACCCGTGCCCGCCATCGTAGTCACGACTCCCGATGGGGTAATCATTTTGATGACATTATTACCCTAATCCGCCACATATACATTTCATGCATCATCAACCGCTACTCCGGTTGGTTGATTAAAGGAAGGAAGAGGGCCAACGCCTGTGATTGAACCTCCGATATTAGGCCCTGCCAGGGTGGTCACTACGGCCTGGGAAAGGTTTACCGGACCATCAGCCAGTTTTTTACACCCAGACGCCCTCATCATGGTAATGGAAATAAGGACTAAAATGATTAAAACTATAAACCGTTTCATATCTCACAAATATAAATTGTAAATAAATCGGAATCAATCCCTCAAACGGGGGATATATAAGCATTACTTAGCCCTCAGTAAAAAATCAAAAATTGGGGGAGATTATTAAAATCCAACCGATCCATTCCTCATGAAGTAATGTCAGAAACCAACAGGCAATCCTAAAATAAAAAAGGAGAACATAATAAATTGCAAAAAACACACTCCTTCGCTTGCTTGTTACTATCGTGTAAAATAAATGAACCGGTCTTTCTGACTTCGTTTTCACTATACACAGTATGCGAAATTCTGGTCCCGTCCTTTCCGGCTAAAGATATTTCTACTGAAGAAAAAATAAAAAGAGCTCCTAAAAAACTGTTCACCCAAAAAGGCTACCTGGCCACCATACCAGAGAAATCGCCGAAGAAGCCGGTATCAACCTATCCATGTTGAATTACTATTTCCGCAGCAAAGAGAAACTATTCGAACTGGTGATGAAAGAGAATCTCTGCCTATTCCTTGGGGGGATGGTGGAAAATATTGAAAATAATCCAAGCCCCTTTGAGGAGCATCTGGATTATTTAGTGAGCCACTATATCAATTTATTACTGGAAAATCCTGATCTCCCCTAATTTGTCCTCAGCCTCATGCAGTCGGGAAAGCTGACTCGTGAATACAAAGCCGACCCGCTATTCAGAAAAATAGCTGGGTGGAGTACTTCCAGTCTTAAGGAAATCAAAGGCATTATGGAAAAAGAGAAGGTAAAAGATGTACATCCATTCCATGTCGTCGCTAATATGCTCAGCCTGATCATATTTCCATTCATTGCCAGTTCATTGCTGATGGCAAGGTCCGGTAATATCAACCGAAAGGAATTTGAGCAAATGATGATAAAAAGAAAGAAACTGATCCCGTGCTGGATCAAGTCAATAATGCACGGCAAATAACATTTCCATTTGTTTACCGGTCAGGTGTGTGAAATACAAAAATTTCTACTTTTTTCAAAAGATGGGAATTGTGTAAGCAATGCTTAGAACTGTGTAATACTCGCGCTTATAAAAACACTCAACTTTGTTTTCTTCGGATCTAAAACCAATCACGTGATTAGATCTGCTGATTAGTATTAAATAGGCTTACCTACTCACTCACAAATTAAAATAGTATGACAATAGCAACAATGAATACGACCGATCTTATCAAAGATTTCACAGCTGCATTTACCTCTGACAACATCGAAGACTGGAAAAAACTTCTTTGCCCAAACGGAGAATGGAAAATAATGGCCACGGGAGAAATATTCCGCGGATTGGATAAAATGGTGGAACTGGCAAACCGATCTGTTGCGGCAAGAAAACATGGCGGGGAATTAGGGATTAAACCAATAAACGTATTCCAAAATGAAAAGGGGACAAAGCTTTGTTGGGAATATGTGCATACTGGAATAGTTACCGATAAGTGGCCATCGACCTCATCTCAAAAGCCGACGCCAGGCACCAAATTTGAGTTGCCCATCATGCTAATGTGCGAGATCCAAGATGGCAAACTATTCCGGGTCAGGGAGTATTTCGATTTGCTGACCCTTACTGAGCCTGGGACCGCACATCATCTCTACTCCTGATCTTACTGTTTAGTTGATAGGTTAAAATAAAATAGATGTCGACAGCAACTTTAAGTCCAATAAAAACAACTCCAGAAAATGCTGGCGGGAGAAAGATTTTATATTTCAAGGCCCCCTTCCTGACCTTATGTTTCTTCACACGTATTAGAATTGGAGAAAGCCGAGGATATGGCAGGAATAATGATAGGGCTTAAAGCAGGTTGGGAAGGTAAGGCATTCGACAAACTATTTACGACCCCTCTTCTTAATCAAGATGAGACTGCAAAAGCGTGCGGAAGAGCTGCGGATGGCCTCAAGAACAGCAGAGATGCAAGCAAGGAGGGTCCACTTAAAGGAACAATGGATTATACGAATGCTGGCTTTAGCAAGAAACAAGTAAAGTAAAATATAGATACTCGAAATGATTAACAATTAAAATAAAATGGCAACAGAAATAACAACAAAAGAATCCACGACAGTTTTTCGTAAACTCTTTGAATCCGGGTTCAAAAATGATTTCGTAACCATGGCAGAAACAATTGCTGATGATTGCGAGTGGGTATTAATGCCTGATATGAATAAAGTATACAAGGGCAAGAAAGAGGTGGTTCAGCTATGCTCACAAGGTAAACTTGCTTCGGATAAGACTCCCGAAATATTATTTGATAAGGCTACCCCGGAATGGGGTGTTTTTGAATACATCAACCGGGGTGTAATTACCAAAGAAGCCGTCGAGTTTTCAAAAACAACTGGTTGGCAGTTTCCTGCAGACCCTAGCACGTTGGTGGGACAAAAATATGCGGTTGGTGTCAGCTTCATATATCAAATCAATGCAGATGGAAAAATTTCGCACCTGCGCGAATACCTTGACATGTCAAGTTTGATGAAACAATTCAAACCTGCAACAAATTGACACCCAAAGAAACAGTAACCAATTATTGGCACGCATGGTCAGAACATAAAATAGATGACCTGCTCGCCCTGCTTGCTCCCGGGTTTATCTCGCGCAGTTCGCTTAGCCAGGGCCGCCCCGTAGGAAAGGATATGATAGCAAAGGGATTTAAAATGTTTGATAAATCTCTTCCTGATTTAAAAGAAGAAATTGTCAGCATCCTGGCGGAAGGCGACCGGGTGGTGTGCGAAGTTATTGAAACTGCCACGTTCACCGGCCCTATGGAATTGCCATCCGGGGCAATAGCGCCAACACATCGATCGTATAAATTACCGGTGGGCGCTTTCTTCCGTGTTAACACTCAGGGGCTAATTATAGAGCAACGCACTTATTGGGATACAGCAGATTGGGAACGGCAAATCGGGATAGACCCGAAATTGTTTGCTCCGGAACCCGAGCGTGCTACAAATCCTTAAATGAAAAAAGATATTAGTGACAGAGCGCAAATTGAACGGCTTTCAGCCTTTAGCGATAATATCATTGCTTTTGCCCTCACATTGCTTGCGCTAAATTTGACGGTTTTTAAAAAGGGGTTAGGAAGTGTGCTTGCATTTGGTGACCTCACCAATTTACTCCATCCGTTCGCAGCTTTTATATTGTCATTTATCGTTGTTGCTACGCTATGGAGGATTTATAACGAGCTTTTTGGATTTATCATTAAAATTGATTCAACAATTATAGTTGCAAATCTTTTGCTGCTGCTTTTCATTGTCACCATACCTTTTTCTGCCTCTATGGTAAGTAGTTATTTCGGACAGACCGTAAGCACTTTTGTTTATTCCTTAAATGCCCTGATACTAGCGCTTTGTCTCAATTATATGGTGGTTTACATAGAACGTCACCCGTTATATCTGCATGAAGGTATTGATAAGGGGAAAATGAGGACATTTAGAATTTCATGCAATGTTGGTATAATAAATGGTGTCGTCGCAGTAGCTGTTTCGTTTTTCTTGCCGCTTTTGTCATTTATTATATTGCTGATGCGGCCGCTGACCAACTACTTTGTGAAAATGCTTTACAAGTTAAGGTAGCACTCCATTTTATTTAACGCAATAAAACTCCTTTATGGCATTACAGCAATTCGCAACAGGTTATTACAGCATCCATCCTGATGTTAGTATCAATTATCAAATGAACCGTTTTTCTGACGGGTCGGAACAGATGCTGAATGAAATGAGAGAGGTAACTCCCCGCATTAGAAATTATGCCGATTATACCCGCGAATTTTTGGCTCTTTCCGAAAAAGCATACGCGCAAAACCGCTTGTTACATGCTGCATGTTATCTGCGTTCCGCCGAATTCTTTATGTTTACCATCGACGGTAGGAAAGATGCAAGCCGCGTTCGTTATATACAATGGATGAAGGAGTATTACCAAATACAGGATACGCAGCATTTCAACATTCCGTATGAAAATATAACCATGAGTGCATATAGGCTCACACCGGAATCGGCCACAGGAACAATTGTATTCTTCGGAGGTTTCGACAGTTATATTGAGGAGTTATTTGCGCATCAGCTATATCTTTTTCAATATGGTTTTGATATAATTACGTTTGAAGGTCCAGGTCAAGGAGCAACGTTGGAAGAAGGCCACCTGCCTATGACGCATGAATGGCATAAGCCATGCAAAGCTGTTTTGGATTATTTTAAACTGGATGATGTTACCCTTTTAGGATATTCCCTTGGGGGATGCCTTGCAATCCGGGCTGCCGCTTTTGAATCAAGAATAAGCAGGGTAGTTTGTGATGATATAGTTTTAGATTTCCAGGAGTTCCCCTACAGAACAATGGAACCTTTTGCGCAAACCATTGTCTCAACCTTAATGAAGGTGGGCGCATCTTCTATACTTAACGCCATTATTCACCAAAAAATGAAAAAAAGCCTGGCAATTGAGTGGGGTGTTACACAGGGGCTGCTAACCTTGGGCGCAAAAAGCCCCTACGATTTTTTTAATAAAACCGGCGCTTTTGAAACCAGCAGCGTCTCGCACCTGGTAAAACAGGATGTTTTGCTTTTCGCAGGGAGCAAAGACCATTATGTTCCCCTGCAACAGTTTTACGGCCAGATAGAAATGCTTAAAAATGTGCGCTCGCTGACAGCGCGGTTATTCACCGAAAAAGAACAGGCGCAAAATCATTGCCAAGTGGGCAATGTTGAACTCAGCCTGCAGACAATGGTAGGATGGATAGGAGGTTTACAGCAACGGGATAAACAAATGGCCACTTAGCCGGTCGTTGAATTTTGAAAAAGAATATCGGAACAATTCATTTTACAAAGATTGGTGGGGCTCATTACAATGATTATGAATAGATTTTGAGTGTGTTGAATGAGGGTGAAAGTGAGCCAGTAAGAATCTAAGTGCATTCAATTTCTGGGGTACATCATATAGAGAAATAAATTCTCCAGATAAATTCTTCGAACTGTTTTTTTTAAGAAAAATAAATAGAGAAAATGTTAATTAATAATTCCTTATTTTCGTTACAGTTCTCACCACTGTAAAATTTCACTGGTGAGTTAACCGGTGAGTTCAAAAAGAACAGATGTATTAATGTATTGGATATAAATTATTTGCGGGAAATATTCGAATGCTGTCATCCCGACCATATTTTACTTGATTTTGCGAAACCCGCTCCCAGTGCGGGTTTTTTCGGTTCGAGAATTTCCTGATTTCTTTGATCAGATTAGCTATTTGATTCTTAGTCAACGAAAAACAGGTTCGAATCCTGTGAACATCTTGAAGAATCGCCGCTTAACTGTGGGGATTTTTTTCACAATAATGTCATTCTTCTTTCGGTTTATGGGACTTTCGCCCATTGCTCCACCACATGTCGATGCCCGATACATTTTCCTTCTCATCTTTTGTAAACTCCACGTGGACATTCTCATCGAGAATGAATTTATCGTTGGAGACCGGAATCAATTTAAAGATCTGATTGCCCCGCTCAGCATTTCGGCAGTAAAAGCCCGATTGGTCGGTATAGAAGACCAGTCCACCCTGGTATGTCCCGATATAGGGGGTAAGGGAAGCCGGCTCCCGGATTTCATGCGAACTTCTGCCAAGCAGGTCATCGAGCTGCCATTGCGCCTGTGCTTTTTCCGGTCCGGAGGCCGCCGTTTGTGACGATTTTGTGAAGAAGGCTTTCTCTGCCGCTTCGAGCGCGCCAGCGGAAAGGGCAGGAATATCCGGAATAATCCCGGTGCCTTCCCAGTCGGTATGGGTATAAGGGTTCAGGGTACGCGCGAAAGGGATATTGGCTACAAACCCCAGCGCGACGGGAACCGGGCTGACGGGATGGGCGCCGCCGCCGGTGGTATCGCCGACGATGACGGCCCGGTGGACGGTTTGCATTCCGTAGGAAAAATCCTCCGCACCTGAAAAAGTGTGCCGGCTCGTGAGGATATAGACGGGCTGCTGCAAGAGTACACTGTCGGCTTTGGAGGGATCCGTCCAGAATACTTCGGTGCCATTTTTTCGATCGATTATGTCGTTCATATGTGTCTTGACCGGAAAAAAGTAGCTTTCGATCTGGCTTACCATTGCCGGGCTACCGCCACCGTTGTCCCTCAGGTCGATAATAATGGCTTTTGTATTGGCGACAAACCGAAAGGCGCCGGTGATAGTGGGACGGGCCTCATTCAGATAATCGACAAAACCGTTAAACTTGATATAACCAATATTTCCAGGTAAGATCTCCACTCTTGTAAATTCAAAATTCCGCCACCGCATATTGATCAATTGAAGGGAATCGCCGACCCGCCGCCGTTCGGCCATATGGGTGGTATCCGCCAGATTCCTGGCCATATCTGGTGCATACAGCAGGTGAAAATGGCCGTCGTGATGGGCTTTTTGCAGGTCCTGCTGAAGGCGGTTAGCGAGCTCATTGGGATCTTTGATGCTTGTATAGGCACCTTTTTTATATTGCGCTTCAAGGTAGGCGGCCCACTTCCTCGCTGTATCGGGAAAGATATAATGATCATATAGAATCTGCCTAAGACTATCTATCAGTGCACGGGTAATGGCCGGTGTGATCTGCAAGAGAGTGTCCTGAAGGCCGCCTTGGGCTTGGCAGACGGAGAGGCATGCGTGCTGCCATACCAGGAACATGAAAAGGGGGATGAGCTTTTTTTTAATGCAATTGTTTGAGACAAGATATGAAACGCAATGTGTTTCATCATTGTGTCTAACATTTCTTTAACTTTTTCGAACTATTGATAAAAAGCTAAAAAAATGGCTGAACGCGTTGGTTTTCAGATGGCCAAATTTGCCAACCGTTTCAAGTCCTTTACCAAATGGTTCGAGAATTGTCCTGCCAGGTCGACCAACTTCTGAAACCCACGCACAGCGCCGGTTTTGCTTTCGTCCAATCTCCATGCTTTTCCTAATTTGCGCAATAACGGGGCTCTTTGGGTTCGAATTCAGGAAGGATGATCCGTTTTTTTGTGGCCAATACCGGAACTATTTCGGGAGCTACCTTGAATCGGCTTTTAACTAAAAAGCAAGTTCACCGAGGAGCATATGGCCGCAGACTTTCATTCCTGCTTTAAGCAAGGTCGCTTTTGAGGCGTGGTTTTTTATATTGCATCTTGCCGCCGGAACTCTTTTTAAACGATAAGCCTCCCGCTTCAGCTCCTGGATAATCAAACTGCCGAAACCCTTCTTTCTGTGTTCTTCTTTAACTTCATAATACATATCGATATAGGGGAAATTATAATTCTTTACATAACCTCCACTGGCGACGATCTGTCCCGCGTACTCTAAAACATACTCCGAATCTTCATTATCGGATGAATTCTTTTTGAATAATGTACCGGGTAAATTTAGCTCGGTTTGGTAGCTATCTTCAAAAAGGATTGCTTCTGTATTGATGTTTTGGGCGTTCTCAAAAAAAATTTCCGATTGCAAATCGTTATTGGTTTGACATTCTATGAAACCGGCTGCGGCGATGATTCTGAATTTTGGAAATATGATATTGGCAAATTTCCGATATGGTCTGAGAAGATAAAACTCAAAGATGGTGTCTCTGGCCTTACGATCGTCCTTCCCCCAAACGGAACCATAACCGACAGCCTCCTTTCCCATTGAAAAAAGATAGGTATCCGCCCAACCGGCACCATGGCATTTGTCATGTACAAACTGAAAATTATTTTCCCGAAGAGACAAATTTCGTAAGTCCTGAATTTCGCGCAACGGCACTTCATGCACTACTGGTTCCATTTTATTCACTTTTGTTAGGTGATTAATTAGCCAATTATACAAAATTAACACCTCGGGGGCATTAGTTTCCCGGCCCTCGGCTGACCTGTTGAGGCGATCGCAATCGCATCTCAAAAATCTATTAAGATATTACATAAATTGACGAAGCAAACCTTTCCAAAATGAAAAAGCAGCGGAAAACATTCGTTTTCAAACTGCTAAGGTGGCTAAACGCCGTAAATCCATCATAAAAAGGTTCGAGAATTGTCCTGCCAGGGCGACTTTAAAATTGATTTTCAATTAGTAAAAAGCTGTTCGGCCATATTTCGGACAGCTTTTTTATTAACGGCCGGTACCTTTATAAAGGAAAGTAGCCATCCTCCGGAATCCAGAAATTTCCTATACTTTTTTACTTAAGGTGTCAACCTTTTTTTCTAAATCTTCTTCTTTCCCATTTTCGTGCTGTCGCTCATTCTCTTCTTGGTGATACCTAATCTTTTCCTATTCAATTTTGAATTCCCCTTCGCGCGATGTCATTTATCTTAGTTGCTGTATTCGGTATAAGAGGCAAGATATTATTGAATTGTCACTCTGTCCGCAAGCTCTTCATAGGAGTACTGATAGCCGCTTTGATCGCCTGGAGGCATATCGTCAGCACCGCGACACCTATAATTCCTATGCAAGATATTCCCAAAACCCACCATTCGATATTTATCCTATATGTGTAGTCTTGCAGCCATTTATACATTAACCACCATGTTATTGGCGTTGCAATGAATATAGCCACGAGAACAAGTTTCAAAAAATCCTTTGAAATCAGGCTGATAATTGTTGAAACCGATGCGCCTAACACTTTGCGGATACTGATCTCTTTGGCGCGGTTGACAACTGCGAGTGCGGAAAGCCCCATTAGGCCTAAACATCCAAGAAAAATGGCAATCCCCCCTGCCCAACCAATAATATAGCCCAATCTTGTTTCTGCTTTATAGAATCGGTTAATATCCTCATCGAGAAAATCATATTTGAATGGGTATTCGGAAGCAATTTTTTCCCATGCGGAATGTACAGCAGCCAAAGCTTCTGAAGGATCGCCTGGCTTCAGGCGCACATAAAAAAAGTTTAAACGTCGCCATTCTGTGGTAAACTGATGAAATAATATCGGCTGTATACGATCAGTTAGGGCCTCATAATTAAAATCGCGGACAACGCCTATCACCATCGGGCTTTTAGCACCGTAGTTATCATAGCCTTCCAATTTTCGGCCGATGCAATCTTTGAGCGGCCAACCCAATTCGTTTATCATGGATTCATTAACGATGACCGCGTTCACAGTATCTGAAGCAATTGCCCGATCGAAATTTCTTCCAGCAACTACTTGCATACCCAAGGTTGGAATGTATTCAGGATCAATAAGAAATTGTTTAATTTTTATAGACTTCTGCTGATAACTAATGTCTGTGAAGCTAGTACCTTCATGTTCACCGAGACCGTTGTCGGCACTTGTCAAACCCGAAATGCCGGGATTTCCGGAAAGTTCCTGTTTGAAGAGCGGGAAAAGGTGTCTCGTATCCGATACGCCAAACGCTTCCACCACAAGCACATTCTCTTTCGAAAAACCAAGGTTTTTTGATTGAATGTAGCGTAATTGCAGCATAATGATTATTGCGGAAACAATAAGCGCGGTGGAAAGTACAAACTGAAAAGTGACCAATGTCTTTGTAAAGAAATTGGCGCCGCCTAGCTTGATTTTAGCCTTCAACACGTCCACAGTATTAAAGCCCGACAATACCAAAGCAGGGTAGCATCCGGAGAGCAGGCCAACAAGTAACAGTAACCC
>Ga0302326_10009396_pt1 | contig 21389 bp, 21 predicted proteins | sample Palsa_T0_3_FD_202264 | JGI IMG/M metagenome (GOLD analysis project Ga0302326, IMG submission 202264) | Peat permafrost microbial communities from Stordalen Mire near Abisko, Sweden - Palsa_T0_3 | ecosystem: Environmental > Terrestrial > Soil > Palsa > Peat permafrost | place: Sweden: Abisko... | reverse complement strand
TAGGCCTCAGGCACATCCTTCTGCCTGATGGACGGCCAGCGGCGGTAGGCCCGCTCCAGCGCCGTCTGGAGAAGATCCTCGGCCTCCGTCCGATCGCCGGTGACGAGGTAGGCGCTGCGCAGCAGCCGACGGGCTGACGCCGCCACGAAGGCGGCGAAGTCAGCATCGTCGTCTGCCCGCACCTAGTCCTCCCGCCCGCGAGATCGCCGCGCCTGCCCGGCTTAGCTCTCACCGGTGCAGACGGGCGCTGGCGCCCAGAAGGTTGTCACCGCACGGGACGAAGGTCAATGGATCCGGCACCGGTCGGGGCAGCGCGACCAGCCGGTCAGTCGCTGGTCTCGGTGAGACGGACCCGCAGCTCCTCGGCCAGCGTGCTCAGGTCGGGAACGGCCGCGAGTTCCTCGACGACCTGAGCGGAGGGCAGGTAACGGGCGCGTCTGCGGCCTGCGCGGACTGCCTTGTCCGGCACGGGGCGGCGCGGTTCGGTCGTCGTCGAGTCGGTCACGCCAGCACAGTAACGATAAAGCGTCATCCAGGCTGCCCCGCGACACACCTTAAGGATCTTGACATTCGGCGCTGACTGGCCGTAAAGAGTCCGGTTGCCGCCGCCGGCGGCCGCAGTTTTGCGCTACCGGGCCGCTGGCCGGCGGGCGTAGCGGACGGCGTGCGGCCGGTGCTCGCCGGTGATCTCGGCAGCCGCGAGCGACGCCAGGAAGTCCGCTGGCCCGTCGAAGTCGGGCATCTCCAGGTAGGCCGCGCCGATGCCGTCCGGATCGTGCGCGTCCGAGCCCGCGCCGCCCGGCAGCCCGAACCGCGCGGCCAGCTGCGCGGCCTGGTCGTTGAGCGCCTGATCGGAGATCTTGGCGTTGAACACCTCGACGATGTCGGCGAGTCCGTCCGCGCACAGCTGCTCAGCCACGGTGCCAAGGCTCGACCGGCCAGGGTCGTAAGGATGCGGCAGGTAGATCAGCCCGCCCTGGCCGCGGATGAGGGCCGTCACCTCGGCAAGCGGCAGCACATAGGGGATGCGCTCGCTCAGGAACAGCCCGATTACATCCCCGTCACGAGTCCTGATCTCCTCGCCGACGATGATCCGCGCGCCGATGTCACGCTCGGCCGCGGTCACCGCCGCCGAGGTCACGTTGTGGTCGGTGATGCAGACGACGTCCAGGTGCTCCTGCGCGACCCGCTCGGCCAGCTCGTCCAGGCTGGTCACGGCGTCTCCGGAGACCGCGGTGTGGAGGTGGCAGTCGACGCGGACCAGCCCGTTCCCTGTCATGAGGGGCCTGGAACGGCGACGCCACACTCCTCGAGGATCTCTTTCGAGTAGGTGACGCGGCCGGTGAGGGCCAGCGGATCCCGGTGACAGAGCGTCAGAGCGGCCTCGGCCATGACGGACGTGGGCTCGGAGTTCTCGGCGCCCTCGGAGGTCAGCTCGTGGAAGACAGTGCCCGGTGTCGGCACCACCATGGTCGGGGACAGCGCGTTGACCGCGATGTTGTCGCGATACACCTCGGCCGCCAGCCCGGTGGAGAACCGCTCGATCGCTGCCTTGCACATGCCGTAGACGGTGCCGCCGCGCTCGGCGAACTCGCTCGGCGGCAGGGTCGGGTGGAACGCGGCCTTGGAGGAGATGTTGAGTATCCAGCCCGCGCCGCGCTCTCGCATGCCCGGCAGGACAAGCCGCGCCAGCTCGAACGGCGCCTCGACCTGAACCGCGAACATCAGCGCGAACTGCTTCGGGGTGAACTCCTCGACGCGCCGGAAGTACGTGACCGCCGCGTTGTTCACCAGGATGTCGGGCTGGCCCACCTGGCGGATGGTCTCGGCGACCAGCCGTTCCCTGTCCTCCTGCGCGGCCAGGTTCGCCGGGATGGCGACGGCGGTGCCGCCCGCGGCCCTGATCTGATCGGTTGTCTCGTTGATCGTGCCGGCGAACTGGGAGACGCCCGGCTCGGTCGTCCGGGCGACGACCGCCACGGCGGCACCCTCGGCAGCGAACCGGCGGGCGATCTCGGCTCCGATCCCGCGGCTCGCGCCGGTGACGATGGCAACCCGGCCGTCAAGCAGACCCATGCAGACCTCCGCGTCAAAAAAGGCGGCGCCGGCGGCTGCCGCGAATCCGTGCTGGAGCGAAATACTAGAAGCGTGTTCTACTAGGCCATTGGACCCAGCCCGGCGGGCCGTGTCAATGCGGTTGGCCGGCCTCGCGCCTCGGAGGTCAGCATGACGCTCAACCACAGTCTCGTCGGAGTGCCGGGAGAACCACATGAGCGCTCCTGGGACTCCACCGACGCACTGCTGTACGCGATCGGTGTCGGGGCCGGACTGGGCGATCCGCTGCGGGAGCTGGAGTTCACCACCGAGAACACCGCCGGCGTGCAGCAGAAGGTGCTGCCCACCTACGGGGTGCTGCTGGCCCAGGCCACGGTGGCGGGCAATCTCGGCGACTTCGACCGGGCCATGCTGGTGCACGCCGAGCAGTCCATCGAGCTGCACAAGCCGCTGCCCGTGGAGGGCACGCTGCGCACCTCCGCGGTAGTGACCGGCATCTACGACAAGGGCTCAGGAGCGCTGATCCAGAGCGAGACCACGGCCGTCGACGCGGCGACCGGCGAGCCGCTGGTGACCACGCACAGCGGGATATTCGTCCGCGGCGAGGGGGGTTTCGGCGGCGACCGCGGCGGCAGCGAGTCGTGGGAGCTGCCGGACCGGGCGCCCGATCAGAAGGTGACCCAGCAGACCAGGCCCGAGCAGGCGCTGCTGTACCGGCTGAGCGGCGACAGGAACCCGCTGCACGCCGACCCCGCGTTCGCCGCGAGGGGCGGCTTCCCCAGGCCGATCCTGCACGGACTGTGCACCTACGGCATCACCGGCCGGGTGCTGCTGCACGAGCTGTGTGACTCCGATCCGGCGCGGTTCGCCTCGATGTCGGGGCGGTTCAGCAGGCCGGTGCTGCCCGGTGAGTCAATGGTGGTCTCCATCTGGACGGGCGAGAACGGCACCGCCCAGTTCCAGACCGCCAAGGAAGACGGCGCCGTGGTCATCGACCGCGGCGTGCTGCGCTACAGGTAGCCCGGCCTCCGCCCTGGCCTCAAGCCGGACGGCCGCGGCTTAACCCGTTGGCGGCCCGGCCGTGGCCCGGTACCGTTGCGCGCGTGTTCACAGCTCCGGCTGACCTGCCCGAGGATCTGATCGGGAACGCACTGGCGCAGGGCTGGTCATTCCTGGCGATCTCGGTGGGCTACCAGCCGGTCGGCTTCGGCAGCCATCACTGGCTGGCAGTTGACGCGGCCGGGAACCGGCTGTTCGTGACCGCCGATGACCTGGCAGCCCGGCGGCGGAGCGCGTCCGACACGGCTGACGCGGCATTCGGACGGCTACGCCGGGCGCTCGAGACGGCCCTCTCGCTGCGGCGTGACGCGGGCCTCGATTTCGTGGTGGCGCCGATTCCGGCGGCGGAGGGGCAGGTGGCCACCCGGCTGACCGAGCGCTACTCACTTGCGGTCCAGCCCTGGCTGGCCGGACGTCAGCCCGGCAACGACGGCGAGTTCGCGACCGGTGCCGACCGGCTGGCCGTGCTTGACCTCCTGATCGCGCTGCACGCCGTGGCGGCAGGCCCTGGCTCGGCCCGCCGGACCCGGCCGGCCGCCGATGAGTTCACGGTCCCGCTCGCGACTGAGCTGGCGGAAGCCGTGCTCCGGGTCAGCGAGCCCTGGGGCGCCGGGCCGTACGGAGCTCGTGCCCGCGATCTGCTCGCCGGGCAGGCCGAGGCGGTTGGCGCGCTTCTGGCTGCCTACGAGGTGCTGGCCCGCCGCGTCGCTGCCCGGCCGGAGCGGATGGTGATCACGCACGGCGAACCGCACTCGGCCAACGTGCTGCGGATGCCTGCCGGGTACGTCCTGGTCGACTGGGACACGGTTCTGCTGGCGCCGCCAGAGCGGGACCTGTGGGCGCTGGCCGAGTCTGACCCCGCGATCCCCGCCGCCTACTCAGCGGCGACCGGTACAGCGGTCGACCCGGACGCGATGATGCTGTACCGCCTCTGGTACGACCTGGCCGAGATCGCCGGCTACATCGGCACGTTCCGGGCGCCGCACGACGACACCGCCGACACGGCCGAAGCCTGGCGGAACCTGCGGCATTTCCTCCGGCCTGCAGAGCGCTGGCCGCAGCTGCTGAGCGCCTGAACCGCCCGGGCGCAGCAGCTAGCGTGAGCTTTCATGAGCGTCACAGTCCAGGGCGGCCAGGCGGCGCCTCCGATTCCGGACCCGGCGGTCGTGGTGCTAGTCGGGGCGTCCGGCTCGGGCAAGTCCGCCTGGGCCGCCGAGCACTACCTGCCGCGGGAGATCGTCTCCTCCGATCAGCTCCGCTCGATCGTCGGCAGCGGCGAGCACGATCTGGACGCGTCAGCGGACGCGTTCGCGCTGCTGGATCAGATCGTCACCGCGCGGGCGGGTCGGCGGCTCACGACGGTCATCGACACCCTCGGCCTGGATCCGGTCCGGCGCCTCAGCTACCTGGCGCTCGCCCGGCGTGCTGGCCTGCCTGCCGTGGCGGTGCTGTTCGACACCGACGCGGCCGTGTGCCGGCAGCGCAATCGTGCCAGGTCCCGGCCGGTGCCCGCCGCTGTGCTGGACGCCCAGCTGGCCCGGCTGCCGGACGCCGCCGGTCAGCTGCCGGCTGAAGGCTGGGACGCGGTGATCAGCCCGGAAGCGGCCGCGGTCGAGCCCGCCCACTCGCCGGGCAGCCTGGAGGCCGCCCGCCAGCAGCGCGACCGCCCGGCTTCGCTGGAGTTCATCCTGCAGGTCTCCCGGTTCGGCTGGGCCGACGACCCGGCAGGCTGGCTGCGGTCCGTCGCGCTCGCAGCTGCCGAGACCGGCCTGCATGGTGTCGCGCTGATGGACCACCTCATCCAGATCCCGCAGGTTGGCCGGCCCTTCGAGCCGATTCCCGAGCCGTGGGTGACGCTCGGCTTCCTCGCTGCCCTGGACACCCGGCTTCGTCTCGGCACGCTGGTCAGCCCGGTGACCTTCCGGCCGCCGGGCATCCTCGCAAAGACCGCTGCGACACTGGACGCCCTCAGCGGCGGCCGCGTCTTCTGCGGCATCGGCGCAGGCTGGTGGGACCGCGAGCACGCCGGGTTCGGCCTGCCCTTCCCGCCGCCGGCGACCCGGCTGCGGCTGCTGGAAACCGAGATCGAGATCCTCCGCGCGCTGTGGCAGCCCGGCACTAAGTCCTACCGCGGCGAGCACGTCAGCCTGCCCGAGACGACGTGCTACCCGCGCCCGGTAGCGCCGATCCCGGTCATCGTCGGCGGCAGCGGCCAGCGCACGCTGCGGATCGCGGCCCGGCTCGCCGACGGCTGCAACCTGCCCGCCGACCCCGGGCTGCTGGATGCCAGGATCCCGGAGCTCAGGCGGCAGTGCGAGCTGGCCGGCCGGGACCCGTCCGATGTGGCGGTCACCGTGCTTGATGTTCCCGTCGTCGGCCGCGACCGGGAGCACGCCGCCGCTCTCGTCGAGACGCTGCGCGGCCGTACCAGCGCTGCCGCCTTCGCGCGGTCCCATCATGCGGGCACGGCGGCCGATCACATCGGCCGCTACCGCCTGCACGCCGAGCGCGGGGTCAGCACGGTCTTCATTGCGCTGCCTGACCTGGCCGGACCCGACGACGTCGCCCGGCTGGCGCCGGTGATCAGGGCGTTCGCCTGACGTGCGATCAGCTTCGGGCGGCCGGGCGGCCGTTCTCGAGGTAGACCAGCGGGTGGTTGCGGGGCGCGCCGGAGCGCGCGCGTACCGCCCGGACCCGACGTCGAATCGGCTTGCGCAGCAGCTGCAGAGCCTCGCGCATCGGGGCCAGCTGGGAGTCCGAGAGCTCCTCTGCCTGCAGCACAATGCCCGTGAGGGCGCTGTCGGGCAGCGAGCCGCAGTCGAACAGGAACCTGATGCCACCCGGGTTGCCCTCACGGCGCAGGCGGAAGTCCATGCAGACCAGCGTGCCGCTCGTGAGGTGCAGGCCGCACTCCTCCCTGACCTCGCGCTGACAGGCCTGCCAGGGGGTCTCGCCGTCCGCCTCCATGACGCCGCCCGGAATCGTCCAGCCCGACTTGTAGGTGGGGCGCAGTATCAGCAGCCGCCCTCTGCGGTCGAAGATGAGCGCGCCCGCCGAGGCGGGAACGGCGGGCAGCTGGTACTCGTCGGCTGGCACCAGTCCGGCATCGGCGGGCGCAGCAGGGATCTCGGGCATAGTTCACAGTAAGCAGCCGGCCCGCACGCCCGGCGCCGGACCTCGCCGGCCCGCTAGATTGTCGCCAATGGCGACGTTCATCACTCCGCTGACACCGGCCCGGTCCGGGATCCGGCTGGCCGTCAAGGACATCATCGACATGGCCGGCCTGCCCACGACGGCAGGCAGCCGGGCGCTGGCGGAGACCGCTATCCCGGCGGAGGAGGACGCACTCTGCCTGGCAGGCGCCCGGCGTGCAGCCGGAGTCGGCATCGTCGGCAAGGTCAACCTGCACGAGCTGGCATTCGGCGCGTCCGGCGTGAACGACTACTTCGGCACGCCAGCGAACCCGTTCGACCCGGCTCTGGTGCCCGGCGGCTCATCGAGTGGCTCGGCCGTTGCGGTCGCGGCTGGCGAGGCCGACATCGCCTATGGCTCTGACACCGGCGGCTCCATCCGGATACCCGCCGCGTTCTGCGGCATCACCGGCCTCAAGACGACGCACGGGCGGATCTCGCTAGAGGGGGTCTGGCCGCTGGCGCCGAGCCTGGACACGGTCGGGCCGATGGCGCGGGATGTCGCCGGTGTCGCCGCCGGCATGGCGCTGCTGGAACCGGGCTTCACGCTCGACACCGCTCCGGCCGTGCGGGCGGCACGCATCAGGCCCGCCGGTCTCGAGGTGGATCCCGAGATCGACGCGGCCATCGATGCCGCACTTCTCCGCAGCGGGCTTGACGTCACCCAGGCGCTCCTGCCGGGCTGGCTGTCCGCCCGGGAGGCCGCCGGGGCAGTCATCGATGGGGAGGCGGCCGAGAGCAACCGGGCGCTGCTTGCCGATCCGGCCCGGCGCGGCCTGCTCGGCGCCGACGTCCGCGCCCGGCTGGAGGACGGCGCGGCTGTGTCGCCCGCTGCGCTTGCCCGTGCGCGCGATTACCGTCCGCAGTGGCAGGCTGAGCTGCTGGCCGCGCTGCAGGATGCCGAGGTGCTGGTGCTGCCGACGGTGCCGTTCCTCCCGCCGCCGGTCGAACCCCGGCGGCCGCACCCGTACACGATTCTCACTAACCCGGTGAACCTGGCCGGCTTTCCCGCGCTCGCTCTCCCCGTGCCCGGTGCAGGCCGGCTGCCCGCCAGCCTTCAGCTGATCGGGCCGCCTGGCAGTGAGGCGCTGCTGCTCGCTACCGCCGCCATCATCGAGGCGACGGCCGGCTACCGGCGCGGCTGAGCGATCCTACGGCAGCTTCCAGTCCAGCGGCTCCGCGCCCTGCTTCTGCAGCAGCGCGTCGGCCCGGCTGAACGGACGGGAGCCGAAGAAGCCGCGGTCGGCTGACATCGGGCTCGGATGCGCGGACTGGATCGACGGGACGTCACCGAGCAGCGGGACCAGGCTGCGCGCGTCGTTGCCCCACAGGATCGCCGCCAGCGGGCCGCCGCGGGCGGCCAGCGACCGGATGGCCTGCTCGGTCACCTGCTCCCAGCCCTTGCCGCGATGCGAGCCGGGACTGCCCGGCTGCACCGTCAGCACCCTGTTGAGCAGCATGACGCCGCGCTCGCTCCACGGCGTGAGGTCACCGTTCGACGGGCGCGGATGACCGAGGTCGGCGGTGTACTCCTTGAAGATGTTCACCAGGCTGCCCGGGAGCCTGCGCACCTCAGGCGCGACCGAGAAGCTGAGCCCGACCGGATTGCCGGGCGTGGGGTACGGGTCCTGCCCGACGATGAGGACGCGCACGTCGGCCATGGGCTGACGGAACGCGCGGAGGATGTTGGCGCCGGCCGGCAGGTAGCTGCGGCCTGCGGCGATCTCGGCGCGGAGGAACTCACCCAGCCTGGTGATTGTCGGCTCGACCGGAGCCAGGGCCTCCGCCCAGTCGGGAGCGATCAGGTCGCTCAGGGAGCGTGCCGCCATGCCAGCCCACTGTAGAGCAGAACGGCGCCGCGAGGCCTGGCGTTCGGCGCACCAGCAGCGGTCGCCGCCGGGGGATTTCGCCCGGATCGCGGGGCGCCTCATGGCGGCTCGTGCCAGGATGCGACCGTGACCTGGCTATCGGGACAGTTAGTAACGAGTGTCAGAAGCGTGACGATGGCGGCGATCGTGACTGGCGTGATTGCCGCCAGCGCGGGCTGCGCCGGGCCGGCGGCAAGGCCCGCATCGGCAGGCGGCTCAGCGGCCGCCGGGCGCGCTGCCGCGGCCGGTCACGCGGCGCAGGCCAGCGTGAGCCCGCTCCCGGCTGCCGGGTCCGCGTCGTCGTCGTCCGCGCCGTCCGCCACTGCCTCGGCGAGCACGACGCGGGCGAGCACAACCACGGCGAGCACGCCCGCGGCTGCCGGAACCACCGTGCCGGGAGCGCCCGGCTGCCCGATGTTCCCGGCAGACAACGTCTGGAACACGAACATCTCTCAGCTTCCGGTCGACAGCCACAGCGCGGCGTGGCTGCGCAGCATGGACTCGGCGTCGACCTACCTGCATCCCGACTTCGGGCCCGATCCGGGCGGCTACCCGTACGGGATTCCCTTTACGGTAGTGACCAGCGCGCACCCGACGGTGTCGGTGGCATTCCAGTACGCGAGCGAGAGCTACCGGGGCAGGTACCCGTTCGGCTCGGACACCCCGATCGAAGGCGGCGCAAGCGCTGGCGGCGACCGCCACGCGATCATGGTGGACTCCAGCACCTGCACGCTCTACGAACTGTGGGACGCCCGGTACGCGGCCAGCGGCTCGACCGCCGGCTCCGGTGCCAGGTGGCACCTGCGGTCTAATGCGCTGCGGCCAGCCGGGTGGACCTCGGCGGATGCCGCAGGTCTGCCGATACTTCCCGGCCTGCTCGACTACGCGCAGGTGAAGGCAGCCGTCGCGGCGCACCAGCCGATCCGGCACGCCATCAGGTTCACCGCAAGCCACACCAGCGCCGCTTACCTGTGGCCGGCCAGGCACGAAGCCGGCTCGGGATCGATGTCGCGGTACCCGCCGATGGGTGCCCGGTTCCGCCTGAAGGCCAGCTTTGACGTGGCCGGCTACTGCCGTAACTCACAGCACTACTGCCGGGATGCGAAAGCCGTGCTGGTCGACATGCAGAACTACGGCCTGATCCTGGCCGATAACGGCAGCAACTGGTACTTCGGCGGCAGCGCCTATCCGCAGTGGCCGGACGCTCTGGTCTCGCTGCTCAAGGGGATCCCCGCCAGCGCCTTCCAGGCGGTCGACGAGTCGTGCCTGATGGTGTCGGGGAACTCGGGCGAGGCGACGGCCAAGCCCGGCTGCCCGGTCGGCTGAGCCGCGCTGCGGCCGGTCCGCCTGGCCAGGTCGATCCGGCCGGCCGGAAAGATCAGGCTGCCGGGACGATCAGGTCGAGCACGCGCGGTACTTCCTGCTCCAGTGCTGCGACTGCACTGGCGTCGCCGGCCAGGTAGCGGAACAGCGCATGCTGGAAGAGGCCGTCATAGACGGCGTATGCGGCCGGAGACGTCAGCGCGGGCGTGACCCCGCGCAGCTCGGCGAACTTGCTGACGATCCGCCAGATCATCCGTTCCAGGCTCAGGTCGATCTCGTCGACATCGGCCCGGTAGGCATCATCGAACTGGCTCTGGTTGCGCAGGTCGTACCAGAGCCGGTGCATCTTGGCCTCATCGCGCAGCGTGCCGGCCATCACCGCCCCGAAGTCGAGCCTGAGCTGATCGGGAGTGCTGGCCGACGCCACGATGCCGTCGTAGCGCTTGACGCACTCCGCCTTGTACTGGCGCACGCAGCAGGTGATGAGCTCGATCTTGTCGCTGAAGTAGTAGTGCAGCACCCCGTGCGAGAACTCGGAGTTCTGCGCGATCTCACGGAGGCTTGTCCGGGCGTAGCCGAGCTCGGCAAGGGTCTGCAGTGCGGCAGCGGCTAGCTGGGTCCGGCGCTCGGCGAACTTGTCCACCTGCCGGCGCGCGACCCTCGTCTGGTTCCGCTCCGCTACTTCAGTCACTGCAATCCCATCGTCTCGCCGCACGGTAACGCCCGCCCCGGCGGTGTGCTTGCCGAGTGTAACCGCCGCTGCGGCCTGCGGGATTCCCGGCCGTCTTGACAGCTGCCAAGATTTCTCTGACCAATCGTCACGATTTCTCTTGACAGTTGTCAAGTATCCGGCGAAGGTATGAGGCACATCGACCCGATCACATGCCCGAAATGCGCGGTGCTGAGCTATGGAGACCGGCAGCGCGCCCACGGGCAGTGCGTCCAGGAAGAGGTGCCCGATGAGCGTGTATGACCTGACCGGCCGCAAGGCCCTCGTCACCGGCGGAGCGCAGGGGCTCGGTGCCGGAATGGCGGAGGCACTGGCCCGAGCCGGTGCGGCGGTCGTCATCGGCGACATCCAGGAGGACGGCGCCAAGGCAACGGCCGAGGCGTTGCGCGAGTCGGGCGCCGAGGCCGACTACGTCGTGCTCGACGTGACCAAGGACGACAGCTGGGAGGCCGCCGCCGGCCAGGCCGTCGCGGCGCTCGGCGGCCTGGACATCCTGGTCAACAACGCCGGAGTCGAGATTTCCTGCCTGCTGGCCGACCTGGACGCCGACAAAGCGCGCCGGATGCTCGAGGTCAACGTGCTCGGCACCGCGCTCGGGATCAAGCACGGCTTCCGGGCGATGCGGCCGGGCGGCAGCGCCGGCGCCGGCGGCGCGATCATCAACGTCGCCTCCGTCGCGGCCACCATCGCCTTCCCCGGCATCGCGGTGTACTCGGCGACCAAGTCCGCGGTCGACCGGCTCACCAGGGTCGCGGCGATGGAATCCGGCAAGCTCGGCTACGGCGTGCGGGTCAACTGCGTCTACCCCGGCCTGGTGCCAACTCAGATGGGCATGCAGCTGGCCGCCGACATGGAGACGCTCGGCCTGTTCCCGAGCGCCGGGGAAGCGGTCGGCGCGGTCGTCGGCCTGACCCCGCTCGGCCGGCTTGGCGAGATCGCCGACATGGCGGACGCGGTCGTGTTCCTCGCCTCCGATGGCGCGCGATTCATCACCGGGGCCGGGCTCCCGGTCGACGGCGGCATGGGAATGTAGGAAGGGAACCTGACGTGAGCAGTGACAAGCCCGTCGTCGTCTACGGCGCCTCCGGCTACACCGGCCGGCTGATCTGTGAGTACCTGCGCGAGTTCCACGTCCCGTTCATCGCCGCGGGCCGGGACAAGGCCAGGATTGCCGAGGCTCTCGGCAAGGTGCCCGGCATCGACACGGTCCCGCATGAGATCGTCGAGGTAGATCACCAGGTCGGCCCGCTGACCGAGCTGCTGGACGGCGTCAAGGTTGTCTGCAACACCGTCGGCCCGTTCGCTCAGTACGGCGGCGAGGTCGTCGAGGCCTGCCTGGCCACCGGCACGCACTACACCGACACGACGGGCGAGCAGGACTGGCTCATTACCTGCGATGAGACCTACGGCGCCCGGATGGCCGAGAAGGGCCTGCTGCTGGCGCCCGGCATTGCGCAGATGTACACCACCGGCGAGATTGCCGCCGACCTGTGCCTGGAGACTCCCGGCCTGGACACGCTCGACATCCTGGTGTTCTGGAAGGGCTTCCCGACCGTTGCCTCGACGCGGACGATCCTGGTCAACGCGGCCCTGGCGAAGGCGTTCTACCTCGAGCAGAACTCATACGCGGACTGGCCTGCCGACGGCGGCCTGTATGACGTGACGGTGCCCGGCCAGCACGAGACGGGACTGGCGCTGCCCTGGGGCGGCACCTCTCACCCGGTCTGGTTCAAGCGCGACCCGCGGGTGGCGAACGTCAAGGTACTCGGCGGCGTCTTCAACCGCCCGCTGATGCTCGGGGTGCCGCAGATCGTCGCGGCGGCGCTTGCCCAGATCGAGGGCCTGCCCGAGGAGGAGAAGGTCAGGGTCCTGTCCGAGCAGGCCGCGGCCGTGATGAGCGAGATGCCGCCGCGGGAGAACACCCGGGTGAACACCTCGCTGGACTCCGTGCACGCCAGCGGCCCGCTGGCCCGTGCGCACTGCGTGATCCACGGCAACTGCAACTACAAGCAGACCGGCCTGCTGCAGGCGTACGCGGCCTACTCCCTGCTGCAGCAGGCGCCGCTGCGAGCCGGGTTCGCTTCCGGGTGCCAGGCCTTCGGCCACCGGGAACTGCTGGCCGTGCTGCGGAGCTTCGGGCTGGTGATGGAGCCGTCACTGACGGTTCAGCACTGATGCGGCTGACCGAGTACCTCGATAAGGGTGCCTCGCTGAACCCCGGCGCGCCCTGCCTGGCGATGACCGGGCAGACGCGCAGCTACGCCGAGGTTCAGCGGCTGTCCTGGCTGGTTGGCCGGGCGCTCGCCCGGTCCGGCATCCAGCCCGGCGACAAGGTGGCCGTGCTGTCGGGTAATGATCCCGTCGCGTTCAGCTGCGTCTTCGGCATCTCCCGCGCCGGAGCGGTCTGGTGCCCCGTCAACCCGCGCAACGAGGCGGCCGAGACCGCCGAGTTGCTCGGCCTGCTCGACTGCGCCTGCCTGATCTTCGCCAGCGCGTTCGCGCCGCTGGTGCAGAACATCGCGGCCGGGCTGCCGCGCCTGCGGACACTCGTCTGCCTCGACGGCGAGCCGGGCTCAGGGACCAGCCTGCGTGACTGGCTGGACGGTCTGGAGGCCGTGCCGTTCGAGGCCGTGCCGTCCGGGACCGCGGCCCCGGACGGCGTGGTGATGATCGCCGGAACCGGCGGAACGACCGGCCGTCCCAAGGGAGTTCAGCTGACCGGGCACAACATCGAGACGATGACGGCCCTGACGCTGATGAGCTACCCGTTCCGCGGCCGGCCGGTTTACCTGGCGCTCGCGCCGCTGACACATGCCGCCGGCGTCCTGTGCTTCCCGGTGCTCACGCTCGGCGGCGAGATCGTCATCATGCCCGCACCCGACCTCGGCGAGTTCCTGACCCTCGTCGGGCAGCATGAGGTCACGCACGCGTTCCTGCCGCCGACGCTGATCTACCTGCTGCTCGATCACCCTGCCCTGGCGGACGCGGACCTGTCGTCGCTGCAGTGCCTGTGGTACGGCGCGGCCCCGATGTCATCGGCCCGGCTGGCCGAGGCGGTGACCAGGATCGGCCCGGTCATGGGCCAGCTGTTCGGCCAGACCGAGGCGCCGATGATGATCTCCACCATGGCGCCGGCCGACCACCTGAACGCGGACGGCACGCTCGCGCTGGAGCGGTTCTCCTCGGCGGGCCGGCCGACGCCGCTGACGACCGTCGCGATCATGGACGAGCAGGGCGCGCTGCTGCCGGCCGGCGAGCGCGGCGAGATCGTGGTGCGCGGGCCGCTGGTCATGGCCGGCTACTACCAGGATCCGGCGGCGACGGCAGAGGCATCCGCGTTCGGCTGGCACCACACCGGCGACATCGGGTACCTCGACAGCGACAACTACCTGTACATCGTGGACCGGGCCAAGGACATGATCATCACCGGCGGCTTCAACGTCTACTCGGCCGAGGTGGAGCAGGCGCTGCTGCAGCATCCCGCGGTGCTGGACTGCGCGGTCGTCGGCCTGCCGGATGCCAAGTGGGGCGAGCGGGTCGTCGCGGTCATCCAGCCGCATCCGGGCAGCATCGTGCGCGACGACGAGGTCCGCGCGTTCGCGCGCGGCCGGCTGGGCGGCGTGAAGGCACCCAAGCAGGTCGAGGTGTGGCCCGATCTGCCGCGCTCGCGGATCGGCAAAGTGCTCAAGGCCGAGGTGAAGGCCCGCCTCCTCGGCGGCTAGACCGGCATCCGTGCGCGGTTACTACTGCCCTGGCAGTAGCAGACGCGCACGGACGCCTGGCCATAGCGGGGAAAACTTTGGGGAACGATCCGGGCTAGCGGCGCAGCCGGCGCCGCGACTGCTGCCAGGCTGGCTTCGTGACTCAGCCGCGGACGTCCGGGAGCTCGGTCCGGTTCGCGACGTACAACCTGCTCGACTTGTTCGAGAGCGATTCGGAGGCCGAGCAGGCGCACTACGAGAAGGTGCGCGAGGTGATCGGCGGCCTCGGCGCTGACGTGCTCGCGGTGCAGGAGATCCGGGCACCGCAGGCGGATGCGGCGCGCGCGCGGCTGCGCCAGCTCGCGGCCGACGTGGGCATGAAATGCGTCGTGCCGGGCCCGGACGACGGACCCGGCCGCACGGCCCTCGCCTACGGGAGCCGCGGCTACTACTGCGGCCTGCTGTGGCGCCCGGAGCTCGAGCCGGTACCCGGCTCGTTCCGCGAGTCGCCCGCCGGACGGCTGTGGCACGGGGCGGGCTGGCTGACGCTCGATGCGGGCGGCGTCCGGGTTCGGCACGGCACGTTCCACGCCACCCCGTTCGGCCGCCGGCTGCGCGCCGATCAGAACGAGCTGCTGCTGGCCATGCTGCGCGGCGGTCCCGGCCGGACCCTGCCGCTGCTCATCGGCGCGGACTGGAACACCGAGTCGGCCGACCGGATCGAGGACAGCGAGACCGGCCACCAGGTGCTGTACGAGCCCGCTGACCCGTTCGCTGACGTGGACTGGTTCGAGGGCCTGATCCATCAATGCGACTGGGAGTATGACTGGCGCGGCCGCCGGCGGCACTGGGCCGACCGGCGCCCGGGCGACATCCTGTTCTCCGGCGGCCTGCTCGACGCTGCCGCGGCGCTCCGGGCACCGTGGCAGCCGACCGTCGGTCACTTTCGCGCGGACGGCTACGGCTCGCGCGGGATCAGGCGGCGAATCGACGCCATCCGGGTGACTCGCGGCGTCGTTCCCGCCCTGCGTTCGTATCGCGTTGACGACAGCGACCTCGCGCGAGCGGCGTCCGACCATCTGCCGGTGACCGTCGAGTACGTCCCGGCCGACATCGCCGGCTGAGCCCGCGGCCGCGGCCGCCGGGATCGCGAGCCGCCGGGATCGCTAGTCGCCCGGTGCCTGGCCGGCTGCGCGCGCCGCCTTCCACTTGCTCGTGCGGGCCGCGATGTAGTGGGCGAAGTCGGCTGGGGTCCGCTGGTTGGCCAGCAGTGGCTCGCCGACCAGCTGCTCAGCCGGCACCGGCAGGTCGGAGGTCATCTGCGCCTGCAGCTGCTGCAGGTGCGACACCTGATCCGCGGCCGGGTTGGCGCCGGTGGACGTCGGCGCGACGACTCCGGCCAGCGGATCATCCGTCCGCGGCGTCGTCAGCGTGAGAACGCCGCTGAGGTCAGGCGCAGCGGCGTCGCGGGCGGTGAGCGCCGGCAGTCCCCACCGGAGCTCGATGGTCTTGAGCACCGAGGTGTGATCGATGGGCGTGCTGCCCGCCGGCACCCGGTAGATCGTGCCCGCCGGGATCAGCGGTGATACCAGGACCGCCGGCACCCGGACGCCGAACCGGGTGAAATCGAAGCCGAACTCGCCGGCGCTGGAATCAGGGGGCACGGCACCGGACGGCGGCGGCACGTGGTCGTAGCAGCCGCCGTGCTCGTCGTAGGTGATGATCAGCAGCGTCTGGTCCCAGCCGGGGCCGGAATGCAGCGCCTGATAGACCTGCTGGATGAAGGCCTCGCCGAGCGCGACGTCGTAGTTCGGATGCTGGCTGTTGCCGGTCGATCCCCAGCTTGGCTCAAGGAAGCTGTACTGCGGCAGCGTGCCGCCGGCAGCGTCGGACTGGAAGTCGGCGAACTTGCCGAAGAAGGTATCCGGCGCACTGGTGGTGTCCGGGTAGTTCGCCCGGGTCAGCGGCTCCTCGTTGTAGCCGTAGATTTTCCAGGTCAGGTTGTGCGCGGTCATCAGGCCGAAGATGCTCTGCACCGTGTACGAGGACGTGCTGTCGTTCATGTGCCCCTGGCTGGTGCCCGCGCACGCGAACGCGCGGTTCGGGAACGTCTCCGTCGGCACTGAGCTGTACCACTGGTCACAGACCGCGAAGCCGGCCGCGAGACCGGACAGGACGGGCAGCGCGGACGGCGGGAAGATCCCCATGATGTTGGACGCGACCGTGCCGGCCACCGGCGTGCGGTGGACGTTGGTGTCGTAGGTGATCGCCGCCGCGTAGTTCGTGACGAACCCGCTGTTGGTCGCGACCGGCGGCGTCGGCTCCTTGCCGGTGCCGAACAGCTGCGAGTTGGTGTTGGCGTAGCCCTCGCCGGGATCCGCGCCGGGCATGAAATAGGCGTCCGGGGTGGCGGTATTGATCTGGAATACCTGGACGGGATTGCCGCTGGCGTCATTGTTGGATTCGGTGCCGAGCAGCCCCTCGAAAGGCTGGCCGTTCGGCCCGGTCTTGTTCGGGTACAAGAAGCCGAGCATATGATCGAAGGACCGGTTTTCCAGCATGAGCTGCACAATGTGCTGAATTGAGGAGAGCTGCGACGGCTGATTCGGTGCGGTCATGCCCACATGCTGGCGGAACGTCGTACCGCTGTTCAGGAAAATGCATTATTACGGCGGGAACGGGGCCTACGCACTAGCGGCACAACAAAGGCTGCGCCGGCCGGGAAGGTGGGACCCGGCCGACGCAGCCGCTCGTCAGGAGCGAGCCGCTCGCCCCCTGGTTAGCGAAGCCACGGTTAGCCCGCTGCGGCTCCGGCCTGCGCGAGCAGGCTGGACACGTCGTCTGGGGCCGCGGTGGCCCCGCGCCTGCGCAGCTCGGGCAGGACGCCCTCGCCGAACCAGTACGCCTCCTCCAGATGCGGGTACCCGGACATGATGAACTCGGTGATGCCGAGCGAGGCGAACTCCTCGATCCGGTCGGCGACCTCAGCGTGGCTGCCGACCAGCGCGGTGCCGGCACCGCCCCGGACCAGTCCGACTCCGGCCCACAGGTTGGGATAGATCTCCAGGTCGGTGGCCTTGCCGCCGTCCCGGTAGGTCTCGTGCAGGCCGCGCATGTTCTTCTGGCCGACGGACGAGGACCTCGCGAGCGCCTGCTGCGACCGGGCGATCTCCTCCGGGCTCAGCTCGGCCAGCATCCGGTCCGCCTCGGCCCATGCCTCCTTCGAGGTGTCCCGGCTGATGGTGTGCAGCCGGATGCCGAACCGCAGCGTGCGGCCGGCCTGGTCGGCCAGCTCCCGCATCCAGGCGATCTTCCTCGCGACCGCCTCCGGCGGCTCCCCCCAGGTGAGGTAGACGTCGACGTACTTCGCGGCGACCGGCCCGGCGGCCCGTGACGAGCCGCCGAAGTACACCGACGGCACCGGCCTGGGCGGGCTCATCACCGTCGCGCCTTCCACCGTGTAATGCGCGCCGGAGAAGTCGTACGGCGTCCCGCTCCAGGCACCGCGGACGATGTCGAGGAACTCGCCGGTACGCGCGTACCGCTCGTCGTGGCTGAGGAAGTCGCCGAACCGGCGCTGCTCAGTCTCCTCGCCGCCGGTGACGACGTTGAGCAGAAGCCGGCCGCCGGACAGCCGCTGGTACGTCGCCGCCATCTGCGCGGCCAGGGTCGGTACCACGAAGCCGGGCCGGAAGGCGACCAGGAACTTCAGCCGCTTGGTCTGGCTGATCAGCGCTGCCGTCGTCAGCCAGGCGTCCTCGCACCACGTCCCGGTCGGTGTCAGTACCCCGGTGAAGCCGAGCTGCTCCGCCGACCTGGCGATCTGGCCGAGATAGTCGATGTCCGGCGGCCTGGCCGCGGCCCGCGCGCCGGTCGCGTACTCGGACGGCCCGGCCGTGGCACCGATCAGCGGGATGCTGTGACCCCGCCCGACGATGCCGCGCCCGTCACCCGAGGTGGGCAGGAACCAGTGGAACACCAGGCTCACGACGACCCTCCGAGAATGCTGTTGTAAGTCGTCACCGCGTAGTCGCTGAAGTCGACGTGCGACGGGATCAGGCCGGCTGCCGTAAAGGCATTGGCCACGCCCTGCTCGGCGCTGATGACGGCGGGCGTGATGGGTGTCGGCGTGTTCAGGTCGTCCTTGACGGCCAGTGTCATCACGGACAGCGGCAGGCCCGTCGCCTTGGCCCAGGTAGCCGCCCAGGCCGCCTCGTGCGTGGCGGCCCAGGTGTAGGCCTGGTCAAGAAGCTGCAGGTAGTCGTGAATAGCCGCGGCCTTGGACGGGTTGGCCAGGGCGGCCTTGGAGGCAACCTCGAACGAGTACGTCTGGCCGATGGTCGAGCCGTTCGCCAGGATCCGGGCGTGGTCCTGAACCTCGGCCTGCTCGATGAACGGCGACCAGACATCCCACGCGGCAACGTGAGACGAGGCGAATGCGGCCTGGCCCTCGGCCGGCTGCAGGTAGTCCGGCGTGACGTCCTTCACGGTCAGGCCGGCCTTGGTGAGGATGGCCAGCATGTGGTAGTCAGCCGAGCTGCCCTGGGCGACCGCGATGCTCTTGCCCTTGAGCTGCGCGACGGAGTGGATGGGCGAGTTCTTCGGCACGAGGATGGCCGACCCGTCGGGGTTGGCCCGCAGCGCGCTGACGACCGCGATCTGGCTGCCGCCGGCGGCGGCGAACACCGGCGGCGCGTCGCCGACACCGCCGACGTCGATCGAGCCTGCTCCCATCGCCTGCAGCATCGGCGGGCCGGAGGTGAAGTCGGACCAGTGCGCCTTGAAGGGCAGCTTGCCGATCAGTCCGGCCGCGGTGAGCAGTGCCTGCGAACCGGAGCCCGCCTGGTCGCCGATGTTCAGCGTGACGTTGGAGACGTTGACGGTGCTGGCCGATCCGGTGCTGGTGCTGGCCGCCGGGCTGCCGCTGGCGGCCGCTCCGCCGGAGCCCGACGATGAGCAGGCTGACGCGCCGAATGCCAGCAGGCCGAGCGTGATGACACCGGCGCTTGCGCGGCGCCCGGTCAGACCGCCGCGCAGCGCGCTGCCGCGACGGTGAAGTGCCACGTTCCTCATATCTTTCCTTCCCTGTCGACGCCCAGCTCAGCGAGCAGGCGAGTTCTCAGTGCGTTAAGGTCTGGCCGGTTGCGGTCCCGCGGCCGGTCTGCGCTGACCTGGCAGGTGTAACTGATCCGGCCGGAGGTGAGGACCACGACGCGGTCGGCGAGCGTGAGGGCCTCGTCCACGTCATGGGTGACAAGCAGGACCGCGGGGCGGTGGTTCTCCCACAGGCTGAGGACGAGCCGGTGCATGGAGATCGTGGTCAGCGCGTCCAGCGCGCTGAAGGGCTCGTCGAGCAGCAGCAGGCTCGGCTCGCGGACCAGCGCCCGCGCCAGCGAGGCGCGCTGGGCCTCGCCGCCGGACAGCGTCAGGGGCCAGGCCTGCGCCCGATCGCTCAGGCCCACCTCGGCCAGCGCGTCGGCCGCGCTGGCGCGCGGGTCGGAGGTGCGCAGGCCCAGGCAGACGTTGTCGCTGACTCGCTTCCACGGCACCAGCCGCGGTTCCTGGAAGGCGATCGCCACCGTGCCGTCAACCGTTAGCTCGCCGGTGACCTCCCGGTCCAGCCCGGCCAGCGCCCGCAGCAGGGTGGACTTGCCTGATCCGCTCCGGCCGATCAGTGCCACGAACTCGCCCGGCGCGATATCCAGGTCGAGGTCGCTGAGGACCTCGTCCGGACCGAACGACCGGCCGAGACCCCGGACCCGGACCGCCGGGCTCGACAGGACCGTCACGCTGCCATGAAGCTGCGACGCCACGACAGTGCCCTCCGTTCCAGGACGCGGACCAGCCAGTCAGTGAGCAGGCCGAGGATGCAGTAGACGAGGAGGCAGACGATGATCACGTCGTTGCGCAGGAACTGGGTGGCCTGGCTGATCATGAATCCGAGTCCGGCGTTGGCGTTGATCTGCTCGGCCACCACGAGCGCGAGCCAGGCGACGCCCAGGCTCTGCCGCAGCCCGACCAGGATCTGCGGCATGGCGCCCGGCAGGACGATCCGCGTGAGCAGCTCGCGACGGCTCAGGTGCAGGACCTGGGCAAGCTCGCCGAGCTTGGGGTCGACGTTGCGGATGCCGGCGTAGGCGTTCAGGTAGAGCGGGACCGCGGCGCCGATCGCGATCAGGATGATCTTGGGCAGCTCGCCGATGCCGAACCAGACGATGAACACCGGGATGAGCCCGAACAGCGGGAGCGTCCGCAGCATCTGCATGAGCGGATCGACTGCGTTCTCGCCGATCCGGCTGAGCCCGGCGCTGATGGCCAGCAGCAGCGCGATGCCGGCGCCGACGGCGAAGCCGATGGCGACGCGCTCCAGCGACACCAGCATCGCGCCCTGGAGAGTGCCGTAGGCGGGGGAGTCGGTGGTGATCAGGGACACCGCGGTCGACCAGATCTGCGTCGGCGGCGGCAGCTTCTGCACCGACACCAGCCCGGCGTCGCTGACCAGCTGCCAGACCACGAGCAGGACGACCGGGCTGATCAGGCGCAGCAGGGCCCGGCTGCGGCGGCCGCCGAACCCGGCGCGGCCCTGCGCGGGCCTGGCCTGGACGGTCGCGGCTGCGGCCGCGCCGCTGAGCCGGGGGGCCGCGACGAGCCGGGTAACCGGGCTCGAGGAGACGTCTTCGCCGGCCAGGGCCGGCCTGTTTCCGGGCATGACGGCACGCTCCGTGAGTCGATGGGGGTGAGGACGAGTTCGTGAATCGGGCGGGTCAGCCGGGGCTCAGCGCACCGGCGGACGTCGGGGCGGGACAGGGAACGCTGTCCGGCGGGCGGCGTCGATGCCGCCGCCCGGGACGTCCCGGCAGACCCGCGCCGGGGTCCGGAGTGCCCGGCGGCTCCCTGCTGGTCGCGGGCGTTACCGAACGGACGGCCGCGCCTGCAGCGGCCGGCATAGGGCGCTTGCCTGCCTCCTGAGATCCACGTGCAGCCGGGACACAAGGTTCTGAGGGGAAATCATGTCCCCATAGTGGGGGGAAATCCCTATAATGTCAATTGACAAACTCTCATTTGATCAATGGCCCAGGGCGGCTGCCCCTTCGCTGATACCCATGGAGGGTATAGTAAGGCGGCGTGGCCAGCCGGGCCAGCCGGGCCAGCTGGGCCGGGCGGCGGCGCGGCAGCGCTACGGCAGCGAGCGGGCTGCTGGCAGCTCCCCAGCGGGCCGGTGACGGCCGGCCGCGAGCGCCGGGCAGGCTGTGAAGCGTGATCCGGCGAGGTCGTGACCAGATGAGACGGAGGTGCTCCGCGCCATGCACGCCATCTGGCACGCGCTGACGGTCGCGGGTTCCATGACCTGGCAGATCACCTGGGCGCTGATCCTAGGCTTCGCGCTGTCGGCAGTGATCCAGGCGCTGGTCTCCAAGGCGGCCGTGGTGCGGCTGCTCGGGGATGACCGGCCCCGCACGCT
>Ga0302326_10009393_pt1 | contig 21394 bp, 15 predicted proteins | sample Palsa_T0_3_FD_202264 | JGI IMG/M metagenome (GOLD analysis project Ga0302326, IMG submission 202264) | Peat permafrost microbial communities from Stordalen Mire near Abisko, Sweden - Palsa_T0_3 | ecosystem: Environmental > Terrestrial > Soil > Palsa > Peat permafrost | place: Sweden: Abisko... | reverse complement strand
TAGCCGCGGTGCCGCGCGTGTTGGATCTGATGCAGACGTACGTCCTGGAACGCTTTCCCGATCTGGCCGCGCGCGTCGACCAAGCCGTGCACCTGAAGGCTTGGCAACGCTGGTGGCACTTTCGCGATGTGCATCGTTTCTTCGGCCTGAAATTCTGGGCGTTCGTGTCCGGCGGAGCCGCGCTTTCGACGGTCGGAGAGCAGTTTTGGAGCCGTCTCGGCTTCGTGGTGATTCAAGGTTACGGCATGACGGAGACTACCGCGCTCGTCAGTCTGAATCATCCTTTTCATGCAGCGCAAGGCACCATTGGCCAAGTGCTGCCCGGTCGCGAAGTACGCCTCGGCGACGACGGCGAAGTTCTGGTGCGCGGCGAAACCATTTCCAACACCATTTGGCAGCACGGGCAGATGCAGCGCCAGCAATCGGAGTGGCTCGCGACCGGTGATTTGGCCACATTCGATGAAGCGGGGAACTTGCAGTTTCGCGGTCGCAAGAAAGATGTCATCGTCACCTCTTCTGGCCTGAACATTTATCCAGAGGATCTGGAAGCGGCACTCATGCGCCAGCCACACGTGAAAGCCGTGGCGGTGATCGAGACGGATGCGGGTCAAGGTCCCGAAGCGCGTGCCGTTTTGGTGATGCATCACGGTGCGTCCGCTGAGGCAGCGGTGAAGGGCGCCAACTGCGAATTGGCGGAGTTCCAGCAGATTCGGCATTGGGGTGTTTGGCCGGAAGCGGATTTCCCGCGGACCTCGACCGGCAAAATTCTGAAACGCGAAGTGGCGCGACGGCTGGCGCTCGAATCTATCGACTCGCAGACAACGGATTTGGACCTGGACAGCCTCGGGCGCGTCCAGTTGCAGGCACAGTTGGAACAGCAATGCGGCATCGCACTGGACGATAGTGCCTTACAAAAGGTCGCGACCCAGGAGGATGTGCGCCGCGTCATTGAGCAGGCAGAGAACGCAGCCGCCCGCCCGCGGTCCGATCATCGCCATTGGCGCTGGCCCTGGAACCCACTTCTGCAGCTTGTCCGCGCCGCGTTCTTGGAACTGATCGCGCTGCCTTTAGTGCGGCTCTTGGCCAAACCAAAGGTCATTTCCCACGCCGCGCATTGGCCCGCGCCTCCCGCGCTCATCGTGTGTAATCACATCACCTCCTATGACGCGCCCTTCATTCTCTATGCACTGCCCGGCGCCATTCGCCGCCACGTCGCCATTGCCATGGCCGGCGAAATGCTCCTCGATTACCGCAAGGGTCGAAATCAGGGAAGCTGGTATCTGAATCTGCTTTCCCCTTTTGCCTATTGGTTGATCACCGGCTTATTCAACGTTTTTCCGCTGCCGCAATACAGCGGATTTCGGCGCAGCTTTCAGCATGCCGGCGAGGCTGTGGATCGCGGTTTCAGTGTCGTCGTCTTTCCGGAGGGTCGCCGCTCCGGCGATGGCAAACCCCAGCCGTTCAAGGTAGGCGCCGGGCTGCTCTGGAAAGACCTGGGCACGGAAGCAATTCCTGTTCGCATCGACGGCTTGGGCGAATTGAAACTGTCAGGAGGCCGTTGGTTTCGAACCGGCACGATCACCGTCGTTGTAGGTGAACCTTTGCGCTTGGACGCAACGCTGTCGCCGGAAGAACTCACTGAGCAGTTACGCCAAGCAGTCTTCGATCGCCCCCACTAGACCCGCAATCGTGTGGACCACCGCCTCCGCATCCACGGTCAGCCCATGCCCGCGAATCGTTTTGCTGGTGACCGGGCCAATGCTCGCGATCTTCGAGCGCCGCAAGACCTCCGGCGAAACCAGGGAGGCCAGGTTGTCCACGGCCGAAGAACTGGCAAACGTGATCCAATCCGGAAAGGGCGGTCGAAAGACTTCATTCGCCCTGCCGGGAGCTTCCGGCGGCAACACGTTGCGATAAGCCTCGACCACGTCCACCCGAGCGCCGCGCCGGACCAATGCCTCGCGCACGACATCGCGGGTGACGGCGGCAGTGGGGATCAGGATGCGTCGTCCGCTCAGATCTTCCGCGCCTAACGCTTCCACCAAAGCTTCCGCCACATAGCTCTCGGGCGTCACGCTGACCGTAAATCCTTGTTGCTTGGCAAAGTCCCGAGTCGCCGCGCCGACCGTTGCGATGCGCGCCCGGCAGTCTTGTTTGCCCACAGCTTTGACGCCGTTCACACTGCTGAAGACGATCCAATCGTAAGAATCAATCTGGGAAATAGCTTTGGCCAGCGTGCTTGGGTCGGCCGGCGGAGCGATGCCGATCAGCGGCAGCAATATCGGTATAGCGCCGCGCTCTCGTAGCGGTACCGCCAGTTCTTCGGCTTGTTGCGCGGCCCGCGTGACCACGATGCGCCAGCCTTTCAGAGAAGCCCTCCCGCTCCTTGCCGCAGCAAATCATCAGCCACGCAGCGTCCTAACCGCTCCGCATCGCCTGCGCGCCCGGCGATGCTCGAATGGATCAGCACAGGCCGATCAGGCGCAAGGACCACAGCGGATAACTCAAGCGCATCGTTCTCAACCTTTGCATACGCTCCCACCGGCAACTGGCAACCGCCGCCCAGGCCCGCCAGCACCGCGCGTTCGGCCTCGACCGCTTGGCTGCTGGCTTGATGATTCAACCGCCGGCAGATCCTTTGCGCTTCGTCGTCGACGCGCGTCTGGACACCCAGCGCGCCTTGACCGGGAGCGGGGCAGAGCCGGTCGGGAGTAAACACTTCCGCTATCTCGCTCGCCAGCCCGAGGCGCTCCAGACCAGCGGCGGCCAGCAGGATGGCGTCAAATTCCCCCTCGCGGAGCTTACGTAAACGAGTGTCCACATTGCCGCGAATTGGTTCTATTTTGAGATCGGGCCGCAGCAGTCTCAGTTGCGCGGCACGCCGCGGCGAACTGGTGCCCACCAGCGCGCCCAGCACCAGATCGGGCAAACGGGCGCCGACAATTGCGTCGAACGGATTGGCGCGCGGCGGAACGGCGGCAATCGTTAAGCCTTCGGGCGATTCGGTCGGCAGATCTTTCAAGCTATGCACCGCCAAATCGATCTGACCGCTAAGTAGCGCTTCCTCAATTTCTTTGGTGAACAAGCCTTTTCCTCCGGCCAATGCCAGCGAGGCGGTTTGCATATGATCGCCGGTGGTTTTGATGATCTCGACGCGGCTTTCCACACCCGCTTTCGCCAGTTGGACGGCGATAAAGCGCGCCTGCCAGAGCGCTAGCGGCGAACCTCTCGAGCCGATGGTTAGTGTTTTCGCCGTCGCTGGTGGCATCGGATCGTTCTACTGGTCGCGCAGGCGGAACATGCGGCGTATCAAACTCGCGAGTTCACCGTCGCGTAGAGATTCTCCAGCAGAGGTAATGGCCGCCTGCTTGCGCATCTCCGAAATGGGCCCATGCGCGATTTTGTTCACAAGGCCGCGCGTCAAAGCGTCAATGGCGGCTTCCTGTTCCGCCGTCAAGCCGCCCAGCCGTCCGCGGTAGCGGCCCATCACATCCTGCCGGATCGTTTCGAGCTGCTCCTGCAGGCTCACAATGGTCGGCGTTACATCGCGCTCGCGCAGCTTGGCTTCCATGCGCGTCACCTCGCTCGCCACGATCTTCTCGGCTTGCTGCGCCACATCCAGCCTTGTCTTCAGATTTTGATCGGTCAGCCGCTGCAGATCGTCGATGTCATAAAGGAAGGCGTGCTCAATGTCGGCGACACCCGGCTCCACATTGCGCGGCACGGCGATATCAATCAGAAACATCGGCTGGTTCTTGCGCGCTTCGAGGGCGCGCTGCATCATCTCGCGCGTGATCACGAAACCCTGCGCCGCCGAGGAAGTGATCACAATATCCATTTCCCCGAGGCGTTGCGGGAACGTTTCGTAGGCGATCGTTTCTCCGTGGAAGAGGCGCGCCAGCTCTTTCGCCCGCTCGGCCGTCCGGTTGGTGATGAAGATACTGGCGGCGCCCGCGCGCATCAGGTGCCGCGCCGCGCCTTCCGACATTTTGCCCGCGCCCGCAATCAACACGCGCTTCTTGTTGAGCGAACCGAAAATTTCGCGCGCCAGTTCCACCGCCGCGTAACTCACCGAAACCGCGTTCTGACCGATCTCCGTTTCCGAGCGAATGCGCTTGGCGACGTTGAAGGCGCGCGTCAAAACCGCGTCCAGAATGGTCCCAATCGCGCCGTTGTCCCGCGCCTGCGCGCAGGCTTGCTTCAGTTGCCCTAAAATCTGCGGCTCGCCGACAATCATCGAATCGAGGCTGGATGCCACCCGGAACAGATGCCGGATCGCTTCTCTATTCTCGAAGCGATACACGTGCGGCAGGATCTCTTCCAGCGATAAGCCGGCGCGCCGCGAGAGCAGTGGTTCAATCAGCGTCTCCACGCCAAAATCGTCGTCGAGCGCCGCTGTCAGCTCTACCCGATTGCAAGTGGAAAGAATCAGCGCTTCCTTGGCGCCGCGCGATTGGACCTCCAAAAGCGCCGCGGGAATCTCTTCCATCCGGTAGGCGAGCTTTTCGCGAAGCTGCACTGGGGCGGTGCGATGGTTGACGCCAGCCAGTAGCAGCTTCATTGGGTCCAGAAGCTCCTCAGCGTGATGTGCGTGGCCCAGGTAATTAGCGAACACCCCAGCACGCCGACCGCCAGCCAAGCAATGCGGCGGCCGCGCCAGCCTGCCGACACTCGCAGGAAAATCATGGCCAGATAAAAAGCCCAGGTGAACAGGAAGAAATCGATTTTCGGGTCGCCGATCCAGGCCGTTCCTTTTTCGATAAACGCCCAGATCACGCCGCTCACCGTACCGATCGTGATGAAGACGAAACCAGTATTCATGGTTTGCGAGATGATCCGGTCTAAGGTGCCCAACGGCGGAAGTCGGTTGGCGGAAGGTGTCACGCTCTTGCTTTTGAGACGGCGCTCTTGCAGCAAATAGTAAACCGCCGCCACGGCGGCAAAGAACAACGCCGCGTAGCCAATCAGCACCGTGGAAATGTGAATCAACAGCCAGATGTTGCGCGCTTGCGCGCTCCATTTCTCTACCGGAAACTCCGTGGCTCCGATCACGGTCATGAAGAAGACCAGGGGAAACAGGCAAACGCTGAAGATCGAAATGTGGTAAAGCGAATAGGCAATCAGAAACAGGACGGCGATCAGAAACGCGCAAAGCGAGCTTGTTTCGTAGAAATTATTGAGCGGCAAATGACCCGTGTCGACCCAAAGCTCAACGATCGAAACGAGATGAAACACCGCGCCCGCTCCAAAAGCAATTAAGGCCGGTCCGAAGAATTGGTTACTTTTGCGAAACAGGTAAATCAGCGCATACAGCAGGCCGCACGAATACAGCGCGGCTGCGGTACGCAGCCAGAGAACACTCATTAAGATTGCCCACTCTCAGTATAGAGGTAATCAAATTCCGATTCCGGCTGCTCAATCGAGCGCTTACGATCATGGTTAGGACGAGTGGCGCCGCAACTGGCCCCATCCGAAATGATGAAAGGAAAGCGAATCGTATGAGCGATCAATTGCAGGGGAAGAGAGCACTGGTAACGGGCGGTTCAAAAGGCATTGGCCTGGCTATCGCGGAGGCGCTCGCAAAGGAAGGAGTGGAAGTCGCCATTTGCGGCCGCAGAGACAACGAACTGCGATTAGCGCTGGAAGATCTTCAAAAAACCGCGCCGCACACAAAAACGACTGCCTGCGTGGCAGACGTTTCCCGGCCGGCGGAGGTTCTAAACCTCTTTACCCATATCGACCGCGAACTCGGCGGCCTGGACATTCTCATCAACAACGCCGGGGTCGGAATATTTCGCCCAACCGCTGATTTGACGATTGAGGAGTGGGACCAAATGCTCGGCGTTAATCTTTCGGGCACATTTTATTGCAGCCGGTTGGCTCTCCCCCGTCTTCGCAAGGCAGGAGGTGGTTTCATTATCAACATCAGCAGCTTGGCCGGCAAAAACCCGTTCGCTGGTGGCAGCGGTTACAATGCCTCGAAATTTGGGGTGAACGGCTTCAGCGAGGCTATGATGCTAGACCATCGCAACGACAACGTCAGGGTCAGCTACATCATGCCGGGTAGCGTAGATACGGAATTTTCGGGTAAAGCCGCCCAGGAAAAATCCGGTTGGAAAATAGCGCCCGGAGATATCGCGGATATAGTCCTACATATTCTTCGGATGCCTAAGCGAACTTTGATCAGCCGGGTTGAGGTCCGGCCCTCCCGACCCGGCAAGAGCTAACGAGAAATAGCTAAGAAAACCCTGAGAAGAAATACCAAAACATCCTTGATGAACTCCGCTTCCTTTGACGATGAATTCAATAGCAAGCAGCTTAGACGCAATTACCTGCCCTGACGACGGGTGAACCGCCAGAGGCATTGCTGGAAGTGCATGAGTAGAAAGAAGGATCAAGAATTATGAGCCGGCTCCGAAAAGTGCTAGACCCAACGCGGACAGGGAAAGATGCAGAAGCATTGGAAAAAACCATGCTCAAGCTCATCGTGGGGCAGGATGAAGCCATTGAGCAGATTGTCAACATCTATCAGATGCACATCACTGGTTTGTCCGCGCCTGGCCGGCCAGTGGGAAATTTCCTTTTCCTGGGGCCGACGGGGTCGGGTAAGACCCGCACGGTGGAGGCAACGGCGGAAGCGTTGGTCCATAATTCACGAGCCGTGATTAAGATCGATTGCGCCGAATTTCAACACAGCCACGAAATTGCGAAGCTCATTGGATCGCCTCCGGGCTATTTAGGCCACCGCGAAACGCACCCCCTATTGAGCCAGGAAGTCATCAATCAGCATCACAGCGAGACGAACAAGCTGAGTTTCATTCTCTTCGACGAAATCGAAAAGGCCAGCGATGCGTTGTGGAACTTACTGCTCGGCATATTGGACAAAGCCACGCTCACTTTGGGCGATAACCGCAAAGTGGATTTCTCGCGCGCCATGATCTTCATGACCAGCAACCTTGGGTCAAGCGAGATGAGTTCCCTTGTCAACCCGAAGCTCGGATTCATGCGCAGCATTCAGGCGGGCGACCCGGTGATGGTGGTGGACGAAAAGCTGAATAAGAAAGTGGCCAAGAGCGGTCTGGATGCGGCCCGCCGCAAATTTACGCCCGAGTTCATGAACCGAATTGACAAGGTAGTCGTCTTTCGGCCCTTAGGCGAGCCGGAACTGCGCCGGATTCTGGATCTTGAATTAGGGCAAGTCCAACAACGAATTCTCTATTCTCCCGCCGATAAGACGTTTGTCATTACAGTCTCCGATAGCGGTAAGGATTTTCTGCTGACGGAGGGAACCGATCTCAAATATGGCGCGCGCCACTTGAAGAGGGCCATTGAGCGATTGCTTGTGCATCCACTTTCAAATTTAATGGCGACCAGTCAGGTCAGCCCAGGAGATTGGATTCAAGCCGATTTTGACACGGAACACGGCTGCTTGCTCTTTTCAAAAGAGGCGGAAGGATTGGAAGTTCACGCGATGGCAAACTTGATTGGCGAAAATTTGAGGATGCCTGCCGCCACCCAAGTCGCGAGCAGTCACGCGGACTTGGCTAAGACCGTGACCGCCGGCAAGTCTTCAAAGAAGTAGATCGTCGTCAGTGATGGAACTGGGTTCACCTTAAACCGCCTTCCTCCCGTTCAAACAGTTTTATCAATTCCTGTTTTATTAAACATTCACAGTGATTCAATGAGAAAGTCACGCAACGTTGCAACTCTTAAGGCATGGCAAACCTCATAGCACGGCGCTCGTCTGTCGCGGCGGCTCCCGTGCGAACTTTCGTGGTTCGGTTGTTGGCCTTATACATCGCGTATTGGGGTGCTATACCCGCTAGCGCGTCGACTCCAGTTGAAGCAAATGCCCCGTCGAACGAAATACGCTCTCAAGCCAGTTTCCAGCGCCACTATAAGGCCACGGCCTACATAACGCTGCTGTCTATTCCGATTTTCAGCCGTTCCGGGGTGGGTTTGGTTTCGCCGGCGCCGATGAGCATACCCGTGGCGCGCAGCAATCGCTGAGTTTGCGCTTCTTGAGTGGATCTACCCCCGAGCGCGCTCACGGCCTCAACCGCTTTGGATTCATTCAAGAAAATGTGGAGCAAAAAAATCGCATGATGGTCGCGGCCGATTATTTCGCCTTGATGACCGCCAGCGCGGAAGAGTCATGTACTGAAGCCAAAGCCGCGCTCAACGCCACCAACGGCCCGCAAGTTCCCTTTGTCGCGGCGCGGGCTGCGATCAACCAGCATCTTCTTTTGTGCGAACCTCACCGCCGGCTGGAGAGCCGCTTCAGCGGCGGCTTTGGTTGAATTGCTGCATCGTGGGCCAACCGCCGGTGTCTACAGCGCGCTCACGCAGGCGTTTCGCCGGGCCGATCCCCCTTGGGCCGCTGGTTTAACGGTCATGGTTTTACTCCCTCTGCTCTCGCATTCCATAGAAGCCATTGTGCATCTCTTGCGCGGCACTCCCAAATTGGGAACCAGCCTCAGCGCGTCGATTTGCTTTACCGCGCTGTCGACGCTTTTCAACCTCTATGCCATGCGCCGCGGTGTTTTAGTTACCGGCGGGGAAGATGAGGGTACGTTTTTCGACGACTTGCGGCGCATTCCAACAACCATCGCGCTGTTTGTCGCGGCCGGTCCTCTAGCCATTTTTCATGGCGCCAAGTGGTTGTGGACGCTCGGGATTAGCCGTGCGCGTATCCAAGCGCCCGCTAAAGTTGCTTGATACACAGACTTCTTCAGAAATTCCAAACGAGCAGCGTGACGACCCAAGCCACCGTTCCGAGCGCAATAATCGTCCACGCAATGACGTTCCAGCACTTCGCCTGGGTAATGGGCAGAAACACCGACGAACCGGTGCCATAGCGGACAAATAGAGAGTGGAATAGCCGCACTCTCATCTTATCGGTTTGACCTGAGCTCGCTTGAATCATGTAACCAAATTGTAACAGTTTTGAAGCTCCGCCGCGACGAGGCCCCACTTCTATGTCTCACACCCGTCGACGTGAAACGAAGACCGGGCACGGCATCGCGTTTGACACCATGCCCGCATTGCCAGTTCCTCAAAAATTAATACGCGCCGAAAGCTGGATCGAGCGCGGACCCGCGCCTTCAGCCGATTGCAAATTTGTCACGGAAGCAAAGCCCGAAGTGCCAATGGTCAAATTTCCGGGAACGGCGTAGTTCGGGTGGTTGAAGGCATTCGCCGCAGAGGCGCCGATCTGGACCTTGATGCTTTCCTTGACCGTCACACCTTTGAAAAGGGAGAGTGAGACCGCCTGCGTGCCGGGTCCAGTTACGGCTCCGACAGCTGAACTGGCGAAGCGGCCAATGTTGTCGGCTGGAGTAGCAAAAGCAGCAGGATTGATCCAGGTGTTGAGCGACTGCCCGGCATAGAGCGGTACTCCTTTCACCGCATCGGCGCGGCCGTCTCCCACCAGCTCGGGAAAGCCGGTTCCCGACGGGTCGCCCCCCGCCAGAATTGTCATGTAAGGGCCGGACTGAGCGACAATAACTCCCGCCAGTTCCCAGCCTCCCACCAAGCGGCTCACCAGCCCGTTCGATGAACTCATGAACGTCTTACCTTTGCCAAACGGAAGCTCGTAAAGGAAAGTAGCCAGGAACCTGTTCTTACGGGTAAAAGAGACGTTGCCGTAGTCATACGTAGGATTGAACTGGTTCGATATCGTCCCGCCGTTTTCGCCGGTGAATGTAGTGGGATCATAACCGGCGTTGTCGGAGAGATTTCTAGCGAAGATGTAACTCGCCTGGAACTGCAAACCACCCGAAAAGCGCTTCTGAATGGCAAACGTTCCAGCGTTATAGTTGCTCACTCCAATGGATTTCTGATAAGCGATATAGTTCCAAATAGGGAACGGAGCGGAAGAACTAAGAGCCGTGAACCCCGCGGTGTTGGGCGGAAGTTCGTTAGCATTGGTGATCACTCCCAAGTGCGATCCATGATTGCCGTCATAGGAGACGCGGAGAGCAAGGCCTTTGCCGAGGCTCTGTTCAAGAGTCAGATCCCACTCCTGGACGTAAGGATCATGGTAGTTCTTGGCATCGAAGGCTTGGTAGAACGACTGACTTCCCGGTTGTGCCAGATTGGCGGGAAACGCATAAGGGAACGTATAGGTTGGCTTACCGGGCGAGTTGTTGAATCCCGCCACGTCGCTCGTGTGAACGCCCCAGGCATCGTCGACCATACCGCCCATCAACGCTTCAATGAACTTGCCGTAGCCGCCGCGGATTACGGTCCTGTCACTAACGAAGGGCTTCCAGGCGAATCCGACGCGCGGGGCGAAGTCCGTCTTTTGTGAGTACCGCAAACTGGCTGGAACGCCCGCTTCGGCCGCAGTCAAAATGGGCGTGGGCGCTATCGACTGCGCGAAGGCGGGATTGAGTAGCGCAAACGAGGCCTGGTTCGGAATGATCACCGCTCCAGGCACAGTTTGGCCATTTACGACCGAAACATAATCCGGCAGGAAGTTGGTTACGTTATTGAGATGATCCCTGAGCATGGGATGGTATTCATAGCGCATCCCGTAATTGAGCGTGAGACGAGAGGAGACCTTCCAATCGTCTTGAACGAAGTAGCCATAGTGGCTGGCGTAGGCGTGAGTATCGGGTTCGAGCACTGTGGCAATGCTGTCCGAATCCGGAATACCAAGGAGGAATGCTTCGAACGGCTCGTACGGGGTTTGCACGCCGTTCGTCAGGTAGCCCGCGGTAACGTTTCCGTTGAAATTGTAAAGGCCGAGCCGGCGGCTGGCGAAGACGTTGGTATAGAGTCCATTTAGATAGCGATAATCGGCGCCAAACTTAATGGTGTGATTTTGTTTGGTCCAACTCAGCGTATCGAGAAGCTGGATGGTGCGGTTAGCTCCGAGTGAGGATGCGGTTCCGCCGGTGCCTTGATAGCCGGCGATTCTTACATTAGGAACGGCATCTCCGCTGGGAATCGAAAAGCCGCTAAGGCCGAGATCGCTGGCGATTCCGCTGGCCGTAATGCCGTAGCTAGTGGCGTAGTGATTCCCACTGATGCCGCCGCGCAGCTCATTGATGATGGAAGGCGAAATCACGTAGTTGTAGCCGCCCGAAACGGAGTAATCGATTTCCGGCTGGGAAAATGGACCTAACAGCGCGGAACTTGTGCTGGTGGGAGGGTTCTCCACCCGCCGGTTCTTGTAAGTCATACGAACATAAGTTTGTTGTTTCGTCGAAATGATCTGATCGAAGCGCGCATCGGCTTGATTGCTCTTAATGGGCGTGGCGAAATAGGCGGCAAAGTTGTTCGAGGTCGCACCGGGCAGGCCGTAATTCGGGAGAGGATACAGATACTGCAACATCTTCAGCGAAAGCGGTGAAATTTGATCGCTTGAGACCACCGGACCTCCCAACGAGGTCAGGTCACCTTGGCGCATCGCAACCGACGGAACGTTTTCGACTTGAATCACCTGCCGAGGAAGCCTTAGCGCTTCAAAACTACCGAAGAAAAAGGTTTTGTTGCGACCGTCATACAGCTTGGGAATTGAAATCGGGCCGCCCAAAAAGATACCGAAATCGTTCATCTTGAGAACAGGTGTCGTGTGTGTGAACGTGTTCGCGGCATTCATGTCATTGTTCTGGAGGTTTTCGAACACACCGCCGTGAAAGGAATTCGAGCCGCTCTTTGAAATGGTGGCGATATCGGCAACGCCGCCAAATTCGGCGGGGTTCACCACCTCACTGACGCGGATTTCCTCAATGGCATTAAAGGACGGAAATAATTCGTTTACCGGCCCCGATTCGGCAGCTCGGGGACCCATGACGCTGATGCCATCAATCGATACCGACAGCTGCGAGGGGTTCGAGCCGGCGACGGAAATGTTCCCGTTCGAATCTATCTGAACTCCTGGCTGGGTGGTGAGCGTGGAAATGGGACTAGTGGAGCCAGTTCCGCGCGTAGCAATAGCGATGGGGAGATCAACCAGTTCGCGGCCGGTCTTGGTTTCAGAGACGTTGGAAGTATCCGTTTGAATCAGCGCTCCCATGGACTCTTCCACGTTGACGGTTTGAGTTTGGGTGGCCAGTTTGAGTAAAGTGTCCAGGCGCCTTGTTTCGCGGGCTAGTAGTTCGAATTGAGCAAACTCCTCCTTCTGAAAACCGGGTGCCTCGATTACCAAGACATAAACCCCGGCTTCTACTTCGCCAAAGCGAAAATCGCCGCTTTCAGATGTCAGCGTGACTCGCTGGGCATCCGTGCCTTTGTTGGTAAGCTGAACCTTGGCCTGTGCGACGGTCTTGCCTGACGGGTCTTTCACAGTTCCGAGAATGGTTCCCGATATGGATTGCGCGAAGACAGACTCGGAGAGCCCCGTCAAGGCTGCGATCAAAAATAAAAGACGGAAGCAGATTGCGCTCTTAGCGCGACATAGAATGCGAATCGGCATAGTACCCCCATTTACAGTTCGAGATAGAGTTTCGATTTACTCGCGATTGACCGCTACAGTTGCAGCATAGGAGCTTAAGCGGCAAATGAGCACCTACGGCTTGGGTACTCGCGGGTCGGACGGGGCGTCAGAACGAAAACAAGGACCAGATATTCTGGGCAGGCTAATTTATCGTCTGAGCGCTAGATAACTAGCAAGATTGAATATAAGTTTATAGGTACGGTTACTAATTGTCAATCACTAGAATTGATCTATTTGATAACTTATCAGCGGCGAGCCAACGTAATCACGTTCGTAGTCAGGTCCCGTTTCAAATCCATAAACTTTATCGATTCCAGCGTAGCAGCGTCAAACACTTCAATTGTGGGACCGGAACCGAACAAATAAATCTTCTTTCCATCGCCGCTCAGGCCGAAGTTGAACGTTGGTCTGGATTCGAACTCGCGCTTCTTGATAACCTTGTGGGTCTGCAAATCCCATACCCACCACTGAGTGTGCCGGTTTCCCAGCGCGGACGTGTACATAACCGAATAGCCGAGCTTTCGATCCGGCGAAATCATAAAACCCAGCATAGGCAAAGCAGGGCCGACCGGCTTGTAATCCACTTGGCGAGTGAGCAGATTCAGGGAGGCAAGCCCAAGCAAGCCTTTGTGAACGATGGGATCGACCGAGACGAATACGGAGGTAACAGTCGACGGATCGTCGTAGGGGTCGGCGCTGACGCTTAAGCGAAACGGAGATGCTCCCGGATAGGGCGGTTTCGACAAAGCGATCTTGTCGACTTGCTTAAAAGTCTCCAGATCGTAAATCAGAATATCGTCGTCAAAGACGTACAGCAATTTGCCGTCGGGCGAAACTTTGAACGTCGCCACGAATCCAAAGCCTTCGTCAATTTCCGGGGGGAAGTGAAACGCCTTAGCGATCTTTTTATTCGCCAAATCAATGGCGACAAACATGGCGGGCTCAATCCGGTATTGGTCGATTTCCTTGATAGCTGTCCGCAATGTCGTATAGAGGTATTTACCGTTCGGATCTACCGCGAGTCCGGAATAATCGAAACTGAGAGAACCCGGCAGCAGTGGATCGGGTGTAATCTCTTGAATCGTTGGCGTGCTGCGGCCGTCTGCCAAATTGAAGCTACTGACGACCTTGCGCGACGGAAGGTCTACCACTTCAATCAGCATCCTTGTCGTGACGATGTAAAGCTGTTTCTGGTCTGCCGATAGAGCCGTGTTGCGCGGAATTCCTCCCAAAGGGATTTCCGCCACTACATCCTCCGTGGCTTCGTCAATCACCAGTAACTTGTGATCGAGGGTGCCGACGTACATGTAGTGACCGTCGCTGCTGGCTGCCTGGTCGGCCTTCCCCTGCCGAGGACTCAGGCCGGCAATGAGCAGAGAGATCGCCGCCGCGGCGAGCAGGCGCGTCACAGGCTTCTGAGTGTCGGTCATTGTGAAACCTCCGGCTGATCGTAATGAATATAAAGCGGCACGCCCACTACAAGGTAAGATTTCGCTTTCAACAATTTCCCATCGGGTGCCTGGAATGAAGCGTCCACCCACACATCCCCATAGTTATCGGTGGGTAAATTATTCGCCTGTTTTTTGCGTTTCGGGTTCGGACCTTCCAAGGATGGAGTAAAGAGCCCGGAATCGTTGATTTCGCCAACGTAATTGACGTCATCATCGTCAGGGGTTGAGTAAAACTCTTCGAGCGACCAGTTGGCCGTCACTGGACCGAGCACTACATCGTCGGCGGTACCGGGCGTGCCATCGGGACCGGCGGCAAACGCCACAGCTTCAAACTGCGCATACTGCTTCGCCGCGATGGTCCCGCCTAAGCGCGCGAAACTGGCGTCCGGCATCACCTTTATATAGGCAACTTTTTGGTACACGGCAAACGCTTTGACGGCCGAAACTCCGTGGATTGCGATGTCGTGGACAGAGTCGGGAAGGCCTTCGGAGACCGCCACCTGGAGCTTTGCCGAAGTGGGCGTCACCTGAAGCACTGTCAAAACTTTCACCCCTGGCCCAAAATCCACATCGCGCGGAGCGAGGCTGGCAGGGAAACCGCCTCCATAAACGGTTACTTCGTTGGTGGACGGCGAACGCATGGAATAGGTGTCGGTGCCGAACACCACCGTCTCCTTGCCCATGCGACTCAATTGAACGTCTATGCCGAATTCATCATATCCGCCCCAGAACCACCGGCCCTCCATGGAAGCCCCATCGCGCGAGATCATCATAGCTTCCTTGTTTTCGGGCGGAGCGTAGTTAGGATCCTTCGTTGAAGTATCGGGATCGCCGAGTTTCGAACGGCCTCGCCAACTATAGCCCGTGTAAACGATGCCTTTGCCCGTGCGCTTCACCACGCGGCCCGTGTTGGCATAATGCAGCTCGATTTTTGTGAGGAATTCGTCCGCAATGGGCGCTGGTTCAATTGTCAACTGACCGTATACCCGGCCTTTGCCCTTCTGAAAACCATTGACCAACCAGCTACCCGATAGATCGGGAGTGTGCATAATGGATTTCCACGCGGTCCATTCGGGCGTGATGAGCGGCTGATTTTCCGCTAAGTAATCAAGCGCAACGTCAAGAGGCGACTTAGCCGGCTTCTTTGGCGGTTCGGGATAGCTGACATCCGTTGAGTACATGCCGGTGGTGGTTGTCACGGCCGCTAGCGCCGTTGCTCTTCCAAGATAGGGACGAAAGATGGAAATCTCGGTATATGGGAACAAAGCCATGTGCATGTTCGCAAGTTTCACGTAATCCTCGCGTGTCCGCCTCTGACCAAGCACCCGTCCAACTGTGTGGCAGGTGTTGCAGGTAGTTTGCAGCGGCGCGGGGGTGATGGTTCCATCGTCCTGATCGCGAAAGCGCCTGTGTTCAGCTTCCCAAAACACCGGTTTCGCTTCTTCCGGAGCCAAACCGTTATTTTTGCTTAGATATCTGAGAATCTTGCCCGTTTCCTCAGGCGTGCCATTGAACCCATGCAGGCGCACCATACGTTTGATGGCCTGCTCCCAAACCTCTGGGGTAGTGCGAATAAAGGAAAGGCGTCGCATGATACCAGCTGAATCGCGCGCATGACAGCCGCCGCATTTGGCGATTGTCAGTGGATCGTCAATGGGAATGCCGACCGCTTGGCCACTAGTCTCAGCGCCGCTTACCGCAGCCGCTGCGAGTATTGTCGTGAGCAAAAAAAACCGGGAGGTCTTCGGTAGTCGTCTATACATGCGATTCCCTTCGGAAATGCAATAACCGGGCGTGTCATCGCCACACTGTGAAAAGCGGACTGAGGGAGCGCTAGACGGGGGTCGACGTGGAACTGCGCTGAATAGGTACTTGGAAGTATATTTCGGCTAGTACGAACCTGTCAAGGACTTTTGGCTGAGACCCCCTCCGCGTCGGTCCACGGATTTTTCTATCACTGGATTTTATTGAGCGGATTAAGAATGGTGATACCACTCATAACAATTTTCACTGTCGAGACTTGTACCACTAGTTGTATGATAACGGGTTACCGCTATGAAACTCCTGCTTGCAACCTTTCTGGTGTTGCCGCTGCTCGCACAGAACCAGAAGCCGCAAGCTGCCCCGTCCGCAGATTCGGCCAAGCTGGCGCCCGTTGAGGGCATTCCTGTGACCAGCCAACTTGTGATATCGAAGTGCGGCGGTTGTCACACGAAAGACGAAAAAGGGAATATGTTGCGCATCTCCTGGGAGCGCGCGACTCCCGAAGGTTGGGAACAAGCGATTAAGCGCATGGTGCGTCTGCGCGGCGTGAGCTTAACTCCGGAAGAGGCTCGCTCAATCCTAAAGTATCTCAGCACCGATCACGGTTTGGCGCCGGAAGAAGCGAAACCTGTGCTGTATTACGCGGAACACCGCATTCAAGACGAAACCAATATTCCTTCCGACGCCGTGCATGGTGCTTGCGCCAACTGCCATGCCATGGCGCGCGGCCTCTCGTGGCGGCGTACGCCGCAAGATTGGAAACTGCTCGCGAATCTGCACATCGCTCTTTATCCGCAAGCCGACGAGCCTTTCAGACTGGGCCTTGGCGCCGGTGCGGGCGGGGGCGAGAGTAACGACCACCATGCCGATGCGAACGCGCCCTCGCCGCTGGACGAAGCGATGGCGTTTTTGAGCAAGACAGCACCTCTGGAAACACCAGAGTGGGCGGCTTGGAAAGCAAAGATGCGCGCTCCCAAGCTGCTGGGCCGCTGGATTGTTTCGGCTCGTCTGGCGGGTCATGGCAAGTTTTATGGGGACATGGTTGTCGAGGCCAAGCCTGGAGTCGAAGATGAGTTTACGACGCGCGTGAAGTTGACCTCATTGAAAGATGGGTCAACCATGACGCATACCGGCCGCAGCGTGGTGTACGCAGGTTACGCTTGGCGCGGGCGATCAAAAGGAACGCTAGCGGCGAATGCCGCTCCGGACGACCTGGCACGCGAAATGCGCGAAGTCATGCAATTTTCGCCCGACCAAGCGAGCGCCGAAGGCCGCTGGTTTTGGGGCGAGTACCAGGAATTTGGATTCGATGTAAAATTGCAGCGATCGTCGGCCGATCCGACTCTCATCACTGTGGACCGCTCCTCGCTTAAAACCGGGACGACGGGAAATCGCGTGCGCCTGATTGGCGAGAGTCTGCCGGCGCAAGTGGCCGCTGACGATTTGGATTTTGGATCGGGCGTGAAGGTGAAACGTATTGTCTCGCACAGCGCTACAGAGATGATTGCGGAGGTGGATGTGGCATCGGATGCGGTGTCGGGAAAACGCGATATCGCTTTCCGCCGGTCAGTGTTGCCCAGCGCGATCGCAGTGTACGATCATCTGGATTACATCAAGGTTACGCCGGAGTCGTCGCTGGCAAGGCTCGGCAGCGAGACACATCCCAAAGGCTTCCAGCAGTTTGAAGCTATCGGCTATCAACGGGGTGCCGACGGCAAGATGCACACGGCGGACGACGTTGAACTTGGTCCGATTGATGTGAATTGGTCAGTTGAAGAATTCTATTCGACCTATGGCGACGACGATAAAGAGTTTGTCGGATCTCTGAGTTCCACCGGTTTCTTTACGCCGGCTTCCGATGGGCCCAATCCGCAGCGCAAATTCAGCCGCAACAATTACGGCGATGTTTGGGTGGTGGCTACGTCAAAGGAAGAAAAAGATAAAGAGGGCAGACCGCTGGCCGGCAAATCATACTTGGTGGTTACGGTCCCGGCTTACATTAGGTGGGATCAGCCCGAGGTGGGACAATGACACTGGCCACAGAGACACGCGTTTATCGGTTGGGCGAATTCCATCGCTTCGAATCCCAAGATTCTGAGTTTCTCTACCTTGTGCCGGCGGGGGCGATTTTCGCAGTTGACGAGGCTGTGGCAAAACTGATCGCCACCTTGAGCGCGGGTGAATTGGAACATCAGCATTTGGTGGATGCTCTGACCGCGAGCGGCCTCAGCATAAGCGATGCGGAAGAATTGATCTCTGAGATGTACCATGCCGGTGTAATCGCGGCCTCAGATTCGATTCGCGAGCAGACACAGCCTCTGCCAGACGTTTTTCCTATTCAGACGCTGGTGATGAATCTCACGAACCAGTGCAATCTTTCGTGCCAATATTGCTACGAATTCGGCGCGGATAAAGTGGCCACCCCTGAAGGGAAGCCCAAATTCATGGATCTGCCAACGGCTAAGGCTTCGGTGGATTTCCTGCTGGCCCAGTCGGGCGACCGGCGCGCGATTCACATTACTTTCTTCGGCGGCGAAACACTGATGAACTTCCCGCTGCTGAAGGAGGTTGTCACTTACGCCAACGAAAAAGCCAAGGAGCAAGGGCGCAACATAGATTTCAGCCTCACTACCAACGCCACGTTGCTCACGCCGGCGATTATTCAGTTTCTTTCGGAGAACCATATTGGCGTCACTGTCAGCATGGATGGACCGAAGGAGATGCACGATCAACTGCGGGTCTTCGCGAACGGTAAAGGCAGCTACGACATTATCGAACCAAAGGTGCGGGCGCTGATCGAAAACCACCGCACGAGACCGATCACGGCGCGCGTCACGCTCACCTCCGGCGTCTCCGACGTAATTCGTATCTTCCGGCACTTGAAACAGGATCTTGGCTTTCATGAAGTTGGTTTTGCGCCGGTGACATCTTCGCCGAATCAGCTTTACTCCATCGGGCAAAAGGGTATGGACGGCATGCTCGAACAGTTTCACGTTCTGGCAGATGAATACCTGGAATACGCGGTTCGCGGCGAGGCGCACGGTTTCTCAAACGTAAGCGACACCCTTGCCGAGTTATGCCAGGGCGTGAATAAGTCGCATCCCTGTGGCGCGGGACTGGGGTTGCTGGGAGTCGGGCCGTCCGGCGATCTCGCACCGTGTCACCGCTTCGTCGATTCCGACCAACATGCGCTGGGTCATATTTCGACGGGAATAGACCGCGAGAAGCAGGCCGATTTTCTACAGCGTGGGCATATCGATTCGAAATACGATTGCCATACGTGCTGGGCGCGACCGCTGTGTGCGGGTGGTTGCCACCACGAAGCGTTTGTACGGTACGGCGATACGGGGCACCCCAATCTCCACTATTGCGATTGGATCCGCGACTGGACGAATAAGTGCCTCGAGATCTATGGCGCGATTGCCGTGAGGAATCCCGGGTTTTTGCAACAGTTTGCTGAAAGGAAGGCTGCACAATGAAACACATGCGAGCTCTGAATAAGAAGGCTGCGCGTATTGATAATTACGTTTCCTCGCGCACTGAAGATGTGATCGCTTTGCAGGACCACAGCGCACAACGCCCCCACGTGCCCATGGGCTGCGCATTGATGTTCTCACCGGGTTGGGAAGTAGACGCCGCCGGCGGTACAGCCGGACTCTGTCAACCGGTTGAACGCGACATTTACGATTGTTTCGTGAGTTGTTATTGGCCCGCCCAAGTGCCGGACCACCTGAACAACGCAACCGATTGGATATCGAAATGCGCGACCGCTACCAAGGATTGGCGAAATCTGGATATCATTTTCCCATGATTTGGCGACTGACATTGGGGTTGACGGCTCTTGCCGCGCTCGCTACCCCGGGCACTCTTTACCTCCCGGCCTATCCGGCCTCGGTTCTTGTCTTCGACGAAGACAAAGCGGAGATTGTCGATCGCATTCCACTCACCACCGGCACTCCAATGAGTATCCGGCTGGCTGCCGATCACAAGAAGCTCTATGTGACCACCATTGATCACAATGGGATTGAAGTGATTGACGTGGCCACGCGCAAAGTCATTAATCATTTCGTGCTCAACACCCCGACCAAACAGTATCGCCTGTTCGCCGGTACCGCGTCTCCCGACGGTAAGTTCTTCTACGCCGTAACTAAGGAAATCACCATGTTTCCCGAGCATTTTGATGTCGCTAAGCCCAAATATACGCTCATTGACATGGATCAGCAAAAGATCGTCAAAACCTACGACATCACCAAGGAGGAAGAAGCACTGAACCAGGGAGACTGGGGCATTGGCGCGATTGAGGTTTCTCCGGATGGAAAGCTTCTTTATCAGTTTGGCGAGAAGATTACGGTCTTACAGTCCTCCGATTTTAAGGTACTCGATCACATTGACCTTATGAGACCGGATGAACCCGGCATGGAGAATGTCCGTTACGGCGGCGCCGCTCTACCCTTCGGCGGCGACTTAGACCTTTTCAACGAACCGGGCGAGCATATGGCCTTGTTCGTTTCCTCCGATCCCGTGGTTCACAACCACGTCTTCGGCTTGGCGCGCTTCGACCTAAGTACCAAACGGATGGATTTCAATCCCATCGGCCCGGCCCCCGCAGGCATGGCCGGCCTGGAAGTCACTCCGGATAAGAAGTGGGCTTATACAGTTGTCGAGAATGGCAAGCACGGCAACAAGCGCTGTGAGTTCTGGTCTTTTGACTTGTCAAGCGACCGAATTGCGCAGCGGGCGGATCTTCCGTGCCGCACTCGTTTCACGCTCGGCATTTCCTCTAACGGAAAGAAGCTCTACATCTACGGAGCCGGCTTCGATATCGAAGTGTACGATGCCGCGACACTCAAGCATGAGACAACCTGGGATTTGAACACCGACGTGACGTACGCGGGCATCGCGGTGCTTCCGTAGAAATGGCGGAAGGCAGGTGGGTTGGAGCGCGATGGAGCGGAAACTGCGGGTCTTGAAAGGGCGAAAAGTGCGCTTTATTGGCCAAATTGAGGTTCGCGAACTTGTCGAGTCAAGATTAATTTGCGATACGAACCCAAATCCGGGCCAGAGGGCCGATTTGAAAAAACGAACCCAACGGCGGGATAACTGCCTCGCCGTTGGGAAGAGCCTGGAGCCGGGTTCGTTCGTCGTTGCATTCTCGACGCTAATCCATAATCGGTTAAACCTCTTTGGCCCTGTGGGCCATCCCTGCGGATGAAAATGGGTGACCCAAAAGGCGCGACAGGCGTTCCCGGAAGACCTGCAATATTAAGTTTTCAAATAACCCTGGGCCGACGCTTCGAACACCTTGCGGCGAGGAAGAATCGGCGCTTACCGCGAAAGTATTTTCGAGGCAAAGATCGAAGCCGGAAGGTTCCCGGCTTGGCGAAAGGGGGCGCGATCCAGCTTTACTGGAAGACGCCTGGCGGCGATCGCGTTAAACTGCTCTGAGGCTAGCGAGAGGCGAGGTCGGTCTGGTGAAAGATCGTCGGGGTCACAAGGATGGAAACTATTTATTTTCAGAGGGTTAGTGGCGGAAAAATAAATCTTCGATGTTTGTGACCGGTGGCGCTGGGCCAAATGCTCTAGGCCGAAGTTCTGACGCCTCAAACCCTCAGCGGTCACCCAAATCCGGCCTATAGTGGTCACCTCAAAACCGGCCAATGAGGTGACCGCCGATCCACCGTCAGAAGCGGGTCTTTTCACCCCAGCGGAAACAAACGTACCGACGCCACTGGCC
>Ga0302326_10009390_pt1 | contig 21396 bp, 17 predicted proteins | sample Palsa_T0_3_FD_202264 | JGI IMG/M metagenome (GOLD analysis project Ga0302326, IMG submission 202264) | Peat permafrost microbial communities from Stordalen Mire near Abisko, Sweden - Palsa_T0_3 | ecosystem: Environmental > Terrestrial > Soil > Palsa > Peat permafrost | place: Sweden: Abisko... | reverse complement strand
TGGGTATGGCGTGAGCTGGGAGAAGCCCTGCGCCTTGCGGGCCGCAACGAAGAGGCCCTGACCGCACTGGACCGGGCGCTGGCCCTCGACCCGGACTCCGCCTGGACGCTGGGCACCAAGGGCCTGGTCCTGCGGATCCTCGGCCGCACCGACGAGTCCCTGACCGCACTGCAGCGCGCCACCGAACTCGACCCCGGCATCGGCTGGATCCAGGGCGAACTGGGAGAAGCCCTGCGCCTGGCGGGCCGCCACGAAGAGGCCCTGACCGCACTGGACCAGGCGCTAGCCCTCGACCCGGACTCCGCCGGTGCGCTGGGCACCAAGGGCCAGGTCCTGCGGGCCCTCGGCCGCACTGACGAAGCGCTGACCGCAGTGCAGCGCGCCACCGAACTCGACCCGCGCATCGACTGGGTATGGCGTGAGCTGGGAGAAGCCCTGCGCCTTGCGGGCCGCAACGAAGAGGCCCTGACCGCACTGGACCGGGCGCTGGCCCTCGACCCGGACTCCGCCTGGACGCTGGGCACCAAGGGCCTGGCGCTGCAGGCACTAGGCCGCAACGACGACGCGCTGACCGCACTGGACCAGGCGCTGGCGCTCAACCCGGACTCCGCGCCGATGCTGGCCGCCAAGGGTCAGGTGCTGCGGGCCCTGGGCCGCAACGAAGACGCCCTGACCGCACTGCAGCGCGCCACCGAACTGGACCCCGGCATCGGCCCCATTCACGGCGAGCTGGGAGAAACCCTGCGCCTGCTCGGCCGCTACGACGACGCCCTGACCGCACTGGACCAGGCCCTGGCCCTCGGCCCGGACTCCGCCTGGACGCTGGGCACCAAGGGCCTGGCGCTGCAGGCACTAGGCCGCAACGAAGAAGCGCTGACCGCACTGGACCAGGCGCTGGCGCTCAACCCGGATTCCGCGCCGATGCTAGGCGCCAGGGGTCAGGTGCTGCGGGCCTTGGGCCGCACTGACGAAGCCCTGACCGCACTGCAGCGCGCCACTGAACTGGACCCCGGCGTCGGCCTGATGTACGGCGAGCTGGGAGAAACCCTGCGCCTGCTCGGCCGCTACGACGAAGCCCTGACCGCCCTGGACCAGGCCCTGGCGCTCGAACCGGACTCCGCCTGGACGCTGGGCACCAAGGGCCAGGTGCTGCAGGCCCTGGGCCGCACTGACGAAGCGCAGACCGCACTGCAGCGCGCCGCCGAACGCGACCCCGCCCTGAACTGGGTATGGCGCGAGCTGGCAGAAACCCTGCGCCTGCTCGGCCGCTACGACGAAGCCCTGACCGCCCTGGACCAGGCCCTGGCGCTCGAACCGGACTCCGCCTGGACGCTGGGGGCCAAGGGCCAGGTGCTGCAGGCCCTGGGCCGAAGCCAAGAAGCCCTGACCGCACTGCAGCGCGCCGCCGCGCTGGACCCCGCCTTGATCTGGGTCAGGCGCGAGCTGGCAGAAACCCTGCGCATGACGGGCCGCAACGAAGCGGCCCTTACCGTACTGGACCAGGTCCTGGCGGTGGACCCGGATCCCGCCTGGACGCTGGGCACCAAGGGCCTGGTGCTGCGGGCCCTGGGCCGCAACGACGAAGCCCTGACCGCACTGGACCAGGCACTGTCGCTGGAACCGGACTCAGCGCAGATGCTGGCCGCCAAGGGCCGAGTGCTGCAGGCACTGGGCCGTAACGACGAAGCCCTGACCGCACTGGACCAGGCCCTGGCACGTGACCCCGGTTCAGCCACGGCGCTGGGCACCAAGGGTCAGGTCCTGCGCGTACTGGGCCGCTACGAAGAGGCCCTGACCGCACTGCAGCGCGCCACCGAACTAGACCCCGGCGTCGGCTGGATCCAGGGCGAGCTGGGAGAAACCCTGCGCCTGGCGGGCCGCAACGAAGAAGCCCTGACCACCCTGGACCAGGCACTGGCGCTCAACCCGGACTCCGCCTGGACGCTAAGCGCCAAGGGTCAGGTGCTGCTGGCCCTGGGTCGCAACGAAGAAGCCCTGACCGCACTGCAGCGCGCCTCCGAACTAGCCCCGGACTCCGCCTGGACACTTGGCACGAAGGGCCAGGTGCTGCGCCTAATGGGCCGCAACGAAGAAGCGCTGACGGCACTCCGGCGTGCCGCCGAGCTCGGCCCGGCCGTGAGCTGGGTGCAGAGCGAACTCGCCGCCGCCTACTTTGGGGCCGGGCAGAGCGAAGAGGCGCGTGCTGCCGCAGATCGCACGCTCGCGCTGGATCCCAACGACAGTTTCGCGCTGGTGATTCAGGGGCAGTTGCTCATCGACTCCAGGAATTACGAGCGGGCCGCGGCTGTTCTCGACCGCGCGCTTGCCATCGCGCCCGATTACGTGTTCGCTATCCAGACGAAGGCCGCGGTCCTCCGTGGCCTCGAGCGATATCAGGAAGCGCTGGCGCTCCTGGACAAGACGCTCGAGATGGAGCCGGATAATCAATTGTCGGTTAGCACGAAGGCCCTGTTCCTCTGCGTCCTGGCAAAGTTCGACGAGGCTCTCCAGACGCTGGCTGTGATCAGCGAGGCTGCGCTAGAGCCATGGAGCCGAGCCGTCAAGGGTTTGGCGCTGCTGCACTTCGGCCGGGACAGGGCCAGTGCGGCCAAGCACGAATTCGAGGTGGCCCTGGCCGCGGACACGAGCACTTTGTGGTGGCACGTCGGGCTCGGTGATGCTCTGTGGCTGCTGGGCGACCCGGTCGCGGGGACGCAATTCGAACAATGTATTCGTTTCGCCGACGAGCAGGGGCTGGCGGACTCCGACAGCCTCTCCAGCGTCGGGTGGTGTCAGTACCGGCTTGAGCGTTACGACGACGCCGCCCGCTTGTTCACGCAGGCAATATCGCTCGATCCATCCGATGCGTCCAAACAGTTCAACCTGGCCCTGGTCCTGCTCTGCGGCGACCAGGGATCGCTCGCGGCCGAGGAGTACGAGCGCGGGTTCCGCATAACAGCCAAAAAGGCCGATCCGCTATTCCGGCAAGGGCTGCTCATGCTGGCCGCCTTCGACCTCGAAGAGGCGATCGTCGAACGCGATCACCCCCGGCTGGCCCCGGAGGGCGACAGCGCGGGACGGCCGGTGCCCGCGGCGGAAGAGACAGACCTTTGGCGCTCGCTGCTCAGCCGGATCGAAGCGAACGCAGCCATCGAACCCGGTCCAGAATCGCCGGCCCTCGGCTCCTAGGCCGGCCCTGAGCGGCCGGCGCGAGATCTCGGCTAGATGCCGAGCTCGGCAAGTATCGTTTCAGGCTGGTAGCTTTCGGCCGACGCGGTAGCGGGACTACGTTCGCCGGTTTCGACTGCCGTCCGCAGGTCAGCCTCGCTGAGGGCGGACCTGGGTGTCTCCTCGAAGCCCTGCTTCCCGCCTTCTTCGTCGAGAAGTTGCTCGGCGGCAGTCTCCTCTTCGAACTTCTTCAGGTACATCGCCAGCAGTCGTTTGCGATGAGGTCCGGTGATGTCCTGGCAGCCAGCAAGGCTGGTGGCCAGGAGCCGGAGCGTCTTCCTGGCTGCCTCCGGGTTGCCGTTCCAGATGTGATCCACCACTTTCGGCCAGTAGATCTTGTGGAAGTCGAAGGTGGTGTAGTCGGGCCGGGATAGCAGCGGGACCATCTCGAATAGCAGGAAATCAGCCTCCCTGAATTCGGCAAGTCCGCCGCTGTCGTCACAACGCCAAAGTATCCCGTCCCGGACCCTGAGAGCCTGCCGCTCGCTCTCGCCGACCGCGCCGATTAGAACCTGAAATCCAGGTTTCAGGACCGATCCTTGGTAACGCTGAGCGGTCTCACCGGATGGGTTGGCCAGCTGATGGTACATCGCCATCCGCAGCTCGACGTCACGCATGCCAAGCAGCCCTTCAATCCCGCTGACAAGCGGCTCGGCGACGCTGACGAAGCTGCTCAGCTTGCTGAGGTCGAATGCCTTGGTCATCGTCTCAAGCAACGAGAGCACCGGACCTGCCCAGTCGCTGGTGACGACCCGGAACAAGCCGGCGAAGAGTTCAAGATCATCCCCCGCGTACGGGAACGGCCCGGCGACCCGGACGTTCCGGAACTCGACGTAATTTCGCTTGTCGAGCTGCGAGACACTGGCCAGCAGCTCCGGGCCGACCAGGAACGGGACAGTCCGGCGTTCCCCGGCATAGAGGAACTGGGTCATGAGCGAGGCGAGCGGGATGAACTGCCGCCAGTACTCGCGCCCGTACTGCAGGTGCAGCTGGCTCAGCCTGATCTCGAAATAGGTCTCCTCGGGAACGAAACCGGCGCCCTGGCCAGCAGTACCGGTATCGAGCACGCAGTCCTCGGGGATCTGGAAACTGGCAAAGGAGGTAGATGGCGTGCGCGTAACCGAGTCAAACAGTTTCCGCAACTGCATTGCGGCCCCCAGCGTGTTTGTCATACCGACGAATAACGCCAGCCTAACATTCGCCAACGCGCCGCCAAGGCTAGAGTCGCCCGAACCTATATCGCGGTGCTATTTCAACGAAACGGTAAGCACACGGTGGAAGGGCGGCCAGGGCCGAACGCGCTGCCATCCCTTAAGCGCGCCCCCTCCGGCTAGCGATGGCGGCGCTCGGCCCCTGGGCGCCGCCGCACCCGGCGTGCGGCGGGTTCGGCGCGTTCCCGGCCACGGCCGGTACCATCCGCTCCCGGACGTGCGGGACAATGTCAGAGTGAGCGATGTCCCTCAAAACCCCCTAACCCGGGCTGCCAAGATGGCCAGGTTGCCGATCGGGCTGGCGGGCCGCACGGCCCTCGGGGTCGGGAAGCGGATCGGCGGCCGGCCGGCCGAGATCGTGGCCCAGGAAATACAGCAGCGCACCGCCGACCAGATCTTCCGGGTCCTCGGCGAGCTCAAGGGCGGCGCCATGAAGCTGGGCCAGGCGCTGTCCATCTTCGAGGCGGCGCTGCCGCCCGAGCTGGCCGGGCCGTACCGGGCCACGCTGACCAAGCTGCAGGAATCCGCGCCGCCCTTGCCCGCCCGCAGCGTGCACCAGGTGCTGGCCGCCGATCTGGGCGAGGACTGGCGGGATAATTTCGCCGAGTTCAGCGACGCCCCGGCCGCCGCGGCGTCGATCGGCCAGGTGCACAAGGCGACCTGGCGCGACGGCCGGCAGGTCGCGGTGAAGATCCAGTACCCCGGCGCGGGCCGGGCCCTGATCGGGGACTTCAACCAGCTCAGCCGGGCCGGGCGGCTGTTCGGCCTGCTGATGCCGGGGCTGGAAGTCAAGCCGCTGCTCGACGAGCTGCGCGACCGGGTCACCGAAGAGCTCAACTACGAACTTGAGGCCGCCTCCCAGCAGGCGTTCGCCGACGCCTACGCGGGCGACCCCGACATCTACGTGCCCGGGGTCATCATGGGTACGGACCACATCCTGGTCACCGAGTGGATGGACGGCACGCCGCTGTCGAAGATCATCAGCGACGGCAGCAAGACCGAACGTGACCGGGCCGGCATCCTGCTCGTGCGGTTCCTGTTCTCCGGGCCCTCGCGGGCCGGCCTGCTGCACGCGGACCCGCACCCGGGTAACTTCCGGCTGCTGGACGACGGCCGGCTCGGCGTGCTCGACTTCGGCGCCGTCGACCGGCTGCCGGACGGGCTGCCGCCGTTCTTCGGCCGGCTGCTGCGGATCATGCACGACGACGACGCCGACGTCGAGGCGGTCGAAGCCGAGCTGCGCGCGCATGGGTTCCTCCGGCCAGGTATCGACGTGGACCTGGACGCGCTGCACGCCTTCCTGGCGCCGCTGGCCGAGCCGTCCAAGGTGGAGTGCTTCAAGTTCAACCGGGAGTGGCTGCGCGAAGAGGCCACCCGCGTCACCGACATGCGGGCGAGCAACATCACCAGGCGGTTCAACCTGCCACCGTCGTACGTGCTGATTCACCGCGTCTCCACGGCGGGCATCGGGGTGCTTTGCCAGCTGGAATGCGAAGGCGAGTTTCGGGCCGAGGTGCTGAAGTGGATACCGGGGTACTTCGATCCCGCCCTCAGCTGAGCTCGGGGTTAGCGGCCTTGGAAGGCGGCTTTCCCTGGGCCCTGCTCGAGCAGGGAGCTGATCCCGGCGGGCAGGTCGCGGGTGGCGAAGATCTGGCCGGTTTCGCGCGGGGTTATGGCGTCGGCGGCGGCCACGCCGTGGTCGCGGGCGGTCTGAAGCAGGCGCTTGCCGACGGCGGTGGCCGCGGTCGGGCCGGCGGCGAGCCGGGCCGCGAACGAGCGGGCCTGCTCGAGCAGGTCGGCCGGGGGCAGGATCCGGTTCACCACGCCCCACTGGTGCATCTCGGCGGCCGGGTAGACGTCGCCGGTCATCACCAGCTCGGCGGCGCGGGCCGGGCCGGCCCGGGCGACCAGCCGCTGTGTCCCGCCTCCCCCCGGGGTCAGGCCCACGGTCGCCTCGACCAGGCCGAACGACGCGTCCTGCCCGGCCCACATCAGGTCGCAGCCCAGGCTCAGCTCGAACCCGAAGGTGAGGTTCAGCGCGTGCACCACCGCGATCGTGGGTACCGGCAGCCGCTCGAGGGTCTGCACCAGGGCCAGGAAGCGGGCCATCAGGACCGCGCCCTCAGCTGGGCCGAGGTCCTGGAACTCGTGCACGTCCACCCCGGCGCAGAACACCTTGCCCTCGGCGCGGAGCAGCACCGCGCGCGCCCAACGTGGGTCAGGCGGGATGGGTTCCCCCGGGAGCGGGGAGTTCTGGGGGGTCGTCCCTCCGGGCCAGCACTGCGCGATTATCTCGTCGAGGGCGTCTTCCAGATCGGTCGCGAGCTGGTCGTCGAACAGGTTGAGCGGGGGCGCCGAGATAACCAGCTCGGCCACGTCACCGGTCCGGGTCACGTACGCCTTGGGCATGGCGGGTCCTTTCCGGTCGCACGCGGGGAGCCAGGTGGTGACACCCGGGCCGTTCGGGAGTAAGGGGCAGAGGTCAGGTCCGCAGGCCTGCGACGTCGCGGGCGATGATCGTCTTCATGATCTCAGAGGTGCCGCCGCAAGTCAGCCAACGGGGCCTCCCGGGACGGGCGGAGGTAGACAGCCACCTGGCTTGCCGAGGCCCGACTCCTCCTGCCGTGGCCTGAACCTACCGGCGGGGTGGCGCGGTGCTCTCCCTGATCACCAGCGTGGTGGCCAGCTCTATATGGTGCGGCTCGCCGGCGGCAGTGGCCGGATCAGAGCGCAGCATGCGGAAGGCAGTGGCAGCCATAGCCGCCAGGGGCTGGCGGACCGTCGTCAGGGCGGGCGTGGCCCACGACGCCACGGGAACATCATCGAAGCCGACCACGCTCAGGTCGTCCGGGGCGCGCAGCCCGCGTTCGCCTAGGGCCTGGAGCACGCCGAACGCCTGGCCGTCGTTGCCGGCCACGACGGCCGTGGGCGGCTGCGGCAGCGAGAGGAGCTCCCCGGCCTGCGCCCGCCCGCCGGACAACGAGAAGTCGCTCCGGCGGACGAGGCCTTCGTCCACGCCGAGCCCGGCGGCCTGCAGGGCGGCGCGATAGCCGTCCAGCCGGGCCCGGCTGGACCACAGGCCCGGCGGCCCGCCGATGATGGCGATGCGACGGTGACCCAGTTCGATCAGGTGGCGGGTGGCAGTCATGCCGCCCAGCCAGTTGGTCGTGCCGACCGAGCGGATGGCGTCGCCGGGCTCGACCGGCGGGTCGATCGCTACCAGCGGGATCCGGGCCGCCGCCAGCCGGTGCAGTTCCCGGCTGCCCGGCAGGTGCAGGACGCACAGCGCGCCGTCGGTCCCCCGGGCCGTGGCCCGGTCGAGCCAGCCTGCGAACTCCTGCGGCGAGTGCACGGTGGTGGCGATGACGCTGGCGCCAGCCTCGTTGGCGGCCTCCATCGTCCCGCGCAGCAGCTCTTCGGCCCACGGGCTGTGCAGGTCGGCGATCAGCAGGTCGACGACCCCGAAGCCGAGCCGGGAGGCGACCTGATACCCGTGCTGCCTGAGCAGGCCGGCGATCCGGGCCCGGGTGCCGGCCGCGACGTCCGCCCGCCCGTTGAGCACCTTGGACACGGCCGATACCGACACCCCGGCGTCGGCGGCGATATCGACCAGGGTGCTACGGCGGGCGTCGCGCGGCACGCGGCTCCTTTTCGAAAACTCAGTCTTGAGGGGTCCAGGAGATGCCGGTCGATCATGGTCTTAGCAGTATCGCTCATGATCGAGAACATCGCTATTGACCTGCTTTTCGGATGAACTTAGGTTGGTCACAGGGAAGCGGAAAGTTTTCGAGAAGGAGAACCTTGACTGCCAACCCTACGGCCCTGCAGCTTTACACCGTGCGGGAACAACTGAACGCCGACCGGGCGGGAGTCCTGGCGCAAGTCGCCGCCATGGGCTACGGCGCGGTGGAACCGTTCGGCATCCTGGTTGACCCGGACGGACTGCGGGCCGACCTGGATGCGGCCGGCCTGCTCGCGTGCAGCGTGCACGCGGCACCCACCGGTGAGGACGCCGAGGCCATCGTGCGCGCCGCTCGCACCCTCGGCGCGGACACCGTCATCATCCCGCACCTGCCGCCGCCCAGGTTCGCCGACGCCGACAGCGTGCAGGCGCTGGCCCGTGAGCTGAACGAACTGGCCGCATGGACGGCCGGCCAGGGCCTGCGCCTGGGCTACCACAACCACGATTTCGAGCTCTCTTCCCTGGTGCACGGGGTCCCCGCCCTGGAGGTGCTCGCGGATCACCTGGACGACGCGGTGCTGCTCGAGGTCGATACCTACTGGGCGGCGGTCGGCGGGCAGGATGTAGCCGCCCTGCTGCGCCGACTCGGTGACCGCGTCCGCTACCTGCACGTCAAGGACGGTCCGGTAGTCGACAGGGACGACTTCATGACCGTTGTCGGCACCGGGCGGATGCCGGTGGCTGAGATCCTGGCCGCGAGCCCGTCCGCGCAGTGGCACGTGGTCGAGCTCGATCGCTGCGCGACCGACATGATGACCGCGATCGGGGACAGTCTGGCCTGGCTGACCGGCCAGGGGCTGGCCCAGCCGACCCACCCGGGCCAGCCTCGGCCAGCTCAGCCTCGGCCAGCTCAGCGCCGGAGCGGTGCCTGATGACGGCGCCGGACGGGCCGGTCGGTGTCGCCGTCGCCGGCTGCGGGACCATCAGTAATGAGTACCTGCGCAACCTGACGTCATTTCCCGATCTGCGCGTGCAGTTCTGCGCCGACCTTGACCTCGAGCGGGCCAAGGAGCAGGCCGCGAAGTACGGCGTGCCTGAGGCGGGGACGGCGGCCCAGGCGCTGCGACGACCGGACGTAGAACTCGTCGTCAACCTCACCATCCCGGCCGCGCACGCCGAGGTCACCTCGGCCGCGCTGGCCGCGGGCAAGAGCGTCTGGACCGAGAAGCCGCTCGCCCTCGACACCGCCACCGGGCAACGCCTGCTCGCCGAGGCGGACCGGGCGGGCCTGCGCCTCGGCTGCGCACCCGACACCGTGCTCGGCGCCGGGCTGCAGACCGCACGGCGGCTGATGACCGAAGGGCTGATCGGCGTGCCGCAGACGGCGCTGACGTTGCTGCAGAATCCTGGCCCGGAGCGGTGGCATCCCGATCCGGAGTTCTTGTTCCAGCGCGGCGCGGGACCGCTGTTCGACATCGGGCCCTACTACCTGTCCTGGCTGGCCATGATCTTCGGCCCGGCCGGGCAGGTCGCGGCCGTCGGCCACCGCAGCCGCGACACCAGGGTCATCGCCGGGGGGCCACGGGCCGGCACGGAATTCCGCGTCGAGGTGCCCACCCATGTCTCCGCTCTGATCGAGTACGCGCAGGGCCCAGTAGCCACACTCGTGCTCAGCTTCGAGTCGCCGCTGCAGCGGCATGGTTTCATCGAGATCACCGGCACCGAGGCCACCCTCGCGCTCCCCGACCCGAACCGGTTCGACGGCGAGATCAGGCTCCGCGCCACCGGCACCGACGAGTGGCAGGTCCTGCCGACCTCCGGGGCCGCCGACGGACGCGGGCTCGGCGTGCTGGACATGGCCCGTGCCCTGCGCGGCGGCGGCCGTCCTCGGGCCTCGGGTGAGCTGGGACTGCACGTGCTCGAGACCATGGAGGCGATCGAGCGGTCGGTCGCGGATCGCTCGTTCCAGCCGGTGCGGTCGGCCTTCAGCTTTCCCGGGGCGCTGGACCCCGGCTGGGATCCGAAGGCCCGCACCCTAGGATCGGCCTGACGGGCCGGCCTGACGGGAGGCACTGAGATGGGGGAAACAGCATGTCAGGCCGCGGACCGGCCGGTGCTCGGCGTGGGCATGGTCGGTTACGCGTTCATGGGCGCGGCCCACTCGCAGGCCTGGCGGACCGCGCCGCACGTTTTCGATCTGCCGTTGCGGCCCGGCATGGCCGCGCTGTGCGGCCGGGACGTGGCCGCAGTGGGCGCCGCGGCCGCCCGACTCGGCTGGGCGGCCGCCGAGACGGACTGGCACGCCCTGATTAAACGCGACGACGTGCACCTCGTGGACGTGTGCACGCCGGGCGACCTGCACGCCGAGGTCGCCATCGCGGCGCTCGAGGCCGGCAAGCACGTGCTGTGCGAGAAGCCTCTCGCCAACACCCTGGCCGATGCCGAGGCCATGGCGGCCGCGGCGGCGCGGGCTGCCTCCCGCGGCGTCCGCGCGATGACCGGGTTCAACTACCGCCGCGTCCCGGCCGTGGCCCTGGGCCGCCAGCTGGTGACCGACGGGAGGATCGGCCAGATCCGGCACGTCCGCGCGAGCTACCTCCAGGACTGGCTGGTGGACCCGTCGTTCCCGCTGACCTGGCGGCTGCAGCGCGAGCGGGCCGGGTCCGGCGCGCTGGGTGACCTGGGAGCGCACCTCGTCGACCTGGCCCAGTACCTGACTGGCGAACTGATCGCCGGCGTCTCCGCCGCCACCGCCACCTTCGTGGGTGAACGCCCGCTGCCGGAGGCGGCCGGCGGCGCCCCGCGGTCCGGGCCGGTGACCGTGGACGACGCCGTGGTATTCACCGCCCGATTGCGCTCGGGCGCGCTGGCCTCGTTCGAAGCGACCAGATTCGCCACGGGCCGCAAGAACCAGCTGCGGATCGAGCTGAACGGGGACCGCGGCAGCCTGGCGTTCGACCTGGAGCGGCTGAACGAGCTGCAGTTCTGCGACCGCGCCGATGACGTGGCCGAGGCGGGCTTCCGGCGCATCGGTGTCACCGAGCCCGGCCATCCCTACCTGTCCGCCTGGTGGCCGCCAGGTCACGTGCTCGGCTGGGAGCACACCTTCACGCACCAGGTCCGGGACCTGGTGACCGCCATCGCCGCGGGCACCGATCCGGCACCGTCTTTCGCCGACGGCCTCCAGGTGCAGCGGGTCCTGGCCGCCGTCGAGCAGAGCGCCGGCCGCGAATCAAGCTGGACGCCCGTGCCCATGAACTGATTTGACAGCCGACCCCGAGGGAGCCCTGCGATGTCGCGACCGTTCACCTTGTTCACCGGCCAGTGGGCTGACCTGCCCCTGGAGGAGATCTGCCAGCACGTCAGGGAGTGGGGCTACGACGGCCTCGAGCTTGCCTGCTGGGGAGATCACTTCGACGTCAGCCGCGCCCTGAGCGAGGACGGCTACCTGGCCGAACGGCACCAACTGCTGGCGAAGTACGACCTGAAGTGCTGGGCCATCTCGAACCACCTCGTCGGCCAGGCCGTCTGCGATCACCCCATCGACGCCCGCCACCAGGCGATCCTGCCCGCCCGTATCTGGGGCGACGGCGAGCCGGAAGGCGTCCGGCAGCGCGCGGCCGCCGAGATGGCCGACACCGCGCGCGCCGCCGCCGCGTTCGGAGTGGACACCGTGGTGGGATTCACCGGCTCGTCGATCTGGCACACGGTGGCGATGTTCCCGCCCGTCCCCGCGTCCATGGTCGACGAAGGCTACTCCGACTTCGCCCGCCGCTGGAACCCGATCCTGGACGTGTTCGACGCCGAGGGTGTCCGCTTCGCGCACGAGGTACACCCCAGCGAGATCGCCTACGACTTCTGGACGACTAGCCGCGCCCTGGCGGCCGTCGGCCACCGTCCCGCGTTCGGCCTGAACTTCGACCCGAGCCACTTCGTCTGGCAGGACCTCGACCCGGTGGCGTTCCTGGCCGAGTACCGCGACCGGATCTACCACGTGGACTGCAAGGAGGCCCGCAAGCGGCTCGACGGCCGCAGCGGCCGCCTCGGCTCACACCTGCCCTGGGGCGACCCCCGGCGCGGCTGGGACTTCGTCTCCGCCGGCCGAGGTGACATCCGGTGGGAAGACATCTTCCGGATGCTGAACTCGATCGGCTACCGCGGCCCGATCTCCATCGAGTGGGAAGACGCCGGGATGGACCGGCTGGCCGGCGCGGCCGAGGCGATCACCTTCCTGCGCCGGTTCGACTTCGACCCGCCTCAGGCTGCCTTCGACGCCGCCTTCAGCTCAGGCCGCGACTAGCGGTACGGTCCGGGCAAGGCTGAGGAAGGGGACGGCGTCCACGTCCTGGCGCTCGATCTATCCTGTCCGGACCGCTGCGGCCGGGGGGGTCGGCGGAAACGGGAGCTTCCGTGCGGTCATGCCGGCCTCGATGGCCTGGACCACCGACTCGGCTACTTTTACCCTGGCCCACCGCTTGTCCTCGGCCTCGACCAGCACCCACGGTGCGGCTGCGTGATCAGTTCGGTCCAGCATCTCCTCCACGGCCGCCTCATACTGCCGCCGCTTCTCGCGATTCCGCCAATCTTCCGCAGTCAGCTTCCAGGTCTTCAGCGGGTCGCGTTGCCGCGCCTTGAAGCGTTTGAGCTGTTCGGAGGACGACAGGTGCAGCCAGAACTTGACCATGATCATGCCTTCGTCGGCCAGCGTCCGCTCGAACTCGACGATCTCCCGGTAGGCGCGCCGCCACTGCTTCTCGGTGGCGAATCCTTCGACTCGTTCGACCAGGACGCGGCCGTACCAGGACCGGTCCAGTACCGCCATGCCACCCCAGCCGGGCAGCACCGGCCAGAACCGCCACAGGAAGTGGTGGCGTTTCTCGTCATAGCTGGGCGCACCGAATTGGGCGACCCGGACGTGCCGCGGGTCCATCGGCGCGACGAGCCGTTTGATCGCACCACCCTTGCCGGAGGCGTCCCATCCCTCGAAGACCACGCAAACCGGCGGCCCGAGCTGCGGATTGTCCCCGATCAGGCCGCCCAGTACCAGCCGCAGCTGCAGCAACCGGCCCTGAGCCACGGCCAGGCGGGCCGCTTCGGCGTTCGGGGTGAGCTTCAGGCTGAGATCCAGCCCGCCGAGTATGCCGCCCTTGCCAGCCATGCGCCACGCCTTCCCTCATCGTCCACACCCTGCCGGCCCAGGTTGAATCCTCCACCGATTTACCCGGCTTCGCGTTCCTTGGAAACAACAAAGAAGCGCTGAGCTCGAACGACCGCGGCGCGGGCCCGGGACGAGCCGACGTTACCATCGGCTGGTGCTGCCGTTTTCCGCTCGGACCCGCACCGCGAACCTCACCCGGATGGCCGAGGATCGGTTCGACGTGCTGGTTGGCCTGCGCTCCGCCGCAGACGCTAGAGCCGCTGGAGCCGCCCCCCGCGGGGATCAGCGCCGTGGACGTCTGCGACGCTCCGCCGCGGCGCTATGGGCCAATCATCGCGCCTCCGATGCCCACGACCATGTACTACAAGATCTAGGAGCCCGTTTCGACGCGGTTCTCGAGGCGGTTGAAGCGACGCATGGGTGGGTGACCAACCGAGTGACCCCGGGAAAGATAATCCTCGGGGAACTCGGCGATATCGAGTCTGGCGTCCGCCAGCTCATCCGGAACAGGCCACTGGAAGTCACTGAGGTGACGCTGCCGTCCGGGCAGATACTCCAAGTACCGACCCTGGACGAAACCTTGCGCATCAAGGGATACCTGATTGTCCGGCGCAATCAGGTCCGGGATTATCTCGACGTGGCGGCCCTATCCGACCGCTATGGGATCTCTCATTCTGCCGATGTGCTCGGGCGTATTGACGCTTACTACTCCGATCAGCGCGGTCCGGATCCGGAGGGAGTCGCGACCCAGCTCGCCCGGCAGTTGGCCGATCCACGGCCGGCGGACACGCGGACCATCCAGCAGCTTGGCCAGTACAAAGATCTTGATGCGCGCTGGACCGACTGGAAGAACGTGACCAAAGTCTGCCGGTCGGTGGCCCTGGAGATGGTGCAATGACAATTTCCCTTAAGTTCCGCAACATCACTGCATCACCGGACGATCCAGTGGACACCTGGCCCTTCGAAGGCATTCTCGCGGCGGTCGAGCGGGGCACTCTTCCGGACTGGCGGCGGCTGGCCGCCGCGATTCGGGCCGATCCCTGGGGGCCGGTGGCCCAGCAGGTCCTTGAAGCTATCCGCCTGTCCGGCCCGTACGGCACGACCAAGCTCCTGGCGGGAGTAGTGGAGCGGGCCCGGAAGCTGGCCGCCGATTCGGAACGCGAAGACGTGGCAGCTGAGGTCCGGAACCTTGTCGATAGATCCGGCCTGTCCAATCAGGATTTTGCCGAGCGGATAGGCACGTCGCGGTCTCGCCTGTCGACTTACATGGCCGGGAAGGTCATACCCTCGGCGGCGTTAATGGTGCGGATGCGGCGGGTGGCGCTAAAAGCCTCCGAGACCGTGACCCCTGCCGCAGGCTAGACACGACGGCGGCCGATAGGGACACCAGCTTCCGACAGCCCGGCGCCTTGGAGCGGGGGGAGCGCGGATGCGCGCATCCGCCGCAGTAGCCGGGTACCGGCGGGTCGCACCAGCGGGTGGGTACCGTCGTTGCGCTCGGCTTCGGCCTGCCACCGTGCCTGTCGCGCCGCGAGTGTGGCGGGGTCCTGCAGTTCTGCGCAGTCCAGGGTGTCGTGGTTGACGTCCACGACGATGGTGTCGCCGTCGACGATGAGCGCGATCGGGCCGCCCAGCGCGGCCTCGGGAGAGACGTGGCCGATGACAAGTCCTACCGACCCGCCCGAGAAGCGGGCGTCGGTCATCAGCGCGATCGTGATGCCGCGGCGGCGGCACAGCGCGGTGATCCGCGAGGTCGGATCGAGCATCTCAGGCATGCCAGGAGCGCCGCGCGGACCCTCGTAGCGGATCACCACGATGTCGCGGTCCTCGAACCGCTCCGGCGCGGAGGCCAGCGCCTCGATCAGCGCCGCCTCGCTGTCGAAGACGCGGGCCCGCCCGGCGAACCGGCCGTCGGCCATCCCGCCCTCGATCCCGGCGAGCTTGATCACCGCGCCGCCCTCGGGGGCAAGGTTGCCGCGCAGCAGCCGCAGGCCGCCGGCCGGCTTGAACGGCGCCGACAGCGGATGGATGACCTCCCCGTCCGGGGCGGGCGGGTCGAGCCGGGTGACCTGCCCGGCGAGCGTCTCTGCGGTGCAGGTCAAGCAGGTGCCATCGAGCAGCCCGGCGCCGAGCAGCTCGCGGACGATCACCGGCAGGCCGCCTTTCGCGTCGATGTCGACCATCGAGTAACGACCGAAGGGGCGCGCGTTCACCAGCACCGGCAGCGTCCGCGACACGCGGTTGAATTCGTCCTGGGTGATGGCCTCCCGCCAGAAGTCGATGCCGGCGGCGCGAGCCAGCTCGGGCGCGTGCAGCACGACGTTGGTGGAACCGCCCATGGCGATCGCCACCAGCGTTGCGTTCCGCAGCGACGCCGGGGTGACGACGTCGCGGGGCCGGATATCACGCTCGGCCAGCACCTGCAGCGCATCCAGCAGCTGGGCGGGGAATTCCGCGATGCGGCGAGGGTCCTGCGAGGCGGGGCTCACCATGTGCAGCGGCTCCATGCCGCAGGTCGCGATGAACGACTGCATGGTGTTGTAGGTGAACATGCCGCCGCAGCTGCCGTGGCCGGGCGAGGCCTCCAGCGCGATGCGGCGCCGTTCGGCCGGCGGCTCCGCCGCCTCCTGAAAGCAGGAGATGATGTCGATCGGCTCGCCGGTGCGGGAGTCGGTGCCGGGGCGGATCGACCCGTCGGACATGATCACCGCGGGCACATTGCGCTCCAGGATCGCGGCCAGCGTCCCGACCGGCGGCTTGTCGCAGGCGACCACGGCGATCACCCCGCGGACGTCGCTGCCCTCCAGGTGCAGGCACACGCCGTCGTTGGTGGTCTCCCGGCCGATCAGCGAGTACCGCATCTCGGGCGTGCCGTTGCGCTGACCGTCGGAGATCCCGCTCGCGAAGTTAGGCGCGATGACCCGCACCGGCAGATCAGCGTCCACCACCCGGCGGCTCAGCTCGGCCTGGATCGCGTCGACCTTCGCCGGGACCCCGATGTAGCAGATGCTGTCACCGAGGTTGCCGATGACCCCCCAGACGGGGCAGTGGATCTTGTCCGGGTCCTGGCCCAGGAGCCGCGCCGTCGCGACCGCCTGCGTGTCCTGGCCCGGCTTCCAGTCCTGGCTGTCGGTCATCGTCAACCCTTCGTGTTCCGCGCTTTGAATCGTGGTTGATGGTACTCGCGGCGGATAAGTAGGGCGGCGCCGGGTCGCTGGCGACCGTGGCTAGAGCGAGAACCGTAGCCGGGTACGCCATCCCGGAATCGTGGTGTTCTTCTTCTGGTTGGTGGTTGTCATCCTCGCCGTCATCCTGCTCGCGTACATCGAGCTGATCCGCCCCGCCGAGTGGATCGCCGACCTTGACTTCGCCGACGACTTCCTCACCGGGACTCTCCCGTAGCAGAGCCGATCACCAGCACGAGCTTCCCGCGCAGGTGACCGTCTTCGCTGACGCGGTGCGCCCCAGCCACCTCGGCGAGCGGGAAGGTCTGCGCGACCGGGAGCGAGAAGCGCCCGGAGGAGATCAGCTCGCCGATCTCGGCGAGCGCGTGCAGCGCACGGCCAGCGTCCCCGCGGCTGAACCTCACCCCGTGCTCTTGCGCGCCAGCGAAGTCGGCGATCGTCACGACGTGCTCCGGGCCGCCCGCGAGCTCGATGAGCTCGGGCAGGACGCCGCTCCCGGCGACGTCGAGCGCGACGTCGACGCCGTCCGGCGCGAGCGCGCGAACCCGCCCGGCGAGGCCCTCGCCGTAGGCGACGGGCTCGGCCCCCAGCGAGCGAAGGTAGGCATGGTTCGCCGGACTGGCGGTGCCGATCACGCGCGCACCGCGCACGAAGGCGAGCTGAACCGCGGCGCTGCCGACGCTTCCGGAGGCGCCGTTGATGAGCAGCGTGCTGCCGCTCCCGACACCAAGCTGGTCGAGCGCGCGCGTGGCCGTCTCGATGGCGGCCGGCAGCGCGGCCGCGCCGGGGAAGTCAAGCGACGGCGGGATCGGCGCGTAGTAGGACAGCACCGCGAGCTCGGCCTGGGTCGCTCCGTCGGCGGACAGACCGAACACGCGATCGCCGACGGCCACGTCCGCAACGCCCTCGCCGAGCTCGTCGACGACGCCCGCGGCCTCGTAGCCCATGGTCTGCGGGAGCTCCGCATCCATCAGGCCTTTGCGCTTCTTCCAGTCGCTCGGGTTGACGCCGGCCGCGCGCACCGCAATCCGGACCTGGCCGGGACCCGGATGCGGATCGGGGAGATCCACGATCTCGAGGACCTCCGGGCCCCCGAACTGGCTGAACCGGACTGCCTTCAACGTTGGCTCCGATCTCGGCTGGGGTGGCTGCGCGTACGACAGTCTGCCAGCCTCACGTGCCGGACCCGAGCCCGGCGCCGCGCACGGGCAGGCCTCACGAAATAGGGCGTGTCACTGCGGCGGGCCGGCGGTCAGGTGAAGGCTGCTGGTGGAGCGCTGCCCGGATGGGCTAACCCAGGTGACGGAGATCGTGTCGCCCGGATGGAACCGCGACAAGATGCCGGCCAAGTCGTCGGGCGAGCCGACGGCCTGCCCATTCACCGCCGTGATGACCGCTCCGCCGGTCAGGCGGGCCGAGGCGGCGGGGCTCCCGCAGATCGTCCCGACGATCAGGGTGCCGGAACTGACCGGCGCGATGGCCGACGGCGCGGTCAGGTTGGCGTTGCTGGTGTAGCAGGCCGGGCTGCTTCCGGAGGCGCCGCCGCTCTGCTGCTGCTGGGCCTGCGCCTGCGGGCTGCGGCTCGATCCGGAGCCGATGAAGATCCCGGCGAACGGCGGGTAGCCGATCGTGATGACGGAGCTGGCGTGGCCCGCCGCGATCTGCCGGGCCACGGAGAGCGCCGTGTTGATCGGGATCGCGAATCCGGCTGACTCCTGCTGCTGGTCACTGACGTCGTTGCCCGCCGTGTCCATGCCGATGACGCCGGCCGAGCTCGCCAGCGGGCCGCCGGAGTCGCCGGGCACGATGTCGGCGTCCGTCTGGATCATCCCGCTCAGGGTCTCGGAGGCGCTCGAGCTTCCCTCCTCGCTTGCGGTGATGACCTGATTCAGCCCGGTGACCTCGCCGGGCGCCGCGATGATGCTGCCCCGGCCCTCGGCGTTGCCCAGGGCCACGACGGCGGTTCCGGCCTTGGCCGAAGCGGAGTTGCCGATCGGCACGATGGTCAGCCCGGACGCGTTCCGCAACTGGATCAGGGCGATGTCCCCGGTCTTGTCGTAGCCGACGACCGTGGCCGGGTAGGTCCGGCGCGTCGCGGCCACGGTAGCGGTGATCTTGGTGGAGCCGTCGATGACGTGGTTGTTGGTGAGAACCAGCCCGTCGGCGTTGATCACCATGCCGGTCCCGGCGGCCGCCTCGCTGTTGTACTGCAGGGCCGTGTTGATGATCACCAGGCCCGGCTCGACCTTGGTGACGATGGCCTGCTCGCCGCCGGCCAGCGGGGCGGCCGGGGCCGGAGCAGGCACCGCGCCGCTCCCCGGCAGCGAGATGCCCGAGCCGCCAGGCTCCGGGTCATAGAAGGCCAAGAGCAGGCCTGCGGCGAGCGCGGCCCCCAGCACCGCCATGATCGCGTGCGTCAGCATGTTGCCGCGGCCCCGGCGCCTGAAGGATGGCCCGTAGCCGGTGTCGTCTAGCATCTGGGCAGTCCACACGGGAATCACGCAGCGGTAAAGGCGATGCCGGCTCTCGTCGCATAGGCCGGAGCAATGGGCCGGGGTCAGCGGAGAGATAACTGGGAAAGTGGTACCGCGGTCCGTTCAGAATATGAATTTCAATTATTCCGAACGATCTTAGTTTTGACAGGCATTTTCCCAGGTGAGAGACTTAGGGGGTAGCAAAAACTCCTAGTCACGAACCGGTTGGTCAACAAAGATCCCCCGGGCACAGGGGGAACATTCATGGCGATCAAGGCTCACGGCGCGGGCAAGCTGCTCAAGACGTGCAAGTGCGGGAACCAGGCGCGCTGCCGCCATGGCTGGACGCTGCGGTACTGGGCGGACGGCCACCAGACCAACAAGACCTTCCGGGACGCGCTCGGCCCGGACCACAAGGTCCAGTACGGCACCGGTAAGGCCCTGGCCGAGGACTTCCAGGCCAGGCTGCTCGCGGGCAAGCGGGCGGGCGACGTCTCCTTCGTGATCTTGACCACCTACGGACTCCGGAGCCGTGACTAGTGTCCCCTCGCAGAGACCCCCAGAGGGCCCCGGGGCGAGCCTGACGGCGAGGGCCAGGCCAAAGGCCCCGGCCCGATTGACGCGCGGCGAACCTCAGCGCGACTTGGCGCGCTTCTTGACGCACGTAGTACATGCTTTCAAGGTCCGCATCTGCTCTTCGGTCGCCAGTACCGGAGTGCCCCACCGCTTTCCGCCACGGAAGTTGTAATGAGTGCAGTCCGGGTCGTGCCGCATGCTGGGCTGCTTGCCGTTCAAAGTCCCATCGGTGCGGCGGATTGAGTACACCACGTATCGGATTTCGGGATGCTCAATTTCAGTCATCATGCAGGTACCCTATGACCTCGCCGACGTCAGAGGACCACCATCGCGGATGTTCACCGGCATGTCACACAACCGGAGACTGACCACCAAGGTTGACCACAACGACATGCGACACTCGCCGATTAAGCGAGTGACAAGGGAAGCCAGATTCCCAGGTGAGCGACGGTAACCGACAGGGTGCCGGTAGCCTTACAAACGAGAGATCAGACAGGACCGAGCGCAGCTGCGTTGCACAGTTTAACCGCGAGCAGGGCTATGCCGACAGTTTGTCGCTATAAGCTTCGTTTATGTCGCTCATTGCAGCCACGCAGATAACTGCTATCGCCACAGTGGTTCTTGCGCTCGGCGCGATCATCACAGCCTGGTTCGCGATCAAGGCCTTCCGTAAGCAGACCCAAGAGGTCGCTCTCCTCCAACAGCAGGCAGAGCGTGACATTGACCAGCGCCGTCGAGCGCAAGCATCGCAAGTCTTCCTCGAGCTCCGCAGCCTGGCCACAAAGGAGTTTGTGACAAGTGGGGATCCGCCTGAACCGTATGGTGCCAGCGCCCATAACCTCAGTAGCCTGCCGGTCTACCAATTGTCAGTCATCTGGACGGGCTGGTACGAGCCCTGCCGAGATCCGATCGGCCGCCTCATTTCGGCAAGCGAGCTACAACCACTAGCGAACAGGCTCATGCCCGGCAAAACAACCACGGCTCGGCACACGCCTGAAAACGCGGTTCCGCATCCCTGGCTGCTTTTCCGTGACGCGGCTGGAGTGGAGTGGCTAACCGACACGGATGGACATCTCATCGAACAAGCCAAGGGCCAGTTCATCGAACAAGCCGAGAACCCACTGCGGGTCCGATGGCACAGTCTTAGACAGTCTGTAGCGGCACTCATGGACAAGGTAAATAGCCCCTGAACTGCAAATACTGTGGTCGGCAAAGCATGACATGCCGGTGCCGACGATCTTTATCCTCGCGTCGGCCGTCGCGTACAGCAGCGAGATACAGCAACCCGCACGCGCTACGGTTGCCCTGGGCAAGCATCCACTTACACGCTAGGCTGCATCGTCTGACCGTGAGCAGCATCGCGCCGGTAGTTTGCATCCAGACGGCCATGGTCTGGCTTCGGAACGAAGAAGCGGCCGAACTGTCAACTGCGCCTTGACAGTTGGCCGACGATCGAGCGGACTTGGCTATCCGGCCACGCTGGCCACATTCTGGCCTTACAACGCGCAAAGTTGCCGCTCACTGCGCATCGTTGACGAGTATTTAAGCAGGTCAGCGGCGGAATGAGCAGGTAGTGAACGCGACTGTAGATCACTACGGATAAGAAGGTCGCGATGCGGACATGCACATCTTTTACGATGGCTCCCAGCGCCAGCCGTCGTTGTCTTCGCAGGTGATCGCTTCCCCATCGCCAGCTATCCCTGGTGTCCCATGGTCGGCATCACGGCAGTATTCGCCGGGTTCGTAACAGGTGTCTTCGTCGCTCAGCCGGTAGCAGCCACCGACGTAGCGGCTGCTGGAGATGACGGCGAGGCGGCGGGGTCAGATAGGACGGACACTACCTGTTACCACCTCGGCATCAGCAGCCAGCGGACGCGGGGGC
>Ga0302326_10009387_pt1 | contig 21398 bp, 14 predicted proteins | sample Palsa_T0_3_FD_202264 | JGI IMG/M metagenome (GOLD analysis project Ga0302326, IMG submission 202264) | Peat permafrost microbial communities from Stordalen Mire near Abisko, Sweden - Palsa_T0_3 | ecosystem: Environmental > Terrestrial > Soil > Palsa > Peat permafrost | place: Sweden: Abisko... | reverse complement strand
GGGCGACCTGGGATCTGGAAGACGCAAAAAAGGCAGCACCGGAAAGGCGAAGCGCCCGAACGTCTATCCGAAACAAACTATTATAGTAAACGCGGCGTTGGACTCCAAACAAATCCGGCCACAGCGTACCATTGGTTCGCGGGTAAGGCCAAGTCAGTACAGCGTTTTGGTTTCCTAACGTTTCGTGCAACGCACGAACTTCTCATACTCCGAGTTCTCCCCCGGCTGTCGGGCAGTTCCCTGCCAGGTGACCGCAAATGGCGGGGCGCGACGAACCACTATTATCGTATTGCCCAACCCCTTGCGGGGCGTTTATTGAAAGGTCCAAACCCGTGTGCTACGTTTCAGAACTGGCCTATTTTCGTATGCTTAACGACAAAATTGCGATCGGCGAGAAGCCCAAAATCAACCGGGTGGAGGTCTATTGGCACACGGTAACGTACAAAACCGTAGCCATTTATCTGGTGATCCTGTTTGGAATTTTGATGGCCGCGTGCTACCTAATTTTCCCGGAAAGAACCAGCAACATTTTGCAGCGGGTCTCCGATTCGCTGATGAAGCACAGCCCCGGATCGGGAGCGGTAGGCGGAAAGCAGGCGCGGTTTGTGAACCTGGACGGGAAGGTGCAGGTGAAGAAAGTGGATTCGGTGCAATGGACCAGCGCGGACTACCGGATGACCCTGGATAAGGGAGACTTGATCCAGACCGGAGGAGAAGGTGTGGCGCGGGTGGCGTTCGCCGACGGGACAACGTACACCGTCAAAGGTGATACGCTGGTTACGGTTGAAGAAAATTTGGTGTCGCAAGACCAGCCGACCCGGGTGGGAGTGCATATCCAGTCTGGCGCGGTGGATTTGTCGACCCCGACGTGGAACGTGCCGGGTTCCACGGCCGATATTTCGTTCGAAAACGCGGTGGCTTCGCTGCGCGAGAACAGCCGCGCGGCGGTTCGCAGCGACCCCAAGACGCTGAAGCAGGAAATCACGGTGGCCGAGGGCGGCGCGGAAGTGGATCGAGGCGGCCGGAGCGTGGCGGTGGGCCAGTGGGAGAAAGTTTCCTTCCCCACCGGCGGAGAGATGACCAAGACGCTGGTGCTGGCGCCACCGGCTTTGCTGGAGCCGTTGAATTTGCAACCCATCATTGTCGCGAACCCCAAGAAGGAATCCATTCATTTTGCGTGGAAAGCGGTGAACACGGCGAAGTCGTATCAATTGCAGATCAGCACCACCGCTATGTTTACGCAGATCGTGCAGGAACGAAAAACGACGAACAGCGCGTTCGACGTGGTGGGCCTGGATCCGGGAGAATATTTCTGGCGGGTGCGCGCGGTGGACGATAAGGGCGCGGTGAGCGACCTGAGCGATCCGTATAAATTTACGCTGGTGGTGCAGGGTAAAGAGCAGGACATGCTGCTGGAAGTGGACGACACGGTGCTGCACGGTAACGTGGTGGAAGTAAGCGGCCGCACCGAAGGCGGAGCGGCGCTGATCATTAACGGGCAACAAGTGGCGGACATCCGCCAGGACGGGCATTTTCACTATTTCACCGAACCAATGACTTCCGGAAACCATACGCTGGTAATCATGGGGCAAAACCGGCGCGGGGGAACGGCGATCAAGCGGGTCGACATTCTAATTCCGTAAACCAGGGGCCGGCCGGGCGCCGGAGTTTGCGGAAAAAAAACTGCTCGGGGGGAGTTGCACAGTGACCAAAAACGGTTACAACATGAGGTCGGTTTTCAGCCTGTTTTCCTCCGACCTGGCCATCGATCTGGGAACGGCCAATACGCTGGTGTACGCGCGGGGAAAAGGGATCGTCGTCAACGAGCCGTCGATCGTGGCGATCAACAAGAACACCTCGGAAGTAGTGGCGGTGGGGCGCGAAGCGAAGGAAATGCTGGGGCGGACGCCGGGCAACGTGGTGGCCATCAAGCCGATGAAGGATGGAGTGATCGCGGACTTCAAGGTCACCGAGAAGATGCTGACCTACTTCATCCAGAAGGCCCACAACCGCCGGGTGCTGGTGCATCCGCGGATCGTCATCGGAGTGCCCAGCGAGATCACTCCGGTGGAAAAGCGAGCGGTGCAAGACTCGGCGTATCGGGCGCGAGCGAGCGAAGTGTACCTGGTGGAGCAAGCCATGGCGGCGGCGATCGGGGCCGGGCTGCCGATCGAAGAACCGTCCGGAAACATGGTGGTGGATATCGGAGGCGGGACGACGGATATCGCGGTGATCTCGATGAGCGGTATCGTCTATTCGCGGTCGGTGCGGGTGGCCGGAAACGAGATGGACGAAGCGGTGATGCATTATCTGAAGCGCAAGTACAACCTGCTGGTTGGCGAGCGCACCGCCGAGGGAATCAAGATCGAAATCGGGTCGGCGTATCCGCTGGAAAAACCGCTGACGCTGGAAGTGAAAGGCCGCAACCTGATCGAAGGCGTGCCGCGAACGGTAACCATCGACGACACTGAAATTCGCGAGTCGCTGGCGGAGTGTGTTTCGACCATTCTGAACGCGATCCGCGTGGCGCTCGAACGCACGCCACCGGAACTTTCTGCGGACATCAGCGATCGTGGAATCGTTTTGACCGGCGGTGGAGCGCTGCTCAAGAATCTCGACAAGCGCATCCGCGAAGAGACCGGGCTGCCGGTATCGATTGCCGACGATCCGCTAGCTTCGGTGGTGCTGGGGACCGGGAAAATGCTGAGTGATTTCAAACTGCTGCGCGCGGTTTCGATCGATTAAGCGGAGCTCGAGCGAAACAGTTCGGAATCCTTTTCGCAGCGTATAACAGCAGAACGCGCCGGACGCGACCAGGTCCCGCGAGAATTCTTCAAAACGCCGGGCCGGCACGGCATGGAAAGCGCAAATTAAAATCCGGCAGCGAGCCAGAATCGTATGAGCATGATGGAAATACCATCCCGGCAGCGGCCACTGACGCTGCTGGCCATTGTGATCGGCCTGCAGGTGTTGCTGCTGGCATTCCAGATCAAGCGCGATCACGACGTGCGCCTGGTGCGGGTGTGGGCGGTAGACATTCTCACTCCACTGCAACGTTCGGGAACGTGGGTGATATCGAGCGTTCACGGGGTGTGGGGGCATTACATCGACCTGCGACGCACCAGCGTGGAAAACGACCGGCTGCATAGCGAGCTCGGCCGCCTGCAACTGCGCAACCGCGAACTCGAGAGCCGCGCGGTGGAAGCGGACCGCCTGTCGTCATTGCTGGGGTTCCGCACCGCCAACGCCGACGTACCTATGGTGGCCGCGCAAGTGATTGGTGCGAACGCGGACGCCTCCTCCCGGACCATTTTCATCAACCGTGGCGATCAGGACCACCTGAGAAAGAATATGGCGGTGATTACGCCGGACGGAATTGTGGGCAAGGTGGTGGAGGTTTATCAGGATACATCGCAGGTACTACTGATCACCGACCGCGAGAGCGGCGTGGGCGCACTATTTTCCGGCACACGCACGCACGGTGTGATCAAGGGTATGAGCGAACCCTATCTGCTGATGGACTACGTCATCAACGATGAAAAAGTGTCACCGGGCCAGGAAATTCTCACCTCGGGAGAAGATCAAATTTTTCCGAAGGACCTGCTGGTGGGAACGGTGGTGAAGTCGAAGAACGGAAACCCCTTTGCGGTTATCAACGTCCGTCCCGCGGCGCGCCTGGACCGCCTGGAAGAAGTGTTGGTGCTGCTGACCAGACGGGATACGCCGAATCAGAAGAAAGCAGAACCCGCGGTGGCGCCGGTGCCCACTGTCGGGACCGCGACGCCGAGTTCGGCCGCCCCGGGGAAACCGGTGACGGCCACGCCGCCGGGGACGAACGCCACCCCTAAGCCGCCCGCGTCTTCACCGGAGCATCCGTAAGGAACCGAATATGAGCGCATACGCCCACGCCGAACCCAATATCGAAGTTCACAAGTTCTACGGCGGAACCATTTCGGTGGCCACGTTCCTGGCGCTGGTGCTGCAGGCCTTCCTCAACAAATACGGGGCCTGGGTGGGATTTCTCGAGTTGCCGCTGCTGATCACCATTTATTTCGGGCTGAGCCGGCGAAATCCGGCCACTGGGCTGTTATTGGGCGGAACGATTGGAGTGCTGCAGGATGCGGTCAGCCACATGCCGATCGGTACCTACGGTATCGCCAAAACCGTTGTAGGGTACATGGCCTCATCGATCGGATCGCGGATCGATACCGAACATCCGCTGGCACGCGCCGCACTGATTTTTCTTTTTTTCCACGTGCATCAGGCAGTGCTGACGGTGATCGAACGTGCGCTGCTGGATCGCCCGGTGGCGTTTTTCAGCAGTAAGTTGCTGATCGCCGCGCTCATCAATACCGTGGCAGGCCTGTTGCTGTTTCCGCTGTTGGATCGATTGCGAAAGCCGTCCTGATAGTAGGGCCGAGGCAGGAAAACAGGCTCCGGAAAATTGCGGTTGTCGCTCAGGGCAAGCCCGGTTGCGCCGCAGGTATACCGGTGATAGCTTAAAAATTCAGCCCAACTCGCCGCAAAAATGCGGTGAGAAGCCCGCAGGGACGGGGGAAGACCCGCCTTAGGAGTTCCGTTGTCGCCATGGCTAGCTAATGACCAGAAGCTGCCGCAAGGCAGGCTGGTGCTGATTTCGTATCTGGCGGTAGGTATTATTATTTTGTTATTGGTGGGGTTTTGGAAATTGCAGGTGATCCAGTCGGATCACTATTCCGATCTCGCGGAACGAAACCAGGTGAGGTCGATTCCGATCATCGCCCCGCGCGGCACCATGCTGGACCGCGAAGGGCGGGTGCTGGTGGATAGCTACCCCTCGTTCAGCATCCTGCTGCTGCGGGATGACCCCAAAATTCTGGATCGCGCGCTGCCGCAAGTGGCCGAAGGATTGGGCCTGGATGCGGATGATTTGAGGCAGCAGCTGGATCAGGCCAAGTTCGAGCCGAAGTTTCAGCCCATCGTGATCAAACCGGAAGCGAGCCGGGCGGACCTGGCATTCGTGGAATCGCATCGGTCCGACCTGCCGGTAATGGAATTAATGATGGTGCAACGACGGAGGTATCCGCACGGAGGAATGCTGGGCAGCGCGGTGGGGTACGTGGGAGAAGTGTCGCCGCAGCAACTGGAAAAGAGCGATGGGCACTACCGTCCGGGAGACATCGTAGGAAAAGCGGGCCTGGAGAAACAATACAACGACATATTGGAAGGCACCGACGGGATGAGGCGAGTGATCGTCAACAGCGTGGGCAAGATGGTGCGAACGCTGGATGACGTGGAAGCGGTGCCGGGCAAACCGGTGCAACTGACGATCGATTACGATTTGCAGGCGATCGCCGAGGCGGACCTGGCGGGCAAAGAAGGCGCGGTGATAGCGATGGACCCGCGCAACGGCGATGTGCTGTCACTGGTGAGCCAGCCGAGCGTCGATCCCAACGATTTTGCGGTGCGCATTCCCGCGGACGAATGGCAGAAGCTCAACAGCGATCCGGAAACGCCGCTCATGGATCGCGCGATTCAGGCGCAGCTCGCGCCTGGGTCCGTATTCAAAATAATCATGGCCACCGCGATGCTCGAATCCAAGACGGTGCCTGAATCCACACAGGTTTTTTGCCCGGGATACGGAACGTTCTACGGGCGGCAATTTAAGTGCTGGGTATATTGGGCGCACACGGGCGCCCGGAGCCACGGCGTGGTAGACCTGCACACCGCGATCACCCACTCTTGCGACATTTTCTTCTACACCATCGGCATGCGCATGGGAATCGACGTGATCTCCCACTACGCCAGCTCGCTGGGCATGGGGCACAAAACCGGAATCGATCTGCCCAGCGAAGAGGGCGGGTTGATGCCCTCGGAGGATTGGGTCCAACGCGTATTCCACCGGAAATGGTATGCGGGGGAAACTATCTCGGTGGCCATTGGACAGGGAGCGGTAACCGCGACTCCGGTACAAATGGCGCGGGTAATTAGCGGGATCGCCAGCGGCGGGGTTTTCATCCAGCCGCACTTGCTGAAGAATTTTCCGAATCCGCATGTGGATCGTTTCCCGCTCTCGGAGAACACGGTGGAGAAGGTGACCGACGGAATGTATGGCGTGGTGAACGAGGCCGGGGGAACGGCGAGCCATCTAAAACTCGAGAATGTGGAGTTCTCCGGAAAATCGGGAACCGCGCAAATCATCGGGTACGACCTGCGCGACCGGCTGGGCAAGCAAAAACAGTTCAAGGATAACGCGTGGTTCGTCGGCTACGCGCCGAAGCGCAATCCGGAGATTGTGGTGGCGGTGCTGGTGCAAGCCGGCGGTCACGGTGCTGAGGCGGCCGCGCCGGTAGCGCGCGACATCATCAAGGCATATTACGACAAGAAGAACGGGAAGGTGCCAACACCGCAAAGCCTGGCTACCGGAGAGCTGCCGGCGCCGCAGGTGGTGAAGCCGGTGTCGCAGCCGGTGAAGCCAGCGCCAGCCGCTGTGGAGCACAACTGAGATGAGAGAGCGTTCCGGATTCTTCGATTTCGATTGGCCGCTGCTGGCTATCGCGTTCACCATCTGCGGGGTGGGTATGCTAGAAATTTATTCGTCCACCCACAACAGCGCGATGCACGGAATGCAGTGGCGGCAGGCGGCGTGGATCGGCCTGGGCCTGGTGGGAATGTTGGTGATCTCGCGGATCGACTACCATGCGCTGCTGGACCAGGCGCCGTTGATCTACGCGGTGGGGATGTTTCTGCTGGTGGTGGTGCTGGCGATCGGGCATTCGCGATTTGGAGCGAAACGGTGGATCGCAATTGGCGGCGGGGTGAACCTGCAAGTATCCGAGATCATGAAGTTGATCATAATATTGATGTTGGGGCGCTTTTTCAGCGAAGTGCGCACCGACCGGCTGACGCTGCAGGATTTGGTGAAGGCCGCCGGGGTGACCGCGTTCCCGGTGTTGCTGATCTTGCTGCAACCCGACTTGGGCACAGCTATGGTATTGTTACCAGTAGCAGTGGTAGGGGCATTTCTGGCAGGAATCGATTGGAGACACGGCATCGTACTGGTTTTGCTCGCGGCATTGATGTTACCCGTCGGCTGGCACGTCTTAAAACCCTACCAAAAAGCCCGTTTGGCCACCTTTCTGAAGCCAGAAGATAATCCACGCGGCGCCGGCTACCAGATTTTGCAGTCGGAGATTGCAGTAGGATCCGGCGGATTCTGGGGTAAAGGATTTGGCAAAGGGAGTCAAAATCAGTTAGGCTTCGTGCCAGTGAGGTATTCGGACTTTATCCTCGCGGCGCTTGCCGAAGAGCAAGGGTTTGCAGGGGTATTCGTGGTAATGCTGTTGTATGCGGGGTTGTTGTTACGCCTGATCGAAAACGCTCAGAAAGCGAAGGATCGAGCGGGAATGTTTGTGGTGATGGGTGTAGCGGCGATTCTAGGATTTCATATTTTTGTGAACGCGGCGATGGTGATCGGGAAAATGCCGGTTACGGGCATCCCTCTGCCGTTGATGAGTTATGGTGGATCGGCCACCGCGTTCGTATTTTTGGCACTGGGCCTGGTGATGAGCGTCCGAAGCCGTCGCTTCGTCAACTGAAACCTGGATGCGCACGAATCAGCCGGGCCGGACGTCGCGGGCCTGCTGGAAGGTAACAAAATTTTAAAGGGATAAGAATGCACTCGGTGAGGAGTTCCATGCATTGCTATCGAGATCTCTGGCGGGCAGGCGCCCGGAACCAGACACTCGCTGGGCGTGAGGAAACCGCCCGGAACGGCGCGCTCGCCCCGAGTTGCAACATGAGGAGTTTTTATGTCGAAGGAAATGGTAATTTCGGCTACGCCGCACGAAACGCGCGTAGCTATTATGGAAGAAGGGCAGCTTTGTGAAATATATGTTGAACGAGAAAAAGAATTTGCGTTAGTCGGCAGCATCTACAAGGGACGTGTAACCCGCGTGCTGCCCGGCATGCAGTCGTCCTTCGTAGAGATCGGCCTCGATAGCGACGCCTTCCTGTACGTGACCGACTTCCTGGAAGAAATTGAAGAGTTCGATCACATCGTCACGGAAGACAAGACTTCCGCCGGCGTAGCGCCAATGGCATCAGCCCCGGTTACGGCGACCTCGTCCGGGTTGCCCTCGGCCATCACCGAATCGCCGGTGAGCGAAGGCGACATGAGCGATGAAGACTTGCACGCCGCGATTACCGGCAACGACGATGTAGCCAGTTCAGCGCCGCCGGCGGCCCCGGCGGTTACACCGCCTGCTCCACGGCGTTCGCAACCCAGCGCGCCGTACCAACGCAGTTCGTCGGCACCGTCCGGCGGGCAGCCCCGGCCGCCTGGACGTGGATTTGAAGGACGAGATCGAGGTCAAGGACGCAGCGGCGGTGGAGGGTTTGGCCGCGACCGGGGACGCCGAGGACGCCCAAGCGGCCGACGCAGTGGTCCAGGCGGAGGTGGCGGTGGCCGCGGAGGCGATCCGAGATTTGGCCGCGATCTGCCGGCATCGAAGTATGCGTCGCATCGCCCGTACGAGCCGCCTACCGAAGAGACTGGCTCATCCGAGGAATCGAATCTGCCGCCGATCCTGCTCCCCGGCGAATCTCTAGCGAAGTACAAGGTGCGGCCCGCTGAGTCATTGAGCGCACCTGCGCCATCCGCCGAATCTGGAACGGTTGCGGAGCGCGGCGAGCACAGTCACCCGACGGAAACGGAAGCACAACCGGAATCGCGTCACGAAGCTCGTGTAGATGCAGCCGTTGAACCGCCACGGGACGCCACCGAACCGCAACAGCGGCCCACGTGGATGGCCCCGGCACGCGGCGAGTATCCAAGCATCGACGTCTTGCCGGGCGAATCGCTCGCTCGAACGCGCAAGAGCCATGCTGTGGCGCCGCCAACACATTTGGAACCCACTCCTGCCGCGCACGAAACCCGTTCCGAGCAAGCTAGGGGCGAAGAGTCCCACGTCGAGGAATCGCGCCCAGGGCTCGCCGGTTCCCGCGAGGCGCAAGGCAACGCGCCGGAACACTTAACGTCCGACAACGGCCCGCTGGCAGACCTTTCCGAAGAGGAGGCCCGAGCACTCGCGGAGCACGTCGCTGAGGTGCAATTAGAGGAGTCGCATCTGGAAGTGGCCGCCCGGAGTGAGCAAGACGAGGACGACGAGAATGATGATTCACTGAGCCTCGACTCCGGACCGGTGAGCGAAGCCGACGGAATGGAGAGCGCCGAAGAGGTGGAGGCCGCTGAAGCCGAAAGCGACCAGCGCGAACGCTCGGAATCCGTGGACGATGCGGAAGGTGAAGCAAGGTCGGAGGGATACGAGGCGCCAGTTCTGGATGCCGCGGGCAATCCGATCGACATCGAAAAAATTCAAGAAGAAGCGCAAGCCGTGGTGGAAGGCACTGCGGTGGCTCCCGCGGAAGGTTCGGAGGCAACGCTCCACGCCGCCGGCGGAGAAGCATCGTCGAACGGCGCGATCGAGTCCGGAGATCCCCGCGTGGCCCCGGCAGTAATTCAGCCTCAACGGGCGCGCGTTTCGGGCGACTATCGCGCGCGCATGCAGCAGCCCGCGCGTCGCGGAGGCGGTGGCCGGGATCGGGGACGTCGCGACGATCGTGGGCGCCGTCCGCAGCACGGGCATAGCGGAGGAGGATCGCGGGCGCAGCAGTCTCGGCGCACGCCGTTGATTTCGGATCTGCTGAAGCAAGGGCAGGAAATCATCGTGCAGATCGCCAAGGAGCCGCTGGGCAAAAAGGGAGCGCGAATTACCAGCCACATCGCGCTGCCAGGGCGGTTTCTGGTGTACATGCCCACGCTGAGCCATACCGGCGTATCGCGGAAGATCGGCTCTGCGGAGGACCGCTCGCGGTTGCGGCATTTGGTCACCGAGGCAAAAGGAAGCTTTGGCGGTGGATTTATCGTGCGCACGGCGGCGGAGAAGGCGACGCCGGACGAAATTCGCACCGACGTGGAATTCCTGACGCAGACCTGGAGCAAGATCAAGACCAAGGCGGACACGGCGAAGGCGCCTTCGCTGCTGCACCGGGACCTGAACCTGGTGGAGCGCATCCTGCGCGATTTTCTGAGTCCGGATTTCGGCGCGATCTGGGTGGACAACGAGGAAGCGTTCGCCAAGGTAGTGGACTTTGTATCGCGGTTTCAGCCGGCGCTGGTCAACCGGGTGAAGCTGTATAGCAAGGCCACGCCGGTATTTGAAGAGTTCGGGATCCAGCAGGAAATCGACAAAGGACTGCGGCCCAAGGTGTGGCTGAAGTCCGGCGGGTACATCGTGATCAACCACACCGAAGCGCTGGTGGCGATCGACGTCAACACCGGCAAATTCGTGGGGCGCGGCTCGACGCGGCTGGAGGACACGATCGTCCGGACCAACGTCGAAGCGGTGAAGGAAATCGTGCGGCAGATGCGGCTGCGCGACCTTGGCGGAATCATCGTCATCGACTTCATCGACATGGAAGAGCGGCGTAACCGTGAAAAAGTGATGGCGGCGCTGGAAGATGCGTTGCGGGCCGACCGGGCTCCCTCCAAGGTGCTGCGGTTCAACGAATTCGGGCTGGTGGCGATCACCCGGAAACGCACCAAGCAGGCGCTGGAGCGCACGCTGTGCCAGCCTTGCCCGTACTGCACGGGGTCGGGCATGGTGAAGTCGATTCCTACACTGTGCTACGAAATTCAGACCGAGGCGCGGAAGATGGCGCCCGAAGTGGAAGCGGGAAGCCTGACACTGCGGGTGCACCCGGAAATTTCCAAGGCGCTAAAGACTCGCGAATCGTCTCTAATGGAAGAGCTCGAGACGTGGACCAAAAAGAGCATCATCATTCAAGCCGATCCCACGCTGCATTGGGAGCAGTACGACATTTATTAGGTCCTTAGATTTGCTGCAGCGGCAGGCCGGGCACGGAAGCGTTATTCCGTTCCCGGCCTGCCGTGCGTTTGGGCGGGTGCAGGGGCCTGGTAGCCGCTTGGGCTCGCGCAGCGGGCTAATTTTCATATGCTATGATTTCGTCTGCGTTTTCCGACCGGCATAAGAGGAGCGGAATTGAGCGCTCGGATTCTGAACGGCAATGCGATTCGGGACCAGATTTACGGTGAGCTGCAGGGTGAAATTCGGGCTCTCGCTGCGCAAGGGGTCCGTCCCGGACTTGCCGCGGTGCTGGTCGGCGAAAATCCCGCTTCGAAGCTGTACGTAAACAGCAAGATCGGCGCCTGCGGAAAGCTCGAATTGGCCAGCTTCCTCGTGACACCCCCCGCATCAATCCGCACCGAAGAATTGTTGGCGCTGATCGCCGGGCTGAATGCCCGTGACGACGTGGACGGCATTCTGGTGCAGATGCCGCTGCCCCCGCAAATCGACGCCAAAAAAATTCTCGACGCTGTGGATCCGGCGAAGGACGTCGACGGCTTCCATCCCGACAATGTGGGAAAGCTGGTGGCCGGGCGCCCCTCGCTGGTGGCTTGCACACCGCTGGGCGTGATGGAAATTCTGCGGCGCAGTGATATCCGCATCTCCGGCGCGAACGCGGTGGTGATGGGGCGCAGCGACATCGTGGGAAAACCGATGGCGTTACTGCTGCTGCACGCGAACGCCACGGTCACCATTTGCCATTCCAAAACGCGGGATATGAAGGATATTTCCCGCCGTGCGGATATCGTGGTTGCCGCGATGGGGCGTGCCGCGATGATCACCGAAGACTACATTCGCCCTGGCGCAACCGTAATCGACGTCGGGCAAAACGTGGTCACCGATCGCGCCGAAGCCGAACGCATCTTTGTCAATTTTCCGGAAAAGATTGCGTCGTTCGCGGTCAAGGGTTCGGTGCTGGTCGGGGACGTTCACCCGGACGTGGTGCGGACGGCCGGGGCCTTTACGCCGGTGCCCGGAGGAGTGGGACCTCTGACCATCGCCATGCTGATGAGCAACACGGTGCGGGCTGCCCGGCAGCGCCGAGGCCGTCGCCTTGGCCTTGGCGAGAATGCCTCCCGGGTGGTGGAAGTCTGATGCTGAAAGTGGGTATGACAGGCGGTATCGCCTCCGGAAAATCCACCGCGGCGGCAATGTTTCGCGATGCTGGTTGCCTGGTGCTGGAGTCCGATCCGATGGTCCACCAGCTTCTTAAACCGGGCGGGGCCGCCGCCGCTCAAGTGGCCAAGGAGTTCGGCGCCGTGGATGCGACGGGCCGGGTGTCTCGCGCCAAGCTCGGCGAAGTGGTGTTCAACGATTCCGTGAAGAGGAAGCGGCTCGAGCAAATTATTCATCCGCTTGTTTCGGAGGCCACCTCAAAATGGTTCCGCGCGCTGGAGCGGCCCAACGGCCCCGAGTTCGCAATCGCCGAGGCCGCGCTGCTTATCGAGTCGGGTCATTATAAGAAGCTGGACCGGGTGATCCTGGTGTGGTGCACGCCGGAGCAGCAACGCAAACGTCTGCTGTCGCGCGGAATGTCCGCGGCACAAGCGGAAAAGCGCATCGCCGCGCAAATGCCATTAGAGAAAAAACGCCAATTTGCCAGTGATTCGATCGATGCCTCCGGCAGCCTGGACTTCATGCGCGAGCAGGTGGACCAATTGATAACGAAGTTCAAACGGCTCGCGGCGAACCAGCGGGTGCAGTCACCAGTCAAGGGTTAAGGTTCAAGGTTTGGTTTTGCGAGTCTATGTTTTTCATCGCACGGCGTTAACGGAGGTTGAGGCAAGTGTCCACCACAGGAACCGCAAGAAATGCAGCGCGTCTGCTGGCTCTGGGGCTGGCGATCGGCCTAGCCGCTTACTGGGCAGGATCCAAATGGGGAGCGCACCCGCCGTCGTCGGTGCAAGCGCTCCGTTCGCTGCCGTTCTCGAGCAACACCGGCATGGATGAACTGGAAACCGAGAACGTGAACATCTATAAGCAAGCATCGCCGGCGGTGGCCAACATCGTGACCCGGGCGGTGGAATACGATTTCTTTTTCAACGCGGTGCCGGTGGAAGGCGCGGGCTCGGGATTCGTGATCGATGGCGACGGCCACCTGCTGACCAATTATCACGTGGTGCAGAACGCGCAAGAGGTAGAAGTCACGCTCGGCGATCAGTCGCACTACAAAGCCAAGTTGATCGGCGCGGATACCCGCAACGATATCGCGCTGCTTCAAATCGAGTCGAAGAAGAGCAAGCTGGTCGGCTTGCCGCTGGGTGATTCGCGCGCGCTGCAGGTGGGCCAGCGCGTGCTGGCCATCGGGAATCCTTTCGGATTTCAGAGCACCCTCACCACCGGAGTGGTGAGCGCACTCGGCCGCACCGTGCAGACCGGCGAAACCACGTTCATCGACGAAGCCATCCAGACCGATGCCGCCATCAATCGCGGAAATTCCGGCGGCCCTTTGCTGAACTCGCACGGTGAAGTGATTGGTATCAACTCGGCCATCTACACACCCAGCGGAACCACCGCAGGCATCGGCTTCGCGATCCCCATCAATACCGCGCGCCGCGTAGCGGAGGATCTCATCACATTGGGGCATGTCCGCCGCGCATCTCTCGGCGTGGAAGGCACGGCGATCTGGCCGGAGTTGGCCGAAGCGGTGAACCTGCCGGTGAAGGAAGGAATTCTGATTGAGCGAGTGGTGCCAGATGGCCCCGCGGCACGCGCGGGCTTGCGCGGCGGCACGCGTTCGGTGATGGCCGGCCTGCGCGAACTGCGGCTGGGCGGCGATATCCTGGTCGGCGCCGAAGGCAAGCCAGTAACCAGCCAGATGGACCTAAATTTGATCCTGAACCGCGAGCGCCCGGGCGACAAGATCACCCTGAGCGTGTATCGCGACGGAAAGAAAATTGAAATCCCGGTATCGCTGGGTGAGTCGCACTAACCGCCATCATTCGTGAACTTTTCGCAACCAGACGTCAAATCTTCTTCGTCCTGCTGATATCGCAAAGCATGTCCGAATGGATATTCAGGCCGAGATTGGTCATATTATAGACGTGCTCGGTGGCAACCAGCCAGACGATCTCGCAGAGCAAGCGGTTGGAATAATAGCGGGACATGCGAGCGAAGGTTTCTGGGTTCACCTTTTTTTCCTTGGTCAGCTCCGTCACATAGTCCAGCGCGGAGCGCTCGGCGTCGGTAAAAAGAACGCTGGTGCGGTATTGCTCGAGCGCATCGAATTTGGCCTCATTCAGAGAAGCTTGGATGGTGAACGACCGGCCGATATCCATGCAGAAAAGACAGATGTTGATACGCGCTACCTGTTCACGAATGAGCATGACGGTCTCGGGCGGCAACAGCAGCTTTTTATCTAATTTGCCGATCTTCGTGTAGAACAGACCGAATGCCACCGGCAGCCGCCCGGAATGCACCTTCAGCGGCGTGAGCGCTTTGCCAAATTGCCGGCGCGTAAAGTAATACGCCAGCTTCATCATTAAGCCTCTAGGTTTTTCGATGGGTGGGAGGAATGTCCCCATTTCCATGCTCTCCTTTCCTGTCTCATTCGATTCCTGACGCCAGGTGAGCTTGGCGCCTCTTTTTTAGAGGTGATTTACGGCCTTCATATATATGACGAATGGGAACGTCAAATCTGGACATGGACAAGTTATGAACTTAAGAGAAATGACGGGGTTCGCAGAGGTGGCGGGCTTTGCCTAAAAGGCGTAGTTGTGGCCCCGCGCTCCTTGACGATCTGCGGCCGACTTCGCTATGCTCTCTCCTCGATGGTCTAGGAGACTCGATGTCCGTCAAACTCGGTCTTCTGCAAGGAACCCTCAGCCGCCTTCGTTCTTGGGTGCAGGCTACAGTGCGGCGTTCGCGTTTGGAACGCGAAATGGACGCCGAGCTCCGTTTTCATATCGAGAGCTACGCCGAGGAACTGATCCGCGCTGGCGTGCCTCCGCAGGACGCTCGACGGCGTGCGCGCCTGGAATTTGGCGGCCTGGATCGGACCAAAGAGGAGTGCCGCGACGCGCGAGCGGCGGGTTGGGCCGAGGGCCTGATATTCGACGCCCGGTACGGCATACGGATGCTGCGCAAGACTCCCGGATTTGCGGCCTTAGCGATCCTCACTGCCGCTCTGGGAATTGGCGCGTCGTCGGCGGTCTTCAGCTTGGTCAACGCAGTGTTGCTGCGCGATCTTCCCTATCGCGATCCACAACAACTCACGGTCATTTTTGAACCTGTTCTGCAAGTCCCCGGCGTGCCACTCGAAGCGTGGGGAGCATTCAATGCCGATTTCTACGACTGGAAAGAGCAAAACCATTCGTTCAGCAACCTCGCACTCTTTTCCACCGATCGTCTGAATCTTTCGGTGGGCGAGAGAGCTTTTCGAGTGGGCGGTTCCCGCGTAACCGGAGAATTTTTTCAGGTTCTCGGAATTGCGCCAGAGCTCGGCCGCGCGGTTCAAACCGAAGACGACCAACCGGGTAGATCCCAGGTCGCCGTCATCAGCCACGCTTTGTGGCAATCGCACTTCGGTTCCGATCCCGGTGTTTTAGGAAAGAATTTGCTGCTCAGCGCGCGGCCTTATCGAATCATCGGTGTGATGCCCGCGGGCTTTGCCTTTCCGCATGGAGCTGAAAATGTGGATACGGCCGGCCACGTCACCGATGTGTGGGTGCCGTGGGCGATGACGCCGCAGGAAAAGGCTTCGCGTGACGACGGCGCCGGCAACGCCATCGGGCGCCTGCGCCCCGCGGTTTTGCTGGCTCAGGCGCAAGCGGAAATGAGCACGATCACCGCGCGACTCGATCCACTCCACATGCCCATGTTGCAAAGCGCGGCAGCGGTGGTGCGGCCGCTCGAAGTCCAGGTAACCGGCGGATCGCGGCGGGCCTTGCTTATTTTTATGGGCGCCGTAGTTTTGGTATTGCTGATCGCATGCAGCAACGTCGCCAGCCTGATTCTGGCCCGGGCAACCGGCAGAGCTCGGGAGATCAGCGTACGCTCCGCGCTCGGCGCCTCCCGATCACGCCTGATCCGCCAGCTCTTGGCCGAATCGCTGTGCCTCTCCGGCAGCGGCGGGTTGCTGGGAGCGCTGGTTGCATTCATTGCCATCCGTTTTCTGATCCTCATCAATCCCGGCAATATCCCGCGCCTCGAAGAAATCTCAATCGACTGGCGTGTTTTGCTGTTCACCGTTTGCGTCTCTGTGGCTACCGGCATTCTCTTCGGATTGTTTCCCGCACTCGCCATGTCACGCAGCGATTTGAGCGACGTGCTGAAAGCTTCCGGCAGTCGCAGCGTGAAGGGCAGCGCCGGGGCGATTCATCGCGGCCTGATGGTCGCCGAAGTGGCGCTCACCGTGGTGCTACTGACCGGTTCGGGCTTGCTGATTCGCAGCTTCACGAAATTACAGGGCGTCGACAAGGGCTTTGCCACCAGGTCGATAGTGACGATGAATATTCAACTCGACGCGAGGTACAACCAACCGGAGCGCCAAACCGCCTTTTTTCGCGGCGTGATTGATCAGACCAGCGCTCTGCCCGGCGTGGACTCTGTGGCCGAGATCAACTATTTGCCGCTCGGCGGCGGAGAGGACTTGAGTCTTGTATCCGTGGAAGGACGTCCGTTTGACGGCAAGACTCTCTTTGAGGACCGCTTCATTAGTCCACGCTACTTTGCCGCCATGGGTATACCGTTGCTTCAGGGGCGGGACTTCACTGACAACGACGTGAGCACCCATCCAGCCGCTGCAATTGTCAGCCGCACCTTTGCGCGGAATTATTTCCCCGGCCAGAATGCACTCGGCAAACGATTCCGCGATGGCGTGGATCAGCAGGCAGCCTGGTGGACTATCGTCGGCGTTGTCGGCGACGCACGGTATCTGAACCTCGAGACCACGCCACCGATGCAAATCTACACGCCTTTGTGGGGAGCGAGCCCAGGCTCTGTGTGCGTGGTAGCGCGGACCAGCCTGCCGCCGGAGAATCTCGCTTCGAACATCCGCGCGATAGTACGTGAATTTGATCCTTCTCTGGCAGTGGCCGACATTCGCACGATGAACCAGTTGGTTTCGATGGCTAGCGCGGAACGTCGTTTCCAAATGCTTCTTCTGACGGTATTCGGCGGGTTGGCTCTCTTTCTGTCATTGGTTGGTTTGTATGGTTTGATGGCCTACTCTGTGCAACAGAGGACCGCCGAAATTGGAATTCGCATGGCTCTCGGTGCGCAGCCAGACAATGTGCTGCGCCTGGTCCTGAAGCAGGGCGCGAATATGGCGCTCGCCGGAATTGCCTTGGGCATTGTTGGCGCGTGGGGTTTGACGCGCTTGATGGCCAGCCTGCTGTTCGAAGTCCAACCAACCGACGCGGCCACTTTCTTCGGAGTCGCTATTTTATTCTGCGTGGTAGCGTTGGCCGCGTGCTACGTTCCAGCGCGGCGTGCCACGCGCCTGGACCCCATGGTGGCGCTACGCTACGAATAAGTCCCCGCACTGGGTGACCTCGGCGATGAATTTCGATCGCCAGGCTTTCCACCCAATCGGGCTGCGCGAAGGATTCGGAATGAGGCGAGCATTCGCCGTTCTTGGAACTGCGATCTTCCTGGTGCTTGCGCCGGGGACCGTCGCCGGTTTGGTGCCTTGGTGGATCACCAGATGGCACGTTCAATCGCCCGCGATGGCGCGCCTGCCGGTGCGATTGGCCGGCTCGTTTTTGGTGGCTGCGGGCATCGTGGTCGTACTGGATTCATTTGCCCGCTTTGCGTTAAAGGGATTAGGGACGCCCGCGCCGGTTTTCCCTACGCAGCATCTCGTTGTCAGCGGTTTTTATCGATACGTGAGAAATCCTATGTACGTCGCGGTCATGTCGGTGATCTTTGGTCAAGCTTTGATCTTTGGCAGCGTCGCTCTGCTTGGCTATGCTGTGGTGCCGTGGTTAGCGGCTCACGCCTTTGTTGTGGCATACGAGGAACCAAAGTTGCGGGCTAGTTTTGGTGCGGAGTACACCGCTTTCTGCGCTGCTGTTCCGCCCTGGATTCCACGCCTCACGCCGTGGCAGGGGCCAGTCGGCACCGGCTGAATCACCTGCGAATCGAAAATCAGTCTGAGCATCCAAATGTGTCCGGTTCTGCGACGCCGCTTCTCGGAATCGCCCACCGGACCAGCTGACAGCGTCCCGAAGTTCGCCGTAAGTAATTATATAACATACAGATAGCTCGCATCCCCGCGTGGCTGGAGACGTGCGAGTCTATACCCGAGCCAGGGGAGAAAATTCCATGACCACGCTTTGGCAAGACGTCCGTTACGCCCTCAGGATGCTGGTGAAGTCGCCGATGCTCACCGCGATCGTCGTCCTCACCCTTGGATTGGGGATCGGGGTCAACACCGCGGTCTTCGGGATCGTGAACGGTCTTCTGCTGCGCCCCTTGGCGGTGAAATCGCCTGAACAAATCATGGTGCTGGCAGCGAAGTTGGAGGGCGACACTCTGGGAATTTTCCGATTTTCCTATCCCCAACTCGTTGATTTGCAGAAACAAACGGATGGGTTTTCCGATCTCTTTGCTTCCCGGACCGGTCTCGGAGGGCTCAGCTTCGACGGCAAATCGAATCAATTCCTGTACTTCTATGTGACCGGAAATTATTTTTCCACTCTGGGCGTGCAGCCGGCGCTGGGGCGCCTCTTTCTTCCGACGGAGGGGGCGCAAGGGGGCAAGGACCCGTACATTGTGCTGGGTTATTCCTACTGGCAAAAGAGATTCGGCGGCGATCCCAGCGTCGTGGGGAAGCAGGCGGTGATCGACGGCCAAGAGGCAATTATTATTGGAGTGGCGCCGAAAGAATTTCAAGGCACAGCCTTCGCACTCGACCCGGACGGTTATCTCCCGATGAACATGATACCGGCAGAAGAAGCCGGCAAGTTCTGGACCGACCGCACCGAACGCGGTTTGACGGTGATGGGCAGGCTGAAACCAGGCGTGAGCCTGCGGCAAGCGCAAAGTTCAGTAAATCTCGTCACCCAGCGGTTGGCTCAGGATTATCCCGCCACCGACAAGGGAGCGACGGCACAGGTGATTCCAGAGAGACTGGCGCGGCCGCAGCCGTTCGCGAACAATATCGTTCCGTTTATCGCCGGCATATTCCTGGTGCTGGCCGCGCTGGTGCTGCTTCTGGCGTGCATGAACGTCGCCAATATTTTGCTGGTGCGCGCGACGATGCGCCAACGCGAGATGGCCATTCGTGCGGCCATGGGCGCAAGTCGCGGGCGGTTGATACGTCAGCTTCTCACCGAGAGCGTGGTGCTAGCGCTCTTCGGCGGGGCCGGTGGATTGGTGTTGGGAGAGTGGGCCAGCGGGGCCGTCGCTTCGCTGCTGCCGGATTCGCCACTTCCGATCCATCTGGACTTCAGTTTTGATTGGCGAGTGTTTGCCTACGCGCTGACGGCTGCCCTGCTAACCGGTACGCTGGTGGGCGTGTGGCCGGCCCTGCGGGCAGGACGAGCCGACGTGAACGGCGTACTGCACGGAGCCGGGAGGAGCGACAGCGCGGGAGTGAGCCGCCATCGAGTGCGCAGCGCACTGGTGGTGGCGCAGGTGGGCGGTTCGCTGGTGCTATTGATCGTCGCCGGGCTATTCGTCCGCAGCCTGATGCGCGCGCAACGAGCGTATCTGGGATTCGATCCCGATCGAGTGCTGAATGTGGTCCTGGATCCAAAGGAAGTGGGATACGACGACGTCCGCACAAAAGGTTTTTATCACGACCTTGAGGCGCGGGTTCGGGCTATGCCCGGCGTGCAAGCGGTGAGCCTGGCGTTCAGTGTGCCGATGGGCTCGGTGAACGCCGCGACCTCGGTCTACATCAAAGGGCGCGTCCTCGAGCCCGGCCAGCAGCCTCCGGTGGTGGGGTACAACTGGGTCGACCCACCTTATTTCGACACGATGCGAGTTCCGCTGCTGCGAGGGCGTGCCTTTCGCGAGAATGACGACGATAAGGCGCCGCTCGTCGCCATCGTGAATCAGACCATGGCGAATCGATTCTGGCCCAACCAAGATCCCATCGGGAAACAATTCAGTCTGGAGAGCGCGTCCGGGCCTTTTGTCGAAGTGGTGGGAGTCACGGGAAATGGGAAGTACACGTTCATGGGCTGGGACCACGAGACCTATCTTTATGTTCCGCTGGGACAGCACACCACGTCGTACCGCACCCTGCAGATTCGGTCGTCTGTGCCGTCGGAGTCGCTGACCGCGCAGGTGCAGAGCGAAGTCCGCGCACTCGATCCCGGCATGCCGATTTCCGACGTGCGCACCATGCGCCAATCGCTCGGGGGAGCGAATGGCTTGTTCATCTTCCGGGTCGGCGCGATCCTGGCTGCGGCCATGGGACTTCTGGGTCTGACCCTGGCGGTGGTAGGTGTGTATGGAGTGGTTTCGTTCTCCGCGAGCCAGCGCACCCATGAAATCGGAATCCGCATGGCGCTGGGCGCGGACCGGCGGGATATCCTGCGGCTCGTTTTGCGGCAGGGATTGGTGCTGGTGATGGGAGGCGTGGTTTCAGGAGTGTTGCTGGCGTTGGCGCTGACGCGGTCGATGGTTACGCTTCTGGTAGGCGTGAGCCCAACCGACGCGGTCACATTTTTCACCGCGACGTTATTGCTGGGAGGAATTGCACTATGGGCCTGCTACGCGCCGGCGCGGCGCGCCATGCAGCTTGATCCGATGGTGGCGCTACGGTACGAATAATCCCCCGAAATGTTTTAACTCGATCGCGAGGACGAAAATGGGAACGCTGCTGCAGGACGTGAGATACGCGGTTCGGATGCTGAGGAAGAATCCCGGGTTCACGGCCATCGCGGTGCTAACACTGGCGCTGGGGATCGGTGCGAATACTTCCATTTTCAGTTTCGTCAACGCGTGGATCATCAACCCGCTGCCTTATCCACACAGCGATCGCCTCACCGTAATTCAAAGTGTAAACACCAAAGAAGGCTGGATCGATATGGTGAACACCGCGGCCGATTTCTACGATTGGCAGCGGCAAAGCAAAGATTTCGAGGAGCTCTCCGCTTGGAGTACTGGATCGTTCAACCTGGCGGGTGACGGACCGCCCGAGCGAGTTGCCGGGGACCGCGTGACCTGGAATTTTTTCGAGACTCTGGGCGCAAGGCCCCTGCTAGGGCGCACGTTTCTGCCTGCGGATGACCAAAGTGGCGCGCCGCGTGTGGTGATCCTGAGCCGAGGACTTTGGGAAACGCGCTTTGCGGGCGACGCGCACATCGTCGGCCGGAATATTAAGGTCGGCGGTGAAACCTACGCGGTCGTTGGCGTCATGCCCGCAAATTTTCAGCTTCCTCTGGCGGGCGAGTCAAATCTATGGACGCCGCTGGCGCTCTCGCAGAAGGAACGCGACGATCGCAGCAATTCCTGGCTCAATGTGCTGGGGCGCCGTAAGCCCAGCCTTCCGATGTCCTCAGCACAAGCAGAGATGGCTTCGATCATGGCGCAGCT
>Ga0302326_10009386_pt1 | contig 21398 bp, 16 predicted proteins | sample Palsa_T0_3_FD_202264 | JGI IMG/M metagenome (GOLD analysis project Ga0302326, IMG submission 202264) | Peat permafrost microbial communities from Stordalen Mire near Abisko, Sweden - Palsa_T0_3 | ecosystem: Environmental > Terrestrial > Soil > Palsa > Peat permafrost | place: Sweden: Abisko... | reverse complement strand
AACGACTCGACCGCGACGCGGCCGATCGGATCGTCCTTCAGGATCGCATCCAGCACGGCGTCGGAGATTTGGTCGGCTATTTTATCGGGATGGCCCTCGGTCACCGACTCACTGGTGAAGAGTCTGCGATATGCCATGCGCCTACGTCCCTTCGGACCACGACGACATGTACTTCGCTTGTTCGGGCGTTAGCGTGTCGATGTCGATGTGCATCGACGCGAGCTTGAGCGCGGCGACTTCCTTATCGATCTCTTCGGGAACATCGTAGACTTTGTTCTCGAGCGTTTTGTGATTCTGCGCGAGGTAGCCGGCGGCCATCGCTTGATTCGCAAACGACATATCCATCACGGCCGCGGGGTGGCCTTCGGCCGCCACGAGATTGATCAGACGTCCGTCGCCGAGAACCCGGATCGAGCGGCCGCTCGGAAGTTTGTAGGAATCGACGAACGCGCGCGGCTGCGTCTTCTCGACGGCCATCTCCGCGAGCACGTCGAGATCGAGTTCGTCGTTGAAGTGGCCGGAATTCGCGACGATCGCGCCGTCCTTCATCAGCTTGTAGTGCTCGCCCGCGACGACGTGATAATTGCCGGTGAGGGTAACGAACACGTCGCCGAGCCTGGCGGCTTCGTTCATCGGCATCACCATGAACCCGTCCATCGCAGCTTCGAGCGCCTTGAGCGGATCGATCTCGGTAACGATCACGTGCGCGCCCATGCCCTTGGCGCGGGACGCGACGCCGCGCCCGCACCAGCCGTAGCCGAGCACGACGACCGTGTGACCCGCGATCAGGACGTTTGTCGCGCGGATGATGCCGTCGAGGGTCGATTGTCCGGTGCCGTAGCGATTATCGAACATGTGCTTGGTCAGCGCGTTGTTTACCGCGATCACCGGGAAGGGCAGCAGGCCGTCCTTCTGCATGGCGTTGAGACGGATGACGCCCGTCGTCGTCTCTTCGCAGCCGCCGATCATTTCGGCGAAGAGGTGGTTGTGCTTCTTGTAGATCGTGGTGACGAGATCGCAGCCGTCGTCCATCGTCATGTGCGGCTTGCTCGCGACGACCGCCTCGATATGTTCGTAGTAGGTGGTCTCGTGTTCGCCTTTGATGGCGTAGGTGGGAATCCCGAAGTGCTCCACGAGCGCGGCGGCCGTGTCGTCTTGGGTGGAAAGCGGATTCGAAGCGCACAGGTGCACCTCGGCGCCGCCGGCCTTGAGGGCGAGCACGAGGTTCGCGGTCTCCGTCGTCACGTGCAGGCACGCGCCGATGCGCACGCCTGCCAAGGGCTTGGTCTTCGCAAAGCGATCGCGAATTTGCGCGAGCACGGGCATGAAGGTGGCAGCCCACTCGATTTTCGAGCGGCCTTGATCAGCCAGGCTGCGATCTTTCACGTCGCCCAGCTGTTTGTCGATGAGTTGCAAGTTTACGGCTCCTGAAGCAAGCGTACAATTATCAAGTTGAATCTCGCCGATCTTTGCAACAATCTAAAGACGATTAACGGCGATACTTCGAGTAACCAGGTCTCTTAGCCTTGGGCCCGTGAGCTTGAGCCGCGGCCATCGGAGGCGTGCCGCCCCGATCTCAAACAGAGGTCCTGCGCAGAAGCGCGCAGCGCAGCGTGTTCGCCATGAGCATCGCGACCGTCATCGGGCCGACGCCGCCGGGTACCGGAGTGATTGCGCCCGCGACGCTTAAAGCGGAAGCGAGATCGACATCACCCACGAGGCGCGACGAGCCCTCGGCCGTAGCGACACGATTGATACCGACGTCGATCACGGTCACGCCGGGTTTCAGCCAGCTCCCGGTCACGAGTTCGGGCTTGCCTACCGCGACAACGAGAACGTCCGCGCGCCGACAGACCAGAGGGAGATTGTTCGTCGCCGAATGCGCGATCGTAACGGTGCAATTCTCCATCAGCAGGAGTTGCGCGACTGGTCTCCCGACGATGGCCGAGCGACCGACCACCACCGCCTCGAGGCCGCGCAGCGAGTCGCGCACCATCTTGATGAGCCGAATGCATCCGAGTGGCGTGCACGGCACGAGGGCCGGCAGCCCGACACCGAGCAAGCCCACGTTCTGGGGATGGAACCCGTCGACGTCTTTTACCGGGTCGATCTCTCGCAGCACGCGCTCGGACGAAATGTGCGCCGGCAAGGGAAGTTGGACGAGAATCGCGTCGACGTCGTCGTGCTCATTTAGCTCGCGCAGCAGAGTGAGAACTTCTGCCTCCGGAGTTTCGGCCGGCAGCCGGTACTCGAAAGAACGAATCCCGAGTTCCTTCGCGCGCCGCGCTTTGAGCCGGACGTAGATCTCGCTTGCAGGGTCGGCGCCCACGAGGATCACCGCAAGGCCGGGAACCGACCCGTGCTCCCGCTCCATGAGGGTAATACCGGCAAGCACTTCTTCGCGAACCACCGACGCTTCGGCCGTTCCATCGATCACCCGGGCACCCATTGGTCTTTCCTTTCCCAAAACACCGGCGCGTCGCGGCGGTGTTTTCTTCCACAAGGAGCTCGCCTGCAATGAAATAACATCCACGGGCTCCGAAGAAGAGCTGTAGTCACTTTAGATTTTGTGAGAGCGGAGGCCCCTGGATGCCGATACCTACCGAACCCGTTGGATCGCTGCCCCGGCCAATGAAGCTGCAAGAAGCAATCAAAGAATACGACGCCGGAAAGATCACAAAAGAGCAGTTGGCGGCGCTGCAGGACGCCGCGGCCAAGGATTCGATCGCGAAGATGGAAGCCACGGGCTCGCCGATCAACTGCGACGGCGAACAGCGCGTCTCGAGTTTTGCGACCTATCCCCTAGCGGATACCTTGGCCGGCACCGGCCTCGGTGCCAACCTCGCGGGCGACGGCCAGTACTTCGCGATCTTCGCCGACGGTCACCACCGTCAGTTACCGCGCCTCACGGGTGGGCCGTTCCGCTACAATAACTATGCGGACGTCTACGTCAAAGAAGCCATGAAGACGGCGAAGACGCCGCTCAAACAGGCCGTCATCGCGCCCTCGATGCTGATGCTCCTGTACCCGCTCGACGGCGATCTGAAAGGCTACACTCGCGAGCAGTTCCACAACGACCTCATCGACGAGGCCGAGCGAGATATCCGCGCGTGTTTCGCGGCGGGCGCGAAGCGCGTCTCGATCGACTTCACGGAAGGCCGGCTCGCGCTCAAAAACGATCCGAAGAATCCCTGGACCGGACGCAACATGCTCGAGAAATTCGTGGAAGTCAACAATCGTTTGCTCGATCGCTTCACCGCCGAGGAGCGCGTGAACATCGGAATCCACACCTGCCCCGGTGGCGATTGCGACTCGACGCACAGCGGCGAAGTGCCCTACGCCGACTTGCTGCCGAGCTTGTTCAAAATGAATGCAGGCTATTTCCTCATCCAACTTGCGAGCGAACGGAACAAGGAAGCCGTGTACAAAGTGATCGGCGAAAATATTCGCAAGGACGCCAAAGGCGTGAAGCAAGTCGCCTTCATCGGCGTGATCAACCCGCAGAACCCGCGCGTCGAATCGCCGGAGGAAGTCGCAGCCGATCTCCTGCTCGCGGCGAAATACATCCCCAAGGACCAGCTTGGATCGACTGACGACTGCGGCTTCTCGCCGTTTAGCCTCGACGTGAAGCCGAATCACGGCTCGCCCGACTACGCTCGCGAGGTCGCCTTCCAGAAGATCAAATCGCGTATCGAAGGCACGAAGATCGCATCGGAAAAACTCGGCGTCTAACTCGACTTCGGCCGGCACCGCATCGGGCCGGCCGTTCTGTCGGCCTCTTGACACGTGTCTCGGAATCGACTTTAGTCGCAGGAAAGGTCGATAGGGACGGGAACGTGGGTCGGGCTCTCGATCTTCCGAATCGGAGGTACCCAACTCAATGTTTCCAGCAGCCTTTGACTATCTATGTCCTCGCTCCACCGACGAAGCGCTCGCAGCCCTCGCCGAGCACGGGAGCGACGCCCGCGTCCTCGCAGGCGGACAAAGCCTCATCCCGGCGATGCGCTTCCGGTTAGCGAAGCCGGCCGTCCTCGTCGATATCAATCGTATCGCCGAGCTCTCGTATATACGGGAGATCGGAGGCGAGTTACGCCTCGGTGCGGGTGCGCGCGACCACGGCCTCGAGGTTTCGCCCGAGATGCGATCGGGCCGCTATCCTATGCTCGCCGACGTGTGCGCGGTCGTCGCGGATCCCGTGGTACGCCAAATGGGCACGGTTGTCGGGAGCCTGTGCCACAACGATCCCTCGGGCGATTGGCCCGTAGCGGCGCTCGCCGGCAATGCGTCGGTCGTCGTGCGCGGTAAGGGCGGCGAACGCGTCGTGCCGATCGGCGAGTTTCTCGTCGATTCGTACACGACGGCGGTTGCCGACGGCGAGATAGCGCTCGAAGTGCGCTTTCCGACGCCCGGCCCGCGCACTGCCGGCGCCTACCTGAAGATCGAACGCAAAGTCGGCGACTTCGCGACGGCGGCCGCCGCGGCGCGTGTGACGCTCGCCGAGGACGGTACGGTCGCGAGCGCATCGATCGCGCTCGGTGCCGCGGGCCCGTGCGGTTTTCGCGTCGCCGAAGCCGAACGCGCGCTGACCGGTGCAAAACCTTCGAATGCGGCGATCGCCGCCGCCGCGGACGCCGCGCGCAGTGCGGCCGATCCGATGGCCGATACGCGCGGTACGGTCGCGTTCAAGAAACAGATGGCGGGCGTTCTCGTCGAGCGCGCGCTGCGCAAAGCATTCGCGCGTCTCGGCGTGGAGGACATTCGATGAACGTTTCGATCACCGTCAACGGAACCAAGTACGAGCGGGACGTCGAGCCGCGCGTGCTGCTCGCGTATTTTCTGCGCGAAACCCTCGGCCTCACCGGCACCCACGTCGGCTGCGATACCTCGAGCTGCGGCGTATGCGTCGTGCTGATGGACGGCACGACCGCGGTGAAATCGTGCACGATGTTCGCCGTGATGGCCGACGGCCATGAGTTCACCACGATCGAAGGCATGAAGGTGGGCGGCAAGCTCCACCCGATTCAGCAGGCCTTCACGGATCAACACGGCCTCCAATGCGGGTACTGCACGCCGGGCATGATGGCTACCGCCATCGCGTTTCTCAAGACGAACCCGGATCCGAGCGAGGCGGAAATCCGTGACGCGCTCTCGGGCAACCTGTGCCGTTGTACGGGCTACAACAACATCGTCAAGGCCGTCCAACAGGCCGCCGCCGAATTGTCCGCGCCGGCTCCCGAGCCGGTCGCGGCTTCGTAAGGAGTATCACCTATGAGTACGACTGAAGCTCCAAGCAACGGCCGCCACGCAATGGGCAAGTCGATGAAGCGCAAGGAAGACGCGCGCTTCATCTCCGGCCGCGGCCGGTACGTCGACGACATCGTCCTCCCGAACATGCTGTACATGGCGATCGTGCACAGCGCCTATCCGCACGCGAAGATCACGAAGATCGATAAGGCGGCCGCGCTCGCGACGCCGGGCGTGCTCGCCGTGATCACGGCCGAGGATCTCGCGGGCGTGGGCCTCGCGTGGATTCCCACGTTCCACGGCTACGACAAGCAGATGGTGCTCGCCGTCGGTAAGGTCCTGTATCAATATCAGGAAGTGGCTGCCGTCGTCGCCACCTCGCGCGCGGCCGCGGCCGACGGCGTGGAACTGGTCGAAGTCGAATACGAGCAGCTCCAACCGGTCGTCGATCCCTTCGTTGCGAAGACCGACGCCACGCTCGTGCGTGAAGACCGCGAGAACAAGACCAACCACATCTACCATTGGGAAGTCGGCAAGCGCGACGAAGCGACCGCCGCGATCCAAGGTTCCGACGTGAAGATCAACGAGCGTGTGTACTTCCAACGCTGCCATCCCGCACCGCTCGAGCCATGCGGTATCGTGGCCGACATGAACCCGGAGACGGGCTGCCTCACGCTGTACATGACCTCGCAAGCGCCGCACGCGCACCGCACCGTCGTCTCGCTCGTGACGGGTATCCCCGAGGACAAGATCCACGTGATCTCACCGGACCTCGGCGGCGGCTTCGGCAACAAGGTGCCCGTCTACGCTGGGTACGTGTGCGCCGCCGTGGCCTCGATCGTTACGGGGCACCCCGTGAAGTGGATCGAGACGCGTACCGAAAATCTCACGACGACCGGCTTCGCGCGCGACTACCACATGGACGTCGAGATCGGCGCGACCAAAGAGGGGCAGGTCACGGGACTCAAGGTTACGACGGTCGCCGATCACGGAGCGTTCGACGCCGCGGCCGATCCCACCAAGTATCCGGCCGGCATGTTCGGCATCTGCACGGGCTCGTACGATTTCCCGATCGCATTTACCGAACTCGACGCGTACTTCACGAACAAGGCACCGGGCGGGGTGGCGTACCGCTGCTCGTTCCGCGTTACCGAAGCGTCCTATGCGATCGAACGTGGAATGGATATGCTCGCGCTCGCACTCGGCCAAGATCCGGCCGACGTGCGCATGAAGAACTTCGTGAAAAAAGAGCAGTTCCCGTACGCATCGCCGCTCGGCTTCGTCTACGATAGCGGCGACTATCACACGACCTTGCAAAAAGCGCTCGACAAGATCGGCTACAAGGAACTGCGAGCGGAGCAAGCGGAAAAACGCGCTCGCGGCGAGCTGATGGGCATCGGCCTCTCGACGTTCACGGAAGTCGTCGGCGCGGGCCCGAGCAAACACTTCGACATCATGGGCATCAAGATGTTCGATAGCGCGGAGATCCGCATCCATCCGACGGGCGCGGGCATCGTGCGCGCGGGAACGAAATCGCAAGGGCAGGGCCACGAAACGACCTGGGCACAGATCGTCGCCGAAGAGCTCGGGCTCGATCCGCAAAATCTTTTGGTGGAAGAGGGCGACACCGACACCGCACCCTACGGCCTCGGCACGTATGCCAGCCGCAGCACACCGGTCGCCGGCGCCGCGCTCGCGATGGCGGCTCGGCGTGTCCGCGAGAAGGCTCGCAACATCGCGGCGCACGTGATGGAAGCACCGCTCGACGACGTCGAATGGGTCGACTACAAGTTCCAAGTCAAAGGCGTGCCGGAAAAGACCGTCACGATGAAAGAGATCGCGTTTGCCGCGTACACGAATCCCGGCCCCAACGAGCCCGGTCTCGAAGCGACGTACTACTACGACCCGCCCAACCTTACGTTCCCGTACGGCGCGTACATTGCGGTCGTCGACGTGGATAAGGAGACGGGCGAGACGAACGTGCGGCGTTTCCTAGCCATCGACGATTGCGGCACCGTGATCAACCCGATGATCGTCGAGGGTCAAATCCACGGCGGGCTGACCGAAGGCTTTGCGATCGCGTTCATGCAGGAGATCGCCTACGACGCCGAAGGCAACAACCTGCAGCCGAACTTCACCGAGTACTTGGTGCCGACGTCGCTCGAATCGCCGCATTGGGAAACCGACAGCACCTGTAATCCGAGCCCGCATCATCCGATCGGCGCGAAGGGAGTCGGCGAAAGCCCGAACGTTGGGTCGCCCGCCGCCTTCGTCAACGCCGTGATGGATGCGCTGCAGCCGCTCGGCATCAAATCGATCGACATGCCGCTCACGCGCGACAAAGTGTGGCGCGCGATCCAAGAAGCGACGGCGAAAACGTGAACCTGGAGTGGAAAGGGCACGAAGAGGTCGGCGCGGCCAAAGACCGGCTTTGGGCGTTCATTAACGATCCGCTCAACGTCGCGAATTGCGTGCCCGACCTCGTCGAGGCGACGGTTCAAGACCCGCACCACTTCGAAGCGATCGTCTCGGTCGGCGTCGGTCCGGTCAAAGGCAAACTCAAGCTGAAAATCGAGCTCGACCCGCAAGCCGACGGCAACCGCATGAACATGAAGATCAGCGGCGGCGGCCTCGGCAGCGTGGTCGACTTGCTCGCCGGCGCCGATATCAAGGACAACGGCGATTCCACGACCTCACTCGATTGGAGCGGCACGGCCACGATGCGCGGCGCGATCGCGACGGTTGCCGGGCGCGTGATCGACGCGCAGGCGCTGCGCGTGATCACCACGACGTTTGCCAACGTCAGGGAAAAGTGCGCTTCTTCGAGCGGGTAGCCGAGCTCGAAAACGAACGCACGCCGTTCGCGCTCGCGCTCGTGGTGTCGCGCCGCGCACCCGTGAGTTCGCATGTCGGCGACCGCGCGATCGTGTTCGAAGACGGACGCATGGAAGGCTTCGTCGGCGGCTCGTGCTCGCGCGACATCGTACGGCGTCACGGCGTCGAAGCGATCCGCACCGGCACGGCGCGGTTGCTGCACATCAGCCCGGATCCCGCTCCGCAGGAGCGCTCGTGGGACGAGGCCGGCGGCCACGCATACGTCGCGATGAGCTGCGCGTCCGAGGGTGCGGCCGACGTGTACGTCGAGCCGCATCTGCCGGCGCGGCGCCTGATCGTCATCGGGTATACGCCGGTCGCGCACACGCTCGCGCGCGCCGCGACGGCGCTCGAGTATGAGGTCGTGCGCGCCGTCGACGATCACGAACTCGGAGAATTCGCGAGCACGCACGAAGCCGTCGTCTCGATCGACGGCTTGCGCGCGCTGCTGGCCGCGTTTTCCGCGACCGAACGGGCGCGCACGAGCGCCGTCGTCGCGTCCCTCGGCCACTACGACGAGACGGCACTCGACGTGCTGCTCGATGCGGAACTCGCATTCGTCGGGTTCGTCGCAAGCCGCAAACGCGCCGCCCGGGTGTTCGCCGTGCTCGCCCAACAGGGCCGCAGCGCCGAACGGTTGTCGTCGGTCCACAATCCGGCGGGCCTCGATATCGGCGCGCGCCGGCCCGAAGACGTCGCGGTTTCGATTCTCGCGGAAATCGTCGCGGCATCGCCGCTACCCGCCTCGTCGCCGGCCGCGGTGCCGAGTGAGGATTCGGCTCGCGCGATCGCGATCGATCCGATCTGCGGCATGGAGGTGGATATCGAGGGCGCGCGCCACCGCTTCGAGCTCGGCGACATCACCTACTACTTCTGCTGCGCCGGGTGTCGCGCGGAGTTTGCAAGGGATCCCGCGGCCGCGCTTGCTGCCTCCGGCAACGCTTGAATCTCACCGAGTTCGGCGACCTTCCCGAGCGTTTCGCCGAGCGCGGATACGTCGTCGGCGACGATTTCGCGACGGCGCTCGAGCTGATGCTCGCGCTCGAGAAGCCGCTCTTGCTCGAGGGGCCCGCCGGCGTCGGAAAAACGGAGAGCGCGAAGATCCTGGCCGACGTCATGCACACACGCTTGATCCGCTTGCAGTGCTACGAAGGTCTCGACGCTGCGAGCGCGCTCTACGAGTGGAATTATCCGAAGCAATTACTGCGCATCCGCATAACCGAGAACGACGGGGGCGACACGCTCGCGCGCGAAGCGGAGATCTTCAGCGAAGCCTTTCTCCTCAAACGTCCGCTGCTCGAAGCCATCACACAGGAACGGGCGCCGGTGCTTCTGATTGACGAAATCGATCGTGCTGACGAAGCCTTCGAAGCGTTCTTGCTCGAGCTGCTGGGTGAGTTCCAAGTGTCGATTCCCGAACTCGGCACGGTGAAGGCGAAGACGCGGCCGGCCGTGATCCTCACCTCGAACCGCTCGCGCGAACTTTCCGACGCACTGCGCCGCCGTTGCTTGTACCACTGGATCGCATATCCCGAGCGGGAACGGGAGGTCGAGATCCTGCGCGCGCGTCTGCCGGAGATCGACGAGCGGCTCGCCGAGCAGATCGCGCGCTTCATGGAGTTCTTGCGCGCGCAGCCGTTCGAGAAGGTGCCCGGCGTCGCGGAAAGTTTGGATTGGGCGCTCGCGCTCGTGCGCTTGCACAAATCCGCGCTCGACGAGCGCACCTTGGAACTGACGCACGGCTGCATCCTCAAGGTCCAACGCGATTGGGAGTTGCTGCAGGCGCAGCGGCTGCGCTATGCACCCCTGCTCGCGGGCGTCGAGCTTCGAGAACAGGCCCCGGTCGAGCCCGATTACGGGATTGGCAAGGTGCGCGCGCGCCGTGGCTGAGAGCGTGGCCGAACTTTCGCACCGCGTGCTCGATTTTTTCGCGCTGCTGCGCGAGGAACACGCGTTCTCAACCGGGCAGCGCGAGGCGCACGATGCCTTGCGCGCCCTCGACCTGCTCGGTGTCGCCGAACGGGCGCGCGTGCGCGCGATTCTGCGCGCCGTCGCCTGCAGTTCACCGGAACAAATCGAGATCTTCGAAGACGCGTACGACGAAGTTTTTCTCGCAGCGGACGAAGGCGCGATCCAAAGCATGTACGCGGCCCGCCACACACGGCCGGGCCAAGAAAGCTCTCCCGGTGCTGAAGCGCCGGTCGAGGAACGTCCCGGCGACCCGCGCGACGAGGATAGCGACGACGGTAGCGGAGCTGGTCCGACGCGCGAACGCCGTCTCGCAGAGGAGCAAAACGAAGTCCTCGAGTCCTGGATGGCGCTGCGTGCGCGCTACAGCGCCGCGGCCGCCCCCGCCGAACCGCCAACGATCGCAGCCGCCGGACTCGACTCCATGGAAACGGCCGTTCGCAAGCTGCTTCGAAGCGTGCATTTGGGACGTTCGCGCCGCTGGACGCCGCAGCCGCACGGCGTCCGCTTCGACGTGCGCCGCACCTTGCGCGCGAGCTTGCAAACGGGCGGCGATCCCGTGGAGCTGCACCGCCTCGGACCACCGCGCCGTGCGCCGCGCATCGTCGTGCTGGTCGATGGCAGCCGTTCCATGTCGGAGCATGCGGATACGCTGCTGCAATTCGCCTACGCGCTCGGACGCGCGACGCGGCGCGCGCACGCCTACGTTTTCAGCACGGAACTGCACGATCTCACCCGCATCCTCCAGGCGACGCGGCCGGGCTGCGAGCTGCCGAACCTCGGCGAATCGTGGGGCGGCGGCACGCGGATCGGCGCGAGCCTCGCGAATTTCGTGCGCGAGCACGGCGCGCGCGTGCTCGACGATCAGACGCTCGTCATCATCGCAAGCGACGGCCTCGATGCGGGCGACGGACAGCAACTCGAACGCGCCATGCGCGAGATTCGCAGACGCAGCGCCGCGGTCGTGTGGCTGAATCCGCACGCGAACTCGCGCGGTTTCACGCCCTCCGCGGCGGGCATGCGCTCCGCGGTGCCCTTCGTGGACGTCCTCGATGCGGTGCACGATGCCCGCGACGTGGAGCGGGTTGCCGAGCGATTGGCAAAGGGCGCCCGCCGGACGCAGGCACGATGAGCGAGGCAGGCAGGCATACGCCGTCACGTGAAATGGTGGAGCGTTCGATGAATCGCCGGCCCGGCAGCAAGCTCGTGTACGTCGTCCTCGCCGCCGGCGGCGCGCGACGGATGGGCTTTGCGAAGGTGACCGCACCGCTCGCCGGCACGTCGCCGATCGCGCGACTCGGGGCGACGCTCGCTGGACGCGACGTGGTGGTCGTCACGGGGGAATCGCAGCGGGTTGCGTGTGCGGATGCGATGCCGGGCATTCCGGTCCTCGTCAATCCGGCGCCCGAGCGCGGCATGACCTCGTCGTTGCTGGTCGCCCACGATGCGATCGATCCGACCGCGACCCTCGGCGTGCTGCTCGCCGATAAGCCGTTCGTCACCGCGTGTACGCTCGATCGCTGCGAAGCGGCGCTCGAGGCGCACGACGTGCTGTACGCAAGCATGCGAGGCGAACCCGGGCACCCCGTCTATTTTACGCCTGCCGCACGCGCACGTCTGCGCGAAGTGCCGCAGGGCGACACGTTGCGCGCGGTGCGCGATCATCCGGCGCTCGGGCGCTTCGAAGTCGCGTGTGACGATGATTCCGGCGTCGTGATCGATCTCGACACGCCGCAGGCGTGGAACGACGCCGAACGGCGCTTGCTCGAAGCGCGCCCGGCTGCGCGCGAGCCGCATGCCCATGCGTAACGTTTTTGCCGCCGCAGCCGCATGGGCCGGCGCGCGCACGGCGTTCGCCCTGGCTACGCTGGTCGACGTGCGCAACGCTGCTCCCGCGCCGCTCGGCGCTTCCATGGCCGTAACGATCGACGGGAAGATCGTCGGCGACATCGGCGCGGGCTGCTACGAAAGTGAAATCGTTGAGGCGGCGATGACGACCGCGAGCGACGGCATCGCACGCGTCCTCGATCTCGACCTCACGAGCGACGACATCGTCCTGGGTTCCAACGGCTGCGGCGGCTTCTTGCGCGTGGTCACATGGAAGCCTGCTTCCGATTTCGCGCGCACGGCCGCCGCGATCGTCGCGGGCCGAAGCGACGCGGGGGTCACGATCTCCTATGACTACGAGGGCAACGCACGCGAATTCACGGCCACGTTCCCGGCGCGGCGGGAACTGATCATCGTCGGCGGCACGACGCTCGCCCAAGAGATCGCATCGATCGCGGCGCGCCTGGATTTTCGCACGATCGTCGTCGACCCGCGTCCTTCGTTCGCAACGCCCGAACGTCTGAGCGCCGTCGATGAAATCATCGTGGCGTGGCCCGAAGACGCGCTGCCGGGCATGCTCACCGCGCGCACGCCGCTGCTCGTCATCTCGCACGATCCGAAGCTCGACATACCGGCGCTGCGCGCCGGACTCGCGAGCGAGACGCCCTACATCGGCCTGCTCGGCAGCCGGCGCGCCCAAGACGGGCGGCGCTCCGCGCTGCGCTTCGAGGGCGTTAGCGAGGAGGCCCTCACGCGGATTCACGGCCCGGTCGGTCTCGATCTCGGCGGCATCACGATGGCGGAAACCGCCGTCTCGATCCTTGCCGAAATCGTTGCCGAAGAGCGCGGCCGCTCGGGCGGTCCGTTATTGCGGCACTCAGGCACGATTCATAACGTAGAGCGCCGCACCGAACGGAGCCTCCGCTAGCCCACGGCCAAGGCCGCGTCGCTGTGGGAGCACCTCCGCGAATTTTCGCAGCCGGCAGACGTAAAACACGAGGGCCCCTCGCTGCTTGCGACGACGAGGAGCCCTCGGACCCGCGAATGGCTCATTTCGCGGAACTCGACTATGATAGCGGGCCATCGTCCCAAATCGTCTCACGATCGTGTCGAGCACGCCGCGCTTCCCGGTGGAAGCGGGAAGGTTGCCCTCCACGGCCGTCGAGCGCATGCAGCGGCCGCGGATCTCGCCTCTAGTACGGCTGCCGCGGAAACGTCGCGATCCCTTGCGCTTGGCCCAGGTCCTTCGTGATCGTGCCGACCTGCGTTCCCGACGCATAATCGTAGATATACACGGCGCCAAATGCTCCTGTATAGAGATTCGTTTCCGCCTTGTTGAGCGCGAGGTAGAACGGGCGTCCGGGCGTCGACCAGGACCTTCCGGGCGTCGTCCCTCCGGGAGCAAAGACGTCGATCAGGTCGTCGTTGCGATCACCGACGATGATGTTGCCTTGCAAATCGATGCGGAGCGCGCCGCCAAGCGGAACCGTGAAACCGGCATCGGTGCCGGTCGTGGCTCCGGGCGCAAATTCCTCGACGTGGCCAACCCCGTCGGCATTGCTGAGGTAGCTCACGTAGAGATTGTTCTTTTGGTCCGTTGCGACGCCGTACGGCTCGCCGTTGACGGCGAGCGTAGCCTTCGGCACGGTGCTCGCATAGCCGTATTCCGCCACCGCGCTCCGCGTCGCTTCCGCGACGTACAGCACGCGGCCCTTGCCCACCCACAGATCGTAGCCCGGGCCGTCCGCCTCAATCGTGACGGTCGGTGTCTTCGTCCCGTTGAGAAACTCGTTGATCGGGTAGCCGCCGGAGCTGTCCGAGAGGTAATTCGCGACATACACTCCGTCGTCATAGTCGACGGCCACGCCCAGCGGAGCGTCGATTCCGGTCTTGATCTTCCCGCAGGGACCGGGATTCATGACGTTGCCCGGATAGATCAGGACATCGTTGTTCTGATAATCTCCGACATAGATTTTTGGCGTGCACTTGCTCGTCGTGTCGGGTGCCACATCCGGAGTTCGGGATGCGGATTCGGTCAGCGGGGCGCTCGCGATTGGGGACGCGCCGCCGCCTCCGCAGGCCGTCATGAGGGATGCGCACGCAAGCGCAGCGATCGCGCGGGTGGTGGATCGCATGAGTTCCTGCTGGCTCGTGGTTTCGATGGAAACGCTGATCGACCGACGGCCAGGCAGTGGACCGTTTATCGATTGAGTACTGTATCGCATGTGACCTCCGGTTTGTGCTTTCGTCCGGAGGATAAGCGACGCGCCGCGCGTCGTATATGCGTGGAAACACTACTCGTTCGGTCGCGCCAGCAGCCTCCCGAGTTGGACGCGTGAGCGAAGGTCGAGTTTCTTGAGGGCCGACGAGACGTGCTTCTCAACGGTCCTGACACTGATGTGCAGAAGCTGCGAAACCTCTTCGTTCGAGTGGCCTTTCGCGACGAGCGCGGCCACTTCCAACTCGCGCATCGAAAGCGCCGCATCGAGGCCGGTACCGCGCTCCGCTTCGAGGCGGCGCACATCGCGCAACGCGCCGAGCGTGCGGTAGACGTCGAGGGCGCGCTTCGCCTCGCCGCCGAGCTCGTACCCGCGAGCGGCGAACCACGGCCAGCCGATCTCCTCGAACAGCGCCGCCGCCGCAAGCGTATGGGCGCGCACCCCGTCGCCCGTGCCGCCGCGCTGGGCGACGAACGCGTCGAAGAGTCCGAGCGCAGCTTTATTGACACGATCCTGCGGCCGCGATGCCGCCTCCGCGAGCGACGGACGCATGGCAGCCACATCGCGCTTCTCTCCGAACTGCGCGGCCGCGAGGTATGCGAACATGAAGCGATGCGGGCCGGGCACGACGAGCGAAATACGATGGATCCACGCTGCAGCCGCGGTGCCTTCTCCGCGCAATCCAAGCGCCCAGGCATACGGTCCGCCAAGCAATCCGATCGCCAATTTCATGCCGCGCGTCGCACCAAAGTGCAGAAACGTTTCGGTGTCGTCGCGACGAAAAAGCGTATCGTCGCCCGCGCAGATGCCGAGTGCAAAGGCGGCGGTCTTGACATGCACGCGCACGGCGTACCTTTGCTCCGGTACGTCCTGGACGTCTTCGAGCAGGCGCCCGGCGGTCGAAAAGTCGCCGCGCAACGTGTGCTCGAAGGCCGAGGCCGCCGCTGCAAGCTCCCGCCCCGGCGCCGGCTGCGAGCGGCGTGGAGGGGTCGCCGCGCGAAAGTGATCGCGGGCGTCTTCCACTTCTCCCAGTCCCACCGCGTCGAGTGCGATCTGCGCGTGCGTGTTGCGCAGGCGGAATCCGCCGTCGTCGACGCGTCGAGCCGCATCGAGCGCGGCCTCCGCGTCGATACGCCACCGCGCGATCTCGCCGCGCATCGCATCGACCTTGAAGCGCGTCTGATACACGTGCGCCGCCGTCATGGGATCGTCGATCGGCTCGGATACTTCCCCGGCAAAGGCGAGTGCCGATTCGACATCGAGCGCCGCGACGCAGTCGTACGCCGCGCGCGCCCGCAGCAGGTCGACGGTCGCGGCCGGAACCCGCGATGCCAGCGCATCGATGGCATGCCGGTAGAGATCGATCGCCGCGACCGTTTCGCCCGTATTGTAGAGCTGCGCGCCGAGCGCCGACGCATTCTGCGCGAATCCGTCGAAGTCGCCGGCTTTCCAGTACGCATCTCCGGCACGGCGCATGCGCGCGATGCCTTCGCGCAAGTGCCCGAACGCTCCGAGGGCAACGCCGATCTTGTGCTCGAGATCGGCTGTGCGATCGCTCGGCGCATCGCCCAACGCTTCCTCGAAGAACGCGATGGCATCGGCGGTTGCGCCGATCGCGAACGCTTGATCGCCGGCCGTTTCCGCATACACTGCTGCCCGGCGGCGATCGCCCGCGCGCAGCCAGTGGTGCGCGAGCTGCACGCACAACGCTGCCGGATCGGGATTCTCTTCAAGTTCGAGCGCGATCGCTCGATGTAGAGGCCGCACGCGCTCGCCGAGCAGTTCGCCGTACAACACTTCTTGCGTGAGCGCGTGCCGAAAGATCATTTGATCCGGCGCGTCGACCTGATCGTACACCAAATGCAGGGCACGCGCGCGCTCGAGCGCGCGCAGCACATCGTCGCGCCGCCCCTCCGCGAGTTTCAAGAGCCGGTCGACCGAGAATCGCTCTCCGAGCACGGCCGCAAGCGACAGCGTATGGCGATCGTCGTCGGAGAGCGTCGCCGCTCGCGCCAGCACGGCGCCGCGGACCGAGCGCGGTAACCGGCGAGAAGCGCCGGCTGAACCCCGTTCGAGAGCAGCTTTCGTTAGCTCTTCTGCAAAAAATGGATTCCCCCGACTCCGCCTCACGATGTCGAAGATGGTCGCGGCATCGAGGGCGTCGCGATGCGGAAGTCCGAGCTCGACTAATTCCCGCGTCGCATCCTCGTCGAGCGATGCGAGTGAAACGTCGGTCACCAATTGCTTTACGAGCAACGGCGCGAAATCGGCGAGGGACGAACGATTCGCGTCGACCTCGTGCGACCGGTACGTCGCCACGACGAGCATGCGCCGTTTCGCAATTCGATCCGCGAGGTACGTCAGGAATCCGAGCGTCGAACGATCGGCCCACTGCAGGTCCTCGACGAGAAGCACGAGGCTTCCCGCCGCGGCGTAGCGCGCAAACGCCGCATCGATCGATTCGAACAGCAATCCGCTCGGTCGCGAGGCGTTCGCATCGTCCGCGCCTTCGAACGTCAGCCGTTCGATCAAGGCACGCGTTCTCGCATCCCGCGGCACGGAACTGCAGTGCTCTAGCCCCTGCAGCAGCTCGCGCAGCGGTCCGAGCGGCGTCTGCACGAATTCGACGCAACGGGCGAATGCGGAGATCGTGCGCCCCCCGCTGCTCAGGGTCGCTTCGAAGTGTGCGAGAATCCGCGATTTTCCAACGCCTGCTTCGCCCGAGATGAGCACGATGCGCCCGTGGCCGCCGGCAGCTTCGCGACGAAACGACCCCAGCAGCGTGCGCTCGCGCTCGCGCGCCACGAGTTCCCCGCGAAAGTCCGCCGCCGCCGCTTTAAGGGCCAACGGAACCGGGATTCAACGAAAAAATGCCACGAAGAGGCAGCGGAAAAAAAGGGGATTCCCCATATGCGTCCTGTATTCGCGCAGCCGCCAGGCGATTCCGGCGCCAACGCGTAGAGAGCCTCAACCGCTACGCCTCGGCGCGCGCCTCGTTTGTCATGTATGAGGCGAGTTGCGCGCGCGAACGCAGACCGAGGCGTGCGTAGATGCGCGAGAGGTGCGTCTCGACCGTCTTGACGCTAAGGTCCAAGCGCGACGCGATCTCAATGTTTCCGAGTCCGGCCGCGACGTACGTCGCGACCTGACGCTCGCGGTTGCTGAGCGCGGGGAGCACCGGCAATACGTCGGCACCGAGCGCTTCGCCCGCCGCGTTGCGCGTCAAGCGACGCACTTGGCGCAGGCTGCCGCAACGCATGTAGAGTTCGCGGGCGCCTGCGGCGTCGCCACCGAGCTCGAGTGCCTGTGCTTGCAGCAGCGGCCAGTCGAGCGCGGCATAGCCTTCCGCAGCGCGGAACGCCAACGCACTGCACTCGGGGACTCGATCGCGCGCCGCAAAAACGGCGCGCACCATCGCGCGCGTGGCGTGTCCGGATACATCGTCGTGATGCAGCGTGCCGAGCAATTCCTCGATACGTTCGCGCGCGCGTGCCGTTGAGACGTAGCGAGCCGCAATCGGCAGGAGAAACTGGGCGGCGAAGAGCGTTTCAAGGCGCTCGACGGCTCGCTCCAAAATCTGCGCGGCTTCCAGGTCGCGGCCGAGCGCGCGCAGGCGCCTTGCCACCCCGGCCGCGGAGAGCGCCGTGCTGTTGGAAAAATCGTCGCGCTCGAGCGCGTGTAGTAGCGCGTCGTCGCTCGCAAGCGCGATCAAATCGTCGTCGTCCCGATCGAATCCGATCAGCGAGCCGACGACCATCATGTTCGTGCGCTGGTTCACGTCGTCCGGATCGGCAAGCGCGAGATGTGCCGCGCCTTGCGCACCGCGCACGTCGCCGTGCAGGTAGCGATCGAACGCATCGCAGGCATAGACGTATTTTTGAACCGATTCGAGGCCGCTGCGCTCGCAGAACTCGTGCGTTTCCTTTAGACTCGCACGCGCGAACGCTCCGTCCGCACCGTCGTAAGCCGCGGTTATCGCGCAAGCCAGCAGCGAGAATGCCCGGTCGATGGCACTGCCGGCAAGCGTGAACGGGCGCAAACGTTCGAGCGAGTCGCGCCACGCCGCAACGTCGCCGACGGCGGCGTGCGCGTTCACCTCGAGCAGGAGCAGGCCCCACGCGTCCTCTCTGCCGGCGGAAGCGGGTGCGTCCGTGCGCATGAGCCGTTCCCGCCAGACCCGAACGCCGCCGCCGCCCAAATCGATTAAGATCGGCCAGCCTTCGACGAGCAGCGCTTCGACTTCGGCGAGCTGCGCGCGGTGCGCGCGTAAGAACGCCTCGAGCCGCGCTCGCGCTTCGGCTTCGCGGCCCGCGTAAACGAGCCGTCCTGCAATGCGGCGCACGAGATCCCCAGCGTTGTGGAACCGTTCGGATTCCAGCTCGAGTTCGAGCGCCCGTTCGTAGAAATCGATCGCGCCCGTCTGATCGCCTTGCACCGAGGCGGCCATTGCCGCGCGCGCACACAACCGGCTCTGTTCGTCGCGCTCGCCCGCGAGCCCGAGCGCTCGTTCGTAGAACGTGCCGGCATCGCCGTAGGCATGCAAGTTCATCGCGGCATCGCCGGCGGCTTCGCTTGCGGCGAGCGCACGCTCGCGATCCATTGCCTTCCACCAGTGATAGGCGATTTCGCCGAGCCGTCGCGACGCCTCGGGCAGGGATTCGAGCAACAGCGCGACGCGCGCGTGCAGCGGGCGCGCTTCGAACTCGAGCATACGGCGCGCGATCGCTTCGTGAGTCAGCGCGTGACGAAAACGGAAGCGAAGCTGCATCTGCGCTTCCTCGACCACGAGATTAAGCTCGCGCGCGTCGCGCAGAGCGCGCAGAAGCGTCGCGTCGTCGACCGGCAGAATCGCGCGCAGCAGCTCGGGATCGAAGCGATATCCGAGGATCGCCGCGTTCTGCAAGATGCTTCGTGCCTGTTCATCGAGGGTCGCGAAGCGCTCTAGGACCACCGCTTCGATCGACTGGGGCAGCGCTGCGGGCGGCGCGCCCGCGAGGAGGCCTTTGAGCAGCTCTTCGGCGTAAAACGGATTGCCTTCGGCGCGCGCGATCACACGACGCAAGGTCTTCGCAGCCGGCCTCTTCAGCGCCGAAACCGCCGAGTCGACGAGTGCCAGCATCTCGGTTTCGTCGAACGGTCGCAGCGCGACGCGGCGAGTGGCCGGGGCACGCGCGATGCGCGCGAGCGCAGCCGCCGCGGCGCTCGCGGGCTGCGCTTCGACCTCGTCGTCCCGGTACGTCGCGACGACGAGGATGCGCTCGGACACGATTCGCGGCGCGAGGAATGCGAGAAACTCAAGCGTCGCGGGATCCGCCCAGTGCAGGTCTTCAATGCAGATGACCACGGAACGCTTCCGAGCGGCAGTATCGAGGATCCGTTCGATCGAACGAAAGAAGGTGCCGCGTTCGAGCGCGTCCTGCGCGACCTCGTCGAGGATGGCGGCACCGGCGACGCCGGCGACGATGCCGCGGACCGGCTCGAACGTGAGCCCCCCGCGCTCGATGCATTCGGTGCGCACTAAGATCGGGGCGCGGCCGCCGCCGATCGCCCCGCAGAATTCCGCCAGCAGCCGGGACTTCCCGATCCCTGCCGGTCCGCCGACGAGCACGACCCTCCCCTGCCGCCGCGCGAGATCGCGCCGGAATCCGTGCAAAGACGCGAGTTCCGCGGTTCGCCCGATGAAGGGGCGGCTGCCGAGCGGCGCATCGCTCATCGCGGCGTTCGCCTTTTGCCGGCCGGCCCTTTCGGCGAGAAAAGATCGTCAAGATTCAGGGTTTCCCCTGACAGACAAGCCCTTCGCGGACTCGCATGCTGAAACCACAGCGTACGCTCCCGGCAGGAAATCGCCAAACTCAAGAGCGCGCCGGACATTGGCATTGGCATAATAGAGGCAATGTATGAATCCAAGAGTTGCCGCGCCGTTCTTCGGTAGCGGAATCACGCCGCATAGCACCATTGCGGTACAGACGCGATGATCGGCGACGGCGTTCGAATTCCGGATTCTTTTCCACGTGCCTTCCGGCTCGCCGGGGCGTCGGCCCCCGCGCTTGCCACAGGGAGCGGCGCGGCGGGAACGACCGTCAAGCCCTCCAGGTAGCCCAAGCGGCACTGGACAGGACGCCCGCTCGCAAAAAATGACTCCTCGGACGCGACGGCCGGTTCTCGTGGCGCTAGCGTCTGCGTCATCCGTTTTTCGAGCTAGGAAACGTCGCCGATCGGTTGCGCGAAGGCGTCGGCTACCGCTCCGGGTTCGCTTGCGATTCTTCGTTTAGAGACCCGGCCGAGGCGCCCGAGTTTGCCGCACGATCGGCGGAAGCAACACGGGCTTGAACGGTCCTCCTGGCATCGCCGTCCGTTGGCCTCCAAAATCAAGGACGCTCGGCGGAGTCGAACTCCGCGAAGATCGTGCGCGCGAGCGCGAATGCGTGATTGGCGGCCGGTACGCCGCAATAGATCGCACCCTGCAGGATCGTCTCCACGATCGGCTCGCGGGCAACGCCGGCGCGCAGCGCCGCGCGCAGATGCAGCGCAAACTCTTCGTCGCGTCCGAGCGCGATCGTCATTGCCAAGACGAGAAGGCGACGGGTCCGTGCGTCGAGACCGGGCCGGGTCCAAATCTCACCCCACGCGTAGCGCGTGATGAGCGCCTGAAAATCCGCGGTTTCGGGGGTCTGCTGCGCGATCGCGCGATCGACGTGCTCGTCGCCGAGAATCTCCCGGCGCATCTTCATGCCCTGCGCGTATCGTTCGTCTTCAGTCATAGCGCAGCTCCGCCGTTAGGAATGCAAGGACGTTAGCGTTGAACGCGCCCGGCTGCTCCACGTTGGACAGGTGTGCGGCATCGAGGCGGACGAGCGCCGCCCCCGTGATGCCGGCTGCGATCGCTTCGCCGAATTCCGGCGGCGTCGCCGGATCGTGCTCCCCCACGATCACGAGCACCGGCAGGCCGATGCGCGCGAGGCCGGCGCGCTGATCCATGTCGCGAATCGCGGCGCAAGCCGCCGCGTATCCCGCGGCGGGCGTTGCCTCCAGCATCGCGGCGATGCGCGACACCTCGGCCGGCTGCCGTTCGCGAAAGCCCGGCGTGAACCAGCGTTCGATCACGGCCGGCGCGATCGCGCCGGTTCCGCTTTCGCGAACGAGGGCGATGCGCGCGTCCCACATCTGGGGCGGCGGCATGCACGCGGCGGTGTTCGCGAGCACCAGACGATCGAAGCGCTCGGCCGCGTTCACGCCGAGCCACTGCCCGACCATCCCGCCCATCGA
>Ga0302326_10009385_pt1 | contig 21398 bp, 25 predicted proteins | sample Palsa_T0_3_FD_202264 | JGI IMG/M metagenome (GOLD analysis project Ga0302326, IMG submission 202264) | Peat permafrost microbial communities from Stordalen Mire near Abisko, Sweden - Palsa_T0_3 | ecosystem: Environmental > Terrestrial > Soil > Palsa > Peat permafrost | place: Sweden: Abisko... | reverse complement strand
AATCCCAGCTGCATAAGGCCCGAATGAAGCTGCGGGAAGCGCTCCGCGCACCCGCGGATGAGGAGGTGGCCAAATGATGACACCGGAAGAATTCCTTCGCGATCCGGAACAGGACCTGAGCGACGCCGAATGCGCCGAATTTCAGGCCCTCATGCCCGAACGCATCGGCGCGGGAGAAGATCTCCAAACCGATCCTCACATGCTCACCTGTGAACGATGCAGATCCCTGGTCCGCGAGCTCGAATACATCGCCGAAGCTGCCCGCCAGCTCATGCCGATCGAAGAAGAGCCCCGCGATGAGCTCTGGAACAATATTCAACTGGCAATTGAGCGCGGAGAAGCCTGAGACGCCGCTTCAGGGAATCTTTCCTAACCGCAAAGCTTCGGTATTCCCATCTTGGACGCAGTTCGATCCCATCCAAGATGGGATACTTTGTATCTGCAGTCTTAAATTCCCACCTGGAATTCGAACAACGACAGATGCCCGAAACAGCCCCGGTTATCGCCCGCAATCTTCCGTCGCCGCCGATCGACCGGATTGTGCTCACCGGATTCATGGGCGCCGGTAAAACCACGGTGGGAAATCTGCTTGCCGCGCGCCTCGCATGGCGCTTCGCGGATGCGGATGAAACGATCGAAGCCGCTGCGGGAACCACCATTGCGCAGCTCTTCTTCGAGCGGGGCGAACCCTGGTTTCGCCAACTCGAACACGAGACCATCCGGCAACTGCTGGAGGTCGAGTCACTCGTTCTGGCCCTCGGCGGCGGGGCGATCGAGGACGATCGCACGCTGCGTCTTCTTCTTTCTGCTCAAGGAACCCGGCTGGTTCACCTCGAAGCCTCGCTCGAAACCGTCCTGGAGCGTTGCCGCGGCACTGAATCGCTCCGCCCTGTGCTCCAGGACAAACCCAACCTCGAAGCACGCTATCTGCGCCGTCTGCCGCTCTACAGGCAGGCCCACCTGACCCTGGCAGTCGATGCCCTTCACCCTCAGGCAGCGGCCGACGCCATCCTCGGCCATCTTGGAATTTCCGTTCCCGCTTAGTTTCTGCCCATTCCGTCATTTTCCGCTCTGCCACACTGCGGGAGGAATCAACCCACCCCTTGCTATCATCCAAGTAGGGTGGTGTGCGTCGCGCAGCCACGACGGCTGATCAGCCAGCGAGGTTTGATTCTTTTCCGATGTCCACCGCTCCCACAGCCGCCGCCAAAGCCGCAATCTCCATCGCGGCTGGCGAATCGCAATCCCAGGCCATGGGAGTGGGTGCGTTGCATCCAGCGCCTGGCGCCACTGCGACGCTGATCGGCGACCTCCGCGAGCTCTTTAAATTCAAAGTCACGGCCATGGTCCTTATCACGACCTGGGCTGGGTTTTACCTGGGATCGATGCACTCCGGCATCTCAAGCTTTCAGCGCGGACTGCTGGAAACCCTGGTCGGAGTGGCCCTGGTCTCCGCCGGCGCCAGCGCCCTCAACGAAGCCCTGGAGCGCAAATCCGACGCCAAGATGATCCGCACGGCACAGCGGCCCATCGCTGCCGGCCGCATCTCGCTGTGGCAAGGCCTGGCGCTCGGCCTGGGGGCTGTCATAGCCGGAGGCTTCTGGCTGCTCTTCACGACCAACTTGCTCACTGTGGGCCTGGCCCTGCTCACCGTCTTTACTTACGTTGCCATCTACACTCCGCTCAAGCGCGTGACGACGCTGGCCACGTTTTTGGGGGCCTTCCCCGGCGCTGCCGGCCCGCTGCTGGGATGGACGGCCGCGCGGGGTCAGATCGAGTGGCCGGGCATTGCCCTTTTCGCCATCCTCTTCGTCTGGCAGTTCCCTCACTTCATGGCCATCGCGTGGCTCTACCGGCACGACTATGGCCGCGCCGGGATCAAGATGCTCCCGGTGGTTCAGCCCGATGGCCTGTCGACCGTCATCGAAGCGCTCTTCTATGCCGTGATTATGATTCCGGTCAGCCTGGCCCCATGGTGGCTGCACATGGCCGGCCTACCCTATGCCATCCTGGCCACCGTTCTCGGACTCTTTTACCTCGGCTATACCATCCGCTTCAGCCGCATCCTGCGCGCTACCGGCGAGACGCAAAGCCGGATGTTCGCCCGCGATCTTTTGAAAGTGAGCGTGATCTACCTGCCGCTGCTGCTTACCGGCCTGATGCTCGCCGCAACCATGCAATAAGCCCGGCCTAAAACGACCGCAATTACAGCAAAACCACCCGAAATGGACTTCAAATCATGACCCTTCAGACCAGAACTTTGCCGCCTACCGCCAGCCCCCGAGCCGCAGTCGCGGCCATTCTCGGCGTCAGCATCCTTGCCACGCTGTTTCTCTTCTGGCTTATCTACGTCCATCCGGCCGACGACGCCGCAGGAACGCAATACACCTTCCTGCCCGCGCTCAACGCCATTCTGAACGGCCTCAGCGCCTGTGCCCTGCTGCTCGGCTACACCTTCATTCGCGCCCGCCGCATCGCCGCCCATCGCGCCTCGATGTTCACCGCCTTCGCCTTCTCCACGCTCTTCCTGGTCGGCTACATCCTCCATCACAAACTGCACGGCGACGTTTTGTACCCCGCCCACGCCGCTTTCCGGACAATCTATCTCTGGCTGCTCGGAACTCACGTCGTTCTGGCCATTGTCGCGTTGCCCTTGATCCTCATCACCTTTTTCCTGTCCCTAAGCGGCAGGATCCCCATGCACCGCAAGGTCGCCCGCTGGACATTCCCCATCTGGCTCTACGTCGGCGTCACCGGCGTCATTACCTACGTCATGCTGCGCCTGGCCATGGGATAGCCCTCCATGCCCTCGCGAGACGAAAATTCACTGCCTGACGACGGCACCGCGCAGCTACTTCGTTGGGGATCGCTCATATTGGCCGTGGGCCTATTGGCAGTCGGGCTGCTTATGACCGTCCTGGGCGGCGTTGGCGTGGAAGGCGCACGCTCCAACATGGGCTGGCTGGCCCTGATCACCGGCATGATGTGCCTGCCCTTCGGCCTGATGCTCACTGCCCTGGGCCTGGCCAAATGGCTGCGCAGGCGCGGTCTTTCCCGCAAACCATAAGAGCCAGCCTCTCTGCTATTCTTTCCACTTACACTTGGGAGCACTCACATGGCAAAAAGCGTCAACAAAGTTATCCTGCTCGGCAACGTCGGCAAAGACCCCGAGATTCGCTCGACAGCCGGCGGCAACATGGTCGCCAACCTGACCCTGGCCACCAGCGACCGCCAGAAAGATCCGCAAGGCAACTGGCAGGATCGCACCGAGTGGCACAACCTGGTCGCCTTCCAGCGCACCGCGGAAATCATCCGCGACTACGTGAAAAAGGGCTCCAAGCTCTACGTCGAGGGCAAAATCCAGACACGAAGCTGGGACGACAAGGAAAGCGGCCAGAAACGCTACCGCACCGAGATCATCGTCAACGATCTGTCGCTGCTCTCCGGCCGCGGCGAAGAAGGCGGGCCATCCAGCGGCGCACAGCGCAGCAGCGGAAACACGGCCAGCTTCGACCAGCGTCCCTCAGGCGGAGACGATTATGCCCACTCCACCGAGATCACCGACGACGACATTCCCTTTTGAGTATCCAGCCGCGCATGAACAATCCTAGGTTCGGTTAGCGCGAAGTCACCAGCGCAGCCGCTTGTGCAGCAGGCGCGGCCACCGGTTGGCGAACCAGAGTGGCAGCCTGCTGCAAGCTCAGGCCGGCAGGCACCGGCGTAAATCCACCCCGCACTTCGCTTGTCTCCCGGGCAATCGTCTTGAACAACATCGCCCTGCCGGTCATGTGGACCTCCAGCCGTTGCGTCTTCCAGTCCCCATTGCCGTTTTCGCCGGCTGCGGCATCGACATGCGTCCGCTCCAGTCGAAACCATCCATCCTTGTAGAGCCGCCCCAATATGCCATACCCGAAATCCACATTCTCTCGCAATTTGCCGTCAAGCCGCACCAGCCGCTTGTGATCCACGCTGATCCAGAGATCCCCGGCCATAGCATGAAAGATCCGCGACTCGATCGAGTGCGCCGGGTAATCGGGGTTGGGACGGAAACGCATGTGGTAGCAGGGACACTCAGGCATCCGCTCGCTGCTGGCCTCTTCCTGAGCGGGCTCGTAGAGAAAAGCCTCGGGCAGCAGCACGAGGATTCGCCCGATGCGGTGCTCGTCCTCGGTATACGCCTTGCGGCGCTGTGCCTGTTCGCCGGGTGAGTTGAGCAGTTCCCTCAGCTTCCGGTCTTCCTCGGCGCGAGCCTGGCCATCCAGAGCATGCCCGTCGCTCAGTTCAAGCCGCGCCACCGGGCCGTCGGGAGTCTCTACCGCCTCCTCCAGCTTCGTCCCTTTGCCGGAGTAGCGTTCAATCCAATACCGCCAGTAGCCGTGCCTGTCATGATCGTTCAGCTCGTTGTAGACCACCTCGCGGACCAGATAAGCGGAATCCGGCGTCGAAGCCCGCACCGAAGCGGAAGCCGCGCTGGAATCCGAAGACGCCACGGCTTGCCGTCCGATAGCCAGCGCCAGAACCGCCGCCACACAACAGAAACCGACGAGCTTTCGTTTGTGCACGATTGCCTCCAGTCGAATTGGCCTTGGTTGAAGTGGTGTTGCCATGGACAGTCTGCTGCAATATCGGTGAAAGGTGTGGTAGACCCGTGTGAATAGACCGAGAAAACTGGTAGAAAAACCGAACTTCTCTGAAAAACCCAACACGGCAAGGGCGCTCGTGGAAACGGTCTCATGTCTATTGGCAGGCAGGATGTATCCAACCGCACAGTCTTTCCATTCCGCAACCGCGACCTCACGGGCGAAGGCAGCGCCAATTGGTACACTGGCCAAATGATCGATGAAGTGGAATTTCGAAAAGCAGCGGACGCCGCCATCGAAGCTCTGAAGCAAGAGCTCTATGCCGCGGAGGACGACGGCGAGTTTGAGGTGGAAGAGCAATCCGGCGCGCTCTATGTGGTCTTCGAAGAGCCATCCGGAAAGTTTGTGATCACCCCTAACGCGCCCGTGCAGCAGATCTGGATTTCGGCGCGCAGCACCAGCTTTAAACTCGACCTGACCCCGCAGGGCTTTGTGCTGCCGAAAACCGGCGAAACCCTCGGCCCGCTGGTAAAACGCCTGATCGAAGAGCACGTCGCATGAATTCGGCGAACCTGTAAATCCGCCACTATCCCATGAAAATCTCCATCGCCATTCTGGCTTGCAATGAGGCCGCCAATCTTCGCCGCACACTTCCCAGCGTGGCCTGGGCCGACGAATTGGTGCTGGTCGACTCCGGCTCTACCGACGATACCGTCGCTATCGCGGAAGAGTTCGGCGCAAAGGTCTATGCCGAGCCCTGGAAGGGCTACGGCGCGCAGATGAATTCGGCGATCGAAAAGTGCATTTCGCCGTGGGTCTTTTCACTCGACGCCGACGAGGAGTTGACGCCTGAACTGCAGGCAGAGATCCAGACGCTGCTCAAGGGCGAGCCCAAATTCGACGCCTACTGGGTGCCGCGCCGCAATCAGATCTTCGGCCGCTGGATGCGTCATGGAGGGCAGTATCCGGACTACAAGCTACGCCTCTTCCGCCAAGGAACGGCCCGGCTGCCCGAGGATACCGAGCCCCACGCCACCCCAAAATGGGCAGGCCCGAAAGGCAGGCTGCGCGGCGACCTGCTCCACTACCAATACCCAACGATCGCGCTGTACATCGAACACATGAATCGCTACAGTTCGGCCAGCGTGCCGCTGGTCCTGCGCAAGGGGCGCAACTGTCTCGGTCTGTTGGAGTTCATCGCCATGACCGCGGTCAATCCGGTTTTGACTTTTATCAAGAACTATCTGTTTCGTTTGGGATTTCTCGATGGCCGCGAAGGATTGCTATTTCATTTATATCATTCAGCTTATGTCAGCTGGAAGTATGCCAAGGCATGGCAGATAAGTCGGGATACGATATACAAGTAACTTACCCACTTAAAAAAACTCCCAGGCGAATCCGTTTTTGCCCTGTGAAATCAAGGCTTCAGCGCTGCATCTAAGCATATTTTACATCAATCAGTTGCGATCTATTCCTCTCGATTCGATCGCTAGTTGCCATAAGCATGGTGTGCGGGCGTATCATGCATCCATTTTCCACTTAGAAACTTGTCTAACTGTCGAACCTTACGACATCGCTTTGAGTTAGTCTTTGAGGCAACCAGTTGCATCGCTCCCGCTTCTCAATACAAGTCAGCAGCGCCGGACCTGGATGAGAGACGCGGCTGCATTCACAGGAGAATTTGGAATGACAAACCAACAGCAAGGACGCGACCCCAACGACAAGTCGACCAATGTCGGTCAACAGCAGCGCGGCAATAACCCAAGCGACAAAGGCGGCCAGAGCGGGCAGCATCAGCAATCGCACACTGGGCAGGGCCAGCAAGGTCAAGGCCAGCAGGGCTCCGGAAAAGAGGGTCAACGGCAATAGAACGGAGGATCGATGAGCAATCCACCGATTTAGCAGGCACGCGCCGGGGAGGAAGCTCTCCGGCGCGTGGCGTTTTGTTCTTCGGTCGCGCGATTTAATCTCTGGAAAAGCCTTTTACTCCTTGCTTCAATTCTGTTACAAATTGACGGATGCCAAAGGTCAAGTCCGAACCGAAGCCCGGCCATGTCAATTTGAAAATGCTGGCTGAGCATCTACAGTTGTCGCAGACCACGATCTCGCTGGTTCTCAATAACTCTCCATCAGCCAAGTCGATTCCGCAGGAGACGCGACGCCGTGTGCTTGAGGCTGCGGAGAAGCTCAACTATCGCCCTAACTATTTTGCGCGCTCGCTCCGCCAGAGCCGTAGCATGAGCGTAGGCGTGCTGGCTCCCGATCTGAGCGAAGGCTATTTCACGCGCGTGATGAGCGGCGTGGTCGAAGAGTTGACCCTGGCCAAATACTTCTACTTCACCGCCTGCCACGATTGGCGGCACGAGTTGATGGAAGAGTACCCACGCATGCTGGTGGAGCGCGCCGTCGACGGTTTTTTGCTGCTCAACACGCCGGCGGAAATCGAAGTGCCGGTCCCGGTGGTTGCGATCTCGGCGCACGGCTCCGAGGCTGGAGTGACGCACATCGTCCTCGACCATCTGAAAGCTGCCGAACTGGCGTTGGGGCATTTGTATGAACTGGGCCACAGGCGGATCGCCTTTATGCGCGGGCCTAAAGAGATTCCGGATTCGGAGTTTCGATGGGAGGGAATCGAGCAAGCCGCGCAGGCTCTGGGGTTGAATCTCAATGCCCGCCTCGTTACGCGCATCGACTCCGGCGACGGAAACGGGAACGGAGGCAGTTCTGGAAGCTGGAGCGGAAAGACCGGCTACCACCCCATGTCGCCGGAGATCGGCTATGTGCCGATGAAGCACCTGCTCGAAACCACCCGGGACTTTACCGCCGTCTTTTGCTTTAACGACATCGCCGCAATCGGCGCTATCCGGGCGTTGAGCGAAGCCGGACTGCGGGTTCCGGCGGATGTCTCCGTGGTTGGCTTCGACGACATTCAGTCGGCGGCCTTTTGCACGCCCAGCCTGACCACCGTCCGCCAGCCGCTTAACGAAATGGGCAAGCGCGGCGCTCGCATCCTGCTCGAGCGTATTGCAAATCCGGAGAAAACGGAGCTTGCGGCCGAGGTGGTGATGGAACCGGAACTGGTGGTGCGCGAGTCGACCGGATACGCGAAGGCGTAGCGGCCGCACGGCTTATACCGCGCCATGTTTCTTACTTCTCCAGCATTTGCAGGTCGAGCGGTCTTTCCAGCAGCGCAGGCATCCGCGCAATCTCCTGTAGAGCGCGCTTGAGCGCCGAAGTGCGGCACGGCTCGACTGTAACCACGAAGGGCAGCCGGTCCAGCGGAAACCCGGGCTTTTGCAGAATGGCATTCAGGTTGATGTGCTCGTGGGCCAGCGCTCCGGCGATGCCGGCCACGATGCCGGGGCGGTCGCTGACCAGGAAGCGGATGTAGTGCGGCACTTCGAGCTCGGTCGAGACCTTGGCCGGCGTGGAAGGAAGGGCAATACGGCACGAGCCCTGCGCCAATCCAACCAAGTCGCTGACGACGGCAACCGCGGTAGGATTGCCTCCCGCGCCATGCCCCGAGAAGACTACATCGCCACCGTAATGTCCGGTGGTGATGACCATGTTTTCCGTACCGCGCGACCAGGCCAGCGGCGAGGCGAGGGGCACCAGCATCGGCCGGACCGTCGCGGCGAGATGGCCATCGACCCGCTCGGCGCGGGCAATCTGGCGGATGGTGCAGTTGAGATCGCGAGCGTACGAGAAGTCGATGGCCCCGACCTCGGTGATGGGGCAAGCCTGAATATCTTCAGGATGCACCTGAGCGCGTAACGCGAGGCGGATCAGAATCGCGAGCTTGGCCCGGGCGTCGAATCCGCCCACATCCTCCGTGGGATCGGCTTCCGCATAGCCCAGCCCCTGCGCTTCGGCCAGCACGGACGCATATTCCGCGCCCGCCTCCATCTTACTCAGGATGAAGTTGCAGGTGCCATTCAATATCCCTTCCACGCGCTCCACGCGGTCCCCGGCGAGGCCATGCTCGAGGCCGGGAATTACCGGGATTCCGCCTGCGACCGCGGCGCCATAGAGCAGGTGCAGGCCATTGGCCGCGGCCAGGGATTCAAGTTCAAGGCCGTGATAGGCAATCAGCTTCTTGTTGGCGGTAACTACGCTCTTGCCTGCGCCAAGCGCCTTGCGCACCCACTCTCCGGCGGGCTCAAGGCCTCCGGCTAGTTCGACGATCACGTCGGGGCTCTCCGGTCCCGCAGCGAAGATAACATCGGTATCTTCCGTCCATTGAACCGAGCCGGGAATCCAATCCACACGCTTGCGCGCCACATTGCGATTGAAGATATGCGTAAGCTCTAGTCCAGCCGGGGCGGATTCGACCAGGATGCGGGCCACCGAGCGGCCTACCGTGCCAAAGCCTAAAATGGCCACGCGGAGCGGTCGTGAAGACGACAAAACCGGGAGTGCGGTAGCAGCGGGGGCAGTGCTTTCAGACACGGAAACTTCCTTTTTTGAGGCTCTTTCTCGAGCAGCTTGGTCGTGAATCGTTTGGGGATTCTCGTTTTTCCGATGATACCTGAGCAGGGCCGCCGCGAAATGTGGCTGGTGTAGGATAGAGGCGGATGCGACGTATTCTTTCCATTTTGCTGCTGCTGGTTCTCGGATTGGGACCGGTTGGCGCGGCGGACGGGCTGGCCTCTGGCCTGCGATCGGGATGGACCGGCAAGGTCGACGAGTCGCGCGTTCCCGCCTGCTGCCGGCGCGATGGCAAGCACCATTGCTCCATGTCCGCAGAGCAGTTCGCGGATCTCTCCGGCGAAACTGCGATTGCCGCGCGCGAGTCCTGCCCGTGCATGCCGCAGGCGCTCGCCTCTACGGCTCCGCAGCTTTCTGCTCTGGCAAAAAATGCGCCTGCCGCCATCGGCACCCCCGCGCAGTCTCACGCGCCAGGCACCGTCACTTCTGTCGCGCATAGCGGCAACCGCCGCGATTGGCCCCGGCGCGGACCTCCTGCTTCGCAAACCCTCTAAATCTTCCTCCTTTTTCTTTTTCTCTCACTATCCTTAGGAGCGATTCGATGCGTTTGCGCACTTGCTTTGCCGCGGCCTGCCTGGCTGCGATGTCCTCCATTCCCTGCCTCGCCACAGTCTTTTCCTCGCTGCATGGCGTAGTCCACGACGCGCAACACTTTCCTGTCAAAGACGCCCAAGTCACCGTCAAGGCAGCCGCATCGAGCTTTGAGCTTGCAGCCGTCACCGGCCCAGACGGAGAGTTCAACCTGGAATCCGTGCCTCTCGGCGTCTACAGCGTAGCCATCGAGGCCAAGGGATTTGCCCGCGAAGAAGAGGTCGTCACGCTCCAGTCCGGCACCAATCCCGTACTGCACTTCGCCCTGGACGTAGCCAGTGTCAAAACCACGGTCACCGTCGACGAGTCCTCGGAGCCGGTCGACTCGGTAACTCCCACCACACTTATCTCTCGCCTGGATATCGACGAAACTCCCGGCGCCAGCCGCACCATCGGCATGGAGATGATCACCGACTACGTCCCCGGCGCTTACATGACTCACGACATGCTGCACATGCGCGGCGGACACCAGACCAGCTGGCTGCTCGACGGCATCTCCATCCCCAATACCAAGATCGCCTCCAACGTCGGCCCGCAGATCGATCCCAAGGACATCAACCAGCTCGAAGTGCAGCGTGGCAGCTACGACTCCGAAGTCGGCGACCGCACCTACGGTGTCTTCAACGTGCTGCCCATGAGCGGCTTTGAAAAAAACCGCGACGCCGAGTTGACTGTTACCGCGGGCAACTTCTATACCGGCGAAACCCAGCTCTCGCTCGGCGACCATACTGCCAAAACCGCCTGGTACGCAAGCGGCACCGGGTCACGCTCCAACTACGGGCTCGCCACGCCCGTCACCACTGTCTATCACGACGCCACCAACTCTGAGAGCGGCTTCGTCTCGGTCGTCCGCAACCAGACACCCAAAGATCAACTGCGCTTCACGGGCCAGCTCCGCCAGGACCACTTTCAGGTTCCTTACGACAACAGCGACACCGACTACGAGTTCACCTCCGGCTATTACGACTCTTTTGGTCTGCGCGATGCCCAGACCGAGCGCGACGGATTCGTCATCGCCAACTGGGTCCACACCTTCTCACCGAAAGCCATACTCCAGGCCGCGCCCTTTTATCACCTCAATATCTCCAACTACGACTCTCTGCCCACCGACCCGACAGTTGCTACCACCTGGCACCAGCGCTCCAACTACGCCGGAGGCCAGGCCGATTTCCGCGCCGACCTCGGCAAGCGAAACACGCTCTCCGCAGGACTCTATAGCTTCTGGCAAAACGAAAACGACCTCTTCGGCTTCATCGTCAACGACGGCTCAGCGTCCTCCCAACCGAACACCACCGGCATCGCCAACGCAGGTCTGGTCGAGTTCTATTTCTCCGACCATCTGCGCGTGAACCAGTGGATCACCCTGCTCGGCGGCATGCGCTTCTCCATCTACCGCTCCGGACTCGACGAGAGTGCGGCCTATCCACGCATCGGCGCCACGGCCGAGATTCCCAAATTGCACTGGGTCTTCCGCGGCTTCTATGGACACTTCTTCCAGCCCGCACCGCTCCAAACCGTTTCGCCCTCAGTGCTCAACTACACCAGCAACTTGCCCGGCGGCGAAAATACCTTCACGCCCATCCCTTCCGAGCGCGACGAAGAACATCAGTTCGGCGTGCAAATCCCATACAAAGGCTGGATGCTCGATGTCACCAACGTAAAAAATCGTGTCAATAATTTTCTCGACCACGCAAACCTCGGCGAGTCCAATATGTACTTCCCTATTGCTGTCGATGGCGCGCTGGTACGCGCGTGGGAGATGACGCTGCGCTCGCCTCGGCTGGCCAAACTGGGCCAGTTTCACTTAACTTATTCGAACCAGATCGCCGAGCAGCGCGGCAACATCATCGGCGGATTCACATGCACCATTCCTACCGACCCGGCATGTGACCTCGGACCTAACTACACGCCGCTCGATCACGACCAGCGCAACACGCTCAATACAGGATTTACAGCCAATCTCCCTTGGTCGCAATTGGGGCACACCTGGTTTGCGACCAACGTCTATTACGGATCAGGCTTTTCCAACGGCCTCGCCGGGGCCAACGAAGGTCCATACAACGACCCCTATCTACCCGTGCATACCACCTTCGACATTTCGGGCGGGCACGCCCTGGGCGAGCGGTGGAGTCTCTCCGCCAGCGTGCTCAATGTTACAAATCATCGCGTCCTGCTTGATAATTCGATTACTATCGGCGGCTTCCATTACAACGATCCACGCATGGTCTCCGCGCAGTTGAAATACCACTTTCGCTTTTGACAGGTTGCCAGGAATTAACTTGCGTCATACTGGAGACTCCTGTAATGCTTGCCCGCGTAGCGGCCGGGGGAAATTCAGCGCGGAAACCGCTATAGACCAAAAGCGTGGAGAAAATTTATGTCCTTGATGAAGCGGTCACTCGCGGAGTGTTTTGGTACCTTCTGGCTGGTTTTTGGCGGATGCGGCGCGGCGATATTTGATGCAGCGTTTCCTAACCTGGGCATCGGATTCGCCGGTGTCGCGCTGGCCTTTGGACTTACGGTGCTCACCATGGCCTTTGCCATCGGACACATCTCCGGATGCCACTTGAACCCGGCCGTGACCGCAGGGCTTGTGGCCGGCAAGCGCTTCCCTGTCAGCGAGGCTCTGCCGTACATCATTGCGCAAGTGGTGGGAGCCGTTCTGGCCGCCAGTGTGCTTTTCCTCATCGCCAGCGGCAATGCAGCCTTCAGCCTGGCAAACGGCTTTGCCTCCAATGGCTACGCCGAGCACTCGCCTGGCCAGTATTCGCTGGTGGCCTGCCTGGTGGCAGAGATCGTGCTCACCGCCTTTTTCCTCATCGTCATCATGGGATCGACCGATGCACGCGCGCCCAAGGGCTTTGCGCCTATCGCCATTGGCCTTTGCCTGACGCTGATTCACCTCATCAGCATTCCCATCACGAACACATCCGTAAATCCGGCCCGCAGCACCGGACAGGCCCTATTTGCGCAAGGCTGGGCGCTAGGACAGCTTTGGCTCTTCTGGGTTGCTCCTCTGATAGGCGGCATTCTGGGCGGCCTGCTCTATAACGGCTTGTTCTCTAAAGAGGATTGAGGACGCCCGCTTAAGTGGCAGAAAAAAGGCCGGGGAGCACCTCTCCGGCCTTTCCTGTGACTACATGCGTAAAGGCCGATGCGTTGAGCGGCGCTTCCGGTCCGACATACACTGTACGCGCTCCGCCCTGGCGGGCCCAGTGAACAAAATTGGCCGCCGGATAGACAGAGCCAGAGGTGCCCACTACGAGCATGAGCGTCGCGCGGCCGATCTCTTCGGCAATGCGATCCATCTGCAGCGGAGTTTCGCCGAACCACACGATATGCGGCCGCAACGGCGCCCCGCAGCCGCAGCGGGCTACACTTGCAAAATTTGAATAGAGCGCACGATCCTCGTGCGGCAGCTTGCCACATTCCTGGCTGCACAGCGAAGTGAATAAATCGCCGTGCATGTGAACCAGCCGCCGCGATCCTGCTTTCTCATGCAGATCATCGACATTCTGCGTACAAAGAAAGTACCGCTCGCCAAGCTTCGATTCGAGCTCGGCAAGCGCCACATGCGCCGGATTGGGCAGCGCCTTTTCCGCAGCCTCGCGCCGCGCGGAATAGAACTGCCACACCAGCTCGGCGTTGTTCTCCCAGGCCTCAGGCGTGCATACATCCTCAATCCGATGCCCGGCCCAAAGCCCATCCGAAGCGCGAAATGTAGGCAGCCCGCTCTCCGCGCTGATCCCAGCGCCTGTCAGCACAAATACCCGGTCATCGTTTGCAATGTCGATCTGTGGCATAGGATCTTTTCCGGAAATTATGGAATCAGCAGCAGCTTCCCCGTGGTATTCCGCGAAGCAATATCGATCTGCGCCTGCGCTGCGTCTTTGAGAGGATAGAGATACTCGGCGCGCACTTTGAGCTTCCCCTCCGCTACCCAGCGAAATACATCCCCGGCACGCTGGTCGAGATCGGCGCGCGTGGCAATGTAATCCTTCAGCGTTGGCCGAGTTACAAACAGCGAACCTCGCGTGCTTAGCTGAATAAGATCGAAAGGAGGCACCGCGCCGCTCGAGCCGCCAAAGAGCACCATCATCCCGCGCGGCCGCAGACAGTTCAGAGATTTCTCAAAGGTAGTCTTGCCCACCGAGTCATAGGCCACATCCACGCCGTGTCCACCGGTCAGGCTCTTGGTTTCAGCCTCAAAGTCAGCTTCGGTATAAAGAATGACTTCGTCGGCTCCGGCAGCGCGCGCCAGCTCAGCCTTGGCCTCGGTAGAAACCGTCGCAATCACCCGCGCGCCGATCGCATGAGCCATCTGCACAAGAAGCTGTCCTGTACCTCCAGCGGCTGCGTGAATCAGCGCCGTGTCTCCGGCCTTCAGAGGAAAGCTGCTATGCGAAAGATAGTGCGCTGTCATGCCCTGCAGAATGACCGCGGCAGCTTGCTTCAAATCGAGCCCGGCTGGAACCTTGACCAGTTGCGCAGCCGGGACAAGCGCGTACTCCGCATAGCTGCCCATGACCGCGGTCGAGGCAACATGATCGCCAATCGCAAATCCGGTCACGTCTTCGCCAAGCTGTTCGACCGTGCCCGCTGCTTCCATGCCGGGGACTAGCGGCAGCGGAGCCTTGTAACGCCCTTCGCGGAAATAAATCTCGATAAAGTTGACCCCGGCGGCGGCAATCTTGATCAAGACTTGTCCGGGACCGGGAGCGGGGATGGGTAACTCGGCCAGGGTGAGCACTTCCGGGCCGCCTATTTGATGGATCTGGATGGCTTTCATAACAGCGTCAGAATACTCTGTCGGGGGCCGACTTCGCAGCTTGTCTCAATAGACACCGGGGATAAGGCGGCTGGTCTGGCGGCTGTAGGCAATGTACTCCTCGCCGAAGTGGTCGCACAGGGCGATCTCTTCGACATGGATGCGGTAGAGGAGGGCTGCAGTCGTGGGCACGGCGACAATAAGGAAGGAAACCCAGTTGCGCGTGCGCAAACCTGTGGCGACGAAGAGAAGGATCAGGCCGGTGTAGGAGGGATGGCGCATCCAGCGGTAGAGCCCGGTCTTCAGCACCGTCTGAGTCGCGTGGATCGCCACATTGGAGCTGAAGGATTTGCCGAGGCTAAGGATGGCGGACCAGCGCAGCGCGAGCCCGAAGACGAACAGGCAGAGGGAAACCCACCGTATCCAATGCAAGCCGGGCACGCGGCCAAAACTCAAGCTCTCCGACCAGGTAAGACCCGCGGTCATCGAAGTGAAGATGACCGCCCAGAGCAGGTAGAGCGTGCCCCGGTCGCGCACGTTGCCGCTGCTGTTCCGGGTGCGCGTGCCGATGGCGATGACCACCTCTGAGGCGACCCAGGCGTAATAGAGAACCTGCCAAAGGATTGCGAAAGACATCTCTTCCCTCAAAGTGATTTACGCGCCGGCGGCGTGTCCGGTTCCAGAGATTACTTTGCCAGGTCCATGCGCAGGACCCAGTCGTAGTCGCCGGGCAAGGTCGCAGGCAGTGTGACGTTGAGGCCCGCGACGCGCTGGGTCCACCGCACAGGGTGATCGAACGAACTGAAAATGCGGCTTCGACTGCCGGAAAGCGAACAAAGGGAGTAGGACACCGGGGGGGGGGGGAGGGTCCTACTTTTGTGGTCTATCTTTAACTTAATGTGCGAGTTACGTGTTTTTTTGGTGTCGTTATCGCGCGTTTAGCCGAGGATATGCGGCACTTTTGCGCACCTTTTGCTGCGAATTGATGGAACCTGCGGTGAAATGGGAATGCTGCCGGTTGTCCAGCTTTACACCAGTATGCGCCAAGCAAGGTTAATTCTACGCAATGGCGGAATGCTGGAAATCAACTGGCCTGCATGGTTTGGGATGGCCTCGTTCGAGGTTCTTGCACGCTTAGAGCAGAAGCAGAATTACCGTAATGTAGCGACCAGCGTGCAGGGCGGATTTTTCTTGAGGAAAAATCCGCTCGACCTCCGAGGCCTCACCTTATACCAATTCTGCTTCTGCTGTATTGTGATTGGCCTGGACGCGATCCTGATCTACCGCAGCATCGCTATCCGGTCAGCCTGGCGCTGGCTAGACGGTTGAGGCTGATTCCCTGCTCGGCTGCCTCGATGGCCAAGGAGCGATGCACATGAGGAGGTATGCGCACGCGAAATTCACCGCTGTAGTGTTTCTCAGCCAGCGGAGTAGGTGGCTCTTCGCCATTGGATCGCATATCAGCAACCGACGCAGCCACTACTTTACGGATTCCCGTTAACGCAGATTCCGGAGCCTTCGCGAGCCAGCTCAATGAGGGAAACTCGACGCAAAGCCCCACATACTCGTTGTCTTCCGGAGACCATGTAACACGGTAGGTATAGTGATCACGACTCATTGCGGTCTCTCCTTCTTCTCCATCTCGATCATTTTGTCGATAGCCTTCAAAACCTGGCGAACCTGATACGGCTTGGCTTTACCCTTGGCGTTCTGGATATTCACTCGCGGATCGCCGGGCCAAGGAGTCCTGAAAACGGCATGACTTGAGCCGCTCTGACGTGGGTCGCTGAAGTAGGCAGCGCAGACTTTGTAAAGATCCGCATAGCGAACCTGAGCTGGCCCTCGACGCATCTGGCTCAGGATTTTCTCGATCTCTGACACAAGGCATGGTACCAATAATGGAACCACGCTGCAACATCTTACCTAGAACAAAAACCCCGCTCAGGTTACCGGAGCGGGGTTTGATTTTTGCTACCTGGACGACTAGTTCTCAGTTGCCGGAAAGCAAGCTTGGTTCTTCTGGAGCGCGCAGGCGGACCAGGCGGTCGATGGCGTAGGGGGCGCGGTGGCTGCTGGTGTGGTAGTGGCGGACTTGCAGTTCGCCGAGCAGGCCGATGGCCAGCATTTGAATGCCGGCTACGATGAGCACCGCAGCGACTACGAAAAGCGGGCCGTGCTCGTCCATCACGTTCTGGTGGGGATGGATCAGCTTGGCGATCAGCAGGTAGAACGAGAAGAGAGTGCCGGTGACGATGCCCAAGGCTCCGAAGCCGCCGAAGAAGTGCAGCGGGCGGCTCATGTGCTTAAGCAGGAAGCGGATGGTGAGCAGGTCGAAGAAAACGCGGAAGGTGCGGCCGATGCCGTAGTGGCTCTTGCCGCGCTCGCGCATCACGTTCTTGATTGGAATTTCGCAGATCGAGGCTCCATACCAGGCTGCGAGAGCCGGGATGAAGCGGTGCATTTCGCCGTAGAGCGGGATGTTATGGATGATTTCGCGGCGATAGGCCTTGAAGGTGGTGCCGAAGTCGTGAATATCGACTTCGGAAAGCTTGGCCATCAGCCAGTTGGCGCAGCGCGATGGGATGCGGCGCATGACGAAGTTGTCGATGCGCTCCTTGCGCCAGCCGGAGACGACGTCGTAGCCCTCTTCGAGCTTTTCGATGAAGGCGGGAATCTCATTGGGGTCGTGCTGCAAGTCGCCGTCCATGGCGATGATGTACAAGCCGCTGGCGTTGTCGAAGCCGGCCGCCAGAGCCGAAGTCTGGCCGAAATTGCGCCGCAATTTCACCACGAGCACGCGGCTGTCGACAGCGGCAATCTCTTCGAGAAGCTTGTAGGTACGGTCATTGGAGCCGTCGTCTACCAGAACCAGCTCAAAGCTGTCGCCTACCTGTTCCATGACGGATTTAAGGCGGGCGTAAAGCTGGGTTACATTCTCTTCTTCATTGTGGAAGGGGACCACGATGGAATACTTCGGCATATACCCAGTATAGATGCGCAGCGGGTAAAAAAGGCGTCAAAAGGAACTCGTTTGGACAACAACTTTTTATTGTAATGACTCCTGACAGGATGCTGTCAGCAGGGGTGGCGCAGGATAACTCTCAAGCGTGGCATCTCACGCCCCCGAGATAACGAAGGAGAAAAGAAATGACCCAGGAAAAGCGCACCAACAATGTGGTCTGGTTCGAGCTTCCGGTAAACGACCTGAACCGCGCGAAGAGTTTCTACGAATCGGTTTTCGCGACGACAATGGCTACGGACGCGCGTTTTCCGGAGTTCGCCATCTTTCCACGCCGGCATGATGCGGCTTCCACGGGAGCCCTGGCCGTTATACACGACCCCCAACACGAAGGCCGGCCCTCGACGGACGGGGCGGTCGTCTACCTGAACTGCGACGGCGAGATGGATGCGGTGCTGAAGCGGGCGCAGGCAGCTGGGGGCCAATTGCTGCAGGAAGTGGCGCAGTTGCCGGGCGGAATGGGCTGGATCGCCCAGTTTCGCGACCTGGATGGGAACCGGGTGGGGTTGCACGCAACCTTTTAGGAGCTGCCGATGCTACCTTTACCCTGCCAAACCGCTGCAACTGCTTCTGAGTGCGATAGGATGCCTTCATCATGCGACGGGCCGACCGGCTATTCCGGATTGTCCAACTACTGCGCGCGGGGCGACTGCAAACCGCGCGCAGCCTGGCGCAGAAGCTTCAGGTCTCCGAGCGCACGATCTATCGCGATGTGCAGGACTTACAGCTCTCCGGGGTGCCAATCCTGGGCGAGGCGGGAGTGGGCTACACGCTGCGTCGCGACTACGACCTGCCTCCGCTGATGTTCGATTTAAGAGAAATTACGGCCCTGGTGCTGGGCAGCCGCATGGTGGCAGCCTGGGGCGACGCGGAACTGGCATCCTCGGCTAACGACGCGCTGCGCAAGATCGAGGCGGTGCTGACCCCGGCGCTGCGCGACCGCATCGACGCAGTGCGGCTGTATGTGCCGGGCTACGGATTGCAGAACCAGGGCGCGGCGCGCGAGGTGCTGGAGCGGCTGCGCGGGGCAATCGAGGGCTTCCGCGTCATCCAGGCCGGGTATTGCGATGAAAAAGCGCAGGTTACAGAGCGGCGGCTGCGTCCGGTGGCGCTGCTGTTCTGGGGCAACCGGTGGACTCTGGTGGCCTGGTGCGAGCTGCGGGTGAATTTTCGCAGCTTCCGCGTGGACCGGTTCCAGAGACTGAGCGTTTTGGAGGAACGGTTTACGCCCGGGCCGGGGCAACGGTACGAGGATTTTTTGGAGAGGGTGAAGGCTACGGAAAGACAGATAGAAACAGGTTGAGCGAGGACCGAAATCCCCGCTCGCCTGTGGATCGGATAGTTGAAAAGCCTACTTCCAGTGACCTTCTACCAGGACGTAGCCGCCGTTGCGATGCACCCAGTGATGGGCGACCCAATGCTGGCCGTGATGGGGCGGACGGTCCCAGCGGCCGGGAACCCAGACGTAGCGGGCGCCGTCCCAGCGGTGGTAGCCATCGACCCAGACGAATTCCCCGCCGGGCCGGGCGGGACGGGTTTCGACAATTGGTGCGGGAGGTCCTACGCGGACCACGACCTGCGCAAAAGAGGCGGCAGGCATCAGAGCAGCAGCGAGCAGCAAAGCTGGAAGAAATTTCTTCACGTTCGTTGATTCCTCCTGAGTGAGTTTCGGACGCCAAGTCTGAGGGACCGGCTCCGAATTCTAGTCCCTTGAACGCGGGCCAGGCTGGATTAGTTGCGCTCCGAAGGACGATGAGTTGAGGAAAAAGCCATTTTCGGAGTTGCAACGGCGGCAATTTGGCAGGCAATTCACGCCACGGATGCCGGTGTCGCAGCGGCTACGGCTAGTTCTTCGCCGAGGATCGTGACAGCCTTTTGGCAGGCGAAGCGGTCTGCGTCGTGGTGCGTGACCAGGCGGACGGACCGGGGGCCAACGGAACTGATCCGTATGCCGCGGGCCTTGGCGCCGGCCACAAGATGAGCGGCCGTGCCGGTGCGCAGGCTGAAGATGACGATGTTGGTCTGCACGGCATCCAGATCGATCTCGACTTCAGGAATCTGGGCCATGGCTTCCGCGATCATGCGGGCATTGGCGTGGTCTTCTTGAAGGCGCAGAGGCATTTTTTCAAGCGCGATGAGACCGGCTGCGGCCAGCACTCCGGCCTGGCGCATGCCTCCGCCGAGAGCCTTGCGGTAAACGCGGGCTTCGTCGATAGCTGCCTTGCTGCCAACCAGCATGGAACCGACCGGGGCGCAGAGGCCTTTTGACAGGCAGAACATGACGGTGTCGAAACCGCGGGTGAGAGTTTTCACATTCTCGAAAACATCGCCGCCAAGAGTTGTCGCGGCGTTGAAGATGCGTGCGCCGTCGAGGTGAACGGGCAAGCCGCGCCGATGGGCGTTATGCCATATCTCTTCGAGAACAGGCAGAGGAGTTACGGCGCCCCCGGCAAGGTTGGCGGTGTTTTCGATCTCGATCAGGCCGGTTGCGGCGCGGAATGTGCTGCCCTTGGCATGGATCGCCGGCTCGATGTGCGCCCAGGTCAGGATGCCGCGCGGGGCGACGACGGGACGGATCAGGCAGCCGGAAAAGCTGGCGGCGGTGGCCATCTCCCAATCGAGAATATGCGAGCGCGATTCGCAGACGATCTCCTGGCCCTGCCGGGTGTGCAGGCGGATGGCGATCTGGTTGCCCATGGTTCCGGTAGGCACGAAGAGGCCGGCTTCGCGGGCAAAGATTTCGGCGGCGCGGTGTTCTAGGAGATTGACCGTGGGGTCTTCGCCGTAGACGTCGTCGCCCACCTCGGCTGTAGCCATGGCAGAGCGCATTTCCGGGGTGGGACGCGTGACGGTGTCGCTGCGCAGGTCAATCGTAGTTTCCGCGATGTTTTCGGCGGTGATGTTTTCGGCGGTTGAATTCGATGAGGGCACGGGTTTCTCCGGGGGTTTTTGGGGATGAATTGAGTCTAATTTGCGATTGCCGGAATGCGGTCTTGTTGGTATGCGGGGGTGAGCCCGAGAAATTCGGCGAAGACGTCGTTGGAGATCAGGCGGCCGCGGTTGGTCAGACAGACGGTGTTGTTCTCGATCGTCAGCAGACCGTCTTCAGAGAGACGATAGGCTACGGCGACGGACGGCTCAACGACTCGCGTTCCAAATTCATCGCACAAAGCTCCGATGGCGACGCCCGCGTTGCGGCGAAGGCCGAGAAACCAGGCTTCTTCCAACTGCTGGGCAGCACCTAGCCATGCTGTCTCAGGAGCCGGACGGTTGCCTAGATATTCGCTGAGATCGTCAGTGGTGGTGGCGCGGAGCACGGAGCGGTCTTCCGCGCGGAGCATCGATGAGGCGTCCAGGCCTAGACCGAGATACGGGCGGCGCTGCCAGTAGCGCAGGTTGTGGCGCGATTCCTCACCGTGCCGCGCGAAGTTGGAGATTTCGTACTGTTCGAGGCCGGCTGCGGCGTACGTGGCGACAGCTTCCTCGTACATCTGAGCAATGGCGTCGTCCGAGGGAACAAGCCGCGCGCTCAGGCGCGAGCCGCCGGAGATGAGTTCGCGGCCCAGGCGTGAGTCTTCGTCGATTTCGAGCATGTAGACGCTGGCGTGAGCGACGCCGGTATCGAGGAGAACGGCGAGGGATTCGCGCCATGAGCTTAAGGTCTGCTCGGCCAGGCCGGCGAGCAGGTCGATGTTGAGGTTGGCGATACCAGCCTCACGGAGGCGGCGGAGATCGTCGAGAACCTGGGCACGCGTGTGGAGACGGCCGCTGAGCGAGGCTTCGCGGTCTACAAAGGATTGAACGCCGAGCGAGACGCGGTTGACTCCCGCCGCGGCCATGCTGGCAAGAGTTGCATCGGAGAGTTGGCCGGGCGCGCATTCCACGGTGATCTCCGTGCCGGGTGCCAAGTTGAACTGGCCGCGGATGGCGCTGAAGATGCAGGTGAAGAGCT
>Ga0302326_10009384_pt1 | contig 21399 bp, 17 predicted proteins | sample Palsa_T0_3_FD_202264 | JGI IMG/M metagenome (GOLD analysis project Ga0302326, IMG submission 202264) | Peat permafrost microbial communities from Stordalen Mire near Abisko, Sweden - Palsa_T0_3 | ecosystem: Environmental > Terrestrial > Soil > Palsa > Peat permafrost | place: Sweden: Abisko... | reverse complement strand
GCATCCCGCTCTCCACCGACAAGATCTCCGCGCACTACCTTGCCGGCGGCAACGTGATCCCCACGGTCCAGGCGATCATCGCCGCGCAGAAGGCCGGCATCGAGCTCAGCTGGGACCGCGCCTGCGCCATCGACCTTGCGACAAAGGGCTCGGGCAAGTCGATCGTCGAGGCCGTGCGCACGTCGGTCGACCCCAAGGTCATCGACTGCCCCAACCCGGAGAGCGGCCGGACGACGATCGACGGCGTGGCAAAGGACGGGATCCAGGTGAAGGTGAAGGCGCGGGTGACCGTGCGCACCCACCTCGACCGGTTTGTCGGCGGAGCCAAGGAGGAGACCATCATCGCCCGCGTCGGCGAGGGCATCGTGACGACGATCGGCATGGCCGACAGCTACAAGCAGGTCCTGGAGTCGCCCGACAGCATCTCGAAGACGGTCCTGGCCCGGGGCCTCGACGTGGGCTCGGCCTTCGAGATCCTCTCCATCGACATCGCCGACGTGGACGTCGGCGAGAACATCGGCGCGCGCCTCCAGGTCGCGCAGGCCGAGGCCAACAAGAACATGGCCCAGGCGCAGGCGGAGATCCGCCGCGCCGCCGCGGTGGCGCTGGAGCAGGAGATGAAGGCCAGGGTGCAGGAGATGCAGGCGAAGGTGGTCGAGTCGCAGGCGCAGGTCCCGCTCGCGATGGCCGAGGCGTTCCGCAGCGGCCGACTCGGCGTCATGGACTACTACAAGATGGAGAACATCCAGGCCGACACTTCCATGCGCAAGAGCATCGCCGAGCCCGGCGAGAAGAAATGACCCTGGAGCCCCCGGCACTTTCCGCGCTTCCCGCCTCGCTGCTGGCGCAGCCGCAGGTGGTCTTCTTCCTGTTCGTGGGCGCGGTGTGGCTCTTCAAGGCCATCAGCCGCGCGAAGGCCGCGTTCCTGAAGGAGGAGCGCGGGCCGCAGGAGCCCGGTCCTGCGAAGCCCGCGGAAGAGGCCGGACCCGTGGAGAGGAGCCTCAGCGACGAGGAGCGAGCGATACTCGTGCGCAGGGACATCCTTCAGAAGAGGGCGCAGCGGAGCGCGGAGGCCGCGGCCCTCATGCGAATCCCGAGCGAGCGCAAGGCGGCCGCGCCCCCCCCTCTCGCGCGGGGTGGCGCGCCCGCTGCCACCCCGGCGGCGCAGCCTCCCGCGCGCGCCCCGTCGGTCGCCCCGGCGGCGGTGACCCTGGCCGGCTATGCGCCGGCGCCCTCCCCGGGCGCCCAGTGGCTCGATGAGCTTCGCACCCGCGACTCGGTGCGCCGGGCGGTCCTCCTGCGCGAGATCCTCGGCCAGCCCGTCGGGCTGCGCTGAGGCGCTGGTTCCCAGCGCGGACGCGCTCGCGGGCGGGGCCGCCCGGACCCAGGGGGAATACCTCATTGCGCCGGCCGCCATATCCGGGCACTATACGCGCCCATGAACGCCGAGCCCATCGCGCCGCGCCGCAGGCTCCTGGCATTTGTCGCCCTCTCGGCCCTGGCCGCAGCCCGGATCCAGGCCTTCACGCTCTCCGACCTCCTGTCAGACGCCAAGATGACACCCGACCGCTTCGCGGGATTTTTCGAGGATTTCGAATACGACGTTCACCCGTTTGACGTCCAGGATCCCGATGTCTTCCTGGCGACCCGGCGCGGCGACTGCATCGACTATGCGGTCATGGCCTACTACGTGCTGAGCCAGGACAACTACTCGGTGCGGATGATCCGGGTCGAGATGGTGGGAAAGAACATGGGCCACGCCGTCTGCTACGTGAAGGAGAGCAAGGCCTACCTGGACTACAACAACAGGAAGTACTTCTTCAAGCTGAGGCACAGCGGCCGGCGGCTGCGGGATATCGCCACCGACGTGGCGGACTCATTCAACGCGAATTGGACCTTTGCGTCGGAGTTCACGTACACCTACAAGGAGGACGTGAAGCGCGCCGTGATGACCGTCGTGAAGACAGACCCGCCGGACACGGACCCCGACGCCGGCGGCCAGGGTCCCTCGCGAAGCGGGTCGGGATCGTGACCCCGGCCATCCCGTGATGGACAAGATGGTCAGGCGCATCCTCGTATTCTTCGTCCTGGTGCTCGGCGTGTTCGTCGCGGTCGCCATCGACTCGGTGCGCAACATCAACCGGGCCGTGGCCGGCAGCGACTGGGTGAACCACACCCACGCGGTCATCCTCGAGAACGAGGCGCTCCGGTCGGGCCTTTACCTGGCCGACGGGTCCGCCCACACGTTCGTGGTCACCGGGGAGCCGGGCGACCGGCGCGCCGTCGCGGAGGCCCTGTCCGACGTCTCGGAGCACCTGGACATCATGGCGGCCCTCACCCGCAACGAGCCCGCCCAGAGGGAGCAGGTGGCCCGCATCGACTCCCTGGTGAGCGCCCGCGGCGCCTTCCTGCGAGCCCTCATCAAGGCCCGGCAGTCCGGGGGCATGGACGCGGTCCACTCGGTCCTCGCCGACGACGCGGGCCAGCTGGCCCTCAAGGACATCGACAGGGCCGTCGAGCGCCTCAAGCAGGACGAGCTCGGGCTGCTGACCGAACGCGACAACGCGTCGTTCATGCAGGCACAGATGACCCGCTGGACCGTGTGGACCGGCGTGGTCCTTGATTTCCTGCTCCTCGCGGGCGCGGCCTGGCTGATCCGGGACGACCTCGCGGCGCGCCGGAGCGCCGCCTCGGCGCTGCGCGCGGCGAACAACCAGCTGGAGGCCAAGGTGAGCGAGCGCACGGCCGAGCTTTTCTCGGCAAACGAGCTCCTCACGGCGGAGAACCTGGAGCGCAGCTGGTCCAACCAGGGGCTTGAGCACCAGCTCAACTACAACAACCTCATCATCAATTCCATAAATGACCTGGTCATGGTGCTGACGAAAGCCACGAACATCTCGCGGGTGAACCCGGCCGTTGTCCGCGTGACGGGCTTTGAGCCCCACGAGCTGATCAACAGGCCCTTCGCGAGCCTGGCCCAGCTCACCCACGCCGGCACGGCCCCGATGGTTGATCCGGTCGCCCAGGCGATGAAGGACGGGCGCGACCTCAGGGACCAGGGAGCCACCGTCCTGGACAAGCTCGGCCGCCGGATTCCCGTCGAGGTCGCGCTCTTTCCCCTGCGCGACCGCGACAAGGTGGTGGGCGGCGTTGTAATTCTTCAGGTCATATCCGGGGGAAAGGCGTAGCCCATGCAAAAACACATCCTGGTCGTCGACGATGAGGCCACCATCCGCGATCTCCTGGAACTGTTCCTTTCCCGGAGCGGCTACCGCGTGACGGCCGTCTCATCGGCGCCCGAGGCGGAGGAGGCGGCCGCCAAGGACCGCCCGGACCTTGTCATCACCGACCTGCAGCTCGAGGACTCGGACGGCCTCGAGATGGTCGACAGGCTGAAGGCCCTCCTGCCCGACACGCCCATGATGCTCCTGACGGGCGTCCTGTTCGACCCTCGCGTCGTCCGCGAGACCCTCAAGAAGAAGGTGTCGTGCTACGTGGAGAAGACGGCGCCCCTGGCCCGGATCCTTGCCGCGGTGCAGGGGCTCGTCGGCAAGTGAGGGCGGCCCGCCGCCTGCCCGGCTAGAACGAGATCTCGACCGGCTCCGTCACCAGGAGAACGGACTTGTCATGCGTCGCGGCCTTCCAGGCGAGGCGGATGGCGTCTATGGCGGCGCGGTTTCCCGGCGTGTCCTCGTGGAGGATGACCAGCACCTTCGTCCACAGCCTGCTCGGCGCGTCCCTGCCCTTGTCGCGCCACTGCCCGTAGGCGTCAAAGACGGTGAGCCCGTCCGGGAAGCGCGGCGTCACCTCCTTGTCCAGGAAGCCCCGCCAGCGGATCTCCGCGATGCCGCCGTCCGGGACGTCGACGGGACCCGCGCCGAAGTAGAGCTCGCTGCGGACCCAGTGCGCGGCCTCCGGGCGGGCGGCGTCGCCCTTGAGGGCCGCCGTCGCCGCGTCCGGGGAGTCGGCGCCGGCCAGGCGTACTGACGAGGTGAGCGCGAGGAGCGAGCAGACGACGAGGGCTGAATAGGGCTTCATGGAGCCAATGATTGGGAGTGCGCCCCCGCCCCCGTCAAGGGCGCCCTTCGCGCTCGAAGGCCGGGCGGTCCCTACCTCGTCGAAAACTTGAGGACCGTCTCCGACGTGTAGGTCCGGCCCGCCTTCAGGACGTACGACGGGAAATTGGGCTGGTTGACGGAGTCGGGGAAATGCTGGGTCTCGAGCGCGAGGGCCCCGTACTGCCTGTAGACGACGCCCTTCTTGCCGGTGAGGGTGCCGTCCAGGAAATTTCCGCTGTAGAACTGGACCCCGGGCTCGGTGCTCGCGATGTCCATGACGCGGCCCGAGTTCGGCTCATAGACGGTCGCGACCGGGGCGAGCGCCCCGCCGCCGCCGTTGAGCACGTAGTTGTGGTCGTAACCGGTCGGGTTGCCCCCCACCTCCCTGAGGTGCTCCCCGATCCGGGTCGGCTGGCGAAAGTCCATCGGCGTCCCGGCGACCGCCCTGAGCTCGCCCGTCGGGATCAGCGTGGAGTCGACCGGCGTGTAGCGCTCGGCGTCGATCTGGAGCACATGGCCGAGGATGCCCCCCTTCTCGGGGCCCCCGAGGTTGAAGTAGCTGTGGTTGGTCACGTTGACCGGCGTGTCCTTGTCGGTCGTGACAACGTAGTTGAGCGAGAGCTCGTTGGCGCCCGAGAGGGCATAGGTCACCCTCACGGTGCAGTTGCCGGGATATCCCTCCTCGCCGTCCCGGCTCAGGTAGGTGAACTCCACGGCGGGGACCTTTCCGTCGGAGACAACCCGCGCGTCCCACACGACCTTGTCAAAGCCCTTGTTCCCGCCGTGCAGGTGGTTCGGCCCGTCGTTGGTCGCCAGCTGGTAGGCCTTCCCGCCCAGCGTGAAGCGGCCCTTGGCGATGCGGTTGCCGACCCGCCCCACGACGGCCCCGAAGTACGGCTCCTTCTGGAGGTACCCTGCGAGCGTGTCGAAACCGAGGACGACGTCGTCCAGGTTCCCGTTCCGGTCGGGCGCATCGAGCTCGGTGATCGTGGCCCCGTAGTTCATGATCTTGGCGACGACGCCGTTCCCGTTGGTGAGGACGTAGAGGTCGACCTCCTTGCCGTCGACCGTGCCGAAGGGAAGCTTGGTCAGGCCGGCCTCCGCGGGAGCCGCGGGGACCACGCCGAGGAGGAGCCCCGCGGCCGCGAGGAGTGCGGGCATTGGAAGGGGGGTTCGCATGGTTGGCATGGAGGGAGGCTCCGGCGTCCCCGCCGGGCCGGCTCAGCCCGAAAAGAACACGTAGGTAGCGGCGATGCAGGCGAGGATGAACACCGTGGCCACGACCTCCCTCGCGCTCCAGCTCAGGCGCGTGCGAGCCTTGTCGTCCTCCGATGTGGTCGCAAACGTGAGGTTCCTAATCTTGGCGTAGTCCGGCGCTGCCGTCGCGTAGCTCGCCGCCACCATCACGACGGCCGAGACAATGGTAATGAGGACGCTGAAGTACTGGAAATTGATGTTGTTGACGACCCAGAGGAACGATCCCTCCGGGTAGCCGCTCTCGTAGCCTGCGAGTTTCATCGTGACCGGAGTGTCCACGGCAAGCCGGAAGCCCCCGACGAGAAAACCGATCACCATCGCCCAGAGGCATCCGGTCGCGTTGAGCCGCTTCCAGAATACACCGAAGAAGAAGACGACGAAGATCGGCGGGGCGAGGTAGCCCTGGACGGTCTGCAGGTAGCCGTAGAGGCCGTGCGCGCCCTCGATGACGGGGATCCACGCGAGCGCCACGATGATCATGGCGGCTGTCGCGATCCGGCCCATCCGCACAAGTTGGTGCTGCGAGGCCAGCGGGCGGAACTTCTGGTAGATGTCCACCGTGAAGAGCGTGGAGCAGGCGTTGAAGACGCCCGCAAGGGAACCCATGAGGGCCGACAGCAGGCCAGCGACCACGATCCCCCGCAGGCCCGGCGGCAGGAGGTACTTGACCATGAGGGGAAACGCCGCCTGCGCCCTGTCCGAGAGGAGCTTGCCGTCGGCACCCAGGAAGCCGTCGACCCCGGCAAGTTTCCCGCTCTTGACGAGCGCGAACCAGATGAGGCCGGGGACGATGAAGAGGAAGACCGGGAAAAGCTTCAGGAACGCGGCGAAGATGCTTCCCCTGCGCGCCGTCCTCTCATCCGGGGCGCCGAGGGCACGCTGGACGATGTACTGGTCCGTGCACCAGTACCAGAGGCCGATGATGGGCGCGCAGATCAGCATGCCCGGCCAGGGAAAGTCGGAGTTGAAGTACCAAGCCTGGCGGGTGAGCGCGCCCGCGGCGCTCCTCTCAAGGACCGGCGACCACGTCGACTCGACGCCGGCGGGCGTGAACGGGTGCCAGAGGTTGAGCATCTCCGAGCCGCAGAAACGTCGCACCTCCCCCCACCCGCCGAGGATGTGCAGCCCGTAGAGCGTGAGCGTGGCGGACCCCCCGATCAGGACAACGACCTGGACCGCGTCGTTGTAGGCGACGGCGCGCATTCCCCCGAGCGTCGTGTAGACTCCCGTAAGGAGGATGACCGACACGGACCCGATCCAGAAGCTGTTGATCGTCAGGCTGCCGATCGTCAGGTGAACCTCGGGCAGCAGCGTGGAGAAAACGACGCCGCCCGCGAAGATGCCGACCGCTATCTTCGATAGGATGAAAAGGATGATGGAGACGATCGAGAGCACGTAGCGCGACGGCGTGCTGAAGCGGCGCTCGAGGAACTCGGGCATCGTGAAGACGAGCGAGCGCGAGTAGAACGGGACGAACACCCAGGCAAGGACGAGGAGGCACCATGCATGGAGCTCGTAGTGGGCGAGCGCCACGCCGTCGGCGGCGCCGGATCCCGCCAGCCCCACGATGTGCTCGGAGCCGATGTTCGAGGCGAAGATCGAGGCGCCGATTATCCACCAACTGAGGTTGCGCCCGGCCAGGAAGTAGTCGGTCGCCGTGTCCTTGCTCCTGCGAACGACCCAGGCGGCGACGCAGGCGAGCACGCAGAAATAAAGCCCGATCGCGAGCCAGTCGAGTCCTGTCAAAGTGGAATGCGAAGGCATGTCCATGGCCAGAAGGGGTAACAGGCGCATTGGGTGGGGTCGCGGGGCGAGGCGCGAAACTCGAATCGCTTTACCGTCATGTCAATCCGGTATTGTATCCCGGGCCGGGCAGTCTGGCATCAACTCCCTCGCCCGCCCAACCCCTCCCATGGAGTACACCCTCGGAATAGACTTCGGGACAAACACCGTCCGCGCCCTCGTCGTCCGATGCAGGGACGGCGCCGAGCTTGGGAGCGCCGTCGCCGGTTACCCGAGCGGCATCCAGGGCGTCCTTCTCGACAGGCGCGACCCCCACCTCGCGCGCCAGCACCCCGGCGACTACCTGAGGGCCATGGAGAGGAGCGTGCGGGGCGCCCTGGCGGCCGCGCGGCGCGCCCGCGGCTTCTCGTCGTCCGCCGTTATCGGGATCGGCGTCGACACGACGGGATCAAGCCCCATCCCGGTCGACCGGCGGAACCGGCCCCTCGCCCTTCATGGGAAATGGCGCCGGAACCTCGCGGCGCAGTGCTGGCTCTGGAAGGACCACACGGGCTGGCGCGAGGCCGCGCGCATCACGCAGGTCGCCGCCCGGATGCGGCCGGAATACATCGCGAAGTGCGGCAACACCTATTCCTCCGAGTGGTTCTGGTCGAAGATCTGGCACTGCCTGAAGGTCGCGCCCGATGTGTTCAGGGCGGCGCAGTCCTGGGTCGAGTTCGCGGACTGGGTGCCCTCGGTCCTGGCCGGGGTCGACGACCCGGGCAACGTCGTGCGCGGCATCTGCGCCGCCGGTCACAAGGCCCTCTACAGCGACGATTGGGGCGGCCTTCCCGACAAGAAGTTCCTCGCCGCGCTCGACCCGAGGCTCGCCTCGCTTCGGGACCGGCTCTACGCGCGGGCCCACGACGCCACCGTGCCGGCGGGCGCGCTCTGCGCGGAGTGGGCGCGAAGGCTCGGGCTTCCGGCGGGCATCCCGATCGCGATCGGCGAGTTCGACGTCCACTACGGCGCGATCGGAAGCGGCGTCCGGGAGGGGACGCTCGTCAAGGTGATCGGCACCTCGACGTGCGACTGCGCGGTCGTCTCGTCCAAGAGGAGGGTCCCCGACATCCCGGGGATCTGCGGCATGGTGCCCGGGGCGATCCTGCCCGGAATGATCGGCATCGAGGCGGGGCAGTCGGCGGTGGGGGACATCTTCAACTGGTGGGTCGACGTGATCTGCGGGGGCGACCCCGCCCTCCATGCGCGCCTGACGGCGGAGGCCTCGCGGCAGGGGCCGGGCGAATCCGGGCTTCTCGCGCTCGACTGGCACAACGGCAACCGGACGATCCTCGTGGACCCGAGGCTGACGGGACTCCTCGTGGGCTGCACGCTCCACACGACGCGCGCGGACGTCTACCGCGCGCTCATCGAGTCCACGGCCTTCGGCGCGCGGATGATCATCGAGCGCCTCCGCGAATACGGCGTTCCGATCCGCAGGATCGTGTGCGCGGGCGGGGTCGCCGAGAAGAACCCGCTCCTCATGCAGATCTACGCGGACGTGACCGGCTGCACGATGCTCGCGGCCGGATCCAGCCAGGCGTGCGCGCTCGGGGCGGCGGTCTCGGCAGCCGTCCTTGCCGGCGCCCACCCGGGCTTCCCGGCGGCGCAGCGGGCGATGACACGGCTCAAGAAGAGGAGCTTCAGGCCCGTCGCGTCGAGCCGGCGGACCTACAACCGCCTCTACGCCCAGTACCGCGCGCTCCACGACGGGTTCGGGGGCGTCCGCAGGGGCTCGGATTTCTCGCGCACCATGAAGGAACTCCTCTCCATCAGGTCGGAGAGCCCCGGCATCTAGCCGCCCCACCCCATGAAACCCCTGGCAAAATCCGAAATCTGGCTCGTCACCGGCTCCCAGCACCTTTACGGGCCCGGCCCGCTCAGGCAGGTCGCCGCCAACTCGAGGGCCATCGCCCGGGGGCTCGGCGCGGCGAAGGCGATCCCGCTGCCCGTCGTGTTCAAGCCGGTCCTGACGACGGGCGACGAGATCCGGGCGGTCTGCCTCGAGGCGAACAACTCGCCAGAGTGCGCCGGCCTCGTCCTGTGGATGCACACGTTCTCGCCGGCGAGGATGTGGATCGGCGGGCTGGCGGTCCTGCGCAAGCCGTTCGCCCACCTGCACACCCAGTTCAACCGGGACCTCCCCTGGGGCGGGATCGACATGGACTTCATGAACCTGAACCAGGCGGCCCACGGGGACCGCGAGGCGGGCTTCCTGCACGCGCGCATGCGCCTGCCGCGCAAGATTGTCGTCGGCCACTGGGAGGACGCGGAGGTGCAGGAGCGCCTCGGCTCCTGGATGCGCGTGGCGCGCGCCTGGCAGGACCTCCAGGGGGCGAAGTTCGCACGGTTCGGCGACAACATGCGGCGCGTGGCCGTCACCGAGGGCGACAAGGTCGCGGCGGAGATCCGGTTCGGCTTCTCGGTCGACGGCTACGGGATCGGCGACCTGGCCTCGGAAATCCGGGATGTCCCGGACTCCGCGGTCACCCGCCTGTGCTCGGAATATGCCGGCAGCTACAAGGTCGCCCGCGACCTCCGGGGCGGCGGCGCGCGCCACGGGGCGCTGCGGGAAGCCGCGCGGATCGAGCTCGGCCTGCGGGCCTTCCTCGAGAAGGGCGGTTTCAAGGGGTTCACGACGACGTTCGAGGACCTGCACGGCCTGCGCCAGCTGCCGGGACTCGCGGTCCAGAGGCTCATGGCGGAGGGCTACGGCTTTGGCGCGGAGGGCGACTGGAAGACCTGCGCCCTCCTTCGGATGATGAAGGTCGTGGGCGCCGGCCTCAAGGGCGGCACGTCGTTCATGGAGGACTACACCTACCACCTTCACCCGTCGGGCAGCCTCGTCCTCGGGGCCCACATGCTCGAGGTCTGCGAATCCATCGCCGGCTCGAGGCCCTCGCTCGAGGTCCACCCCCTCGGAATCGGCGGCAAGGAGGATCCCGCCCGCCTGGTCTTCACCGCCCCGGCCGGCCCCGCGCTCAACGCATCGCTCATCGACCTTGGCAACCGCTTCCGGCTCATCGTGAACGAGGTCGACGTCGTCCGGCCGCCGAAGCCGCTGCCGAGGCTCCCGGTCGCCCGCGCGCTCTGGAAGTGCCGCCCCGACTTCAAGACGGCCTGCGGGGCGTGGATCCGCTCCGGCGGCGCCCACCACACGGCCTTCAGCTACTCGGTCACGGCCGAGCACCTGCGCGACTTCGCGGAGCTCGCCGGCATCGAGTTCGTCCTCATTGACGGCGCGACGCGCCTGAGCGAGCTGGAGAAGGAGCTCCGCTGGAACGAGGTCTACTTCCAGTTTGCGCCGGGCACCGGCGCGTGATTCCTAGGCGCCGCCAGGGACGAACGGACACCATGCTGAAAGAGCTCAAGCGCGAGGCCTACGAGGCCAACCTCCTCCTGCCCAGGGACGGGCTCATCAACCTGAACTTCGGCAACGCGAGCGCGCTCGACCGCGGGCGGGGGATCTTCGCGATCAAGCCGAGCGGCGTCGGTTACGGGGAGCTCAGGGCCGCCGACATGGTGCTCGTCGACCTCAAGGGGAGGCGGGTCGAGGGAAGGCTCCGCCCCTCGTCCGACACGCCGACCCACGCGGAGCTCTACAGGGGATTCCCCCACATAGGCGGCGTCGTCCACACCCATTCCTTCTACGCGACGGCCTTCGCCCAGGCCGGGCGGGGGATTCCCGTGCTCGGGACGACCCACTCCGATTTCTTTCTCGGCGCCGTGCCGGTGACGCGCCCCCTGACGCGCGCGGCGATCGCGGGCGATTACGAGGCGGAGACGGGCAGGGCGATCCTCAGGCGATTCGCAAGGCTCAACCCACGGGAGATCCCCGGGGTCCTCGTGCTGCACCACGGCCCGTTCACCTGGGGAGCCACGGCAGCCGAGGCCGAGGAGTACGCGGTGGCGGTCGAGCTCTGCGCCAAGCTGGCCTTTCACACGCTCTCGCTCGGCCCGGTCGGCACCGGGATCATCGCCGGACTCGTGAACCGGCACTTCCGGCGCAAGCACGGCCCGAGCGCCTACTACGGGCAGAAATGATCCCGCCCCGGAGAGCTAGCTAACAGCTGCTGCGGAATGGCCGGGAATGCCGTCCATGTCATCGATCATCGCGATACCGTCTCGGCGGGATTGGGGAATTCGAGGAGGCCGGTCCTGTCGCTGGGGGCCCACTGTTTCACGATTATCTTGGTAAACTATCCGCCAAAGGCCTGGATGGTCGGACCGAGCTTCTTTGCCGCGTCTGGCCCGTCGATCCAAAGAGCAACGACCGTTATCGTTGGGATTTGAAGGCTCTTGAGATATGCAGGCACATCGGCCACGGCGACCGGCTTGCCTGCCTTATTGAGAAGCAACCCGTCCGCGTTAACATGAAACGCATATACCTGCGTGGGCGCTGGCCCGGTCGGTGGTTCGCTTGATGCCGCAAATGATGAACTTGAAAGGGCCCAGCAGACCAGCAGCGCAAAGCAGAAATGGATGGCCCGGGATTCCCGGGAAAGCTTCCGCGGCGGCGCATGGTCAGGCAAGCCGTGGAGCCATATCCGGGGCCGAGGCGGACAAAGCCCCGATCGCCCTTCTGCACTCCCTTGTAAACCCATCTTCGCGTCATGAATAGCCGCGGGCCATCCCGCTGCAAGCCGCCGCCGGGGTTCCATGGTCCTCATATTGCGTTTCCGCGCTCGATGCGTCTAGTTGGACTTCGACGCCTGGACCAATTATCCGGGATTCGTATGTCAACTTCATGGATGGGACGGGGCTTGGTTTTGGCGGCTCTTGCAGCAATCACCGGCTGCAATAATCCCGAATACGTGAGTGAGAATCCCGTCGTGAATCAGGCCCAGCCGCTCAAGGCCGGAGTCTACAGCGTCAGGGATGTCGACGTCCGCCCCGTGTCGACCCATGAGGTCGAGCCCGACTATCCACCGGACCTGGAGCCCATTCTGACGGGACAGGCCATCGTCGCATACACGGTCCGCACCGACGGCAGAGTCGTGGATGCGGCGGTCGTCGAGGCGGACGACGTCCAGTTTGGCGAGGCGGCGGTCGCCGCGATCCGGAAATGGCGGTACAAGCCGGCCAAGGTGAAGGGCGCGCCGGTCGATTGCCGCATGACGCTCCCGTTCATCTTCGTCTCGCCGGACATCAATTATCCCCAGTACGACGCGATGCCCGATCCGTCAAACCGCGCCCCCCTTGACTCCCCCCCTCGCCCGGCGGCGGTGGAGCCTCGCTAAAAATCCGCCCGACCCGAACCAGTCAGCGCCGGCCCCAGTGGGCGCCCGGCTTTCCGCGGGGATGGTAGGAGGTGGGGGCCCTATGCTGAGGCGCCCCGCCGCCGCCGCGCCTCTGCGGCGCCGGCCGCGGCGCGTACGACGCGGCCTTGTACGGGAAACCCTCGAGCTTCAGGCGCGGGATCTCGCGCCCGATGAACCGCTCGATGTCGCGCACGTCGCCCGCGTTCTCCGGCGTGGCGAGCGTGAAGGCGTCCCCCACGGCCTGCGCCCGGCCTGTGCGGCCGATCCTGTGGACGTAGTCCTCGGGGTTCTCGGGCACGTCGTAGTTGATCACGTGGGAGACTCCCGCCACGTCGATCCCGCGCGCCGCGATGTCGGTCGCCACCATGACCTCGTAGCGGCCGCTCCTGAATCCCTCGAGCGCCTCCATGCGCTGGTTCTGCGAGCGGTTGGCGTGGAGGACGGCCACGCTGTGGTTCGCCTCCCGCAGGCGGCGGGCGATCCGGTCGGCCCCGTGCTTCGTCCGCGAGAAGACGAGCACGCTGTTGAAGTCGATCGCCGCGAGGAGCGCCAGGAGGAGGTCGTACTTCTGCTCCTGGTTGACGGGGTAGATCGCGTGCGTGATCAGCGTCGTCACCGAGCGGACCTGGCCGATCTCGACGCGGACCGGGTCCTTGAGGGCGAAGGAGGCCACGGCCGCGATCTCCGGGGGGACCGTCGCCGAGAAGAAGAGCGTCTGGCGCCGCGGCGGGCACTTCTGGATGATGCGCTTGACGTCGTGGATGAACCCCATGTCGAGCATGCGGTCGACCTCGTCGAGCACCAGGATCTGGATCGCGGCCAGCGAGAGCTCGCCCTCCTGCAGGAAGTCCATGAGCCGGCCGCAGGTGGCGACGACGATGTCGGCCCCGGCGCGGAGGTCGCTCCTCTGGCGGCCGTAGCCCACCCCGCCATGGAGAACGGTGGCGCGGATGTCCGAGAACCGCGCGAAGTCGCGGATGGCGGTCTCGACCTGGGCCGCGAGCTCGCGGGTCGGCTCGAGCACGAGGACCCGCGGGCCCTCCCTCTTGTGCGTGCCGAGAAGCGACAGCACCGGGAGCGCGAACGCCGCCGTCTTGCCGGTCCCGGTCTGGGCGGAGGCGATCAGGTCCTTGCCCGACATCACGACGGGTATGGCACGCAGCTGGATGGGAGTGGGTTCCGTGAAACCCATGGCCTGCACACCGCGCAGAAAATTGGGTGCCAGGCCGAGTTTTGAGAAAGGCATCCCATACCTCCAACCGGAACATTGCCCAACGCGAGGCTAATCCCCGCGCCCGGGATTGCCGAAGGCGGCTTATCCTCCATCGTGTCCCGGGTGAACCCGTTCAGACGCGCCCTCATCCTCGCAGCCGCCCTGGCCGCTGTCCCCGGGGCGCGCGCGGCGCTGTGGGTCTCCCCGGCGGGGGACGACGGCGCCCCGGGCACCGAGGAGCTGCCCCTCAGGACGATCGAGCGGGCCCGCGACATCGTCCGCACCCTTAACGCCGACATGACCGACGACATCACCGTCTTCATCAGCGGGACCTACACGCTGGCGCAGCCCGTCGCGTTCGGGCCGCAGGACTCGGGGACGAACGGATTTTCCGTGGTCTACACCGCCGCCCCCGGGGCGCACCCAGTCCTGAGCGGCGGGCTCCCGGTGACGGGATGGACGCTCTCCGACGGCGCGCGCAACCTGTGGTCGGCGCCCGCGCCCGAGGGGCTGGCGGACACCCGGGACCTGTTCGTGAACGGGTCGCCGGCGAGCCGGACGCGCGTCCGCCTGGCCCATTCCGAGCCCGAGAGCCAGGAGGACGCCGCGAAACCAGATCCCTGGGCCCTGTGGAAAAACCCGGCCGACGTGGAGCTGGTCAACTCCGTCCCGGACGCGGTCTGGTCCGAGCGCTCGGGGCCGCCGCCCTACTACGCCGAGAACGCGCTCGAGATCCTGGTGACTCCAGGGGAGTGGTACTTCGACCGGGCCGCGCGGCGCATCTACTACATGCCCCGGGCCGGGGAGAACCTGGCGGCGGAGGACGTGGTCGCCGCCGCCGCCGCCACGCTCATCGCCGGCGCAGGCTCGGCGGAGCGGCCGCTCGCGGGGCTCATCTTCAAGGGAATCCGCTTCGAATACACGACGGCGGCCGGCGCGTCGTCGCCCGCGGCCGCCGTCCGCATGGGCAACGCGGGCAACATCCAGTTCCTGGAGGACAGGTTTGTGCACATGGGGACGCCGGCCCTGGACCTCGGCCCCGGGATCGAGGGCGCGACGGTCGAGGGCTGCCTCTTCGGCGACATCTCCTGGTCCGCGCTCAGGATTTCCGGGGCCGAGCACGTGCGCGTGGCCAGCAGCCGGCTCTCCTATGTCTCGACCGGCCGGTCCGCGCCGGCAGCGATCCAGGTCGAAAGGTCCGCGGACGTCACGATCGAGCACTGCGAGGTCGATCATTTTCCGGGCGCTTCAATCGCCACCACGGGGTGCAAGCCGGGCGCCGTGCAAAGGGCCTTGAACAAGACCGAGTGGTTCCTGGGCCAAGACTGGCGCACGGCCCCGGCTGCCGGCGAAGGCGTGCCCCCCGACTTTCAGGACCTGTTTGGCGAGCGCCTCAGCCCGCTTGCGCCGCCTCATCCTCCGACGGATGTTGCGGCCGAGGCCCGGGACAAGTCCGCCATCGTGACCTGGGAGCCCCCTTGCCTCGACGGAGGCTCTCCAATCGCCTCCTTTGAGGTGGATTCTTCGACTGGACCCAAGCTCACGGTGTCCGTGGGCGACTTCCGGGAAAAGGGCTACGTCGAGTTCCCCGGCCTGGAAAACGGCAGCGCGGTCTCGTTCACGGTCACGGCCGGGAACGCCCTGGGCGCAAGTCCGCCCTCCGTCCCCTGCGCGCCGGTGGTTCCCGGGCGCAGGCACAGGCAAAGGCCGCCTCCGCCCCCCGCCCAGGTGACCCTCTCGGCGGTCGAATCAGGCATTGCCGTCTCAATCGTGCCGCCCGCATCCGGCAGCAGCAGCGCCGTCGTCTCGTATTCCCTGGACGTCCTGCCGGCGGGCGCCCACGTGGTGCTCGAGGGCCGGGACGTCATTCACTCCGACGCCGGCCACCCGTTGGTCCGGGTCGTCCGGGGCTTCGCGCCCATCCCGGGGTCGGACGTCGCCGTGTCGGCCACGAACGCGACCGGCACGGGAAAGCCCCTCGTGGTGCGCTGGCCGTAGCCGCGCGCGTGTCAGCGGTCGGGCCGCTTGATCGCGAAGCGTTCGGTCGTGCGAGCGTAGAGCTCCCCGCCGAGCCTGCCGACGAGGTCGAGCTTCCCGGGGTCCGGCGTGCCGTCCGGGCCCAGGACGCCGTCGGCAATGTGGGCATACTGTATCCGCCCAAAAATGACAGACGCGGCCAGGGGCCCCTCCCCCACCGGAACGACCAGGTGCAAGGTGCACTCGAACGCGATGGGCGTCGCGGCGACGCGGGGCGGCCTGACGCGCGTCGACGGGGCCTGCGCGATCCCGAACGTCTCGAACTCGCTCTCCCCGCTGGCAAGGAGCGCCGCCGTCGCGTTCATCTGCTCGGCGAGGGCGAACGGGACCACGTTCACGACGAATTCGCCGGTCTCCTCTATGTTGCGCGCGGTGTCCTTCCTGCGCCCGTCGCGGTGGTTGACGGGGACGACGAGGAGTGTCGGCGGATTCGCGGTCACTCCCTGGAAGAAGCTGAAGGGGGCGAGGTTCGTGCGGCCCTCGGGCGAGATCGTCGACACCCAGGCCACGGGCCGGGGCATTATCGAGGTCGTCATGAGCGCGTAGGCGTCGCGCACCGGGAGGGTCGTAAAGTCGATCTGCATGGTCCCCGACGCTGGATCGCGCGGGTGCCGGCCACAAGCCCGGGCGCCTCCCAGGCGAGTAAGAACTGGCCTGCGGGCCCGGGCGCGCTATTCTCAGCGTCCTGCCCCCAATGAGACACCTTGCAGCCTGCCTGCTTGCGGCCCTGGCGCCGGCGCAGCCCGCCCAGGCCACGCTCCCCGTGGCGGCCGTGGTCCCGCTCGCCCGGCCCTTCTCCCTCGGGGACGTCCGTCTCCTCAACAGCCCGTTCAAGGCGGCCATGGAGCGAAACGCCGATTACCTGCTCTCGATCGATCCCGACCGCCTCCTGCACAACACGAGGCTCTACGCGGGATTCGTCCCGAAGGGGGAGATCTACGGCGGCTGGGAGTCGGCGGGGATCGCGGGGCACACCCTCGGCCATTACCTGACGGCGATATCGCAGCAGTACGCCGCCACGGGCGACGATCGGTTCAAGAGGCGGATCGACTACATCATTTCCGAGATGGCCGTCTGCCAGGAAGCCTATGGCGACGGCTACATCGGGGCCCTCCCGCCCACCGAGCTCGCCACCCTGCGCGGGTTCAGGAACGGAAAGATCGAGATGGCGGGCCCGTTCACCTTCAAGAGCGGGGCGTGGGTGCCCTGGTACACCGAGCACAAGGTCCTGAACGGCCTCAAGGACGCGTGGATCCTCGGCGGCAGCGAGCAGGCGCGCGCGGTCGCCCTTCGGCTTGCGGACTGGGTGGACTCGGTCACCTCCGGCCTGACCCCGGGCCAGCTCCAGGAGATGCTCCGGGTCGAGCAGGGAGGCATGATGGACGTGCTCGCGGAGATCTATTCCCTCACGGGGAACCCGCGCTACCTGGCGGCGTCGCGCCGGTTCTACCACCACGCCGTCATGGATCCCCTCCTCTGGGGCCAGGACGCGCTCGTCGGCCTGCACGCCAACACGCAGATACCGAAGGTCATCGGGGCGGCGCGGACCTACGAGGTGACCGGCGAGCCCGAGGGCCGGGTGATCGCGGAGAATTTCTGGGGGCTGGTCGCCCATCACTACTCCTACGTGATCGGCGGCGACAGCGACGACGAGCACTTCTACCCCGAGGGATCGATGTCCAATCACCTGGACACCAACACGGCCGAGACCTGCAACACCTACAACATGCTCAAGCTCACCCAGCACCTGTTCTGCTGGAACCCGGACACCGAGACCGCCGACTTCTACGAGCGCGCCCTCTACAACCACATCCTCGCCTCGCAGGAGCCGAAGAAGGGCATGTTCACGTACTTCATGTCGCTCAAGCCGGGCATGTTCAAGACGTACAGCACCCCGTTCGAGTCGTTCTGGTGCTGCGTGGGAACCGGGATGGAGAACCACACGAAGTACGGCGGGGCCATCTACTACCACGGCGTGGACGACCTCTATGTGAACCTGTTCATACCCTCCGCGCTCACGTGGAGGGAACGGGCGTTCGGGCTCGAGCAGGACACGGACTATCCGACGGGGAACCAGACCCGGCTGGTGATCACCCGCGCCCCGGCGGCGGCGCTCGCGCTGAAGGTGCGCTGCCCGGGATGGGCCGCGGGGCAGCTTTCCTTTGACCTCAACGGCACGAGCCTGGCCGTGCCGGGCGCGCCGGGCACGTATGCCGTGATCCGGCGGGCCTGGAAGGCGGGGGACGTCCTGACGGTCACGATCCCGATGAGCGTCCGCGCAGAGGCGATGCCTGACAACCCGGCGAAGATCGCCTTCCTCTACGGCCCGGTCGTCCTGGCGGGCGACCTCGGGCCCGAGCAGGAGGGCCCCACGGTCCCCTACGCGCAGAGCCAGTACGCGAACGAGGGCGCTTCCGCCCCGCCGGTGCCCGTCCTCGTCCGGGGCGACGGTCCCGCGGAGGCGTCGGTCATCCGCTCATCGGGCGGCTCGCTGGTCTTCCGAACCCAGGGCATCGGCCGCCCGGAGGACGTGACCCTCCGGCCCTTCTGGGAGATCAGCTATGACCGCTACAACGTCTACTGGGATCTCGTCACCGAGAGCCGGTGGCGCAGCGTGGGGACCCAGGAGCCAAGCGGGTTCTGACGGGCCGCCGGCGGCGGGATTTTAAATCGACAAGTGGCCGGGGCGCCGGAGCATCGGGTTCCGCCATGGGACAGCTTGACCACCTCCTGAAGCAGAACCGCGCCTGGGCCGAGGCCATCAGGGCGCGCGACCCGGAGTTCTTTCCCAAGCTGTCCCGGCAGCAGTCGCCCGAGTACCTGTGGATCGGGTGCTCCGACAGCCGCGTCCCTGCGAACGAGATCGTCAACCTGCTTCCCGGCGAGATGTTCGTCCACCGCAACATCGCCAACGTGGTCGTGCACACGGACCTGAACTGCCTCTCCGCCATGCAGTTCGCGGTCGATGTCCTGAAGGTGAAGCACATCATCCTCTGCGGGCACTATGGCTGCAGCGGCGTGCGCGCGGCGGTGCGCTGCGACCGGATAGGCCTGGCGGACAACTGGATCCGGCATGTGCAGGACGTCGCGGAAAAGCACGAGGCGTGCGTTCATGCGGCCGTGGGGGAATCCCTGCGCACAGACCTCCTGTGCGAGCTCAACGTGATCGAGCAGGCCCGCAACGTGTGCCAGACGTCCATCGTGCGCGACGCCTGGGAAAGGGGCCAGCCCCTTACCGTGCACGGGTGGATCTACGGCCTGAAGGACGGCATCATCCGGAACCTCGGGATCAGCTCCTCGTCGCCGGCGGACGTCGAGCCGCAGTACGGCGCCGCCCTGGGAGTCGCCTGCAAATAGCCCGGGCCGCGGTCCCGGCTCACACCGGGGGAGGATTGCGCTCCGCGAATCCGCGCTGGTGCCAGTAGGGATAGGGAAGGACCGGGGCGCTTGCGCCGTCGAGCTTGCGCACGTGCCCCGCGTCCAGGTTCCACCCGACGGCCCCCAGGTTCTGGCGCAGCTGGTCCTCGTTTCGAGCGCCCACGATCACCGTCGACACGGTCGGCCTCTGGAGGAGCCAGTTGATCGCAACCTGCGGGATCGTCTTGCCGGTCTCCCGCGCAACCTCGTCGAGCGCGTCCACCACGCTGTAGAGATACTCGTCCGTCATGGGAGGCGCCAGGTCCGCGGTCACCGGGAACCGGCTGACCTCGGGCATCGGACGGCCCCGGCGAATCTTGCCCGTCAGGCGGCCCCATCCCAGGGGGCTCCAGACGACGGCCCCCACCCTCTGGTCCAGCCCGAGCGGCATCAGCTCCCATTCATAGTCCCGGCCGACGAGCGAATAGTAGGCCTGGTGCGCCACGTAGCGCGCACACCCGAGGCGGTCCGAGGCGGCCAGCGACTTCATCAGGTGCCACCCCGAGAAGTTCGAGCAGCCGATGTAGCGCACCTTGCCGTCCCTGACGAGGTCGTCGAGGGCGCCCAGGACCTCGTCGACCGGCGTCAGCGCGTCGAAGCCGTGCATCTGGTAGAGATCGATGTAGTCGGTGCCCAGCCGGCGCAGGCTGCCCTCGCACGCCCGGATCAGGTGGTAGCGGGACGACCCGACATCGTTCGGCCCGGTGCCCATGCGAAAGGTCGCCTTGGTCGAGATGATGACCCCGTCGCGCTTCCCGGCGATCGCCTTTCCCAAGATCTCCTCGGCAAGCCCGTCCGAGTAGATGTCGGAGCTGTCGAACATGTTGGCCCCCGCCCCGATGGCGACGTCGACGAGCCTCGTCGCCTCCTCGACGCCCGAGTTGCCCATGGCGCGGAAGAGCGCGTTTCCGCCGCCAAACGTGCCCGTCCCCAGGCAGATGGCGGGGACCTTGAATCCGGATCCTCCTAGCAGGCGATAATCCATGGGGCCGGAATAGCTTTGGGATCGGTCAGCGGGTCATTGCAAGCCAATTGGCCCGGGCGCCGAGCCGCGCATCAGTCGCCGGCTATGACCGTTGTCGTCACCGCCCGATTGCCCCCTTCCATCGTGTTCTGCCACACGAGATAGACCGTGAGCCGCTCGACCTTCAGCGCACCGGGATGGGCGCCGTCCCACTGCCGCCTCAGGTAGGCCGGCAGCGCCTGCCGGTACCGCTCGAACTGGGGCCTCCCTAGGTTCGTGAGATATTTCCGCCAGCGGAAATCCGGATAGGTCGCCGCGATGGCCTCCGGTCGCTCCCACGAGAAGGGCCGCCCTGAATTCAGGAGGTCGACCTGGGAGCCGTCCGCCAGGTCCGCCTTCGCCGCAAACCAGCCGCTCACGTAATTCGGGAACGGGGCGAACATGTTCCAGCGCTGGTCGAGCTGGGCCAAGAGGAGCGGGGTGTCGAGCGGCCCGGGAACGATCTCGGCCGGCTTTGTGTCCAGGGTCCGGACATTCCAAATGAGAACGGCGACCAGGAGATAGCCGCCAAGGGCCTGGACGGCCCAATGCGCCGGCGCACCCTCCCCTTGAATCCCCATATCCCCGCGGCCGGGCGCGGCCGGCTTCCGTCCCAGGACCCGCTGGAATCCATCCAGGGTCTCGCTCGGCAGGATGAGGACCCATCCGAGGATGCTCACCCAGGGGAACAGGCCCAGGTTCATGGTCGCCGCGATCCCAATGTGGACCGCGACAAAGAGGATGATCGCGACCTCGCGGATCCTCCTGTTCCCCCAGGGCACGAAAAGCAGGAGGGGCCCGAGGAGCTCGAGATAGTAGAAGAAATACGTGGCCGACCTCAGGAGGCCGGGCCAGTCCAGGAGCGCCCGCCCGAGGCCCGTCGAAAGCTGCTCCAGGCTGAGCGCGGAATAGACCGCGGTCCCCGATATCCTCCAGGCCGAGTCGGTCTTGAGGAGCGCGCCAAAGAAATAGACGACGCACACCTGGATCGTCAGCGCCGCCGAGAATACCGAAAGGTGCCGGCCGGAGGTCCCCTTCGGCGGCGATAGGGGAACGAAGATCGACCAGAACAGGAAAATCTTCAGGAGCTCGTCGCCATGGTTGAGCACCAGGGGGTTTCGCGCGTCGAGGGAGGCCAGGAGAAACCACGACAGGAACGCCATGAGGCGGGGCCAGAGGCCGACCAGCAGCAGGAGTGCGCACGCGGCCGCAAGGATGAACAGGAATTGCTCGCCCGCCCCATCGCCCGTCATCGCGTGAAGGGAGACTCGGAACCTTGGAATCTGAAGCAGCGCCCGCTGCAGGACGCCCGCGTCCGTGTAGAAGGCCTTCATGTCGGTCCAGCGTGCGCAAAGGTCGCACAGGATCAGG